>Ga0207686_10000876_pt1 | contig 18184 bp, 11 predicted proteins | sample KBSM24metaG_FD_184396 | JGI IMG/M metagenome (GOLD analysis project Ga0207686, IMG submission 184396) | Miscanthus rhizosphere microbial communities from Kellogg Biological Station, Michigan, USA - KBS M2-4 metaG (SPAdes) (version 2) | ecosystem: Host-associated > Plants > Roots > Rhizosphere >...
GCCTTTTAACTCTGCAACGACTAGCTTTTTCTTCACGCAGTTTCAGGTGCATGTTCCCGATTAATCCGTCAAACATTGTCGCGCCGATCGTTTCGTTTGTGCTGGCGGCGGCGCTGACGCCGATCGTGCGCCGCCTCGCGCGCCGTTGGGGGTTTGTCGCCAAGCCGAAGACAGATCGTTGGCACAAACATCCGACCGCGATGATGGGCGGCGTGGGAATTTGGCTGGCTGTCGTGGTGACATACCTCGCGCTGGTTCCGCACACCAGCTACGGCTGGGTAGTGATCGGAGCGGCGTCATTTCTGTTTCTGGTGGGATTGGTCGACGACTGGCTGCACATCAAGCCTTATCAAAAATTGATTGGCCAGGTGATCGGCGCAGCGGCCGTCGTCAACTATGGATTGCTGCTGCCGTGGACCCGATCACTGCCGGCAAACATGGTGATCACGATCTTCTGGTTAATCGGAATCACCAACGCGATCAATTTGCTGGACAACATGGATGGGCTGGCGACCGGGATCGCGGCGATCGCGTCGGCTTGTCTTACTTTCAACTTCATCGCCGCCGGACAGACGACTGAAGCGATGATGCTCGGCGTCTTCACCGCCGCCCTGCTGGGATTCCTGATCTACAACTCGAATCCGGCATCGATCTTTATGGGCGACAGCGGATCGATGTTCATCGGGTTCTTTCTTTCCAGCGCTGCTTTGATAAATCTCTCCGGCGGCCGGTCGCGCGCCTTCGTGCCCGTGCTGGCCGTGCCGATTCTGGTTCTGTTCATCCCGATTTTTGATACGACGTTCGTCACGATCCTGCGCAAGCTCTCGGGCCGCGCGGCTTCACAGGGCGGCCGCGATCACACGTCGCACCGGCTGGTCGCGCTCGGACTATCAGAGAAACGCGCCGTGTGGCTGCTTTATGGACTCGCGGCGCTGTCCGGATTGTTGGCGATAGTTGTCCGCCAATTAAAGCCGGATGTCAGTCTCGCGTTGCTCGCACTTTTCACTCTGGGGCTGACGCTGCTCGGCGTTTACCTCGCGGGGGTGAAGGGATATGACCAGGAGGACCAAGCGCAGGTTGCAAACGAAAGCGCGCTTTACGCTTTCCTAATCGATTTCTCTTACAAGCGACGGATCTTTGAGGTCCTGCTCGATGTGATGCTGGTGGTGCTCGCGTACTGGTCAGCCTACGCGGTGAAATTCGGGCCATTTTCCGACAGCCCCGCCTGGAAACTGTTTCTGCGTACGCTTCCGGTGCTGGTCGTTTTTAGATTGGGAGCGTTTCTCGTGTTCGGGGTCTATCGCGGTATCTGGCGTTATACGAGCATGGACGACTTGCTGGCGTTTGCGAAGGCGGTCGCGGCCGGCTCGGTCCTCAGCATGCTCGTCATCCTGTTCAAGTTTCGTTTTCAAGGGTTCTCGCGCGGCGTGTTTCTGGTGGACGCCCTGGTGATGTTGGCGCTGCTGGCCGGCAGCCGCATCGCGTTTCGTTTCTTCCGTAAAGTTTTACCGTCAGGCGCGAAGTCCGATGGCCGCCGCGTATTGATCTACGGCGCCGGAGACGCAGGCGAATTGCTCCTGCGCGAACTGCTGAACAATCGCGAGTTGAGTTACGCTCCCATCGGTTTCATGGACGACGACGGGACCAAGCACGGCAAACTCATACACGGTTTTCGAGTCTTCGGCGGCAATGGACTGCTGCCCAAAATTCTAAAGGAACACGACGTCGAGCAGGTCCTGATCTCGAGCCCGCGAGTTTCCGCCGAGCGGATCGCGGAAATCCTGAGTCACTGCGAGGCTCATAACGTAGAGGTGCGACGTCTGTCGATCAGGCTGGAGTCAATTTCAGATAATCCGCTCGATGGTGTACCAACCTCGGTAAATGGAGATTCGTAAAATCCACTCTTAAACCCAGTGCCGCAGACCAGACACTCATCGGCGATCATTTTTACCTTTAATCCTCGGGCCTTGCGTTGGATCCTGATACTTCCCGCACTGCTCGCCCTGTTGGGCGCGTCGTTCGCCGTGCGCTGGTACGTCGGCAATGTCGTGGCCGAATACATTTCAACGCCCGACGCCGACGGCATTGAGATGGCCCGACTGGCCGCGCGCTGGGCGCCGGACAGCGCCCTCGCGCACTGGCGGCTGGGCTCGTTGCAGGAGAGAAATTTTAGCGCCGCGAATCTGGCGGCAGCGGTGGACGAATACCGTCAGGCCGTAGAGGTCGAGCCCAACGATTATCGTTATTGGATGGAACTTGGCCGCGCGCTCGAAGCCACCGGTGATCGGGACAACGGCGAGAAAGCTCTGCGCCGCGCCGTCGAGCTGGCGCCCTCGTATTCAAACCCGCGCTGGCAATACGGCAACTTGCTTTTGCGCGCCGGCAGAATCGACGAAGCATTTGCGGAACTGTCGCGTGCGGCTGAAGCCGATGCGACCATGCAACCGCCGGTATTCGCTTTGGCTTCACAAGTCTTCGGTGACGATCAAACCAAAATAGCCACGGCTTTGCCTTCTGCCTCGTTGCGTCTTCAATTTGCCCTCAGCCTCATCAATGCCAAAAAACCGGACGAGGCTTTGCGCGTGATACAGAATGTCGGTGCGGCCGATCGCAAATCGGCAACCGCGACTCTCGATGAAATGGTTAAGGCCCTGGTCGCGGCAAATTATTATCACGCGGCGCTGTCGCTCTTGCGCGAAACCCAAACCAATGCCGCCGAGCTGCCGTCATCCGAACAGGTTTGGAACGGTGGATTCGAAACGCCGCTGACCCGCAATGATAGACACCCGTTTCATTGGGTAATCGATTTCGAGTCACAGGCCCAGGTAACGACGGACAACTCGCACGCGCACAGCGGCCAATCCAGCCTGAAGATTGCTTTCAAATCGGCAAATAAGCTCGACAGCATTCCGGTATGGCAAACCGTGATTCTGGAACCCGACACGCAGTACAAACTTCAGTTCTATGTTCGCACCGATGGTCTTGCCAGCGCGCGGCCTCCGCAGCTGGCAGTGAAGAGTCTCGCGGGCCAAACGTTGGCTACGTCGCCGCCGGCGCCCGCGGGCACAAACGATTGGCAGTTAGTGACGTTGACTTTCAAGACGGCGAACAAAGAAGAAGGCATGCTGCTAACCTTCTATCGTGAACCGTGCGGCAAAGATCCTATTTGCCCGATCTTCGGCAGTGTTTGGTATGACGACTTCAACCTCCAACGCATCGGTGGTGCTGGAACCACGCGCGCGGCCGGCGGCCGTTCGTAGCGCGACCGATTCCGCAAAGCGCCGGCACACACTCGCCAGCCGTCTGGCCTTCCTCACCATCTGTGTGATGATCGTCGTGACTACGCTCGCTTTCGGGACGGTGCACGACTGGGCGTTGGCCACTTTCGCGGTGACTGCCGCGGGACTGGTTTGTTTGTGGTGTATCGATGGTTTGGTTCTGGGGTCGATCCAACTGAATCGGAATGCTTTGCAGGCGCCGCTGCTGGGACTAATCCTTCTGGGCCTGTTCCAGTTGCTGCCACTTCGCGGGACGCCGAACGATGCCGGTCTCGGTCTCTCGTTGACGCGGGCCTTGACTCTGGACCGCTACGCGACGCAGTTGGTGCTGGTCCAACTCGTTTCTCTGTTCATCTATTTTGCGGCGGTGGTGATCTTCACCGACTCGCCGCGCCGGCTGCGCAACCTGACGCGCACCATCATCATTTTTGGATTCGTGCTGGCAATGTTTGGATTAACTCAATCGTTGACCAGCGATGGGACCCGCGTCTATTGGTTTCGACAACTGACGCAGAGCACGGCCTTCGGTCCTTTTATTAATCGTCATCATTTCGCGGGCTACATGGAACTGGCGATTGCCCTGCCGCTGGGTCTATTGGTTTCCGGATCGTTAGAGACACACAAGCGTCCGCTTTATGCCTTTGCGGCGCTGTTGATGGCGGTCTCGTTAATTCTGACCAATTCGCGCGGCGGCATGATCAGCCTGATGGCGGAAGTAATTTTTGTGATCGTGATCGCCGGACCCGGAGCTGCCACTTCCGAACGGGCGCGACCGGGAAATCGAGTGCGTGGCATGCTCCTGCGCGCGGCAGCAGCGTTGGGCTTTGCGGTAATTCTCTTTTTCGGCGCCATTGCGATCGGCGGCCCGAGCGTCTTCAACCGGTTATTAGGCACGGTTAACGCCTCCGATCCAACCACCGGCCGCGCACACTTCTGGCAGGTCACGCTTGATGTAATCGGACATCATCCTTTCATCGGATCGGGACTCGGTTCCTTTGGCGTGATTTATACGCACTACGATTCACGCAATGGATTGTACCGGCTCGAGCAGGCGCACAACGATTATCTGCAAATCCTCGCCGATACCGGGATCGTCGGCGGCTTGTTGGGCCTGAGCTTTCTGGTTCTGTTGTTCGGCAAGGGGTTCGCTCGCCGCTCGAGCAGCGATAAATTTCGGCGAGGCGTCGCGACCGGTGCGCTGGCCGGCTGCTTCGCCGTACTGGTGCACAGCGCGTTTGACTTTACCCTGCACACGACCGCGAATGCTTTGCTGTTTCTGGTGTTGGCAGCGATGGCTACCGTCGGCCACCGGGTTGAGGAAGGTGGCGGCCAGCGGCGACGCCGGCGCCGGAAAGAAACGGCGATGATTGAATCCCCCACGCCGGCACCCGCTCTGACTGAGTCGAATCTTTAACCGATCTGAGAGTGCTTTTGAAAGTTCGGAAGGGTGTGAGGGGTAGGGTTTTGGGTGTAGGGATTCTTAGTATTGCTATACCCCTCTGAAAGTTAGAAGGGGACGTCTTTGCCTCAAAAGTCTGTATCCTTTCTACTTCACACCTGGCTTAAGCCAGGTCGCTAAGTTGGGCATGAGTTTTTGGAAACCGTTTAAAACGGTTTCGCCCCGAATGCGTGGTTCGCGAACACCTGGCTGAAGCCATGTGTGACTGAAACGAGCCGCATCGTTGACCACTTTTGAGCAAAGCTGAAGGCGATAAGGCAATGTGGGACTCTTGTCTTGCTAACCCTTCCCCCTACACCCTTCCCCCTAAACCCTAACCCTTCCGGTTTGTGTCTTTCATTCCAGAAGATGTAGTCTTGGCGCGGCTTTCCCGATACTCGGCGTTAAGGTTCTGGTCCCGATCCGACAAGGAGATCGTTTTCAAAGTGTCTTCGGCAGTGGCTCCGAGCGTCTCACCCGATCAAGCAAATCTAAGCCAGCTACAAACGCTTCCGGCACTGTGCCTGGACGCCGTCGCGCGCCATAACAAACCGAATACGGTCAGCGAGAAACGCAGCGGCAAATGGGTGCACATTTCGGCCGCCGAATTTATCGGACGCGTGCGTCATGTCGCGCTCGGTCTGGCGGACGCGGGAATTTGCGCCGGCGATCGCATCGCTCTGATATCTGAGAACCGTCCCGAATGGTCGATCGTCGATCTCGCAATTCTGAGCGCCGGCGCGGTCACAGTTCCGCTCTACACGACGCAATCGGTCGATCAGATCGAATACATTTTGCGGGACTCAGGCGCGCGCGCCTTGATGGTCTCGGGCGGCAGAGTTCTGAAACATGCGCGCAAGGGATTCGAAGATGCGAGTCATCTCGAACACGTGATCGTGTTCGATGCCGAGAGCGCCGGCGGTTTGGCGGGCGCCACCAGCCTGGCCGCGATTGAAGCGCGCGGCGCAGAAATTCTCTCGAGCAATCCGCGCGCTTTTGATGAGTTGACGGCGCAGGGCAAGTCCGAAGATCTCGCTACGATTATCTACACTTCGGGCACGACCGGAGAGCCCAAGGGCGTGATGCTGACGCACGCAAATTTTATTTCCAACGTGCGATCGATTACGGTCGGTTTGCCGATCTCGCCCGCAGACGTTTCGCTTTCGGTGCTGCCACTCTCACACATCTTCGAACGCAGCGTCTTCTATGTTTTCTGTTACGTTGGTGTCTCAGTGCATTACGCCGCTTCGATTGAACAAGTCGGTGAGTTCCTGCGCGAAGTTCGCCCCACCATCATGACTGCGGTCCCGCGCCTGTTTGAGAAGGTCTATCACCGCATCGTCAAAAAGGGCATGGCGGCCGGCGGCATGAAAAGCAAGATTTTTGAGCGCTCGCTGGCCGTCGGTCAGCGTTACGCCGAACTGAAAGACAAAAAGCAGCGTGTCCCGCTTTCGTTGAAAGCGCGTCACGCGATCGCCGATCGGCTCGTGTTCACCAAGTGGCGCGAAGGCATCGGCGGACGCCTGCGCTACTTCGTTTCGGGCGGCGCGCCGCTCTCGCCGACGCTTTCGTACTCATTCCTCGGCGCGGGCATCTGCATTCTGCAAGGCTACGGCATGACCGAGACGTGCATTGTTTGCGCGAACCGGCCGGAAGATAATCGCGTCGGCTCAATCGGCAAACCGTTCGCCGGAATTGAAGTTGAAATTGCCGAAGACGGCGAGATGCTGGTGCGTGGCCCGAGCGTCATGCGCGGTTACTTTGGCCACCCCGAAGCTACGGCCGCGGCGATGAAAGACGGGTGGTTCGCGACCGGCGACGTGGGTTACAAGGACGATGCGGACCACCTCTTTATCACCGATCGCAAGAAGGATCTTTTCAAATTATCGAACGGCAAATACATCGCGCCGCAGCAACTCGAAAGCCTTCTGAAGCAGAGCGAGTTCGTTAATCAAGTCATCGTGATCGGCTCCAGCCGTAAATTTCCGGCGGCCTTGATTGTTCCTGACTGGGAAGATTTGAAGAGCGCCCTGCGCGCCGCTGGTGAAGACGTGAGTGGCACTCACGCCGACATCAGCCGCATGCCCGCCGCCGCCAAACTGGTGCAAAAAGACGTCACCGCCATCACCGCACACCTCGCCGACTACGAACGCGTCCGCCGCATCGCTTTGCTGCCGGAAGAATTTTCGATTGAAAAAGGCGAGATGACACCCACCTTGAAAGTGAAGCGCGCGGTTATCGACCAGAAATATGGCCAGTTGATCGATGAACTCTATCGTTCATGATCGCCGCTCCCTTTGTCCTCACGCCCTTGTGCTTCAATTGAATGTTCCAGCCTGGCGAGCGAAAGAATTATTAGGGCCAGCACCGTCACCATCAACGCGATTCCCAAACTGCCGAGACCGACAATCACACCGATGGCTGCGGTCATCCACACGCTGGCCGCGGTGGTCAGTCCTTTTATTGCGTGTTCCTGACTGAGTTTGAGAATGGTACCGGCGCCGATGAAGCCGATGCCCGTAACAATTCCCTGAATCACGCGGGACAGCCCGTCCGTTGACATGCCGCTCGCGGAACACGCGATGATAAAGGCGGCGGTGGCCACGCTGACCAGCACGTGAGTCCGCAGGCCGGCCGGCTTGCGCGTGCTCTCGCGTTGCACGCCGACGATGCCGCCCAAAATCATCGCCGCGACCAGCCGGATGACTACGCGGAACGCTTCATCGCTACTATGCAGGCCCCGAGTTAGTTCTTGCCATAAGATGTAAAGCATCGGTCTCACTAACGCTCGACTATGGTATCGCTCTTGAGCTTCGTAGAATAGTCCCAATGAGTTCGCAGCTGATAGCCGAGATTACTGCCTGTCTAAAACATGCGTTGGCCGAAGACGTTGGCGCCGGCGATGCGACCACTGAAGCAATCGTCCCGCAAGGCGCGACGTTGCGCGGACAAATAATCGCCAAACAGAATGGCATTGTCGCCGGCGTTGACGTGGCCGCAGAAGTTTTTCGCCTGCTCGATACGAAAATTAATTTTACCGCGGCGATAGCCGAGGGTGGACACATCGAAGCCGGCGGGTTGATCGCCGAGGCAGACGGATCGGCGCGATCTTTATTAACCGGAGAACGCACCGCGCTCAATCTGCTTAACCGCATGTCCGGGATTGCCACGCTCACACGCAAGTTCGTCGATGCCGTCGCGCACACGCGAGCCACAATTCTGGACACGCGTAAGACCGCGCCAGGACTACGCATCCTCGACAAGCTGGCCGTGCGCCGCGGTGGCGGTGAGAACCATCGCATCGGCCTCTACGACATGATTCTGATCAAGGACAACCACATCGATTTCGCCGGTTCGATCGCAGAGGCCGTGCGTCGCGCTCGGGCTGCGGAGACCAATCTGGAGATTGAAGTCGAGGCGCGGACGATGGCCGACGTGAACGCGGCGCTCGATCTCAGCATCAAAAGAATTCTCCTCGACAACATGACCCTGGAAACGATGCGCGAGGCCGTGACGTTGAATGCAAATCGCGCGAAGCTCGAGGCGTCCGGAAACGTGACCCTGCACAACGTGACACAAATTGCCGAGACCGGCGTGGATTACATTTCCGTGGGCGCGCTGACGCATTCGCCGGCTTCGTTCGATTCGAGTTTCAAGTGGGTCGCTTAGGAAAATCCCGGCGGGAATAGTTACACTAGGAATCTCCCCTCAACACAAATCAAAGTAAACATCTGCATTACCAAATGAATACCGCAGCCATAACCAATACGTTTGAGATGAAGACCCAACTGGAAGCGATTCTGGCCGGCATCGTACCGGAAATCGAGTTGGGCTATAAGGCCGAACTGGCCGCTGAGATCAATCGTCTGAAGCGCGAAAAGAACGCCGTCATTCTCGGCCACAACTACATGGAGCCGGCGCTGTTCAACTCGATTCCTGATTTCGTGGGCGACTCGCTGGAGCTTTGCCGCCAGGCGGCAGCAACGGACGCCGACATTATTGTCTTCTGCGGCGTTCGGTTCATGGCTGAGACAGCGAAGATTCTGAATCCCGCGAAGACCGTCTTGATTCCATCACTGGCCGGTTGTTCGCTGGCCTCGAGCATCACCGCCGCCGACGTACGCGAGCTGAAAAGAAAATTTCCCGGAGTGCCGGTGGTCACCTACATCAATAGCTACGCCGAGGTGAAGGCCGAATCGGACATCTGCTGCACTTCGGCAAACGCAGCGGCGATTGTGAACTCGCTCGACAGCGACAGCGTCATTTTTATTCCCGATGAATTTCTGGCGAAGAACGTCGCGCGTGAAACCGGTAAGCACATCATATTTCCGCGCCCGAATGGATCCGGGAACGGGACGAGCGATGCCGAAGCGTCTTTGGACTATCAAATGATCGGCTGGCGCGGGCGGTGTGAAGTCCACGAGAAGTTCACGGTTGCAGACATCGCCAACGTTCGCAGCCAGTTTCCCGATGTGCTGGTCCTGGCGCACCCTGAATGCAGCCCGGAGGTAGTGGCCGCGTCCGACTACGCCGGCAGCACCACCGCGATGAGCAGATATGTTAAGGAGAGCAGCGCCCAACGCTATCTTCTGCTGACAGAATGCGCGATGGGCGACAACGTCGCCGCCGCGAATCCTGGAAAAGAGATGGTGCGCATGTGCAGCGTCCGATGCCCGCACATGAATCAGATCACGCTGGAAGATACCCTGGCATCACTCCGCAAGAATCAATATGAAGTTACCATCCCTGAAGACATTCGCACGCGCGCGGCGCGTGCCGTCCAGCGCATGATCGCGATCGGTTAGCGTGTTTGATTCTTGGTTAGGCTAACTGCGGTTCAGTTGCGCACAACTTTGTTCCGGTTACGCGCAACTCTGCTTCAGTTTTGTCCAACTTCGTTCAGGTTATTACTAACTTGGCCGGTAAGTGTCTGAATTATAAGTTGCTTGCGGCCTTGCCAGTGCCCGGCTCGCAACGCCGGCAACACACGATTCCATACACCGCCCACTGTCCAACTTCGCTTGCTGGTTCTCCGGGAAAAGTGTATATGACCACAGTCGCCCAACCACTCGGTCTAACATTCACAGGGGAGAATCTCAATGAAAAGCAAAGGTCTGTTGTCGGTATTGGCGCTCATGGTCTTGGCAGGCGCGTCTCTTAAGTTCACGCAAACAGTGTCGTCCAGCTCACGCCGGATTCCGTCGGTAGCAGGTAGCAGTTTGGCTGCCGCTCCGGCTCCTATTCCATTTTTCGCCACGACTTTCAATGTCGACCGGACTGACGATACGGCTGCAGTGGCAGCCAGAGCCTGCACCGCCGCCGCAAACGATTGCAGCTTGCGCGGCGCGATTATCGCGGCGAACACCGCCGGCGGCGCGACGCCGATTATCATCAAGTTGAAATCGGCAACTACATACAACCTGACCTTGGCGAACGCTACGCAAGAGAACGGCGCGCTCACGGGTGACTTGGACATCACCACGACGGCGCACTCGGTGACAATTCAAGGCGGTGGACCATCAACTGTCATCAACGCGTCTGCCTTGAATACCGGTAGCATGCGAGACCGCGCTTTCCATCTTACCGGAAGCGGAGTCACTGCGGTCTTCCAGGATCTCACGATTGAGAACGGCGTTGCCGCGGACGATGGTACGAGTGGCGTCAGCACGAATCCAACAGCACAAAACGGCACGTTTCCTTCCTCCCGCGCGGGTGGCGGCATTCTCAACAACGGTGGCAGCGTCACCCTGACAAACGTGACGATTCAATCATGCCAGGTTCTCGGCAAAGGCGACACGGTGGTCAACGATCATACCTTCCTCGATGCGCATGGCGGCGGCCTTGCCAGTCTGTCAAATACCGGAACAGTGATGATTACCGGCAGCACCTTCACCGGCAACTCGGCGCTGGGAGGTGACGGCGGCAATTTCAACAACGGTCAGGGATCGAATGCAGACGGCGGCTCGATTTATTTTGAAGGTGGGACGTTGACGATTGCTGGATCGCGCATCGATACGAGCAGTGCGACCGGCGGTAAAGGAGGCAATGGTCCCGGCAATCAGCAGAACGGAGGTTTTGGCGGCACCGCTCAGGGTGGCGGGGTCTGGATTGGCGGCGGGACGGCCGGCATAAATAACACGACAGTCGAGAGCTGCGGAGCTACCGGCGGCAATTCAGGCACGGGACAAAACGGCGCCGAGCCGGCCGGCGATGCCGGTGGCGGCGGTGTCTACAGTCTTGGCGCGACCACGGTCAGCAACTCAACTTTTGATTTGAACAGCGCCACGGGCGGCCGTAGCGGTGATACCTTCGGGCCGGACTGCTTTGGCGCTCATGAATCTCTTAACGCCGGCGCCGCCCGGGGAGGCGCTCTACTGGCGGATGGCGGGAGTGTCCTTATCGACACGGCAACCTTCGCGAGCAACTCTGCCAAAGGTGGTAACGGCGGCGACGGTGGACCAACGAATGTCGCCACCTGCGCTCAGAGCCAACACGGCGACGGCGGCATTGCCTATGGCGGCGCGATTACCAACAATAACGCAGCGACCCTGAACATCAAGCACTCGACGATCAGTGGTAACAGTGCTCAGGCCGGGAACAGCGGAGTCAACCAGGGCGGCGCCAGCCTGCCGCCTCGTCCCGCGGCTGAGGGAACGGGCGGTGGAATTCGCGTCGGTCCCGGAAGCGTGACGTTGGAAAACACCATCATTTCCGGCAATACCGCAGCCAACGGCGTCGGCGCCAATCCCGGCGCCTTTACACCCGGTCCTGATGTTGACGGCACGGTCACCAGCAACGGCCACAACCTTATCAAGAATGTCACTGAAGCGACTGGCTTCACGGGCACCGGCGATCAAACAGGTGTGGATCCGATGCTGGCAGCTTTGGCTGATAATGGTGGGCCGACTCAGACGATGGCGCTCAACGCCGGCAGCCCGGCGATCGATGCGGGCATTGCCGCCGGCGCAACCACAGATCAACGTGGCATGTCACGCACCTTCGACGACCCGGGAACAGTTGATGCAGCAACGAGCGATGCCACCGACATCGGTGCGTTCGAGTTGCAACCTCTCTGCACGCTGACCTGCGCGAGCGACGTAAGCGTCGACAACGATGCTAACGAGTGTGGCGCAAATGTGACTTATGATCCTCCTTCGGGCGATTCTTGCGGGACCATCACCTGTGATCATATTTCCGGATCTTTCTTTCCGGTGGGCGAGACGACCGTGAAGTGCACCAGCTCTATCGGCGCCACGTGCAGCTTCAAAGTCACGGTGAAGGACGCGCAGAAACCGTCGATCACTCCGCCGGCTGACGCGGCTTATCAATGTGCGAGCGAGGTGCCGCCCGCGGATCCTTCGCAAGCCACAGCTACCGATAATTGTGATGACCCGGCGGTTACTGTCACCGAGACAAGTAGCGGCGCCGGCAGTCCCGGTGATCCTTTGATAATCACGCGGACTTTCAAAGCTACCGATGACGCTACCAACACCCAGAGCGCCGTCCAGACAATCACGGTCATCGACAATACGCCGCCTGTGATCACCTGCCCGGGCGACATCAGTGCCGACGCCGTCCCGGGAACGTGTGCGGCCAACGTTACTTTCGTGGTCACGGCGAACGACAACTGTTCGGCTGCGCCGGTGCTGGTCGACCACGTCTCCGGCTCGAGCTTCCCGGTGGGAACGACGACCGTGCACGCCAGTGCCACCGATGCGGCGGGCAACACGAGCACCTGCACCTTCAAGGTGACGGTCAACGACGTCACGCCGCCGGTCATCAACCTGATTGGCAACACAATTACGCTCTGGCCGCCGGATCACAAATACGCGACGATAAACGTCACCGACATGGTGGCGAGCGCCAGCGATCTGTGCGACCCGAGTATCAACATCAACAGCGTCGTCATCGCCAGTGTCACTAGTGACGAACCAGAGAACACTGCCGGCGACGGCAACACACTAAACGACATCGTGATTACGCCGGGCTGCAAGTCGGTGCAATTGCGGGCCGAAAGAATGGGTGGCGGCAATGGACGCGTCTATACCATCACCTTCAAGGTGACTGATAGCTCAGGTAACAGCACGACAGCCACTGCTAAAGTCACCGTACCCAAATCACAGAACGGCTCGCCGGCAATCGATGATGGGCCGGTCTATACGGTGAACGGCTGTCCGTAGTCGTCTCGACGAGTTGCCTCTTTCCGAAGGCCGGCGCTGATCTCTGTGATTGGCGCCGGCCTTTGCGTCTGTCGACGGAAGTAATTTAAGCCAACCTAGCTCGGGCCATTCATTATTCAGCGCCAATCATTCTTCCAAATCGAGGATCAAACTTTTGATTCCGCGCATCTCAATGGCGCAAAAACTTTTACTTGACACGGCTGATATTATCGCCGCGTCGACAGTCAGTCCCAACCGGGTTTTAGCTCACGGCTATTGTTCGTCTCGTCGCTGACGAACCCCGGTGCTCCTATCAAGGTGGCGTTCTAAAAAATTAAAAACCGTAGGAGGTTTCTATGAAACGACATCACGTTGTGTGTGGGTTTGCGTTGCTGTTCGTCTTTTTGGCGACGATGCAAACTCAGGGGGCGGTGCGATCAAATACTGACAACCGTCAATTCAAGGAGAGCAAGGGGGTTGTTTTTGTTAACCGGGCCGAGTTTTCGCGCCTTGCCAGCCGCGCTGGTGTCACGATTCGGATAATAAAAATCTCGAAGCGTGAGTTGGTGAAGCTGGCGAGCTCCGGCCCCAAAGGCTGCGGCTGTGTGGCGGCGCCTCAAGAAGTGGACGAGTTCGGCTTTGGAAGTTGCTTTAAAGACTGTCTTAGCCGGTGGGTCAGTAACACCGCGCTGACAATATGTGCGGGCGCCTGCGTTGCCGCCGGAACTGGCAATCCCATCGGGATTATTGGTTGCGCAGCATGCCTTGGGATAAGCGAGTGGATAGTGGAAGGATGTTCGTTAAAGTGCGTCTGGTACTCGTCGAAGAACATCACGCCAAAACTGCCGCACAATTTTCGGGACTCAAAAACTCTTAGTGGAAAGCTCGCAAAGCTATCCCGAAACTCAACCCCGCCAGGGCCCATGCGTTAAGCCCTGACGTAGTTACTAATCCGCGCGACTGCTGCGTACATGAAGTTCGCGCGATCTTCATGTACGCACAGTCCGCGAGCATAAGGAGGCTTGAAATGATCTCCCGATTCTTGACGATGATGGTCTGCTTACTTGCGCTCATTCCAACTTGCGCATCAGGACAAGGAGTAGCCGGGGTTCCGAAGGATAATTACACCATCGCGGGGGAAGAACTCGAGGCTGTGATTATTGAAGTCCGCAGCGTTGATAACAAGAGCGCCCGCGTTAGCGTTCGCGCCCGTGCCGCGATGCTCCTTTCATATTCTGATCCGCCGCGGGCGGAAAGCATGTTCCGCGATCTATGGAAGTTCATAAACGATCAATCTGATCCTGACTTCGACAAACAAGAGGCAAAACTGATCGTTTTGAAAAATGTCTTTGTCAGAAACCCTAAACTTGCCCGCGAGTTGCTCGCCGAAAAACCAAAGGCCGACAAAACGAAAGATCCATCGAGCACCACCGGAGCCGAGGAGAATGAACAGACGGCAAAGCTGGCATCGCGGCTTATGGAAGTCGATCCCTCCGCGGCTGCCACCTTGCTGGAAAAGTCTTTGATCACATCGCCCAGTCCTGACGGTCTCGCTGCCTTGATTCACCTGCGCGAGACGAATTCACTGCTATCTGATTACGTCGCCAGCAAGACGCTCGACTCATTGATGGTCCAACCGACACTCGTGGCGCTACCTGCACTGCAAATGTTGACCGCGTACGTGTTCCCCAATTCAGGCGGCGACATGAGTGGACTCGAAGCCGAGTCGTCGCTCCAGGCGCTCCAGTTCAAGTATTTTTTAATTGGATATGACCTGCTAAAAATTTCATTAGCCGAAACCAATGAAACGCTAATCAAGCGCTACACCGCCCGTGAAGTGCAGTATCGCGCTTCGAATCAAGCCTTGATTGCGGCCATCCTGGCTGCACTGGCGCCGCGTTTCCAACCTTCATTCGCCGTTGAATTACGCGATATCGCCGCCAGGCTCGGCCCGCAGATGCCGCCGAATCTTGCGCAGCTGACCCGTCTGGGCCTGGCTAAGCTAAGCGGCAATACTTTGAGTTCGGATGATGCGGAAGAGAGTTTCGCATACGCATTGTCGGCGGGAGATTACGATGAAGCGGAAAGACAACTTGAGCGCCTCAATGATGACAAGAAGCGAGAAATGTATGGCCAGATCCTGCACAAGACTCGGGCCCGCACTCTGCTAGGTCGTGGAGACGTGGTAGGAGCTTTGACCGTAATTCGTAAAGTCGAAGATCAGACCGCTCGCCTGGCGCTCTACCTCGAAGCTTTGAAGTCGAACAAGAAAAAGCGGGATCCAAATTTGACGCGTATCATCATTAACGAAGCCAGGCTGTTGATCCCCCAAACCGACCGCAATGGCCTGCATGTGCGGGCCTTGTTCTCTTTCATCAGTCAGCTGGCCGACGGCCCTGAGGACGATGATGTCTTCGACTTTCTCAACAGCGCGGTGACGAGCATTAATGCACTCGCCAATAAACCCAAATCAGAAGGCGCCACGAAAAATGCGGCCGACGCGCTGATGGCCCAACTTAATGACGTGTACGAATTGATCAATGCCGCCGAGATGGAACAGGCGTTCTCTGCCGTCGGCTTACGTGATCTCGAACGCGGATTGGCGCAGGCGAGGAGAATTGATTTAAGACCACTGCAATTGATCGCCCGGTTGGAGGTAATTCAAGGAATGATCAAACGCCCTCCGTCGAAGCCAAAGCCAGCCACGAAACCTGTCACGCCATAAACGCCAGGTAAGCTGTTGGCGTTCCGCGCTGTTGGGCAAAGCTGTGGTGGGCTTTGACTTCACGCGATCGGAAACGGCCGGTCCTGAATTTCTTCAGACCGGCCGTATCTCGCTGGCGATTGATGAGTTCTTAGTTCTTAGTTCTTGGTAATCACCACGCGTTGCGGCGCATAGTTAATGCGACGCATCTCTTCCATGCGGCCGTCTCGCAGTCCGCCTTCGACAATTTCATAGCCGAGCAGCGCCAGCACGCGACCCCGCACGAAGATCGGGCGCGAGTTGCCGTACCAGTCCACACACGAAGCGCGACAAGCGTCGTCAACCGCCTTGTCCGACTGCGCGCTCAATTCCCCCAGTTCTTCAAAATGCAGCGAACGGTTGCGCAGGAAAAGGATCGCCGCCGAACTCTGAAACAGGTGCATGTAACCGGAACGTGCCGGAACGCTGATAGGCAGACCCAGCACGCCGGAATCGGGACCATCAGGTTTGTAGAAGAATCCCTGGCTGCGCAACTCACCTTGCGACGCGTCCTTGCGAACGTACTCATCTGCCAGCTTCGGCGAATCGCCCAACTTGACCGCCGTGAAATGCAAATCCTTACCATCGGTGCCGACGACGATCGCGTCCGAACCCAGCGCCTCAATTCGGTCTACACCATGATTGACTTGCAACTCGTTGGTATCACCATCAGTGAACCGCACCGCGTATAGACTCGACTGTTTGTTGTTCCCGGGTGCGCCCCAGCCGCTGCCGGTTCCATACAAAAGGTAATTGCCAACGAACCGGTTCTGAAATGTGTAGCCGGAAGGTTTCGGCAAAGGGTGATAGCACCATGACGACGCGCTCTCGCTACCATCGTTGAAGAGTGAAACGGGCACGCGCATTAACGCCACGTCACCGTTGGCGTACTCTGCGCCCCACATGCCGTCGCCCGACGAATCGTTGCGCACCAGCACGTTCAGGTTTTTGTCCTCACTTTCGAGGAATGAAAACTGATCGACGGGACTGCCGGAAACGCCAATCGCGCTCGGGCCCGATCCATCGAGGGGCATGCGGTAAAGCATCGAGCGCTGACCGCCGCGTTGGCTGTAGCCGGACCACTCAGTGGTCCACACGTAAACCGATTCGGGCGACACATAGAACACGCGGCCCGGCGCGCCCAGAACGGCCGTCGCATCGCATTTGAAATTGTTGTTCGCCAGATCGCAGACCGTCACTGTGTGCAAAGCAATTCCGGACGATGCGGTTAACTTACTTTCGGGGACATACACGCGCGTTGACGAGACGATGCGCTGAAACTCAGCGGGCGTGGCTCCTTTATGCCACTTGCGCACCGCCGGGAACGTCGCAAAGGGATCGCTCGCGTAAGGATTCAAATAGAGTGGCGTGTAGAAGATTAACTTGCTGCCGATCAGACGGCTCGCATAGTTGCGTGACGAATAATAATCGTTCGAGCGCAGGTGATAAGTTGATCGGTAGGCCAGATTACCTGCGCGGTCGATGCTGAACAGGCCGACCTCCGTGCCGCCTCGTTCATAACTGTAGCCAATCACGGCGACCGTATCTGTCGAGACCAGCATTTCGTCATACCACGTGTAGCGCGGATCGATCTCCGGTCCAAATGCATCGACCGTCGAGATTGGTTTGAGCGAATTGTCGCCGACGGCGACGGTGAATAGGCGGCCGCGTCGCAATACCACCAGGTGATCACCATGGAGTTTGACGATGCCGCCTTCATCGACGCCGGCATGTTGCGTGTTGGTGATCGATTCGTCTTTGCCGGGTTCGGCAGCCTTTGCCAAACCCGTCGCCTGATTAGCTGTGGTCGCCGGTGCGGGCGCGGCCGCATCAGATGCCGATTCGCCGCGTCGCGACACGCGTCTTTGTTCTTCCGCCAACTTCTTCAGATAGGCCTTTAGCTCTTCGTCCGAACCGAACGAGCGCATGGTCTTCTTGCCTTTGGCCCAGGAAACTAAAGGAGCGGGGGCACCGCTGGCGGTGCGACCTCCGTAAGCGGCCATCATCGAGATGAGCCCGATGACCGCGACCACGGAAAATAGCAGGGACACGAACGCGAGCGCGAAGTTGCGCGCCTTTTGCAGATTATTCATCGCCAATTCTCCTGAGTGCATTGCTCAAACACATCAGAAGAACGCGACGCGCGGGCGAACTTGCATCAAAATCGTCACCGCAGATGCGGGTTGAGCCAACGCCGACGCCTGCGATATAGTTCAATCGGCGTCAATGCGGAGGGGTCGCATAATGGTATTGCAGCGGTCTTGAAAACCGCCGGCCGCAAGGCTATGCAGGTTCGACTCCTGTCCCCTCCGCCATTTCCCTTCAACAACTTACCGCGACTCAATTCACGCTCAATCCGTTCGAGTAGCGACTCGGCGCGATTCCAAGTCGGCCTTGATCTCCGACGAAATTGCAAAGGCCGCTCGTTCAGAGAATCGATTTCTAAACTGAAAGCGCGACGACAAGTTTTTGATGAAACCTCGTGCTCTACCATTGAGCTATGGCCCCGCATGTTGGAGCCACCGGGACTCGAACCCGGAACCTCGTCATTCAAGTGATGTAGTTC
>Ga0207686_10000880_pt1 | contig 18150 bp, 17 predicted proteins | sample KBSM24metaG_FD_184396 | JGI IMG/M metagenome (GOLD analysis project Ga0207686, IMG submission 184396) | Miscanthus rhizosphere microbial communities from Kellogg Biological Station, Michigan, USA - KBS M2-4 metaG (SPAdes) (version 2) | ecosystem: Host-associated > Plants > Roots > Rhizosphere >...
AAGCAGACTTTCCCGCAATGGGACGGCAACGGCTTCATCAGCGGCATGGGGACCAGGTCGCTCAACCGCGTCATCATGGATGGCAAGGGCGGCGCCAAAATGGCCGAGCGCTGGGATATGGGCAAACGCATTCGCGATGTGGCGGAAGCTCCCGATGGCTCGCTGTGGTTGCTGGAAGACGCCAATCCCGGCGCCCTGATCCATGTGACACCGAAGTGATCGCTTCGCATTAGACGCACAAGAAACAAGAAGGGCCGGAGCGATCCGGCCCTTCTTCTTTTGACGATCTCCGCTGGCCAGTCTAAACGATAGTTAGACGTTGCTACACTTCATCCATAGTTCATGAACGCCAAGGAAGCGTACACTCCAGGCTACACACAAAATGCCAGCAATTTGATGGCTCGGCGGACTGCATCCAGCCACGCCGCTTTTCTTTTACCGCATTTGCGGGAATCATCACGGTTGCTCGATTGCGGATGCGGTCCCGGCTCTATGAGCTGTGACTTTACGAGGATCCTGTCGTCTGGCTACGTCACGGGAATCGATTGTGAACAATCCCAGATCGAGCTGGCACACAACCGCGCAAGGAATCAGCATCTTACCAACGTGTCTTTCGAGGTCGGCTCCATATACGAATTGCCCTTCCCCGATTCCTCGTTCGAGGTCGTCTTCGCACACGCTGTTTTTGAGCACATATCGTCACATGACGCCGCTCTGAAAGAGATGTTTCGTGTGCTTGCACCGGGTGGTTTGGTTGCAGTTCGTAGCCCGGACTGGGGCGGATTTATCGTCGTCCCAGATATACCAGGCCTTCAGACCGCAATGCAGCATTACGCCGACCTCCAAACTGCCAATGGCGGCGATATTCACATAGGCCGCAAGCTCCCTGGTTTACTCCGTGCCGCTGGATTCGATGCGTTAGCTTTTTCTGCCACCTACGATTGCACTCTGTCGCCAACGATTATTGCTGAGTATCTTGCGCTGCCATTGATGGAGTCCGATGCCGAAGCCCTGCGAGAGTGGGGTGGCCATCCCGATGCAGTTTTTGCTCAGGCATGGTGTGAAATTCTCGGAACCCGCCATGCCTAACCACGCGAAGGAGCCGGTCCGGGATCCACCTTAGGCTCCGGTCCCCAAAAACCTTAGTTGCTTTTCGAAGGCCCGCGACCGCCGTACACTCGAAACATGAGAGCCGCCCTACTCTTGCTCGCGTGTGTCTGCGTCTTGCGGGCTCAACCCCTGCCACAAGGCAAGCCGATCACCGGCATCGAGTTCGATTCGAAGGGACTGATCGATGCAATGAATCCAACCGTGCACATCCACTTCCTCATGCACGGGAGTTGCAAGGGCGAGCCGGACCACGTCTATGGGCATTCCGACAGCATCTACTACGCCTGCATTTCCGAGCAGGACGTCTGCACGGTTGCGAAGGCCCACAACGGGGTGGGGGTTCCGCGGGCGCTGATCACACAGTATGAGCAGGTTCGTAAGCTGCAGGAAGCCGAACGGCAGAAGTTCGAAGAAGGCCGCCCCGAGCGGGAGGCCCACGCAGCAGCCAGGCTGAGATCCGAGGCGATTAGCAACGAAGTGCGCACGGCCCGGGCGCAGGGACGCCAGCCAAACCTGGCTCAGTTCGGGATGCCGGGGGCTCCGGCCACACCTGCCCGGCAGACGGCCGCAGCGGGAACGGCGGCGGTGGGAACGGTTGCGCAAGCCACCGTACAGCGAGCTACGACAACCCTGCTCGCGGATGAAAAACTGGAAGGGATCGCCACCGGAGCGAAGCTCGCGGACGTGCAGCGGACGTTAGGGAATCCTTATTCGCGCATTGCCGGGGATTCGGAGCGGTGGACTTACAGGCTTGAATCCGGGAAGACGGCCCGACTGGAATTTGAGGGCGGGGTTCTGGCGCGGATCGAAGTTGCAGGAGGCGCGCGTTAGGACGGTTTTAGAGTACGGGCGATCGCCTGCATCAGCTGGGAGCCGACAAAGGGCTTAGGAAGCAACCCCACGCCGGAGCCCAGGGGCATGGCTTCATCCGGGTTTCCGCTGATAAACAAGACGGGCAGATTGCGGCCTCCGTGCTTGAGTTGCTCGAAGAGTTGCAGGCCAGTGAGCTTGGGCATCGCAATGTCGGATACGAGAAGATCGATCCGGCCGCGATAGTTGCCGGCAACTTCCAGGGCTTCGGCGCCGTCCCGCGCGATCAATACAGTGCTCCCGTGTGATTCCAGCACGCTCACACACAGGTCGCGCACAGCAGCATCATCTTCCGCCAGCAGAATCGTGATTGGAACATGCTCCGCCGTGTTGAGGTGAGTGGCGCGGCGTGCGGTTGCGATGTGCTGCACGGCTGGCAGATATACGTGAAACGTGGCGCCCAGGCCGAGCTCGCTTTCCACCTCCACCCAACCATCGCGCTGGTTCACCAGGCCATACACAGTCGCCAGTCCGAGCCCGGTGTGTTTGCCGGCTTCCTTCGTCGTGAAGAAGGGCTCAAAAAGGCTCTCGAGGACTTCCTTCGGAATTCCGTAACCATAGTCCTGAACAGTGAGCCGGACGCATGCGACCGGGGACGGCTCTCCCGGCTTCTGGCGGGTGATATTGGCGGTGGCAATGCGCAATTGCCCGCGCCCGGACATGGCGTCGCGGGCGTTGGCCGCGAGATTCATCAACACTCGTTGGATGCCGGTGACGGTGTCCAGCACGGGATGCAACCCGGAGGACAGCTCGAGATTGAGGACGATCTCCTCGCCCAGCAATTCTTTCAAAATGGCGCTGTAGTCGTCGACCACCCGATTGAGATCCAGGATCTCCGGCTGCACGACGCGTTTCTGGCTGAACGCCAGGAGTTGATCCGTAATGGCTGCGGCGGTACTGCCGGCCTTGCGAATATGCTCGGCCTTTTGCTGCAAGGCTTCCTGGCCGGCCAGGTTGTCGAAAAGCATGTTGCTATAGCCGTTGATCACGGTCAGCAGATTGTTGAAGTCGTGTGCCACGCCCCCGGCCAGTTGTCCCAGGGCCTGCATTTTGTGAGCATGGCGCAGGTCTTCTTCCAGCTTGAGGCGTTCGGTAACGTCCACGCCCACGATCCACATCGTCCAGCCTGGGATGGGCAGGTAGTCAGACACGCTGGACCACTCAATCGTCTTGCGCGTTCCGTCTTTACATGTGAGCGTCCACCGCTGGCAGCGCGTATCGCCGCCGGTTCTTTCGAAGGCTTCCATTACTTTCTGGCGGTATGCTGCGTCCGGGTAGAACAGCTCGGCCACCCGCGGATTTCCTACGATGTCCTCCACGCTGTACCCAGTGACACGCTCGCATTCACGGTTCCACGCTACCGGCTGCTGATCGGCGAAGGCCATCAATAGTACCGGCATTCCTTCCACCACGGCGCGCAGCCGGGCTTCGCTTTCCCGCAGGTTTTGTTCGGCACGGCGCTGTTCGGTTACGTCCTGGGCGGTTCCCACATACCGCAAGGGTTTTCCGGTGGCTGGATCAAAAAGAGGTTCGGCACGCTCGTGAATGATGTGCTCCCGTCCGTCGTCGAGAGTGACCCGGTGCTCGATTTCAAAGACGGCGCCCGCCTGAATGGCCTGATAGAAAACGGTCCGAACGCCCGCGCGATCTTCGGGGTGGATCCGCGACAAGAAACTGGAGCGGGCGAGCTCGGCTTGGCCCGGTTGATAGCCGAACAAACGACAACACTCGTCTGACCAGCGCGCCGGATTCGCGTCTAAGTCCCCTGGGAAATCCAAATCCACTTCCCAGCTTCCCACCCGGGCGATGTGCTGGGACACTTCCAGATGGGAGTGGCTCTGCCGCAGCTTCTCCTCCGCCACGCGCCGTTTGCTGATGTCGCGCAGAACGACCAGGGCGCCATTTGGCCTGCCGCCGGAATCCACCAGGGGGGCCGCATTGCCCTCGACCGGAACGGACGCCCCTTGGCGGTCGAACAAGACCAGAGGTCCCGCGATTGGAACCACCACGTTATCGCGCAGCGCCTGGATCGCTGGATTCTCCATCCGGAATCCGGTCGATTCGCCGGCCAAAACCAGCACCTGTTCGACGGGGCGGCCGGCGGCGTCGCCGAGATCCCAACCGGTGAGCGTCGCGGCGGCGCGGTTCAGGGAACGAATGCGACCGTCGGTATCGATCACCAGGGCGGCGTCGGCAATACTGTTCACAATGGTCGCATGGATATGCTCGCTTTCCCGCACGCGCCGATCCGTGCGGAAGCGCGAAACCGCCAGAGCCATGGCGACTGAAAGATCGCGCGCATGAAACGGCTTCAGGAGATACCCGAAAGTGCCTTCCATTTGAGTGCGCTGAAACGTGGCTTGATCGGAGTGCGCCGTCAGGAACACAACAGGTGTATCAAAATGCCGGAAAATCTGTTGCCCGGCTTCGATACCGTCCATCGGCCCCTTGAGGCGGATATCCATCAGGACCAGATCCGGCAGGGTGGTGCGCGCCAGTTCGATGGCCGCGGTGCCCGTGTCCGCCACGCCCACCACTTGGCAGCCCATGCGGACCAGCCGGTCCTGAATCTCCTCCGCGATCAGCGCCTCGTCCTCCACCACCAGGACGCGCCACAGTTTTGTGGAATCAGCGGCTATCGGCATAGCCCTCCAGGCGCAGAGTCAGGCGCGCCTGAGTGCCCGGATGCGTAGACCGCAAGACAAAGTTGGCGTCAATCTGGCGAGTGAGGGAGCGAATCAAGCGGAGGCCCAGGGAATTCGTACTGTCAAAGTCCAGGTCCGCCGGCAGACCCACGCCTTTATCGCTCACCTCCAGCACGCAGGCCCCATCATGCTCGCGACGCAACGCCAGGCGGACCTCGCCGCCCGCACCGGCTCCGTGGCCCGAGTTATGTCCAGGAGGATAGGCGTGCTTCAACGTATTGGTCATCACTTCATTCAGGATCAATGCGCACGGCACCGCCACGTCCAGATTCATCGTCACCGGCTCCATATCGGCCTTTAGATGAACGTTGGCGCCGGGCAGACTATAGGTAGTCACCAATTGCTTGCTCAGCGACAAGGCATACTGGGCAAAATCCACTGCCGCCAGATTCTCCGATTCATAAAGTGTTTCGTGGACCAGGGCCATACTACGCACGCGATCCATACACTCCTGCATAATCTTGATGGTCGCGTCGTCTTCCGTGTAGGTGGACTGCAGGTAGAACAGGCTGGAGATGACCGCCAGGTTGTTCTTCACGCGGTGATGAATTTCCCGCAGCAGCACTTCTTTCTCCGCCAGGGATTCGGCCACGCGGCGCTCGGCTACCTTGCGCTCTGTGATGTCGCGTATAGCGGTGGAGTAAAGAGTTCCCTCCGCTGTACCCAGCGGGCTTTGGCTGATTTCGACTGGAAATTCCGTGCCGTCCTTGTGCAGCCCGAAGAGCTCCTGCTTGGATCCTGGAGGCAGGGCGTGCGAGTTCATGAAGTAATGCTGGCCATGTCTCGGCGAGCGCAGGCGCTCCGGTATCAACATTTCCAGAGGCTGGCCCACCAGTTCCGCCGCGCTGTAGCCGAATACTTTTTCGGTTTGCGAATTGGACAGCACCACGCGGCCCTGGTCATTGACAATCACCATGGCATCCGGCGCGGATTCCAGCAACCCGCGGAATTTCTCGTCCGCGTGCTTTTGCTCGGTGATGTCTCGCACCGCGCACAGCAGCTGGGTGGCGCCCTCCACCTGCATTTCGTTCAAGGTGATGTCGACTGGGAATTCGGAGGAGTCTTTGCGCCGGCCGAAGAGCTCCGGACCGGCGTCCACAGGCCAGACACCCTTTTCCGCCAGCTGACTGAAAAGGTCACTGAGGTGTTTCCCCAGCAAGTGCGGCACCAGGATCTCGATCATCTGACCGGGCAATTCCTCCCGGTCATAACCGAACATCCGTTCCGCCGGCGGGTTCAACTGGATGATTCTTCCGTCGGGGTCGACGACCAGGAGGGCTTCAGGCAGGGATTCGAAGATTTGTTTGTAGATTTCCACTAAGACAGAAGCTGCTCGACTACCTCCCTACCAGCCTGTCGGCGTCAACGTTGAACTCATTGCAAACGAACTCGTGTATTTCCCAGGTAACGCTCAGCACGTGCTGGCGCTTGAACGTATGCGGTTTGGTGAAAGCGCCCGGATCTTCGAGCGTGATCTCGACGTCCAGGTGGCCCAGATCGGGGCGCGTGTAGCGCTCGATCACGTGTAACTGGTCGGTATGCGGCGTGCCCCGCCCTGTGAGCCAGGTCTGATCATTCAGGCCGATGGTATCGACCACCAGCGTGTCGCCGTCCCAGCGCGCCACGGAATCGCCCATCCAGGTGGGGAAGAAATCGTCGCCGGTGATGTGGCCGCGATTCAGGTAGAACATGCGGTAGGTGTGCAGAGGTCCCTCAAACAGCATGGCGATCACGGTGGGGGACTGGATGATCTGCATGGGATAAGGAGTGATGCGCGGCACGCCGGTGGGCAGGCACTTGGCCTCCGGATCGTCCTTGCTCTGCTCGGCGCGGCGCTTGGCTTCGAGTTCCTGCGCCCACGGTTGCAGGGGCAGGGCTCCGCCCATATTCGAGAAACTATAATTACCGTTCAACCATACGCCCGACAGGTCCGGTTTTCCGTTCGCCGCGCGCGGCGTGGGGCCGGAGGGAGGCGTCGGGAGATTCTCATCGCGGACGCCGTTCACGGCGATAACACCGCCGGGACCGTCGAGCGATTTTGCCGCCTTGCCCTTTTGCGTCTGCGCTACACCGGAAGGGGGTGCCAGAGCGAGCGCACACGCAGCGACGAGCGCCGCCAAACTGAGAAAATGCCTCCGCATGCTGGATCCTGGTTGTTCCTTACTTGGCCGGTCCGCCGTCCCCTGCCGAGGATCCCGCGAAAACCTGGCCACCGTTGGCCAGAGTAAACATGCGGGCATTGGCATGAATCGAGCCGTCCGACAGCGGCCGTTCATCTTTGGCAAGATATCCGTCTACGGTGACGGCGTCGCCTTCTTTCAATGATGTGCGTTTCCACCCGCGTCGCATCAGGGCGTTGGGGCTGCTGGTCTCGAATGCATACGTGGATTCTTTGCCAGTGTCGTCTTTCAGTGTCACGTAGATGTAGGCGTGCGGATTCACCCAGGCCACTTTGGAGACCACGCCTCTGACCGAGACGGGCTTGTTCGAATCGTACTCGGCGGCGAAGGAGTGGTGCGCCGCCAAAGGCGCCGCAGCGGCCAAGATTAGCAGAAAGGTTCTCATGTAACCCTTCGCGTAGGGTACCGGGTCGGAGCACCGGAGTCAACTGATCGAAACTAAACGCCGCCCAGGAGTCCCACGATTAAGGGACCCATGATCACGGCGAGTGCTGCAGCCAGCATGACCATCCGCCCCCTAGTCACCGCACTTGCACCCTCCACAGCGATCTGCCGGAAGGCCCCGATCATCCACAGGAAGGCCGACACGAGGCTTGCCAAGTACACGTACGATACGTCCCCCAGGAACGACCCGAGCTCGTCGCCACCCATCGCCAGCACCGCGATCAGAATCCCAGCAGAGAACGGTACGGACATCCACCACCACGCCTCCATCCTGGGGAAGTCGCGGAAGATTGCCGCCCACGCTGAGAACGCGAACAGCATGACGAAGGACAGCAGCCACAACGCATGGAGCGTGACGATGACCCATAGATCGACGTGCCAGGCGTCCCCAAAATGAATCGCGGCCACCAGGAGGATAGGCGAGAGGCTATAGACGCCCGCAATCGTGTACAACCATTTGTAGAGGCTTTGGTGCAATCAACAGGTTAGCGCAGGCGCACGCAAAGTTGACTCCCGCAAGATCGCGACCTAGTCCTGATGTCCTGCGGTCCCGCCCTTTACTTCACGACCGCGATTCTGGACATCTTCCGCGAACATTAGCATCTCGTTTCCGTCCCACACAACCTCGACTAGTCGAGAATCCGTGGGTGTTGGCCCGCTTGTGACGCGAATAACTGTTTTGGCTGGAATGGTGACAGCAACGAATTTTCCGGCGATTTTCTGCACGCCGAGTACTTCGGTCGTGAGGAGAAATGATCTACCTGTTAGCATAGCTCCTCTTTCTGTTTTCCGGTTGAAAGAGGAGCCCATACGACGGCTCTTAAAAACGGCTACACCCTACTCTACCACTTGCCCCGTCTTTGGGCATTTTGGGACGAAGAAAGATCACCATGTTCGGAACTCTAGAACCGCAAACCAGGTCAATTGGATTGATTACTTGGGCGTAAGCTTTCGCTTGCTTAAACCCAGTGGGTTTTCGTCAGAAAATTTCTCCAGTGCTCAAACTGAGCCACTACCTACGTCAAAAAAAACTTGACTCCGTATACGAAACGACTACACTAGTTCTTTCCCTCCCCTGGTCCGGTTCCTACCCCCCTGATGGGACCCTCGTAGCGATAGCTCTGTCCACATGCTCCCTGGGAACCTCGCTTCTGCCCCGCTGAATTGGTTCGCGCTGACGGTTCATCCGAAGCATGAACAATTGGCCGAGCGCGGATTGAAATATCACGGCTTTGAAGCTTATCTGCCGATCCATCGGGTACGGCGGCAGTGGTCCGACCGGCGGAAGGATTTGGACCAGGTGCTGTTCCCCGGCTACGTGTTCTGCCGCTTCGATCCCGCTCAGAAACTCCACGTATTGCAATCGCCCTCGGTCCGGTCGGTGGTGAGCTTGGGGCGCGATCCGCTGCCGGTGGATGAATCTGAGATCGCCGCGGTGCGTGCGTTGATTTCCACAGGCCGGCCCATTGACGTCTGTCCTTATATCCGCGTTGGACGGCGAGTGCGCGTTAGCCATGGGCCTCTCGAGGCTCTGCGCGGAGTGATTTTGCGTGTCAAGGATTCCTGGCGCGTGGTGGTGAGCGTGGAAGCGCTGGGCTGCTCGGTCGCCATCGAAGTGGATGCGGATCAAGTATCGCCCGAAAAGTTCGCGCCCGAACGGGCACTGGCGGAAAGGATGGTCGATGGCCGTTACCAAGCCTAGAAATAGAACCGTGCTGTTTCGATTGACGCAGGAGGAATACAGCGCGCTGCAGGCAGCCTGCTCGGCGGGGAGCGCACGCAGCTTGTCAGACTTCGCGCGTGAGAGGATCCTGGCGGATGCGTCGAATGGCTCCACGCCACTGGAACAGCAGGTCGGCGAACTGGCGGCGGCGGTCGCCAGGCTCGTCCTGTTGATCGAAGGGGGCGCACTGGCGTCTTCCAAACGCGCCGACAATGCCGCGACGGCCTACGCGCCGCGGCTGGTTTCGAATTCATGAGAGCTTTTCTTCTCTGCATCATGGCGGTCGCGGCTCTGCCTATGGGGAAGGCCCAGACGCGGCCCACCGCGATGGAAGAGGTCGGCAAGACCAATCTCCCCTCGCAGAAGCTGGGCGTTGACGATCTGGTGGCCGTATCCGTCTACGATGCGCCGGAGCTCACGCGCACGACCCGCGTGGAGCGCGATGGCTCGGTGTATCTGCCTTTGTTGAAGGACGGAATTCCGGCTGAGGGACTGCTGCCCCGTGAACTAGAAACCGGCATCGCGGGCGCCCTTAAGTCCGGGAAGATTCTGGTGAACCCTGTGGTAAAGGTGACGGTGGTGGAATACCACAGCCGCCCCATCTCCGTCATGGGAGCCGTCAAACGGCCAGTGACGTTTCAGGCCGAGGGTGCGGTCACGCTGCTGGATGCTCTGGCGCGGGCCGAAGGTTTGGCGGACGACTCCGGCACCGAAGTTCTGGTAACGCGCGGTGGCGAGGTGAAGCACATCGCGCTGAAGGCTTTGCTCAACGATGCCGATCCAGCCGCTAATTTCGCCCTCAGCGGCGGCGAAGAAGTGCGCGTGCCGGAAGCGGGCAAGATTTCCGTGGTCGGCAATGTGAAGCGGCCGGGCGTGTTTCCGGTGCGCGGCCCCGACGACCATACCGTGCTGCAGCTGATCGCACTGAGCGAAGGGTTGCTGCCGTTCGCTGAAAAGATCGCCTACATTGTGCGCCGCGATTCCAACAATGTTCCTCAGGAGATTCCCGTCGAGCTGGATCGCATCATGAAACGCGAAGCTCCGGACCTAAAGCTGCTGGCAGGAGATATTTTTTATGTTCCCGATAACAAGTCGCGCCGTAACACGATGAGCATTATTGACCGCATCACCAGTTTCGGAACCAACACCGCCTCAGGCGTCCTGGTGTGGCGGCATTGAAATCATGAGACATCCCGATCCTAATCTTCCGGCTGTACAGGAACTTCCGCGGCCTGTACCGCTCTCGGCTCCGGTGCTGGACGCCGAGTATGAGTCCGCCGCCGCGCACGTCCCGCTGTCGCATTATCTGTGGATCATCCGACGCCAGGGTTGGAAGATGCTGCTGTTCGTCGTGCTGGTGATGGTGGCTACACTTATCGTTTCCTTGCGTCTGACGCCGATCTACGAATCGACCGTCACCATCGACATCGATCGCCGCATGCCTACTGGCGTGCTGGGCGAAGAATCGGCACAAGCTGTCAATAACGATGCCGACCAGTTCCTGGCGACACAGATGAAGCTGATCCAGTCGGATTCGGTGCTGCGCCCCGTGGTGGAGCGCTACCAACTGCGCGAAGTGGAGCCGGAGGCGCTAGAAGAGTCCGTGGATACTTCATCCACCAGCTTAGAGGCTCCAGTGATCCTGAAGCCGCTGCGCGTCACGCGGCCGCCGAACACCTACATCTTGCAGGTCAGCTACCGTTCGGAGCATCGCCAGTTGGCGGCGGACGTAGCCAACGCCATTGCCCAAAGTTTCCTGGCGCATTCGTATGAGATTCGCTATAAGGCCACAGCCGGGCTCAGCCAATTCATGGAGCGGCAGTTGGAAGAGCTGAAAGCCAAAATGGAGAAATCCAGCGAGGCGCTGATTCGTTTCGAGCGCGAGCTGAACGTCATCAATCCGGAGGAGAAGACCAGCATTCTGACAGCACGTCTGCTGGAGCTGAACAGCGATTACACCAAAGCCCAGACGGATCGCGTACGCAGGGAGGCCGCCTTCCAATCGGTCAGTGCCGGGACACTGGCTGCCGCACAGGCTTCTCCTCAAGGGGAGGCCCTGAAGAAGCTCGCCGAAGACCTTGGCGAAGCGCAGCGCCAGTTCGCCAACGTGCGCGTGACCTATGGAGCGAATCACCCTGAGTATCCAAAAGCCGAAGCACGCGTCGCCGAACTGCAGCGCCAACTGGACCTGGCCCGCGCGAACGTAGCCAGTCGATCGGAGGCTGAATTCCACGAATCTGTCAGTCGCGAAAACATGCTGGAGCAAGCCGTCGCAGCGAGCAAAAAAGAGTTCGACGACGTGAACGGCCGGTCCTTCGAGTATCAAACTCTGAAGCGCGAAGCGGACGGCGATAAGCAGCTTTACGAACAGTTGGTTCGAAAGATCAAGGAAGCCGGCATCAATGCGAGCTTCCAGAACAGCTCGATTCGAGTGGCCGATCCGGCGCGCCCCGGCCTACGCCCGGTGTTCCCGCGCCTGGAACTCAACCTGCTGCTGGCACTACTGTTCTCGATCCTGATTGCCGTGGGTGCGGCCGTTCTCGGTGATGTGCTCGATACGACGGTGCGGGATCCGGATCAGGTCTTCCGCCTGATGAACACTGATGTGATCGGATCGCTGCCAGCAGTGAAGGATTGGCGCCGGCGGCTGAGTCCGATTCACGGCTCGGAATTAGTCGCCGCGACTGATCAGGCGCTCTCCAATTACGAGGAAGCGATTCGTACGTTACGAAATTCTATCCTTCTCACGGACTTCGACCGGCGTTTGCGCAGTGTCCTGCTGACCAGCGCCTCGCCGTCGGAAGGCAAGTCGACGGTGGCCGCGCACTTGGCAGCCACGCACGCCAGCCAGCATAAGCGCACTCTGCTGATCGACGGCGACCTTCGCCGCCCCAGCGTGCATCGCTTGTATCAGGTTCCCAACAGCGTGGGTCTGTCGAACGTGCTGCTGCAGCAGATCTCGTGGCGCGACGCGGTCATTCGCATCGACTCGCCCGAAGGCCTGGACGTATTGCCTGCCGGCCCATCCACCCGCCGGGCGTCGGATCTGATCGGCATGGGATTATCCCAGTTGATTGAGGAAGCCACGCGAGAGTATGACCTGGTGGTGCTCGACGCTCCTCCACTGTTGGGCTTCGCCGAGCCTCTGCAGATGGCCACCGCAGTCGATGGCGTGATCGTGGTCGCACGTGCAGGGGATACCAGCCGCAAGGCTTTGTCGACGGTCATCACGACCCTGAAACGGCTACGCGCCAACCTCGTCGGCGTGGTGTTGAATGAGGTTCATAAAGAGGTCAGCGCTGGTTATTACTACTACTATGGGCACTACAGCAAATACTATCGGGAAGCAGCCGAGGAGACGCGGCCGTGAAACTGGGTATCTGCGTTCTGAATTGGAACGCGGGACCTGTCTTGACGGAGTCTGTTGAAAGCCTGCTGGATGCTTCCCGGTTATTTGTATCGGATCTAGTCGTTGTCGATAACGATTCAAGGGATGCTTCGGTGGCGCAGTTCCGCGAACGCTTTCCTGAAGTGCAGGTCATTGAAAACCCTTCCAATCTCGGCTACGCGCGGGGGAACAACGTCGGCGCACGTCATCTCCTGGACCATGGGTGCGACCTGCTGTTGTTCGCGAATCCGGACGTGATTGTCGGGGAAGCAGCCCTCAGCGCCCTGATTCGTACCCTCGAAGCGGTATTGGACGCCGGCTGCTGCGGAGGGCTTCCGATCAACTCCAAAGGCATATCCAGAGCGGCCTGCCGCACCAAGCCTTCGTTGTTGGAGAAATTCGTTCTGTACAGCCCACTTTCCTACCTCCCGATGACCCGCCCTCTGCGGCGCCGCCACTATCTTGAGCCTGATTCCCTTGACGATGGATCGCCCGTCTTCGCGATCTCCGGCGCCATGGTATTGTTTCGTGCCGCAGCTTTCCACCAGATCGGCGGATTCGACGAAGCAACTTTCCTATATGAGGAGGAACTCATCGCCGCCGAACGCTTGGCCGCCGCTGGATGGAAAACTCTGATCTCGACCAGCTGCCGCTACTTTCACAGTGAGGCCCACTCGTCCCGCCACATGCCCTATCGCCGCCGCCTGCATTTCATCCATAGTGAGCAATATTTGCTGCGGCGATACTATCGCCTGAATACAGCCGCACTTCTTCTATGGCGCTTATACAGGCATCTCGAATCGATTCCAGCCTATACGAAAGCGTTCCTCCAACGATTTATTCCGGGCCCTGCCCTGGCAGGTTTTAAACGGTGAAATCTGAACGTGTCTTGCTCCTGACGTCCAGCCTCGCCCAGGGCGGCGCCGAGGTTGTCGTGAAACAATTGGCTCTCGCGCTTCGCCGTACTGGACGCACGGTAGGGGTTGTGTCCATGAAGCCACCGTCGGCCTTCGTCACGGAACTGGAAGCCGCCGGGGTTATGGTAATTTCCCTGGGTATGAAAGCGGGTCCCTCCGTCTTCACAGGAGTCGCTCGGCTTCTCCGTTGCATCCGCAGTTTCCGCCCGCATCTGATCCACGCCCACATGTTTCACGCAAGTATCCTGGCCCGCTTCGTAACACTGATCGTCGGTACCCCTTGCGTCTGTACAGTCCACAGCGAGATCGAAAGCTCCCACAACCGCAAGTCAGCCTTCCTGCGGGAATGGATCTATCGTCTTACCGATCCCGCGTGCACAATAACAACGGTTGTCTCATCCCGCATTCGGGAGCGTTATGTCCGCAAGCGTATCACTCCGCGGGTGCGTATCCGAGTGATCGAGAACGGTATCAATCCAGAACATTACCAACCCTGCCCAAAGACGCGGGAAGAAGTGCGAGCCGCTCTGGGCTGCAACGACTGTTTCGTCTGGATGGCCGTCGGCCGTCTGGAAAACCCGAAAGATTACCCCACCATGATTCGGGCATTTGGTGAGCTCCGTAAGCAGTGGACCTCTTCGCGGCTGGTCATTGTCGGCGAGGGTCGCCTGCGGGGCGAAGTGGATGAATTGATCCGGCGGGCCGATCTGCAGTCATCCATCGTCCTTCTCGGCGCGCGTACCGACGTCCCCGACCTACTGAACGGATGCGACGCACTCGTTCTGTCCTCGGAGTGGGAGGGAGGGCCTTTGGTCTTACTGGAAGCTGGCGCGGCCGGCCGCCCCGCCGTGGCTACCGATGTGGGCGCCGCCTGCCAAATCGTGATTCCGGACGAGACTGGTTTTCTGGTGCCCCCGCGGGACTACATCGCGCTCAGCCGAGCCATGGAACGGCTCATGGCCACTCCGTCCCGCCTCCTGGTGGAAATGGGAAACCGGGCCCGTGCCCACGTCGTCGAGCGGTTTTCGCTTCCACGGGTCCACGAGCGTTACGCGAGTCTTTACGAGGAGGTACTGACGGCGAGATGACCGCGCGTCGCCTCCTGCTCCTTTGTATCTGGTTCGGTGTGGCAGGACTCACTGCGCTGGCGCTGGCTGCGGCCGTTGCCGGCTCATCCGTTCAGACCTTCATCGAGACCGCGGGAGTAAACATTCCGACCGAAGATGTCATCGCGGATTACATGTGGGGGCTTGCTTGGGGCTGCATTCTGCTAGCTGCAATCTTCGTCTGGCCGGTATCCTGGACTCATAAAAAGCTGCTCGCGGCTGGGTGGCTTATAAAATGTTTCGTGGCCCTCGTAGTGATGCTGCCTTATGAGGAGCGCTATTACGGCCTCGATTGCTGGTATTACTTCCAGCGAGCACACATGGCCTGGGCCGAGATCGTTCCTTTTCTATTGCGCGGCAGTTCGGATCTCGTAATCGGGATCGGCGCCTTGCACCTTCGGGTTGGCCCAGATTCCTATCACGCCATGAAGCTCTCCTTCGCCTGGATCGGACTGGTGGCGGCGTATTTGTTCTACCGTGCCGCGGAGCGCTTGCTCGACAAACATTCGCCGTTCGTTTTTTGGACCTTGATCCTCTATCCAAGCATTCTCTTTTGGTCGTCCATCCTGGGCAAAGACTCCATCGTCCTGGTTGCCATCGGGCTGCACGTCTGGGGTCTGGCCAATCTAGCCGTGCGCCGCAGACCCGTGTACGTCATCGCCGTAGTCTGCGGAATTCTGGCGGTCAGTGCCATTCGCATCTGGATGGGGCCGATTCTGATCGTGCCGTGCCTCCTGGTAATCATACTGCGTATCGAGCACGCCGGCTGGAGAGTAGCGTCCGTCGTCCTGGTCGGGTTAGCCCTGCTCGGCCTCGCCCCCGCCACGGTCGATCGCCTGTCCTTGGACAAAGCGGAAACTCTGGTGGACGCCACGCGCGCCGTGACCAGTAACTGGGCCGCCAACTCATCCCTGGATCACGATCTGGAGCTGAATTCTTCCTGGGATCTTGTGCTGTTCGTCCCGCGAGGCATCTTCGATGCATACGTTCGCCCGCTTCCCGGAGATGTGGACAATCTCTTCGGCTGGCTGGCGGGCTTTGAGAACCTTGGATTGTTGCTGGTTGCCTTATGGGCAGTACTTCGTCTTCGGCTGAGGTATTTGCGGGACCCAATGTTCTTCTGGGGAGCGGCTCTTTTGCTCACTTGGGGAATGGCGTATGGCATTGTCGCGCACAAGGATCTCGGGACCGCAGTGCGTTTTAAATTACAGGTTCTCCCAGTTCTATTAGGAGTTATTGGATACCTACTGCGGCGGCCTTCGCGGCAGTTCGCGTTTCACGCGGAACGAAAACTCGCCTTGGCCCGGGTTGCGAGCCTTCGATGAGAATCCTGCTGGTACTGGAAGCCACCCTGGGTGGAACCGGGCGTTACATTTTAGACCTCGCCGGCGGTCTGCTGGACCGGGGGCATGAAGTCCACCTCGTTTACTCTGGGCTGCGAGCCGACTACGGCTTTCATTCTGGTCTTGAAGTGCTCGAATCCGAACCTGCCTTTCATTCCCGGTCGATGCCCATGACTCGTGAAGTCAGTTTTTCTGACATCGCCTGCCTTCGCCGCCTCTCGTCCTACGTCCGCGTCCACGGCCCGTTCGATATGATTCACGCTCACTCCACTAAGGCGGGATTCCTGGCGCGGCTGGTGCCGAACCGCGGAGGGGCTCGAATGCTCTATTCTCCGCACGGTCTGATGACTTTAAATCCGCACCTGAGCGGCTTGCGGCGGAGTGCGGTCGCGGCATTGGAAGCCACACTTGCTCACTTCTGCGACTCTGTGGTCACCGTTTCACTGAGCGAATTCCGCTGCGCGGTCAAGACCGGGATTCGCCCGGAAAAGTTGATTGGAATCCCGAACGGACTCAACAGCGCCCATGCTCCGCGCGCGGAGCGGCGAGACCTCATAAGAACGGCCCTCGGATTGACCGGCGATACCATCTGCATCGGCTCCGTTGGCTTGCTGGTTCCAAACAAGGAGCCAGGTCGGCTGCTTGACGCATTTGCTCGCCTCAAGCAACAGACCGCGCGGCCAACGAAGCTGGCAATCGTCGGATCAGGTTCCTTGGAGCACCACTTGCGCCGCCAAGCCGCTCAACTGGGACTTACAAGGGAGATTCTTTTCTTAGGTCAGGTGAATGGCCCGGACTTCATCCCCGCGTTTGATATTTTGGCGCACACCAGCCGTTACGAGGCGTTTGGTTATGTTCTTTTAGAGGCGCTCTTGGCAGGTATACCAGTTGTCACGACTAGGGTTGGTGCAGCCGAGGAACTAATTACTTCGGGGGTGAACGGTTATATCTGCGATCCCTGGAGCGTCGAGACATTTGCATCCGCGCTCGGCTTGCTGGCTGAGAACAAAGCGCTCCGTCGCTCCATGGCCTCCGCTGCACGCGACCGTGCAGCTTGGTTCAGTGCGGACCGGATGGTGGACGGGACCGTGGATCTCTACAATCGCATCCTCAACCGAGCGCATGCTTCTCCGGGGCTGCCGGCCGCCGCCCGCTAAAATATGCCGACCGCCGTCGTCGAAAGCCGCCGCATCCTTGGAACCCGCGTCGACGCCACCAGCTATGACGGGGCCACGCGGAAGATCCTGGCGTGGGCGGCCGAAGGGCGCTCCTGTTACGTGTGCCTGGCCGCGGTCAACAACATCATGGAGGCTCGCAGGTCCTCCGCCTACAAAGCCGTGATGGAGCAAGCCGAGCTGGTCACCAGCGATGGCATGCCTTTGGTGTGGACCCTGCGGAGCCTCGGCGTAAACGATGCTTCCCGCGTATATGGTCCGGATCTGATGCCAGCGGTACTGGAAGCCGCGGCCGCCGCCGGAATTCCCGTAGGCTTCTATGGCGGATCCGAGATGGTACTGGCTCGCCTGCTGGCGGTTGTCCGCCGCCGTTTCCCTGCGATCCACATCGCGTTTGCCAAGGCGCCGCCGTTCCGCCCGCTGACACCTGAGGAGGATGAACACACCATCGCCGCGATTCAAGACTCCGGAGCTCGCATCTTGTTCGTTGGCCTCGGCAGCCCCAAGCAGGACCGCTGGATGTACGCGCACACCGCACGCATTCCGGCCGTGATGCTGGGCGTGGGCGCGGCTTTCGATTTTGTGGCCGGAGCTAAGCCGCAAGCTCCTCTATGGATGCAGCGCCACGGTCTGGAGTGGAGCTTCCGTCTGGCCACGGAGCCGGGCCGTTTATGGCGCCGTTACCTCAAGCAGAATCCGCGCTTCCTGATTCTGGCAACAGCACAGATCCTACGCGCGCAATTTCTCCATCACCGCACCCCATGAGCACCGCTGCCCGGCCCGCCATCGCCGTCCGACTCACCGCGCATGCCGCTTCGGCGTGGGCTCCGTGGACGATCTTCGCCGCCGATGTCGCCGCTCTGGAGATGTCCTTCGGCTTGGGCCTCGCCACGCGCCGCCTCCTCAGTTCGATTTTTACGGTAGGCATCGGCCTGGAGCAGTACATCGGCGTCGCCGCCGCCATGCTGCTGCTTCCTCTGGTGAACTTCCAGCTCAACTTGTATCCGGGATACTTGCTCGCTCCCGTCGAACGCCTGCGTCGCCGCACGCTCGCCACGCTGGCAGTATTCGGCGGACTCACAGCGTGGGATTCACTCGTCGCGCGCGGAGTGCTCTCGCGCGGAGTCTTGCTCGCCACGCTATTCTACGCCCTGATCCTGCCGCCTCTGGCCGAGCTCGCGGCGCGTAC
>Ga0207686_10000882_pt1 | contig 18126 bp, 13 predicted proteins | sample KBSM24metaG_FD_184396 | JGI IMG/M metagenome (GOLD analysis project Ga0207686, IMG submission 184396) | Miscanthus rhizosphere microbial communities from Kellogg Biological Station, Michigan, USA - KBS M2-4 metaG (SPAdes) (version 2) | ecosystem: Host-associated > Plants > Roots > Rhizosphere >...
GGGCAGTCACATCGCCATCGAGCTCGGTCTGCGCGGATTCAACGTGACGATCACGCAGCGCGAGTCGTCGGCGCTCGCGGCGGCGATGTACGCGTCGTCCCAACTGGCCAAGGGAACGGTCGACGCCGCGCTGATCGGCGGCGTCGAGGAAGCGAACGAGATGCTGTTCAGCGTCCTCGATCGCGTCGGCGCGCTCGACGACGCACAACGCGACGGCATCGTCATCGGCGAAGGAGCGGCGGTGCTCGTCGCGGGCGCGGGAACGCGAGCGCCGTACGGCTGGCTCTCCGGCTTCGGCATCGCGCGCGACACGACCGCGACGATCTCCGATTGGGGAACGGGACACGAGAGCGTGGCCGCGGCGATGCAGGCGGCCATCGATGATGCGGGCGTGACGATCGATTCGATCGACGCGATTTACGCATCCGCGAACGGATCGCGCCGCGGCGACGCGCTCGAAGTGCGCGCGATCGAGGCGCTGTTCGGCGCGCGGGAGCCGAACGTCGTTGCGACGAAGGGAGTCTTCGGCGAATATGCGGCCGGGGGGGCGCTGCAGCTCGTCGCGGCGCTGCTCGGCGTTGAACACCATCGGCACGTGCTCGTCAACTCGCTTTCGGCCGGCGGCGGGATCGTATGCGCGGTGATCTCGAGGGACGCGGAATGATCGCGGTGATCATTCCGGCGCTGAACGCGCAGCGGACGATCGCGAAACTCGTGGTCGAGGCGCGGCGGCATCTCGAGCCGGTGATCGTCGTCGACGACGGATCGTCCGATTCGACGGGCCCGGTTGCCGAAGCGGTCGGCGCGGTGGTGTTGCGCCACGATGTGAACCGCGGCAAAGGCGCGGCGCTGAAGACGGGATTCGCGTGGGCGCTCGAGCACGGCGCCGATGCCGTGATCACGCTCGACGCAGACGGCCAGCATCTCCCGGGCGAGATCCCGAAGTTTCTCGACGTGCGCGATGCCGATCTGGTGATCGGCGGACGCGCCCATCTGTTCGAGCACATGCTTCCCCGCCGCCGCAACGCGAACCGCTTTTCGTCGTGGTGTATCGCGAAGTTCTCCGGCGCGGCGATCACCGACTCGCAGAGCGGCTTCCGCCTCTACTCTTCAAACCTCTTGCACAAGATCAAGCCGCACACCGACGGCTTCGACATGGAGAGCGAAGTGATCGTCCTCGCCGGAAAGCGCGGCTTCCGCATCGTGACCATCCCGATCGACCTCGGCTTCGTCGACGGCATCTCCACGAGTCACTTCAAGCCGCTGAAAGACACGCTGCGGATTGCGTGGACGGTGACCAGGGCGCGGTTGTTTTGGTAGCGCCCCTCATCCGCCCTTCGGGCACCTTCTCCCCGCAGGCGGGGAGAAGGGTCTCGACGCAGGCGTGCCGCGAGTGCCCCTCGCCCCGCTTGCGGGGAGAGGGTGGCCCTGAGCGTAGCGAAGGGCCGGGTGAGGGGATCATTTTGGCAGCGGCTTGCGCGGCAGCATCTCCGGCCGGTTCGCCGCCTCCCACACGAACGTCGCGGCGATGACGGCGGCCTGCATCAGGTCTTCGCGCTGCAGGCGCTCGTACGTGTCCCAGTTCGTGTGGTGGGTGCGGGTCTCGTACTCCACTTCATCCTGAATGAACTGGAAGGCGGGGACGCCGGCTTCGTCGAACGAGACGTGGTCCGTGCTCATCGTGTTGCGCAGGGTCACGGTCGTCGCGCCGAGGTCGTGGAAAGGCTCGAGCCAGGCCGTGAAGATCGGCACGACGGCGGAGTTTTCCTGCGCGTAGATTCCGCGCAGCTTGCCGGTGCCGTTGTCGATGTTGAAGTAAGCGGAGATCTTCGCGTGCTCGGGTTTCACGATCAGATCGCCCTTCTCGGTGCGCTGGGAGACGGGCAGCTTGCGCTGCTCGGGATCCTTCGGCTCGGTGCGCGAGGCGAAGTGCTGCGCGACGTAGCCGCGCGATCCGAGGAGGCCTTGTTCTTCGCCGCTCCAGAGCGCGATGCGGATGGTGCGCTTCGGGGCGATGCCGAGCGACTTGAGAATGCGCACGGCCTCCATCATCGCCGCCACGCCGGCCGCGTTATCGGTCGCGCCCGTGCCGCTGTGCCACGAATCGAGATGGCCGCCGAGCATCACCACCTCGCCCTTCTTGTCCGTGCCCGGAATCTCGGCGATGGTGTTGTACGCGTTGCGGTCCTGATCGTGGAACTGCGTTCGGACGTCGATCTCCAGCTCGACGTCGTGCTTGCCGTCGAGAATGCGCGCGATGCGGTTGTAGTGTTCCGGCGCGAGCGTGACCGACGGAACGCCGAGCGGCTCGTCGTCGCGCCACGTGCCCGAGGCCTGCACGCGGAACAAGCCGCCGTCGCCGGTGCCCGGTTGAATGATCGCGGCGATCTTCTCGTCCATCGCGAACTGCGCGAGCGCCTTGCGAAACTCGCGGCGCTTCTGAAACTCCAGGCGGCGCGCGTCATCGCGCAGCGCGGGGACTTCGTACGCGGCGAGCTTCTCCAGCCCCTGCTCGTCGTAGCGCTCGAGCGCGGCCTTTTCCTGCGGCTTCAGCTCCTTCGGGTCGGTGGCCATCACGATCGCGCCGGCGAGCTTGCCTTTGTTCTTCTCGAGATCCTCTTTCGACTCGAGCTTCACCTTCGTCACCTTCCCGCGGATCGGACCGTTCGTCGACGGCGACCATGCCAGCGCGATCGCGTAGAGCTGTTGCGTGTCGGGGGCGAGCATGCGCACGGAGCAATAGTCCGAGCTCCATCCGCGCCCGAACGGGCCCCACGTCTCGAGGTGCGCGTTCGACAGGCCGAGCTCAGTGAGCTTATCGCGCGTCCACTCGTTCGCCTTCTTCATGTTCGGCGAGCCGGTCAGACGCGCACCGACGAGGTCCGTGATTCCCGAGGCGATCTCCATCACTTTCGAGTTGCGAAAACCTTCCTGGCGGATGCGCGTAACGATCTGGAGGTCGGGAGTGTCGGCGGCGGTGAGGGCGTTGGTGGCGATGAAGAGAAGAAGCGGGAAGACGGCTCGAAGTTTCATCGGCCGCGTAGTGTAGCGTAGGACTGCCGGATGCCAGACGAACGCAAAGTTCCAACCGAGCTCGCGGTCGTCGCGCTTCTGTTTCTCATCCTCGGCATCGGCAGCGCCGTGCGCATCGTCTTCAGCGTCGTCTCCGGAGATCCGCAAGTCGAAGTGGGCATCCTCGGCTTCGCGATCTTCTACGGCCTCCGTTCCTTCGTGCGTTTCTGGCGCAGGGTGGCGATCGTCCTGACGTGGCTCGGGATCATCGGGTTTCCGGTCGGGGCCTTGATGGCGTTCTTCGGTCTCTTCAAGGCGCAGGTCCAGCCGCTGTTCGTCGCCGCCACGGGGGTGCCGCTCTTCCTGATCGCGCTCTGGACGCGTCACGTCCTCACGCGGCCCCACATCCGCGCGCTATTCCAGCTCCGACCAGTCGATCGTCGTCGGGACGTTGGACTTCGCGAACAGTGAGGCGAGCATTTCCTGCGGCGTGTAGATCCGCACGTCGCCCAGCTCACTCGGGCGGCGGTTCTTCATCGTGAACAGGGAGCGCTGCGTGACGTAGTCGAAGTTCGCGAAGAAGTCGTCGTCCTTCTTCTGCTCGAACATCGACTTCAGCGTATTGAGCTGGCGGGAGAGGTGATCGTCGAGCGCCTCTTCGGCCGACGGTACCTCGAGCGGCGAGAGCGGCTTTCCGGCGCCCTTCTTCGGCGCCGGCTCGAGGCCGATCGCCACGCGGAGATCGTCGAGCTCCCGCGTATAGCGGTCCGTCTTGGCCGCCTTCTTCTTCATCTGCGGGAGCAGCAGCGCGGGGAGGCGGTTGCAGTTCGCCTGATGAATGGCGTCGCTGCGGGTGATCCATCCGAGGTTCGTCACGCCGCAGCGCGCGGAAACGTTGCGCGTCAGGTTGTCGAGAAACGGCTTCACAGCCGTATTGAACGAATCGTCGACACCGTTGAAGAGATTGAGCACGTAGTGCACGCGGAACTCGTCGATGGTCGTCTGCACCGTGCGCGTGACCGGATGGTCGCCGAGGCTCTCGGCGAGATCGAGCGCGAAGGCGTCGAGGTTCTGCACCGACGAGTCGTAGACATCCTCCACGCGGTCGATCAGGTCGTTGATCAGCTTCCAGAAGTCGAGACTGCGGTCGACGGTATCGAAGAACGGCGAGGCCTTGCTGAAGATCAGCCGCAGCTTGCGGAAGAGGATCGCCTTCACGATGTCCGACGCGGCGAGCGTGGCGCTGGGCAGGTGCGGCGTGAAGATGAGGATTCCAGAATTGGAGAAGGGGAGGAAGTCGATCACGTTCGCGTCGAGGCCCGCGCGCAGGTCGAGGATCACGTAGTCGGCCGGAAGCGAGTTGATGGCCTCCATCAGCTTCGCCTTGAAGGCCGGCCCGAAGTTCGTGATCTCTTCGATCAGGTGCAGCGGTCCGGCGACGAATCCGAAGTTGCGCCATCTCCGCTCCGGGTCGAGTTTGTCGTCGAGCTGGGAGATGCAGTTCGCGAGCGGCTCGCCTTTGCGAAAGAAGTGGTAGAGGTCCTTTTCGATCGGAACGTCGATGGCGTTGCGGATCGCGGAGGTGCCGGTGTCGAGATCGACGAGCACCGTCCGGCCGTGGCGCGAGAGGGCGAGGGCGAAGTTGATCGCGAACGTGGTTTTGCCGACGCCGCCCTTACCAGACGATACGGGGATGATCCGCTTGATTGCCACTGCGTCCCCTAGTTTATCCCGCGCGTAGGCGCGGGATCTCCGGCGGCACCGCGCAGAACTGAAATCCCCAACGCGTTACAATCAGACGGGCCGATGCAGACATCCTTCTTCCGCAGGCTTCCGCTTTTCGCGGACCTCGACGATCGCGAGCTCGCCTCGATCGCCGCGGTGGCCAAGACCCGCCGCTATGCGAAAGACGACGTGATCTTTCACGCCGACGAGAGCGGCGACGTGTTCTGCCTGATCCGGGAGGGGCAGGTGAAGGTGACGATGATCTCTCCCGAGGGGAAGGAGATCATCCTGGCCATCCTCGGTCCGGGAGACTTCTTCGGCGAGATGGCGCTGCTCGACGACGAGCCGCGCTCGGCGACGGTGGTGGCTACCGAGCCGCTCGATCTGGTGACCATCTGGCGCAGCGATTTCCTGCAGATCCTGGCCGAGAATTTCTCGATCGCGAAGAAAGTGCTGGCCGAGATCTCGCGCCGCCTGCGCAACGCCTCCAACCGCATCGAGTCGCTGGCCACGATGGACGTGTACGGACGCCTGGCGCGCTTCTTTCTCGATCTGGCCCGCGATCAGGGGAAGGTTCTGGAGAACGGCTACGTTGCCGTCACCCGCCCGACGCACCAGGCCATCGCCAACATGATCGGCACCTCGCGCGAGACCGTCTCACGCCTGATCCATGATCTGATGCGCCAGAACCTGTTGTTGTCGGAAGGGAAGACGATTTACCTGAGAAAGACCGCGCTCGATCAGTTCCGAGCAGAGGTATGAGAACTGGTTGCTGAGTTGCTAGGTTGCTGGGTTGCTAAAGCGCCCAGCAACCCAGCAACCCAGCAACCCAGCAACCGATGTTCACCATCCCCAACTTATTGACGCTCGCCCGACTCCTGCTCGTGCCATGTTTCATCGTGGCGTCGACGCGGGGGATGTATGTCACGGCATTCGTGCTGTTCATTTCGGCGGCGGTGACGGATACGCTCGACGGGATCATCGCGCGGCGGTGGAACATGCACTCGAGGCTCGGCGCGTTTCTCGATCCGGCGGCGGACAAGACGCTCATGGTCTGCGGGTTTCTCTACTACACGTTCGCCGATCGCGTTCCCGTCGTGCGCATTCCGGGATGGCTCACGTTCACGGTGTTCATCCGCGACGCCCTGATCGTCTTGTTCGTGTATCTCATGTACACGCGCGTGAACGTGACCCGTTTTCCGCCGACGCGCTGGGGGAAATTGTCGACCGTGCTGCAGGCCACGACGCTCGGCACGACCATCGCCGTGAACGGGTTCGCGCCGATGCTCCTGCCGCTGGCGACGCTGCTGTTCCCCGTCTCGATGCTGATGACGCTCTTCTCCGGATGGCACTACGGGCGCCGCGCGATGCGCATCCTCAACGAGCTATCTCCAGCGACTGCTTGACTTCGCCCGCGAACCGAAATAGTTTCCGCTGCCGTTTGTTTACGGATTCCCCGAGCCTCCATAGCTCAATTGGTAGAGCAGCGGACTCTTAATCCGTTGGTTCCAGGTTCAAGTCCTGGTGGGGGCACCAACCTCGCACTCCTCTTTTTGCGTTTACACTTCCAGGCCACGCGAAAGTGGCGGAATTGGCAGACGCGCTGGTCTTAGGAGCCAGTGGCCCAAAGCCGTGTGGGTTCGAGTCCCACCTTTCGCACCATCGATGAAGGCAGAAAGCAGAAGGCAGAAGGCAGAAGTGAGAAGCGCATAAGCAGCGCCCCACTTCGTCATTCTGCCTTCTGCCCTCTGCCTTCTGCCCTTCATCTTGCAGAGGTACCCACGAGCCATGACCGTCCTTAATTTCGAAGACGTTTCTCCGGTACAGAAAATCATCGAGGTCGAGATCCCCGCGGATCTGATCTCGCGTGAGGCGAACAGAGTCACGACCGAGTTCGGGCGCCAGGCCAAGGTGCCGGGATTCCGGCCGGGCAAGGTTCCGGCGAGCGTGGTACGCACGCGTTTCTCGAAGGAGATCCAGGAAGAAGTCGTGCAGCGCGTCCTCGGAGAGAGCTTCCGCAACGTGGTGCGGGAGAAGGGTCTCGAGCCCGTCGGCGATCCGCAGCTCGAGCATCTCGATCCGTTCATCGAAGGCGCGCCGATGAAGTTCAAGGCGCGGTTCGAGGTCAAGCCGCAGATCGAGTTGCGCGACTATCGCGGCCTGGAGATCGACGATCCGAAGATCGAGATCACCGACACCGACGTCGACGCGATGATCGAGCGCCTGCGCGATCAGGCCAGCATCTACCGCATCGAGGGCGAGCGCGGACTCGAGGACGGCGACTTCGCGGTCATCGAGATCGTCTCCACCGGCGAAGGCATCGAGCCGAAGACCGACTCCGGCCATTTCAAGCTCGGCGAGGAGACGCCGCTGCCCGAGCTGCATGACGTGCTGCGCGGAAAGAAGACCGGCGAGGGCGGGTCGTTCGACAAGGAGTACGGCGAGGACGCGAACCAGGAAGCGTGGCGCGGGAAGACGATGCATCACGACGTCACGCTCAAGGAGATCCGCGTCCAGGAGAAGCCCGAGGTCAACGACGAGTTCGCGAAGAGCGTCGGCGGTTGGGAGACCGTCGAACAGATGCGCGAGACCATCGGCGCCGACATCCGCCGCCATCGCGAGATGGAAGCGTTGCGTCTGAAGCGCACCCAGATCGGCGAGAAGCTGCTCGGCGCGCACGAGTTCGACGTGCCCGAGACTCTGGTCGAGGAGGAGCTCGGGAAGTCGCTCAACAACTACGCGCGCTATCTCGCCTCGCAAGGTGTCGATCTGCAGAAGGCGGAGCTCGACTGGCGGAAGATGGGCGAAGAGTTCCGTCCCGAGGCCGTGAAGCGCGTGAAGCGGTCGCTGATCCTCGAGGCCATCGCGAAGAAGGAAGGGATCGCCGTGAGCGACGTCGAGGTCGACGCCGAGATCCGCCGCGCCGCGAAGGAGCAGGACCGCGACTTCGCGGACGTGAAGCATCATCTGAAACACGACGGCGGCTACGAGGCCCTGCGCGCTTCCATGGCCCAGGACCGCGCGCTGGAGATGGTGCTGGCTTCGAGTTTATCCCGCGCGTAGACGCGGGATCTCTCCGTGCAGCCGCGCGGGATAGACTGTAAGAGGAGGCAAAACAAATGGTCCTCGTTCCAATGGTCGTTGAGCAGACGTCGCGCGGCGAGCGCGCTTATGACATCTATTCGCGTCTTCTCAAAGACAACGTGATCTTCCTCGGACAGGCCATCGACGACAACGTCGCCAACCTGGTCATCGCCCAGATGCTGTTTCTGGAGGCGGAGAATCCCGAGAAGGACATCTTCATCTACATCAACTCCCCCGGCGGCTCGGTCAGCGCGGGGTTCGCGATCTACGACACCATGCAGTACGTGAAGCCCGACGTGGCCACGATGTGCATGGGCCAGGCGGCCTCGTTCGCGGCCGTGCTCCTCGCCGGCGGCACGAAGGGAAAGCGTTACGCGCTCCCCAACTCGCGCGTGCTTTTGCATCAGCCGTGGCTGCAGGGACTCGGCGGCCAGGCCAGCGACATCGACATCCACGCCAAGGACATCCTGCGCATGAAGCGCCGGATCAACGAGATCCTCGCCGACCACACCGGCCAGGCGATCGATAAGATCGAGCGCGACACCGACCGCGACTACATCCTCGCCGCCGCCGACGCAAAGGATTACGGCGTGGTGGACCAGGTGATCGCCAAGAGAGATTAGTTCGGGCGCTTCGCGCCCTCGCGGTTGGGAGTTGGCGGTTGGCAGTGGCGGCTGGCGGGAGATGTTGTTCCACTGCCAACAGCCAACTGCCAACCGCCAACTGGAATGTGACCCGCCTCACCTGAGTTGACTTCACCGACGCTCAGGAGTTCAATCTTCTAGCGATCACAAAAAAGGGACCAATCGGACATGTCGAAGAAGGGGAACACCGGCGACGTACTTCGCTGCAGTTTCTGCAACAAGTCGCAGCGCGATGTGAAAAAGCTGATCGCCGGCCCGACCGTTTACATCTGCGATGAATGCGTCGACATCTGTCTCGACATCATCGCCGAGGACCGCAAGGATGAGCCGGGCGCGCTGGAAGGGGCCGGGCATCTTCCGAAGCCGAAAGAGATCAAAGAGTTCCTCGACCTCTACGTGATCGGCCAGGAGCGGGCCAAGAAGAAGCTCGCCGTCGCGGTGTACAACCACTACAAGCGGATCGACTATCACTCCCGCAACGCGCGGCAGGACGTCGAGCTGCAGAAGTCGAACATCCTGCTGATCGGGCCGACGGGCACGGGCAAGACCCTGCTCGCTCAGACGCTCGCGCGGATGCTCTCGGTGCCGTTCACGATCGTCGACGCGACCACGCTCACCGAGGCCGGCTATGTCGGCGAGGACGTCGAGAACATCATCCTCAAACTTTACCAGGCCGCGGGCAACGACAAGGAAAAGACCCAGCGCGGCATCGTGTACATCGACGAGGTCGACAAGATCTGCCGCAAGGGAGATAACCCATCCATCACTCGGGATGTCTCCGGCGAGGGCGTGCAGCAGGCGCTGCTGAAGATCCTCGAGGGCACGGTCGCCAACGTTCCGCCGCAGGGCGGGCGCAAGCATCCGCATCAGGAATTCATCCAGATCGACACGACGAACATCCTCTTCATCTGCGGCGGCGCGTTCGTCGGACTCGACACCGTGATCGAGCGCCGTCTGTCGCAGACGTCGATGGGCTTCGGCGCGAAGATCGCCACGAAGAAAGAGAAGAAGACCGGCGAGCTGCTCGCGCAGGTGCATCCCGAGGATCTGATCAAGTTCGGACTGATCCCCGAGTTCGTCGGGCGCCTCCCGGTGGTGGCGACGCTCGGTGAGCTCGACAAGGGCGCGCTGATCGAGATCCTCCGCGAGCCGAAGAACTCCCTGGTGCGGCAATATCAGACGATCATGGGCTTCGAGAACGTCGAGCTCCGATTCACGGACGACGCGCTCGAGGCCATCGCCGAGGAGGCGCTCAAGCGCAACGTCGGCGCGCGCGGTCTCAAGATCATCATCGAAGAGCTGATGCTCGAGATCATGTACACGATCCCCTCGCAGAGCGCGATCAGCGAGTGCGTGATCACCCGCGAGGTCGTCGACAACCGCAGCCAGCCGATCACGCTGTACAAGAAGGCCGGCTAGGGAATACGCGTTTGTTCTCCTCAAGTGGAGCGGCGGGCTCTCAGCCCGCCTTTTTCTTCTTCGGCGGGCTGAGAGCCCGCCGCTCCACGTGGACGGAACTTTTTTGACGAAAATCAGCGTATAACAAGGACGAAATGTCTACCCCTGAACCCAGAATCCTCCAGCTGCCGCTCGTTCCGCTGCGCGACATGGTGGTGTTCCCATCGATGATGGCCCCCTTCGTCGTCGGCCGCCGCGCGTCGATCCTCGCGCTCGAAGCGACGCTCGCCACGACCGAGAAGAAGATCTTCCTGGCCACGCAGAGGGACCCGAAGATCGACGATCCGTCGATGACCGAGATCTACAAGACCGGCGTCATCGCCACGGTCGTGCAGAACCTGAAGCTCCCCAACCAGAACGTCAAGGTGATGGTCGAAGGCCTCACCCGCGGCGAGATCGTCGGCTCGTCGGAGAGCAACGGCTACATCACCGTCGCCGCGCACGAGATCGACACGAAATATCCGCCCACTCCCGAAGTCACGCAATACATGCAGAAGCTGATGGAGATCTTCGAGCAATACGCGAAGATGTCTCATCACCTCGCCTTCGAAGGCGTGATGTCGACGCTGAAGATGGACGACCCCGACCGCTTCGCCGACACGCTCGCCTCGCACCTGCTCATCACCACCTCCGAGAAGCAGCAGCTCCTCGAGACTCCTTCGCCGTACGAGCGCCTGCAGAAGCTGCAGGACTTCATCGAGATCGAGATCGAAAAGATCAACATCGACAAGCGCATCAACTCCAAAGTGAAAAAGCAGATGGAGCGCGCCCAGAAGGAGTACTACCTCAACGAGAAGATCAAGGCCATCCACCACGAGCTGGGCCGCAAGGACGATCGTTCGGACGAGATCGAGGAGCTCCGCCAGAAGATCGAAGAAGCGGGCATGCCGAAGGAGACCAAAGAGAAAGCTCTGCAGGAGCTGAAGCGCCTCGAGGCCATGCCCGGCGTGAGCGCCGAGGCGACGGTCTCGCGCAACTACATCGAGTGGCTCGTGGCCGTTCCCTGGAAGAAGTCTTCCAAGGAGATCAAGGACATCGAGCTCGCCGAGCAGATCCTCAACGAGGACCACTTCGGCCTCGAAAAGATCAAGGAGCGCATCCTCGAGTTCCTCGCGGTTCGCCAGCTGGTGAAGCAGCCGAAAGGCACCATCCTCTGCTTCGTCGGACCTCCCGGCGTCGGCAAGACCTCGCTGGCGAAGTCGATCGCCCGCGCGACGGGTCGCAAGTTCGTGCGTCTCTCCCTCGGCGGCGTGCGCGACGAGGCCGAGATCCGCGGTCATCGCCGCACCTACATCGGCGCGTTTCCCGGCCAGATCATCCAGCGGATGAAGAAGGCCGGCACGATCAACCCCGTGTTCCTGCTCGACGAAGTCGACAAGATGTCGATGGACTTCCGCGGCGACCCGAGCGCGGCGCTGCTCGAAGTGCTCGACCCCGAGCAGAACAACTCCTTCACCGATCACTACATGGACGTCGAGTACGACCTCTCCAAGGTGATGTTCATCGCCACCGCGAACGTCGTGCACACGATCCCGGCGCCGCTGAAGGACCGCATGGAGATCATCTCCCTGTCGGGCTACACGCATCTGGAGAAGCTGGCCATCGCGCGGCAGTTCCTCGTGCCGAAGCAGAAGACCGAGCAGGGACTCGAGGACGCGAAGATCACCTATGAAGACTCGGCGCTGCAGGAGCTGATCGACTCATACACGCGCGAAGCGGGCGTCCGCAATCTCGAGCGCGAGGTCGGCTCGGTGCTGCGCAAGATCGCGCGGCAGGTGGTGAAGAAGGGCCCGGACTTCGAGACCGTGATCGACCGCCCGAAAGTGCGCGATCTCCTGGGCAAGCCGAAGTTCCGCTCGCAGCAGATTCACGATCACGCCGAAATCGGTCTGGCCACCGGGCTGGCGTGGACGGAGGTCGGCGGCGAGATTCTGTCGACCGAAGTCGCGCTCTCGCGCGGCAAGGGCAACCTGACCCTCACCGGAAAGCTCGGCGACGTGATGCAGGAGTCGGCGCGGGCCGCGTTGTCGTACGTCCGCTCGCGCGCGGAGCTGTTCGGACTCGATCCCGATTTCCACGCGAACCTCGACATTCACATCCACGTTCCGGAGGGGGCGATCCCGAAGGACGGTCCTTCGGCCGGCATCACCATGGCCACGGCGCTTCTGTCCGCGGTCACGAAGATCCCGGTGCATCGCGACATGGCCATGACCGGCGAGATCACGCTGCGCGGCAAAGTGCTGCCGGTCGGCGGCGTGAAGGACAAAGTGCTCGCCGCCGCGCGCGCGGGAATCATGCGAGTCATCCTTCCGGCCGAGAATGAGCGCGACCTCGACGAGATCCCGGCCGACGTCCGCGAGAAGATGGAATTCACGCTCGTGGAGTCGATGGACGAAGTTGTTTCCGTCGCCCTCGATGGCACGATTGTTCCATTGACGGCGAAGCAGAAATTGCCGGAACCGGAAAAGATCTCGCCCGACACGCCGATTACGCATTGATGACAAGTGGAGCGGCGGGCTCTCAGCCCGCCGTTTCCGTCCGGCGGGCTGAGAGCCCGCCGCTCCACACCGTTCGTTGACACCGCGCGAGAATATCCGCACAATCTCACCCGTTCCGGCTTCAGAACCAGCTCTTCCAGTAATACCTGCGTAGCCTTCGCACACCGCGCTTTTGAGAATCCGGACCTCCGGATACTCGTAGTTACATCAAGCCAGAAACAAATCATTGGACATCCGGTCAGTAACGTTTCATCGGGCGGCGTACCAGCCTGGCGATTTTCCCCGCGACCAGAGACCGCAGTTCGCGATGGTCGGGCGGTCGAACGTCGGAAAGTCGAGTCTGATCAACGCCGTGCTGAATCGAAAGGGCGTTGCCCGGGTAAGCCAAACCCCCGGAAAGACACAAGCCGTGCAGTTCTATCTCGTCAACGAACAGTTCTACCTCGTCGATCTGCCGGGTTACGGCTACGCGAAGGTGCCGAAGAGCATGTCCCGCTCCTGGGGTGAGCTCGTCCGCGGCTATCTCGAGACGGCCGAAGAGCTGCGGCTGATGTTCCTCCTCCTCGACGCCCGGCGAACGCCCGGCGATCACGATCGTCAGATGCATGAGTGGGCCCGCGATCTCGACGGAGTCGGCGAACGCGTCATCCTCACGAAGAGCGACAAGCTGTCCAACAACGAACTTGCCACCAGCCGGCGTGCGATTGCGAAAGAGCTGGAGCTCGCCGAAACGGATCTCATCTCCGCGTCGGTGGTCACGAAGAAGGGAATTGACCAGATTCGGCGCGAGATTCACGCGCGACTCTGACGAGGGACACATGGCACAGACTGACATCGAAAACGAAACCGCGGTCATCGACTCCGAGGCGCCGGTCGCCGAAAAAGTGGAGAAGCCGAAGCGCGCGCCGCGCAAGAAGAAGGAAGTCGCGGACGAAAACGGAGCGGCCGCCGCCGAAGCAGCAGCGCCCGAAGCAGCGGCGCCCGAGGCAGCAGTGCCGGAAGCCGCGGCGCCGGAAGCCGCGCCGGCCGATGAAGCGCCGGCCGCCGAGCCGCAGCCTGCTCCCGCGCCCGTCGCCGAAGTCTCGCAGGAGAGCGACAACGGGAAGCCGAAGGCGGCGGCCCAGCCGCAGGCGCCGCAGCAGCAGCTCGAGACGCTCGACATCCGCATGCTGAAGGAGCTCAAGCTCCCCGATCTCACGAAGCTCGCCAAAGACCACGGCGTCGAGAACGCCTCGGGCATGCGCAAGCAGGACCTGATCTTCTCGATCCTGCAGGCCCAGACCGAGAAATCGGGATTGATTTTCTCCGAGGGTGTGCTCGAGTGCCTGCCGGACGGTTTCGGATTCCTTCGCGCCCCCGAGTACAACTATCTCCCGGGTCCCGACGACATCTACGTCTCGCCCTCGCAGATCCGCCGCTTCGATCTCCGCACCGGCGACACCGTCTCCGGCCAGGTCCGTCCGCCGAAAGAAGGCGAGCGTTACTTCGCGCTGATCAAAGTCGAAGCCGTGAACTTCGAGCATCCCGACGTGGCCCGCGAGAAGATCCTCTTCGACAACCTCACCCCGCTCTATCCCGAACAGCGCATCAAGCTCGAGACGCCGAACCAGATGTCTTCGCGCGTGCTCGACCTCATCGCGCCGGTGGGCAAGGGACAGCGCGGTCTGATCGTTGCCGCTCCGCGCACCGGCAAGACGATGATCCTGCAGGCCATCGCCAACTCCATCACCGTGAACCATCCCGAGATCACGCTCATCGTGCTGCTCATCGACGAGCGTCCCGAAGAAGTCACGGACATGCAGCGCAGCGTGAAGGGCGAAGTCATTTCGTCGACGTTCGACGAGCCGGCCTCGCGTCACGTGCAGGTCGCGGAGATGGTCATCGAGAAAGCGAAGCGTCTCGTCGAGCACAAGCGCGACGTCGTGATCCTGCTCGACTCGATCACCCGCCTCGCGCGCGCGTACAACACCGTCGTGCCTCCGTCGGGCAAAGTGCTCTCGGGCGGTGTCGACTCCAATGCGCTGCAGCGTCCGAAACGATTCTTCGGCTCCGCGCGTAACGTCGAGGAAGGCGGCTCGCTGACGATCATCGCCACCGCGCTGATCGACACCGGCTCGCGCATGGACGACGTGATCTTCGAAGAGTTCAAGGGCACGGGCAACATGGAAGTGCACCTCGACCGCAAGCTCTCCGACAAGCGCGTGTTCCCGGCGATCGACATCAACCGCTCCGGAACGCGCAAGGAAGAGCTGCTGCTCGAGCGCAACGAGCTCAATCGCATCTGGGTCCTGCGGAAAGTGTTCTCGCCGCTGTCGACCGTCGAGTCGATGGAGCTGCTGGTCGAGAAGCTCGAAAAGACGCGCACCAATAGCGAGTTCCTGAACGCAATGAGCTCGATGTAGTTCCGTCCAGATTCGCGACACATTCCGCCGATTGGACTCGTTCGCTCGTCACGCGTTGTATCGTAAGTTCAGCGCGCTCAGCGACTAAGCTCTTTTTCGCGGCAGGTACGCTTCTTGACAAAGTCTGCCGTGTGCGACTGTCGCGTAATGGCTTTCTCTTGTTCCTGGCCGCAGTGGCATTGCTCGCCGTCATGGGGGCGGTCAACCGATGGTGGCCCGTCCAGCTCTGGCTGACCGATGTCCTGATGTGCGCGGTGGTCGTGATCGCGATCGCGATCGCGCGCGATCGCATGGTTCGCCTTCGCCGTTCCGAATCGAAACTGCGGGCGCTCTTCGAGTCGATGGACGATCTGATTCTGATCCTCGACCGCAAGGGCACATACGTCGAGATTGCGCCGACGAACGAGAAGCTGCTGTTCCGGCCGCGCGAACAGTCCCTCGGCCGCACCGTTCACGACGTGCTGCCGAAGGACGTCGCCGACCTCGTGGTCGCGACGATCGAACAGGTGCTTGCGGAGCGGCGCACCGTCGAAGTCGACTATTGGCTCGCGATCGGCGAGCGCGGCGGATGGTTCACCGGAAGGGTCTCGCCCCTCAACTCGCAGCACGTGATCTGGGTCGCGCGCGACATCACCGCGCGCAAGCTCGTCGAGCAGGAGCTGGAGCGCGCGAAGAGCCGCTCGGAAAGCCTCAATCAGGGGATCATCGAACAGGTCAACGAGATCATCTTCACGGTCGACGCCGATGGAACGATCACCTCTCTCAATCCGGCCTTCGAGTCCATCATCGGCTTCCCACCGGAGGAGTGGATCGGCCGGGACTTCCTCGATCTGGTCCCCCCGAAGGCACGCAATGACGTGGCCCGGTCGTTCACTCGCATCGTGTCGGGCGAGATGCTGCCGCTCGCGCGCGTGATCGTCTGCGGCCGCGACGAGCGGCGGATCGTGCTCGAGGCCTCTCTCGTGCAGCAGGTGGTCGATGGTCAAAGCGCCGGCTTTCTCGGCTGTGCGCGCGACATCACCGATCGCGAGCGCGCCGAAGAGAATCTGCGCCAGAGCCAGCGGCAGCTCGAGGACTCGCAGAAGATCGCGAAGCTCGGGAGCTGGGACCACGATCTCGTCCACGACCGGCTTGTGTGGTCGGATCAGCTTTACCGGATCTTCGGTCTCGATCCTGCCGGCGAGCCGATCACGTTCGAGCGCTTCATCGCACTGCTGACACCCGACGAAGCGAATCACATCTACCGGATGCAAGCGGCGGCGCTCGAAGGTGAAGCGGACGAATGGGAAGTGAAGATTCACGCCGAAGGCATCGACAAGCTCCTGATTTGCCGGGCGCGCGTCGCGCGCGACACGCTGGGCCGGCCGCTGCGCATCTTCGGAACCGCTCAGGACATCACCGCGGCGCGACACGCCGAGCAGATGCTGCGCGAGAGTGATGAGCGCTTTCAGCTGCTCGCGCGCGCGACGAACGACGTGATGTGGGATTGGAACCTCGAGACCCAGGCGACGTGGTGGAGCGAAGGGCTGCTCACGTTGGTCGGGTGCACACCCGAAGAAGCGGCCGATCTTTCGTTCTGGTCGGAGCGGCTCCATCCGGATGACCGCCAGAGGGTGCTCGATGCGGTCAACGAGGCCATCGATTCGGGACAGAGCAGTTGGTCGAGCGAGTATCGGCTGCGCCGGTCGGACGACTCGTATGCCGACGTTCTCGACCGCGGCTACATCGTCCGCGCCGAGGACATGGTGGCGGTGCGCATGGTCGGCGCGATGATGGACATCACCGACCGGAAGCAGATGGAGGAACGCCTCGCGCAAGCGAATCGCGTGAGCAGCCTCGGACGAATCGCCGCATCGATCGCGCACGAGTTCAACAACGTGCTCATGGGGGTGCAGCCCAACCTGGAGGTGATCCGCAGGCGGAGCTCGCCCGAGCTGGCGGTGCCGATCGATCACGTCCTGCAGTCCGTCCGCCGCGGCAAACGCATCACCGAGGAGATCCTCCGCTTCACGCGGCCGGCCGTGCCGGCGCTGCAATGCGTCGACGTCGCGGAGTTTCTGGCGAACTGGAAGCTCGAGAACGCATCGTCCCTTCGGCAGCTGGCGTTGGTGATGGACATCGAGCCCGGGATCTACGTCTCCGCCGACCCGCTGCAGATCGCGCAGGTGCTGACGAACCTCGCGGTGAATTCGCGCGATGCGGTCCGCGACGAACGCGGATCTCTCACCATCGCCGTCCGGCGGGTACGCAGCTATGGCTCGCTCGGTTTCGCATGTGTACCGACTCCCGATCGCTTCATTCATTTCGCCGTCACCGACGACGGCCACGGAATGACCAAAGAGCAGCTCGCGCATCTCTTCGAGCCGCTGTTCACGACCAAGAAAGGCGGAACGGGCCTCGGACTCGCCGTCAGCTACCAGATCATCACGCGTCACGACGGCTATATCTCCGCGGAGAGCACTCCCGGAATCGGCACCACGTTCCACATCCTTCTGCCCGAGACGCTGCCGATGTTCGAGGTGGCGCAACAGGCGCGGCCCGACGTTCCGTCGAACACGCGCGTGCTCATCGTCGAGGACGAGAGCGCGGTCTCCGCCGGCATCTGCGCGCTGCTCGAGCTGGAAGGGATGCATACGTGCGTGGTGGACACGGGAGCGGCCGCGGTTCCGGCGGCGGAGGAGTTCCATCCCGACGTGGTGATCCTCGACATCGGCCTGCCGGACATGAACGGCATCGACGTCTACGCGGGCCTCTCCGAGCGCTGGCCGCGCCTGCCGGTCGTGTTTTCCTCCGGACACGCCGGCGCGTCGAAGCTGGAGTCGTACCTCACGCGCAGCAACGTCGCGCTGATGGTGAAGCCCTACGACCTGGCCACGTTGCGCGGCACGCTCGGAACGTTGTTGCGGGTGCAGTAGACTGCGCCGCGCGATGAGACTCCGCACACGAATCCTCCTTCTCGTCACGCTCGCCATTGCCGCCGCCGCCCTCGCCGACGACGGCATGTGGATGCCGCAGCAGATTCCCGCGCTCGGCGATGAACTGAAGAAACTCGGGCTGCAGATCGATCCCGCGCAGTTCGGCGATCTCACCGGATTTCCGATGGGTGCGGTCATCCAGGTCGCGGGATGCAGCGCGTCGTTCGTGTCGCCGGACGGACTGGTGGCGACGAATCATCACTGTGTCTACGGCGCGCTGCAGTACAACGCCACGCCGCAGAACGACATCGTGCGCAACGGCTTCCTCGCGCGCACGATGAAGGACGAGATCCAGGCCTCGCCCGACACGCGCATCTACGTCACGACC
>Ga0207686_10000884_pt1 | contig 18109 bp, 18 predicted proteins | sample KBSM24metaG_FD_184396 | JGI IMG/M metagenome (GOLD analysis project Ga0207686, IMG submission 184396) | Miscanthus rhizosphere microbial communities from Kellogg Biological Station, Michigan, USA - KBS M2-4 metaG (SPAdes) (version 2) | ecosystem: Host-associated > Plants > Roots > Rhizosphere >...
TGTTTTCATCTTCTTGCATCATAGCGGTATAATTCACTATGTCTGCAAAAAGAATTGCAGCTAATTGATGAGAATGTTCAGGCATAGGTTGAATGTTGGGCTGTGAAGTTAATGAAAAGCAATTTTGATTGAAGCCGATAATTAAACAAATGGGATAATTTTCCCTGTAAAAAAAATAAAATGATGAAAAGGAAACGCTGATCTATGAATTAATAAGATGCTAATTTTTTTGTGTGGTAGGCTGTTCTTTTTTTTCAGCGTTCTTGAGCAATTTAAAATAAGTTACTTTAAACCGATCATTTACTATTTCGCCCTGAACTTCTGCTTTTCTAACAGCATTACAAAAGCCATCTTTTGCGTGTGCATCTCCATGTGAGTCTATATCGGTACCGTCAACAAAATAAGATTTGCCATCTATTCTCACAGCAAGTTCACATCCTTTACCAGAAAGTTTAAACTGGCACTCGCCGCAGGCGGTTTCTACTATTTGTATTTTTTTATTAGGGTCAGGCGTAGATACTCTCGGGTCGCTTTTTTGACCAAATGCACTGCTGATAAATAACAAACAAACTATACTGCTAAAAAAGGATCTCATAGACGTGTATTAATATAGCAAATCTACTAATAACCCCGTGAAGATATCATCGCAATTTGTCAATAATAAAATCCCGGCTGCTTTTAAACCAGTATCTACTGATCAAGTCTTTAGAAAGGCTTTTTATTGGCAACCTATTTGAAAAGTCTGCCGTTTTTACTTAAGTAAGTTTTATCTTTAGTTTTCAATCTAAAAATTGTGCAAATACCCGGAGAAACTGCAATAAAGAAGAATTCCCCGATTTACTTAAATGCATATGCACAATTTTTATTGTTCTTTACTTTTTACTCTTTACTCTCTTTTCAATCTTATTCTCAAATATGTCCGCCAAATATTGATTTCGAAACCGGCACTTTTGATCACTGGACATGCTACACAGGAAATGTATCTGCAGCTGGTGGGGTAAATACAATTTATCTTTCTCCCTCAGGCGGTCCTGTGCCCAACCAGCATACTATGTATACGGCGCCAAGCACAGAACTGGATTATTTTGGTGGCTTCCCTGTTAACTGCCCAAATGGAAGTGGACATTCCATAAGACTTGGAAATAATTCCGGCGGAGGACAGGCTGAAGGGATTTCATATGAATTCACGATTCCTGCCGGTCAAGATGTTTATTCACTTATCTATCATTACGCAGTCGTTTTCCAGGATCCTAACCACGAAGTTTTTCAGCAACCAAGATTAGAAATTGAAGTAACCAATATAACAGATAATAAGGTACTCAATTGTTCCTCATTTACTTTTATTCCATTTGGAAATATACTTCCTGGTTTTTTTCTTTCTCCCACCCAGCAGGATACCACAAATGTTTGGTGCAGGGATTGGTCGGCAGTAAGTATAAACCTTAATAACAATGCCGGTAAAACAATTCGCCTTTTTTTTAAAACAGCAGATTGCACATTTACCCGCCATTTTGGATATGCTTATATAGACGTGAATTCTGAGTGCAGCAGTGAGTTCGTTGGAGCTACTTATTGCCCTGACGACGCTTTCGTTAATGTAACCGCCCCTTTTGGTTATCAGAGCTATACATGGTTTAATAACAATTTCTCACAAGTACTGGGAAATTCGCAGAGTATTATCTTTAATCCACCTCCACCAGTCGGAACTGTTATTGCTGTGCAGGTAGAACCTTATGATGGGTATGGTTGTCGCGATACCCTTTATGCCAAACTAATAGATACATTAACCGTCATTTCCAATGCAGGAAGAGATACACTTTCATGCAATGGTAACCTGGTACCGATTGGCTCCAACGCGAAACCGGGATTGATCTATAGTTGGGCTCCGAAAACAGGATTATCTGATCCGTATATTTCTAACCCACGAGCCGGACCAAACATTACTACTACATATGTGCTTACAACTAGCAGTGCAGGAGGAGGCTGCCCTGACAGGGATAGCGTAGTCGTGGTGGCATCGACCATTGATACCTCAATAAGTGTTCTTGGTAAACTTGCTTATTGTATCACAGGTGAGGATAGTACCGTATTCTTTGTTAATCCTACAGATAGCATTCAATGGCTGAAGAATAATTTCCCGATAAATAACCAGCACAATGTTCGATATAGAGCAAATCAATCTGGTACTTACCGTGCCATTCTCTATAACGACCAGGGCTGTGTTGCCTTAACAGCAGAAAAGACTGTTGTGATCGAGGCACCCCGCCCGGGAATCACTTACCCGATTGAATATGCTGTAGTAAATTATCCGCATCAACTAAAAGCCAGGGATTTTGGTATTGGTGTTGAATGGAGTCCTGGCACATTTTTAAGCTCTACAAATAGCTTGGTTCCTTTATTTAATGGAACAACTGATAAACTTTATACAATTGTAATTGAAACCGCAGCAGGATGTGTGACGGTGGATACACAACTCGTGAAAGTTTTTAAAGAGGTAAAATTTTATGTGCCTTCAGGGTTTACACCTAACCAGGACGGTTTAAATGATTATTTAAAACCTATTCCGGTCGGTATGAAAGAGTTTAAATATTTCAGAGTTTATAATCGCTGGGGACAATTGGTCTTTGATATGAAAGACGATCCGAGAGGCTGGGACGGGATGATCAATGGTAAACCACAATCATCACAGGTAGTCGTTTGGATGGCAGAAGGCGTTGGAGTAAACGATGTAATTTATAAACAAAAGGGAACTGCTGCGCTGATCCGATAAATTAATGATGTATGCTAATGATGAGAACTACAAACAAATACTTCCATAAGATCCTACTTTCCTGCATTTGCTTTTGCTTTTGCTTTATCGCAACTCTCAGTGCACAAAACAAAACTCCTTTATTTAAAGTAATTGGCTTCTATACAGCTAAAGAAGATCTTGCACATATAAGCTTTGTTCATGAGGCCAATAAATGGTTCCCTCAAATGGGCGCCTTATATAATTTTTCTTACGATTCCACCAGTAATTGGAATGATCTTAACGAAGAGTTTCTTTCTCATTACCAGGTTGTGATCTTCCTGGATACAAGACCTGAAAAAACAACACAAAGAGATGCATTCAAAAAATATATGGATAATGGAGGCGCATTTATCGGCTTTCATTTTGCTGGCTTTGCTTTGAATAATTCTGCCTTCCCTCAAAACTGGGATTGGTATCACAATACATTCATTGGTGTAGGGCAATATAAAAGCAATACCTGGCACCCTACTTCAGCCATTCTTCGTGTTGAAGACTCTACACATCCTGTTACAAAAAATTTACCAAAAACTTTTAAGTCATCACCAAACGAATGGTATCGCTGGGAAAAAGATATTCGTTTAAATCCCGATATAAAAATTCTTTTGTCGATAGATGCAAGTAGTTTCCCATTGGGAAATGGACCAAAGCAGTCAGAAATATGGCATAGCGGATATTATCCTGTTGTTTGGACCAATAAGAATTACAAAATGCTTTATATCAATATGGGTCACAATGATATTGACTACGACAATCGGACTAACAAAGAATTATCGTTTCAATTTGGAAATGACATCCAGGATAAAATGATCATTGATGGGTTGATCTGGCTGGGGACCCAGAAAAAATAGTTTAAGCTATTTTAAGCTTGCCATATCAATTACGAACCTATACTTCACATCACTTTTTAAAAGTCTTTCATACGCTTCATTGATCTTTTGCATTGATATTATTTCAATATCTGCTACGATATTTTTATCAGCGCAAAAATCTAGCATCTCCTGTGTTTCAGCAGTACCACCGATCATCGAACCAATAATGCTGCGACGATTTTTTAATAGTTCAAAAGGATTTACATGAGGTTCATCTTTGGGAAGACCAACAACCAATAACTTGCCATGAAGATCAAGCAACTTTAAATACACTTCATAGTCATGATCAGCGCTAACCGTATCCACTACAACATCAAAATGACTGTGATGCTTTTTCATCGCAGTTTCATCGGTGCTTAAAACAAAATGATGCGCTCCAAGTTTCTTTGCATCTTTTGCTTTTGATGGCGAAGTACTGAGCATTGTAACTTCAGCACCCATTGCAACCGCAAATTTTACTGCCATGTGTCCAAGACCACCAAGACCTGCCACTGCTACCCTGTCTCCCGGTTTTACGTTGGCAAATTTTAATGGAGAATAAGTGGTGATGCCTGCACAAAGTAAAGGAGCTACTCCCGCAAGATCGAGTTTGTCTGAAACACGATACACCCATCTTTCATCACAAACTATCTGAGTACTGTAACCTCCTTGTGCAAGAGTTACTCTGTCTCTTTCATAATTATTGTAAGTACCCGTCATCCCTTCTGCACAATATTGCTCCATATAATTGTTACAGGGTTTGCATTGCCTGCAACTGTCAACCATTACGCCAACACCAGCTCTGTCACCAACGTTGAATTTCTTTACATGACTGCCAACTTTTATCACTTTTCCAACTATTTCATGTCCCGGAACCATTGGATAAATAGAACCACCCCATTCATCTCTTACCTGGTGCAGATCTGAGTGACAAACTCCGGAAAATAAAATATCAACTAACACGTCATGCTCTCTTAGGTCTCGCCGTTCAAAATTGAATGGCTCTAACGGTGAACTTGGGTCTAAGGCAGCGAATCCTTTTACTTGTATCATTTCAAAGCTTTATTTATCAAATTTATCGAAGTATGCTTCTATATACTTACTTTTTTTTAAATAAAAACTATCTTTAAAAATATGAGAAAATATTTACTGCTAATTTCGGCTCTTTGCAGCATGATATTAGTTTCGGCGCAAGTACAGGTTAGAAATGAACCAAGACATCACAATGTTTTTGAAAATGAATTTGCACGTATTCTTGATGTGTATTTAGCTCCCGGAGATACAACAATGTACCATGTTCATAATACCCCATCTGTATTTATAGTTTATACAAATACAAATGTCGGCTCACAACTTATAGGCAAACAATCTCAAAAAGGCGCAAACATTACGGGTGAAATATCCTATGATAGTCTAAAAACTCCACGGACTCATCGGGTCTGGAATGAAGACACAAGCTGGTTTCATGTAATGGACATCGAACTTACCAGTACTAAACAAAAAAAGAATATCGCTGTTTTACAAAACTCATCATTAAAATTACTATTTAACAAGGAACAGGTAATTGGCTACGATATAGAATTAAAGGCGGCAAGCGATATACAATTGCCTCCTTCAGAAGTTGGCTATCTCCTTATAAGCAAATCTGGATCGGCTATTGAATTTAAAATAAATGATGCTGTACAAGATCGTGTCATGAAACCATCGCATTACTTATGGATAGAGGCTGGCAATAATTTTTCTATGAAAAACTTAGAAAACCTTTCAGCAAATTTGGTGCTTTTACAATTTAAATAGGCCGCACAGTCTTTTAACTAAAAGCCCCGATGAGATTATCGGGGCTTTTTGATTTGATCATTAAAATTTATTCGATCGGAATTTTCTTTGCATTATGTTTAAGCCATGTATCAAAATCTTGTAAAGCGGGATCTAACTGTCTTGAATAGGGTACGTGCCGTGTAGAAACACACACTTCTTCAAAATCATGATAGAACTGGAACATATTTCCCAATTCATCTGCTCCGGGAAAACCAAAACTTCTGTACAAGTCAGGAGATACACTATTATATCTTACTTCCTCGCCTAAGGCTTTTGTTAATGATACGGCCATCTGGCTGCAAGTCGGCTCATCACCAGCTACTCCAATTCTTTTTCCAACAAGCTCGGTTCCCTTTTTAAAAATACCATATGCACATTTGCCTATGTCAGCAGATCCAATACCTGAAAGTTTTTTATCACCCATTGGAAATGTAATGGCTAATACACCATCTTCACCTCGCTTAGGTCCAGCTCCGAAATAGATCAAATTTTCCCAATAAAAAGAAGCAAGTAAAAAAGTAGTCGGCACACCAGCATCAATAAAATATTGATCCGATTCTCCTTTAGCATCGAAATGCGGTACTTTATAATTCCCTTGTAAGGTTGGCATACGGTTATCCGTAAGGGGAATATAATGACGGGTATCTTCCAACGTGGACCATATTACATGTTTTAATCCTGCATCTTTTGCAGCTTCAGCCATAATTTTTGCTTGTACCATTTCTTTCTCGGGAGAAAAATGTGCCCAGAAAAAAGTAACACAAAAAGCGCCATAAGCACCATTCATTGCTTTCTGTACATCCTCCGCATTATCAATATCAGCAACAACAATCTCTGCACCCATTGCTGCAAGGTTAGTTGCATGTTCTGAATCCGGGTCCCGTGTAACTGCACGAACAGCGAAATCACTGTGCTTATCGTGAAGAATTGCGCGAACCAATCCGCCGCCTTGAGCACCGGTTGCTCCAAATACTGTTATGATTTTCTTTTGTGACATGTTATAAAATTTTTGAGCAATTTATGGTACAAACATCAATAGACTCTTGACCTATGATTGTTTTTCAAAAAAATCCTAGCTATTTGTTCGGTAATATTCGCAAACTTTATTCATCAAACAGATCTCACATTTCGGTTGAGGCCGACAAATCTCTCTCCCCAGAAATGACATTGCCATCCCAGCATCCCAATCTTTTTGGGGAAGTATTTCTTTTATCTGCTTTTCAATTTTTTTGGGATCCGCTCCTGTTGCAATTCCAAGTCGCGGAGCTACACGTACCACATGTAAATCAACGATCACACCTTCGGCAGGCTTACCAGCTTCACGCAAAATAACATTAGCTGATTTACTTCCAATTCCTTTTAATGCAGTAAGCCCTTCGTGAGTGAGCGGAATATTTTTATCATCTTTTATCGTCTTTGCAATTTCTGTTAACCATTTTGCTTTATTGCCAAAGTTTCTCACTTTACTTATAAATGGAAATAATGTTTCTTCGGTAGCTTTTGATAAAGCTTTCATATCCGGGTACGCTTCAAATAATTTTGGAGCTATGTTATTATTAATGTTTTTATCAGAATCCTGTGCAGATAAAACAACCATTACCAATAATTGATAAATATTCTTATAATCTAACGGATGCTTTGTGTCTTTATACTTCTTTAGCAGCGGTTGTATGGCTTTTGGCCAATCGACTTTTGATGGCATAACATAATTTTTCAGCCATGAATCTACAATAAAAATAAATGCAACAGCGGAGCACCTATGATATCATCAATTTATTTTTAACATTTAGCTGCCGCATATCGGGAAAATATTACCGTTGTTAAATTTTACATTTTTTCTGCTTTCAATAAAATGTATAATTGATGGTCATGAGCAAAACCAACCTGCTCCTTATCTTGTCGCTATTTGTATTTGTTACAACAAATGCCGATCCTGGTGATACTGTTATCGCAAAAAAGAAATATTTTACACAAAGACTTAATGGCGAGATCACATTAGATGGAATTCTAAAAGAAGAAGCATGGAATGGCGTTGAATGGGGCGGTGATTTTATTCAATTTCAGCCGAATGAAGGGAAACCGCCATCACAGCAAACCAATTTCAAAATTCTTTACGACGATAAATATCTTTATATCGGTTATCGCTGTCATGATCTTGCCCCAGATTCAATTGTAAGCAGGATGGGGCGCCGGGATGAATTTCCCGGTGATTGGGTGGAAATAAATATTGACAGTTATCATGATCTGCGTACTGCATTCTCATTTACATTATCAGTGTCTGGCGTAAGAAGTGAAGAATTTGTTTCAGAAAATGGTAACAATTGGGACGCTAGTTGGAACCCGATATGGTTTGCAAAAACTCACAAAGATGATAAAGGATGGAGTGCAGAAGTGAAAATTCCTTTTAGCCAGTTGCGCTATAACAATGACAAGGAAAAAGTTTGGGGGTTCCAGATAACAAGACGTTTATTTCGAAAAGAAGAACGTTCTAACTGGCAATACATTCCGCAAGGTGCAGGAGTATGGGTTAGCGCTTTTGGTGAATTACATGGATTGAAAGATATTCCCATGCACCGGCAAGTAGAGATCGCACCTTATATAGTTGCACAAGCTGAAAAATATACAAAAGAAGATGGCAATCCATTTGCACAAGGCTTTGATGGAAAATTAGCTGCAGGTGTTGACGGTAAAGTGGCCGTAACAAATGACCTGATACTTGACTTTACAGTTAATCCTGATTTTGGACAAGTGGAAGCCGATCCTTCACAAGTCCGCATTGATGGTTATCAAAACTTTTTTGAAGAGCGAAGACCGTTCTTCATAGAAAGCAGGAATATCTTTAATTACCAGCTAACCGGTTCACAGGCAGGCGGTGATTATGATGCCGACCTGCTTTTCTATTCAAGACGTATTGGAAGTTCACCACATGGTTATCCTGCTACTACAACTGGTGAGCATGTAAAAATGCCTTTGAACACTACTATCCTGGGCGCGGCAAAATTTAGCGGCAAAACAAAAAAAGGATTTAGTGTTGGCATTCTTGAGAGTGTTACCGAAAGAGAGATGGCTATTATTGATAATAACGGACAGAAAAGAGAAGAAATGGTGGAGCCGCTCACCAATTATTTTGTAACAAGACTGCAAAAAGATATTGACGGCGGTAACACAGTATTAGGAGGCATCATCACTGCCGTAAATAGGGAACAGGGATTAAGTGGTTTTCTTCATCGTAATGCATATTCAGTTGGTCTTGATTTTTTACACTTCTGGAAAAAGAGAACATGGTATTTCAAAGGCAATATGGTTTTCAGCAGTGTGAATGGAACAAAACAAGCTTTATTAAATACGCAAACAAATTTTGAGCATCTTTTTCAACGTCCTAATGCTCCGGAAGTAGAAGTGGATTCGAGCAGAACAGAGTTAACTGGTACCGGCGGCACATTTAGTCTTGGGAAAAGTGGTGGTAAGCAAGGTAAACATGGTGAAGTATTTAAGTTTGAATCAGGGGTCACTCTTCGTTCCCCGGGACTAGAGTTGAATGATATTGGTTTCTTACTTGCGTCCAATGAGATCAATCATTTTACATGGGCCGGCATACAATGGCAGCGACCATTTTCAATTTTCCGGTCTGCAAGAATAAATTACAATCATTGGTTCAGATGGGATTACAGCGGGCAGTTTCTTTATAGTGCATTTAATTATAACGCACATGCTACATTTAAGAATAACTGGCAAGCGGGAACGGGCACAACCTGGAACAATTATGAAGTTTCCAATAATGCGTTACGTGGCGGCCCTTCCTTGCGTCGTCCTGCTGGGATAGGTCCATGGGGATATGTAAGCACTGATTTCAGAAAAAAAGTGGCTTTTAATCTCAACCTGAATTATTTCTGGGGTTTTGAAAACACCGTTAAAGGTGGTGACTATAGCCTAAGCATCACGTATCAACCAATTAATTCATTAAATATTAGCCTGAGCGGAAATTACTCGACTTATTGGCGCAGGCAGGATCAGTTTGTAACCAGCATTAATTACAACAACACGACCAGGACAATTGTCAGTGAAGTGGATCAAAAGACGCTTCGCTTTGTTCTAAGGCTTAATTATAATATTACTCCGGATCTAACCCTTCAATATTACGGGCAGCCATATATTACCCGCCCTCTTTATACCAGTTTTGGTTATGTCACAAATTCTTTGGCAAAACATTACGATGACAGGTTTCATGTTTTTACTGCAAATGAGATCAGTGGCAGTAATGGAGAATATTTTGTAGATGAGAACGGTGATGGAGTGCCTGACTATAGTTTTGCCAATCCCGATTTCAATTTTGTGCAATTTAGATCCAATCTTGTTCTGCGTTGGGAATACAAACCCGGTTCGGAGTTCTATGTTGTTTGGTCAAGAGGAAATACGCCGGATGCATTTGGGGATACTGACACGCCACTTGGTCAAAGTTTATATTCAAATGCTTTTGCTGAGCATGCAAGAAATATTTTTTTGATCAAGGTAACGTATAGATTTCTCAGATGATCAGTTCATCTCTTATCAAAAAATCTATATAGCACCCAGCTACGAACTCCAATAAATACAGGGATAAATAAAAGAATTGCGATCACCGAAAGAAAGCCGTTAGTTCCAATATAATAACTGAATAGGGGAATAAGTAAAATACATATGCTTATTACAACCATTAGCCGTGATACAGGACGTATATAAGATCTTGATTCATCATCCTCTTCCATAATTTTTGTAATAGCGACAACAACAAATAAGATTGTAGCAATTGCAATACAAAACATCCAACGAACTTCATTGCTCACTCCAACCAGAATACCTGTCAACAATATTTTAAAACAAGCACCAATTACACTTAATGCCATCAGTAACGGAAAATGAAGAATTAAGAACCATTGCAAATAACTGTATCCTTTTTTCGTCTCTTGCTCACTCGTCATATCAAAATAAATGCTCCAGAGAAGAAATGAAATAAGAATGCCCAATATAAAAGCGATCCATGCAGATGGCGCTTTGTCTTTTACTTCGGCAATCCCATTCACAGTTCCAAGGATACTTTCTGCAAGTACTATAATGGTAAATAATCCGAATCTTTCAACTAATGTAGCCGAAGCTGAAAACACCTGTCCCCTTTGTTTTAAGACAGTTACTACAGTCCGGGCACCAATTAAACCCGGTGTCAAATTCAATACTAAAACGATCACCCATAAGATCATCGCTGTTCCATTTGTAAAAAATACCGAAGTAATTAATAATGCAAAAGCTATCAAATAATTTACCGTATAATAAATATTAAAGACCCTGTGTGAGCGATCGTAAATACCAACACTCCACCATAAGTATGTAATAAGAAGTTCTATTATAGCAAAAGCGATCGCAAAATTCTGATGATGTCCTTCGTATGCATCTGGGATCGTGATCGCCACAGCCGCGACACCCAGCATTTGCCAAAAGGTCAATAGTCTTGTTCGAATGCTATCGCTCCCATGCAGATCATAATACTGACTTCCGTTTATCCAGGACCAGAAGATCAAAGAGAACAATAAAAACGAGAAAAGCAATTCATGCCATGATAAATGATTAGACAAATGGTGCGTGACCTGGGCTATCGCTGCTACATAAACGAGATCATAAAATAATTCCAGCCAGCTTATCTTTCTTTCATTTTTTCTTTCGTCAAATTTTTTAGGCGGTCCCCACCAACTAAGATTCTTATGTCTTTCATTCATGAAACACATAGTTTAATAAACTAAGATAATCATCTTCATGCTATTGAATAAAATTTGCGGTTAACCATTTAAATTTTCAATAAGGCAAAATTTTTGCAGGATTTTATCTCTGCATGGAAGAATGGTAAGCCCGGGCAAGTTGAATTACTCTACTTTTGTCATCAAATCAATCCTCAGATCATTAAGTAAAAAAATGGATAACCCAACGATTGACAAGAACTCACCTGATACACAAATGCGAAAGCTGGTGGCGATCATGTTTGCAGACATGACAGGTTTTACTGCAATGATGCAGGATGATGAAGCAAAAGCAAAGGTTTTACGAAACAGGCAGCAGCAAACATTAGAAACTCTTATTCCTTCACATAACGGCACCATCGTACAGTTTTTTGGCGATGGCACTCTTAGCATTTTCGACAGTGCTATTGATGCTGTAAAATGTGGGATTGAGATCCAAAAAGAATTACAAAAAGAACCTAAAGTAAAACTGAGGATCGGGATCAATTCCGGTGATGTTGTATACGACACAAAAGGTTTGTACGGTGATTGTGTAAATGTAGCTTCACGAATTGAGTCGATCGCTGTACCCGGAGCAATCCTTATTTCAGATAAAGTTTTCGATGAAGTAAAAAACCAAAAGGAAATAAAAACAATTCCTCTTGGAAAATTTATTTTGAAGAATGTGAAGATGCCTGTAACTGTTCACGCCGTAGCCAATGAAGGATTGATCACTCCAACATCGGCCCAGATAGGAATAAAAGCAGGTAGTGATAAAAGTGTCGCGGTACTTCCATTTGTAAATATGAGTGCCGATCCGGAAAATGAATATTTCAGTGATGGAATTTCAGAAGAGATACTTAATTTATTGACACACGTTGAAGGGATACAGGTAACAGCTAGTACATCTTCCTTTTCGTTTAAGGGAAAGAATGAGGACATACGGGAGATAGGTAATAAACTCAATGTTGCTAATATTTTAGAAGGCACAGTACGAAGGGCAGGAAAAAAGATCAGGATAAACGTTCAGTTAATAAACACTGCAGATGGCTATCATGTTTGGTCAGAAACTTATGATAGTGAACTGGAAGATATTTTTGATGTGCAGGATGAAATATCGAAGAAAATTGTAACCAGGTTGAAAGAAAATTTTGCCATTACTGATAAGAAAGAAAATGTAGTAAAGCCACCAACGGAAAATCTGGATGCCTATAATTTATATTTAAAGGGGCGTTATTATTGGAATAAATCAAATCCTGAAGATACATTAAGAGCAATAAAAACTTTTGAAGAAGCAATTAAGCTTGATCCAAATTTTGCATTACCCTACTGTTCCCTCGCCTATTGTTATTCTTTCATGGGATCATCTGGGTTAATGCCGCCATCAGAAGCATATCCGAAAGCAAAAGATTATACACTCAAAGCGATAGAACTTGACCCAAACCATGCAGAATCACATTTATCATTGGCAACAATTAAATTCTATCATAATTGGGATTTTGAAGGCGCTGAAGCTTCTTTAAATAAAGCACAGGATCTTGGATTGAATTCTTCGCTATTTAACCAGGTGCATGGTTGGTTTTTAATTGCAAAGGGGGATTTTGAAAAAGCGATTGAAAAAATTCAACAAGCTCTTGCTCTCGATCCGCTTTCATTACCATTAATGAGTACCTTGGGTGATGCTTATTCCTTTGCGGGACGATTTGAAGAAGGACTTGAACAATATAATAAGATCATTGAGTTGGAACCAAATTTCAGAAGAGGATTTGAGGGAAGAGGAATGATCTATCTCGCAATGGGTGAAAATGATAAAGCAGTTAAAGACCTTGAACAATACCATAAGCTCGTTGGAAATCCTCTGAAAGGACTAAGCAGTCTTGGACATGCATATGCAGCCGCGGGACAGAAGGATAAAGCATTGGAAATAGAAAAAAAATTAAAGTTAAGAGAAGAGAAAGAGCCGGGTGTGTTGTTGCACATGGATTATGCTTTTTTATATTCCGGCATGAAACAATTTGACCTCGCATTTGATTATCTCAATAAGACCTATGAACAAAGGATGGGTATTGCCTGTCTTGGCATGATCTTTTGCGTTCGCTATCCAATGCTGAAAGAATTAAAATCAGACGCACGATTTAAAGACCTGATGCAAAAAATGGGATTGGAAAAATGATTTGATTATTATCCTGTTTTCTTTAGCTCCATATAATACTCCCTTTCTTTCTTACTAAAGTGTTCTAATGAATAACGCAGTAGTGTTCTAGGCATCGTTGCAGCATGTTTCTTTAAAAAAGTAATTAGCTTTTTTTGATCTTTTGTGCCGGCAAATCGCAACATCCAGCCTGTTGCTTTATGGATCAGATCTTCTTTATCGTTAACCAGTATCTCAGCAATCTTAAAAGTATCGGTCATATCTCCATGTCTTATAAAATAACAAGTGCTGAGGATTGCAGTTCTTCGTTCCCAAATATTTTTCGAACGTGCAAGCTTAAATAAAATATCATGTGGCTTATCATTCAAATAACTTCCGGTCATATACAAACAGCCAAGATCACAAAGATCCCAATTATTGATTCGATCATGACGGCGCATATATAATTCAAAGAATTCTTTAAGCCTGTCTTTCGATATCTTTTTATTGCGTGAAGCCTTGTCCATGATGCTTACTGCACCGGCTCTTGCTTCATGTATCGGGCTTTCAAGTAATTTTTCAATTTCTTCAATTGGCATTTCACCAAATTCTTTTGCTATTGCAAACAGGGTTCCCATTTTTACACCCATAAATTTATCCCCATGACCGTAATCTCCTTCCTCTGATTTGAAATATCGTTGGATCTTTTTTAGTTCAACATCTGATTGATGAGATTTTAGCCTGGTGATAAAATTTTTCGCAGTTAAATCCTTTGCTAAAATAGAATTGCCCGTCTTTGGTTTGACGGGCTTTGCTATTGCTGTTTTTTTTGCGCTGATTGACTTAGCCATATTTATTACCCGTTATACGCTTTTTCCAGGTCAGCGATGATTATTTTCTTCATCCCCATCATTGCCTGCATCGCTCTTCCGGCTTTCGCTTTGTCTTTATCAATCAGCATTTTTGGCAATATCGGGGGAACGATCTGCCAGGATATCCCAAATTTATCCTTTAGCCAGCCGCACATACTTTCCTGTCCGCCATCTGCTGTGAGTTTATTCCAAAAATGATCGATCTCTTCCTGGGTTTCGCAGTCAACATAAAAAGATATTGCCTCTGTGAATTTAAATTGCGGGCCTGCATCAAATGCATAGAACTTTTGTCCATCCAATTCAAAGACGCCGGTCATTACTTGATTTTCGGGAAAAGGACTGCCTTTACCCCAATAATTGATCTTTATGATCTTTGAATTTTTAAAAACAGAAGTATAAAGTTTAATAGCTTCTTCAGCTTTGCCATCAAACCAAAGGAAGGGAGTTATCTTTTGCATGATTAAAGTTTTTAAACGCTTAATTTTTTTCTGAAAGTTCTTTTACCTTTTCAAGAGCCACCGGCCATGTGTTCAAAAAATAATCTTTGAACTCATCAGTGCTATCCATATCAACGGCCAATTTTGTTTTACCATTATTATCCGTTAATCTATAATTTTCCCTGGCTCCTGCCCAACCTTTTGCACTGTCGCTTTCAGTATCTTCTATCCCATCTTTTACCACACCAAGATGCTCGAACGACATGAATTCATTTTTTTTATTTGTAGCGACCTTGCTAACCATTCCTCCGCCACCACCTGGCCCAAGAAATAACACTTTACTACCCTCTTTCCAATTATCGGTTTTTGCATAAGATCCCTCAGCGAATGGTGTTGTCCATTTTCTATACGACTCATCATTCCACAATACATTCCATACTTTTTCTTTGGGTGCATTGATGTTGATGGAGAAATTGATCTTTTCCATATGATATATTTTTAGGTTTATAAATATAATTAATGCTTTGCTGGTATAAAGATGAGATGAAAAAAATTGAATGTCGGGGTGGAAAAGCGACTGTTTAATGGGGTGTTCCCGACAAACCCATCAATTTTACCCTTACCCTAATAAGTAGCTGAGAATACGTCAAATATTATTGAGTTTCGGTAAGAAACTTTTGATTATCTATTTCATATTTGTTTCTGAATTCTGTGAACTGTTCATGCAACTCTGAAACCTTTTGCAATCCATGATCTACTTCTTCATGCAGATCAGGCAAGCCATCGCTGAGTATGCCAGCTTCAAGATTGATATTATCAGCTTCTATTTGTGCGATCTTTTTTAATACTGAGGTTTGAGAGTTTTTGAGATCGTCCAGCTCCCGAATGATCTTATCCATTAAAGCTAAGCGCTGCTTCGGATCCATATTTAAAATGTTTAAAAAAAAGGAACAAACTCCAGGCCAGTAAAACACCCGGATTTCATACAAATACCCTCCCATTTTACTCAGCCAATGGCATGGTAGTTGTTTTTATGCTTTTGGTGAGAAGAGTGTGCTGTTTGATCATTATTTCATTTTTAAAAAATCCGTCATGAAAAATTTAATTGGCGTTATAATATCTATTGTTTTGATATCAAGTTTTGCTTCTATGGACCGTTCAGGTATACAGGGGACGATAGATCCGCCGGAAGGAGCTAAAAGAATATGGGCCGTAAGTGGTAAGGATACTGTTTCAATTATTCCTACGCCGGGTAGTTTTATAATGGATGTAAAACCGGGAACCTGGAAATTAGTAGTAGAAGCCGTGCTCCCATATAAAAATGCCGAAAGAGAAAGCATTCTTGTTATGGATGGGCAAATAACAGATATTGGTTTGATAAAGCTTACACAATAGATACCGGTCATATAATACAACCGGGGTTTATTATAAACGGCAATGTATTACTTATACTAATTCATAATTTTCTTTTCAAAAAATTAAGTTATGAAAAAGTTGAATCTGCTTCTATTGTATCTTTCAATCTTTTGTTTTGTAAATGCCCAAACAAAAGTAAACCCGGTAATAAAATCTTACGGAACGGTTTTTCAACTACCGAATGCTGATCATAAACCAGATCCATCAATAAAATATAAAATTCTTGTTGAGCTTACGGAAAATGGTTCAAAACCAGATTCACTAAATGAATACATTGAGGCCTTAGCCACATTAGTTAATCTTCATGCAGCCGAAGGTGTGCCAAAAGAAAATATTCAAATGGTGGTAGTGTTGCGTAAAATGGCCACATATGCTGTTTTTGATAATGAACTTTACAAAGAAAAATTTAAATGCGATAATCCCAACCTGCAGATATTAAAAGAGCTAATGGATGCCGGTGTTGAGTTTTTTGTATGCGGCCAAACAATGCAAAAAAGGAATATTGATATTAAAAAATTAGTTGCAGGAATTAAGGTGGCAAGTTCCGGACTTACTGCGTTAACTACCTACCAGCTTAAAGGATATGCCCTGATCAAATTTTAAAGTCTTTTCATCAAGAAATTTAAACCAGTCGTGTAGCTTTGGTTTAAATTTCATTTGCAAGGCTGAAGTTTGCAAAAACTAAGTTTTATGAAACTCATCGCTACACTTTTGTCACTTACATTATTAGTTTCCTGGGCCAATTCAAAAGAAACAAATTATACAGCAAGCACTCCTGCGGCTCCATTAGTAAGAAAATTCCTCGGTATTTCGCTAGCAGACTCTATTGACTTTATCCGTTGGAAACTTTCTATTACTGAAAACAAGTATTCTTTGGAATGTATTTATGGGATTGGGAAACCAAATACAAACGGATTCTATGACGGTGGAAAAAAAATTGCTTTTTCAGGGGAAATAAAAAAAGAAAAAAACAATTATTTACTCATAAACAATAATAAAACACTGAAACTTGCCGAATTGAACAATAACCTGCTTCATATACTTAACAATGACAATACTCTCCTGATAGGTGGTGGAGGATGGAGTTATGTGCTGAATAATATGACTCCGTCCCTGACAAACAAAGTGAATATGATCGCAAAACAAACAAGTTATAGAGACTCGGTGGCATTCCAGGGAAGAACACCTTGCGGAGATTTTTCAATCAATCACCCAGGCAATGGTTGTATTAAAATGAAGTGGTATATCGTTCTTTACGCAAATGCTGTTAAGAATGAACCAACAACCTATCTTTTGAACCGGAGTCATATGTTCCCATTGGAATATCCGGGGAAGAAAGGAACTTGGAAGATCATTGAAGGAAAAGATGGCAGGATCATTTATGAATTGACCCCTGATAAAGAAACTATCCACACTTATCTTTTAAAACTTGATGACGGTGTTTTGATCTTTACAGATGCAAATGGAAACCTACTAGTAGGGGATCATGACTTTAGCTATACTTTGAACAGAAGTTTCTAGTCACCTTGTTGGAGTCATATCAATTCAATTTATGGGCATACTCATTTAAAATTTTTATCCTTGTACAGAATTTTGGAATGAAAAAGAAAAATAAGTGTGAGGCTAATGCTATATAAACTGCCGATAACGTTTTAAAGAAATAATAATTAAAGAGTGAGCTTAATAATTTTCTTCCATGGATCTTGAGTGAATATCTTTTTCTGTAACCATTTCTCCTTCAAGACAAATGCAAAACTCATTTTTGTTTTGAAGTTCCTGGCGGAATTCTTCTTCCATTTGTGCAAAGTCTTTAAAGAATGCGATGCTTTCAGCTAACCATTCTTTTTTCTCGTTATAAGAGCTCTTCAGATAATCATGAATAGAGATCATGTTTTCTGTGACGTTGCTGAGTTTTAATGGCAATAGCAGTTTATTCATGATAATAAGATTTACGAGCATTCTGAAAAATTTATACCAAAATCGTTCCTGTTAATTAAAAAGCCAAAGGATGGGTATTAAATAATTTTAAATGTTTATACTAATGTTAAAAAT
>Ga0207686_10000885_pt1 | contig 18108 bp, 13 predicted proteins | sample KBSM24metaG_FD_184396 | JGI IMG/M metagenome (GOLD analysis project Ga0207686, IMG submission 184396) | Miscanthus rhizosphere microbial communities from Kellogg Biological Station, Michigan, USA - KBS M2-4 metaG (SPAdes) (version 2) | ecosystem: Host-associated > Plants > Roots > Rhizosphere >...
CGAGGCGCAATGGGCCGTCACGCCCGGCCAGAGCGCCGTGCTCTACGACGGCGAGGTCTGCCTGGGCGGCGGCGTCATCTCCGCCTGCGCCTGACCTGCTGATCGCCTGAGCGCGGGGGCGGCCTTCCGCCCTGCCCCTCCGCGCTCCCCTGCGTTCGTCCGTTCGTCCTTCCGTTCCCACCCGGCCCGCTGCCCTGCGGCCCGGGTGCGCCGCCGCTTGCGCTTGCTGACACGCCGCTGACGCGTTTGAAATCGGCTCAACCCGCGCGGACGGGATTTCACGCACGCGATGAAACATTCTCCATACATTCCCCATACATTCGGGCGACTGGCATGGAGCCTCCATGCGGCGGGATGGTTTGCCGTGCCCATCCATCCGAAACAGACGAATAAACAAACAAACAGACAAACGCATCGGAGACAAAGACTCATGATCTGGCAGCAAATCTACGACCCGTTCGGGAACATGTTCATCTCCACCGCGCTGGCCGCGATTCCGGTGGTGGTGATGCTCGGCGCACTCGGCTTCTTCCACATCAAGGCGCACATCGCCGCCGGCATGGGCCTGATCGCGGCCCTGCTGGTGGCCGTGTTCGCGTATGGCATGCCGGCGGAGATGGCCGGGCGCGCGGCCCTGCTGGGCGGCTTCACGGGCCTCTTGCCCATCGGCTGGATCGTGCTGAACATCATCTTCCTGCACCAGCTCACCGAGCAGAACGGCAGCTTCAAGGTGTTGCAGGACTCGCTCTCGGGCATCACCGAAGACCGGCGCATCCAGCTGCTGCTGATCGCCTTCTGCTTCGGCGCGTTCTTCGAGGGTGCGGCCGGCTTCGGCACGCCGGTGGCCGTCACGGCCGCCATCCTGATCGGGCTGGGCTTCTCGCCGCTGGCGGCCTCGGGGCTTTCGCTGATCGCCAACACGGCGCCGGTGGCCTTCGGCGCGCTGGGCACGCCGGTCATCACGCTGGCGCAGGTGCACGGCTACGACCTGCACGCCGTCACGGCCATGATCGGCCGCCAGCTGCCCTTCTTCTCGCTGCTGGTGCCCTTCTGGCTGATCTGGGCCTTCGCGGGCTTCAAGGGCATGAAGGAGATCTGGCCGGCCATCCTGGTCACGGGCCTGTCTTTCGCGATCCCGCAGTTCCTGGTGGCCAACTTCATGGGGCCGGAGCTGGTGGACATCATCGCCGCCATCGTCTCGATGGTCTCGCTGGTGCTGTTCCTGCGCGTCTGGCAGCCGAAGAAGGTCTGGACCTCGCCGGCCCTGCGCGGCAAGGACATCAGCGCCGCCGAAGCCAAGCCCCCGCAGCCCGTGGTGCGCCACAGCAAGGAAGCGCTCATCGCGGCCTGGACGCCCTGGCTGATCCTGTCGGTGTTCGTCTTCATCTGGGGCCTGCCGCCGGTCAAGGCCTGGCTCAACGGCCTCTTCGCGCCCAAGTTCCCCATCGACGGGCTGCACAACATGATCATGAAGATGCCGCCGGTGGTGACCACGCCGCACCCGGAAGGCGCCGTCTACACGCTGAACCTGCTGTCCGCCACGGGCAGCGGCATCCTGCTGGCCGCCATCGTCTCGGCGCTGGTGATGAAGTACAACCCCGTCGCCATCGTGCGGACCTTCTTCAAGACGCTCTGGATGGTGCGCTATTCGCTGCTGACCATCGTGCTGATGCTGGCGCTGGGCACCCTGACGCGCTTCTCGGGCACCGACACCACCCTGGGCCTGGCCTTCGCCAACACCGGCGTGCTCTACCCCTTCTTCGGCACGCTGATGGGCTGGATCGGCGTGGCGCTGACGGGCTCGGACACGGCCTCGAACGTGCTCTTCGGCGGCATGCAGAAGGTCGCGGCCGACCAGCTGGGCCTGTCGCCCAACCTCATGGGCGCGGCCAACAGCTCCGGCGGCGTGATGGGCAAGATGATCGACGCGCAGTCCATCGTCGTCGCCTCCACCGCCACGCGCTGGTTCAACCACGAAGGCGACATCCTGCGCTACGTGTTCTTCCACTCCATCGCCCTGGCCTGCCTGGTGGGGGTGTTCGTGACCATGCAGGCCTATGTCTGGCCGTTCACGCTGATGGTGGTGCGCTGACCTGGGCCACCACTCCCGCTCCTGTGCATGCTTTCGGGCTCAAGCGCTTGATTGGCAAGTGCTGCGTGCTATGAAAAACAGAGCGGATTGAACTTCACGGGCGCCTTCGGGCGCCCGTCGTCATTAGATCGTGAACACGTTCTTAGGGGCCGCTGCGGCGCGTGACCCACCAGGCCGAGGCGACGATCAGCAGCCCACCGGCCCAGCCCGCCGCCGTCATGCGCTCGCCCATCCACAGCACCGCGATCAGCGCGCCCCAGAGCGGCTCGCTGCCCATGAGCAGCGCCACGCGCGAGGGGCTGGTGCGCGTGGCCGCATGGTTCTGCACGAAGAAGGCGAAGAGCGTGCAGCACAGCACCAGGAAGGCCATGGCCGCCCAGAAGGGCGCGCTGTGCGGCAGCGCGGGCCAGGCGGTGCCGTGCGTGGCCAGCATCAGCAGGGCCGAGCCCGCCGCCATCACGCCCATCTGCACGGCGGTGAGCGTGAGCGCCGGTAGCCCGTGCCGCTGGCCCTGGCGCCGCGTGAGGCAGACCATCACGCCGCGCAGCAGCGCCGCCAGCACCATCAGCCCGTCGCCCCCGTTCAGGCCCGCCGACGCCCGGCCGTGCTGGAACGCCAGCAGCCCCGCGCCCAGCAGCGACAGGCCCGCCGCCGCCAGCACCGTGCGGCTGGGCCGCACCCCCAGCAGCCACCATTCGCACAGCGGCGTGAAGGCCACGCAGAGGCTGATCAGAAACGCCGCGTTCGATGCCGTGGTGAGCGACACGCCGAAGGTCTCGCACACGAAGATCGCCAGCAGGTTGATGCCCAGCAGCGTGGCCCCGGCCAGCGCCGCGCGCCACGACTGCGCCGCCCGCAGGCCCCGCAGCGCCGGCAGCAGCAGCACGAAGGTCAGCCCGAAGCGCAGCACCAGGAACTGCAGCACCGGCACCTCCGCCGTGGCGAGCTTGGCGGCGCTGTAGCTGCCGCCCCAGATCACGGCCACCAGCAGCAGCAGCGCCTCGACCCGGCCGAAGGAGGGCGAGGACGAGGTCGTGCGGCCCGCAGCGGCCGGGCGGGCCAGCGGGGGCAGGGCAGGGCGGTCGGCCAGGGTCGAAGGCTGCATGGGGCGTGCTCAGGAGAATGCGAAACGAAGGCCCGGATGTTCGTCGCGCCCCCCGGCCTTGACTAGACTGGCCCGCAGAACAGGAGCTGTGCAGCGTGAGAACAGACGATTTCCAGGACGTGATGCATGAACTCGTCGCCTTCGTGCGCGTGGCGGAGGCGGGCAGCTTCTCGGCCGCGGCGCGGCGGCACGGGCTCACCCCCTCGGCCGTGAGCCGGCAGGTGGCGCGGCTGGAAGGCGCGCTGGGCGTGTCGCTCCTGCAGCGCAGCACGCGCCAGCTGCGCCTGACCGAGGCGGGCCTGGCCGTGCTCGAACGCGGCCGCGAGATGGTGGCCGCCGCCCAGGCCAGCCTGCGCGTGGCGCAGGGCCATGTGGGCACGCCGCAGGGGCTGATCCGCCTCAGCGCGCCCAAGGCCTTCGCGCGCCATGTGCTGCAGGCGCCGCTGCTGGAGTTCCTGCGCGCCTACCCCGAGGTGGACGTGCACCTGATGGTGGTGGACCGGCCCGTGGACGCGCTGCGCGAAGGGGTCGATCTGGTCGTGCGCCTGACCGACGATCCGCCGCCCGGAATGGCCGCGCGGGCCCTGATGCCGGTGCAGCAGTGGGCGCTGGCGAGCCCCGCCTATCTGGCCGCCAGCGCGGCGACGGCAGGGCGCATCCGCACCCCGCAGGACCTGATGGCGCACAGCTGCCTGCCTCTGGGCGAGCAGGCCGGCGATGCGCGCTGGCGCTTCGTGCGCCGGGTGGCTGGAAAAGAAGAGGAGGCCGTGGAAGTCGCCGTCTCGGGCCGCTGTGCCGTCAACCACAGCGAAATGCGGCTGGCCACCGTCGAAGCCGGCCTGGGCGTGGGCTGCGTGCCCGATTTCGTCGCACGCGACGCGCTGGCGGCCGGCCGCGTGGTGCGCCTGCTGCCGGACTGGGCCCTGGACACGCTTTACCAGGGCACGGCGTATCTGCTGTTCCCCGCAGCCCGGCACATGCCGCCCAAGCTGCGGGCGCTGATCGACCACCTGGCCGCCGCGCTGGCGCCGGCCGGGCGTTGAGCCGGCGCCGAACAGGCGCGCTCAGCCCTGGCGCTTGAGATCCGGGTCGCTCGGCCCGTTGGTGTCCGACATCAGTTCCGCCGGCGGCTTCAGGTCGCCCTCGTCGGCGCCGTCGGCCTCCCAGGTGCCGCCCTGGCGGGCGGTGTTGCCGCGCGGGTGGCCCATGTCGGTGCCGTCGTCGAAATTGAGCGGGCCGTCCTGCGGCATGTCGTCGAAGGCATGGGCGGACACGTCCTCTATCGAGTCGGCGACATCGTCTTCCGCGCTCAGGCGGTCGTTGATGTCCTCGCCCTCGGGCAGCTCGGCATTCGGGTCGGCGGAGGGGTCGATGCCGGGTTCGTCGTTGTCGGTGGGAACGGGGGTACGCATGGCTGTGGCCTCCTTGGGGGATGTCGTGCAGCGGCGCCGGGCAGCGCCGCCGTGGCCTTCCAGCTTGCCGCGCCTGCAGAGGGCGCCCCGTGGGTGCACGGCCTGCCGCGCGGTAGGAGCGGGCCGGCAGGGCGGAGGCCCCGGTTGATCTGCCTCAAGAGGGCGCCGTCCGGCGCCGGTGCGGGGCATGGAATCTTGCGATATTCCCCTGCGGCGCAAGGAGGAAACCGCCTATAAGCGAACGGTATCGGGCGACCGATAGATATAAATATCGCTGATCCGAGTAAGGCAGCCAGGCGGGCCGGGAGCCGCCAGCCGTCTCGCAGCGATCCGCCCGAAGGAGGAGAAATGTCGGCAGCACTAGGAACATCGCCCCCCTATACCGATCCCCTGGCACCTTTCTTTGAGCACTCGGTCGGCGCCGCCGGCCTGGAGCGGGTGCTGCAGGCCGTGCGCCGCCATCTGTCGATGGACGTGGCCTTCATCTCGCGCTTCCGCGAAACCGACCGGGTGCTGGACCACCTGGACGCCGAGCCCGGCTGCCCGCTGCGCGCCGGCCAGGCGATCCCGCTCTCGAAGGGCTACTGCCTGAAGGTGTTCCGGGGCGAGCTGCCCGCCTTCATCCCCGACACCTCCCTGAACCCGGAGGCCATGGCCATCCCCGAAACCCTGGCCGTCCCGATCGGCTCGCACCTGAGCGTGCCCATCGTGCTGGCCAACCAGCGGCTCTTCGGCACCCTGTGCTGTTTCAGCTACCGGCCCGTCGCCACGCTGACCGAGCGCGACATGGACGTGCTGCGCGCCTTCGCCGAGTTCCTGAGCTTCCATTTCGACGCGGCGGCCCGCAGCGAGGAGCAGCACGCCATGGTCGCCCACGACATCCGCATGGCCATGGCCGCCGACAGCCTGCGCATCGTCTTCCAGCCCGTCTATGGCATCGCGCAGCGCCGCATCCACGGCTTCGAATGCCTGGCGCGCTTCGACGCCGAGCCCCACCGCCCGCCGGACCAGTGGTTCAGCGCGGCCCACGGCGTGGGGCTGGGCATGGAACTGGAGCTGCACGCCGTCCACAAGGCGCTGGCCACGCTGCAGGCGTTTCCGCACGACGTGCGGCTCAACGTGAACTGCTCGCCCGAACTCATCATCTCGGGCACTTTGCAGCCACTGCTGGACGACGGCACCGACTTCTCCCGCGTGGTGCTCGAAGTCACCGAACACGCCATCGTCAACGACTACGCCGCCCTGGCCCAGGCGCTCCGGCCCTTCCGCGCCCGCGGCGCGCGGCTGGCCGTGGACGACGCGGGCGCCGGCTACGCCAGCATGCGCCACATCCTCAACCTGCAGCCCGAGGTCATCAAGCTCGACATGAGCATCACCCAGTCCATCGACCGCGACAGCCACCGCCGCGCGCTCGCCAAGGGCCTCATCAGCTTCGCGCACGAGATCGGCAGCCAGCTCGTCGCCGAAGGCGTGGAACAGGCCGCCGAGCTGGACGTGCTGAGCCAGCTCGGCGTGGACTTCGCCCAGGGCTACTACCTGGCCCGGCCGCTGGCGCTGGAAGAGGCGGTCTGGCGGGCGCGGGACCACTGACCACCGGGCATGGGCGGCCGGGGCAGCAAAAAAGCCTCTTCCCCGCGAGAGGAAGAGGCTTCTGGGCTGTCCGTGCCAGCACGCCAGCCGGCCGCGCCGGCGGAGGGGGATCAGAACGGGATGTCGTCATCCATGTCGTCGAAGCCCGAGGCCGCGCGGGGCGGCTGGGCCACGGGGGCCGGGGCGGGGCGGGGTGCCGGGCGCGGGGCTGCGGCCTGCGGGGCCGGGCGGCGGGCCGGGGCTGCGTTGCCCCCGCCATTGCCACCGCCGTAGCCGCCGCCGTTGTCGCCGGCATCGCCGTAGCCGCCGTCGTCATAGCCGCCACCCTGGCCGCCCTGGCCACCGCCCATGCCCTGGCGGCTGCCCAGCATCTGCATGGTGTCGGCGCGGATTTCGGTGGTGTACTTTTCCTGGCCCGACTGGTCGGTCCACTTGCGGGTGCGCAGGCTGCCTTCGACATAGACCTGGGATCCCTTGCGCAGGTACTGGCCCACGATCTCGGCCAGGCGGCCGTTGAAGACGATGCGGTGCCACTCCGTGGCTTCCTTGTTCTCGCCGGTGTTCTTGTCGCGCCAGCGGTCGGTGGTGGCGATGGTGACGTTGGCGACCTGGTCGCCGCTGGGGAAGGTGCGGATCTCGGGGTCGCGCCCGAGGTTGCCGACGATGATGACTTTGTTGACGGATGCCATGGGGTTGATGGGCCTGTAGAGAATGTTGGGGGAAGGCACTACGGCCTGCGCGGCCTGCCTGTGCGGGCCGCGAAGAAGAGGGGCGATTGTGCCCCAAGCCGTCTGCGGATGCTCGTGCCGGGCGGCATTGCGGCGCGGGTGCCACAATGGCCGCCTTGCGCGCAGGCACGCGACGCGCCCGCGCACCCGGAGCGCCGGCCATCGGCTCTGCGCCTTTTCCGATTCCTCCGCCGTTTCGTTTCTTCTCCCCGCTTTCCGCCATGCAACGAGAACCCAACTTCCTGGACAACCTGCGCGCGGAGCTTCGCGACGGCCGCCGCTGGCTGGACCGCAGCATCGTGCTGGCCTATGCGGTGGCGGCCGGCCTTAGCGTGGTGGCCTTCACGATGCTGGCCGAGGGGGCTTTCGACCTCTTCATGAAGGTCTATCACTGGCAGGGCGGCTGGGCCGTGCTGCTGTGGACACCGGCCATCACCGCCTTCGTGGTGTGGGCCACGCGGCGCTGGGCGGCCAACGCCGCGGGATCGGGCATTCCGCAGGTGGCGGCGGCGCTGCAGACCGGCCTGACCGAGAAGGACCGGAGCCGTTTCGTGTCGCTGTGGCTGTCGTTCGCCAAGGCGGTGCTCACGTCCCTGGGCTTTCTGGCGGGCCTGTCCACCGGCCGCGAGGGGCCGGCCGTGCAGGTGGCCGCCGGGGTGATGCACCATGGCCGCCGCTGGTTCGGGCCGCGTTCGGGCATCACGCCCTACGGCCTGCTGGTGGCGGGCGGCGCGGCCGGGATCGCCGCCGCGTTCAACGCGCCGCTGGCAGGGGTGGTGTTCGCCATCGAGGAGCTCACGCGCAAGTTCGAGTCGCGCAGCAGCGGCCTCATCATCGCGGCCATCGTGCTGGCCGGCCTGATGGGCGTGTCGGTGTTCGGCAACCTGAGCTACTTCGGCCGCATCCTGGTCACCCGCCTGGGCTGGGACGCGTTCCTGCCGGGCCTGGCCGTGTCGCTGGTCTGCGGCGTGCTGGGCGGGCTCTTCGCCAAGCTGCTGGCCGATTCGCTGACCGGCGCGCCCAACCGCTTCAACCGCTGGCGCGCGCGCTGGCCCGTGCGTTTCGCCGCCGTCGCCGGCCTGGCGGTGGCGGTGATCGGGCTGGTGACCGGCGGCGCCACCTTCGGCGCGGGCTCCGAGGCCGTCAAGCACATGCTGGCGGGCGAGGCCGACGTGCCGGCCTTCTACGTCACGCTCAAGTTCATCGCCACCTGGCTGACGGCCTGGGCCGGCGTGCCCGGCGGCATCTTCGCGCCGTCGCTCTCCATCGGCGCGGGCGTGGGCCACAACGTGGCGGTGCTGATGGGTGGCGGCGACATCGCCCCGGCGCTCATCGCCATGGGCATGGCCGCCTTCCTGGCGGCGGTGACGCAGGCGCCGCTCACGTCCTTCATCATCGTGATGGAGATGGTGGACGGCCAGGCGCTGGTGCTGAGTCTGATGTCCTCGGCCATGCTGGCCAGCCTGATCTCGCGCATGCTGGCGCGGCCGCTCTACGAGACGCTGGCCGCCGCCATGCTGAGCGCGGCGCATCTGCCGGATACCTTCCCTGAAGAGGGGGAGCGGGACGAGGCGGAGCCGGCCAAGCCAGGGCCTCGGCCCGAGGCCGAGCCCCAGGAACGCCCGCCGGAAGGCCGCTGAGCGGAGCAGCGGGCGGGGTGCCGGTCAGCGCCGGCCGCCCTCAGCGAGGGTGCTGCGCGGCAGGCACCGGCCGCATGCCCCAGGCCAGGGCCAGCCAGGCCAGGCACAAAGCGCCCGTCACCGCGAACAGGCTGGGCGCGCCGCCGAAGCGCAGCAGCGTGCCGCCCAGCGCGCCGCCCGCGAACAGGCCCAGCGACTGCAGCGTGTTGTAGGCGCCCAGGGCGGCGCCGCGCACTTCGGGCGGCGCGGTGCGCGACACCAGGCTGGGCTGGCTGGCCTCCAGCGCATTGAAGCCGCAGAAGAAAAGGAACAGCAGCCCGCCCAGCGCCCACAGCGGGGCCGGCGTGCCGGCCGCCGCCCAGCCCAGTCCGGCCTGCACCAGCAGCACCAGGCCGATGGCGCCCAGCAGCGCGGCGCGCAGGCGGCCGGCGCGCTCCAGCGCGAAGAGCCCGCCCATCAGCACGAACGAGGCCACCACGGCGGGCAGGTAGAGGTGCCAGTGCTCGGCCTTGGGCAGGCCGGCCTGCACCAGCAGCGCGGGCACGGCCACCCACATGGACAGCTGCACCGTGTGCAGCACGAACACGCCCAGGTTCAGGCGCAGCAGGTCCGGGTGGGCGAAGACGCGGGCCAGCCCGCCGCGCGGCGACGCGGTGTGGCGCGCGGGTTCGGGCGGCACCACCCACAGCACGGTGGCGATGCCGGCCAGCGCCAGCGCGCAGGTCAGTTCGAACAGGCCGCCCAGGCCGAAGCGGGCGGCCAGCGGCGGCGCGGCCACCAGCGCCACGGCGAACATCAGGCCGATGCTGCCGCCCACCAGCGCCATGGCCTTGGTGCGCACGCCGTCGCGGGTCTGGTCGGCCAGCAGGGCGGTGACGGCGGCCGACACCGCGCCCGCGCCCTGCAGCGCGCGGCCCCAGAGCAGGCCGGTGAGCGAATCGGCCAGCGCCGCCATCAGGCTGCCGGCGGCGAACACCAGCAGGCCCAGCACGATCACGCGCTTGCGGCCGAAGCGGTCGGAAGCCAGGCCCAGCGGCAGCTGCAGCACGGCCTGGGTGAGCCCGTAGATGCCCATGGCCAGCCCGACCAGGGCGGGGTCGTCGCCGCCGGGGTATTTGCGCGCTTCCAGCGCGAACACCGGCAGCACGAGGAAGAGCCCCAGCATGCGCAGCGCGAAGATCAGCGCCAGGCTCAGGCTGGAGCGGCGCTCCAGCGGCGTCATGGTGGTGGCCGTGGGGGCGGCGGCTCCGGCGGACGGCGTGGAGGCCGCCGGGGAAGAGGGCGTGGAAGAGTCCTGCACGGTGGTGGGTGCGCCTATCTTGGCGAGGATCGTGGGGATGCCCCCCGGGGGGCGAAGCCGCGATTCTCGCGCATCGACCCGGGGGCAGCCGCTGCAGGGGCCGTCGCTTGCGGCCAGAACCGGCTCTTGCGCCCGTCCTTCCTGTGCAGGCAGCTATGCTTTTGGTAGTGGCTGGGCGATGCCCCTGGCCCGGCACCCGGGCGCCGCCCAGCAGGCAACGGGGCCGTCCCCTATGATGGCCGGTTGACCTTTTTCCACCGTTTCCCGCCGTGACCACCCCTGCCCACGATGTTGACGCCGCCGCAGCCGCCGCAGCCGGCTCTGCCCCGGCCCTGCCCGAGAGCGGCACCTACCTGGCCCGCGCCCTGCGCGAGCAGCGCATCAGCATCCGGGGTGCGCGCACCCACAACCTGAAGAACATCGACCTGGACCTGCCGCGCAACCAGCTGGTGGTCATCACCGGGCTGTCGGGCTCCGGCAAGTCCAGCCTGGCGTTCGACACGCTCTATGCCGAAGGCCAGCGCCGCTACGTGGAGAGCCTGTCGGCCTATGCGCGCCAGTTCCTGGGGCGGCTGGACAAGCCCGACGTCGATCTGATCGAGGGCCTCTCGCCCGCGATCTCCATCGAGCAGAAGGCCACCAGCCACAACCCGCGCTCCACCGTGGGCACGGTCACCGAGATCCACGACTACCTGCGCCTGCTCTACGCCCGCGCCGGCACGCCGCACTGCCCCGAGCACGGCCTGCCGCTGGCCGCGCAGACCGTGAGCCAGATGGTGGACATCGTGCTGGCCCTGCCCGAGGACACGCGCCTCATGGTGCTGGCCCCGGTGGCGCGCGACAAGAAGGGCGAGTTCACCGAGCTCTTCGCGCAGATGCAGGCGCTGGGCTACGTGCGCTTCCGCGTGGACGGCCAGATCCACGAGGTGGAGAACCTGCCGCCGCTCAAGAAGACCGAGAAGCACGACATCGACGTGGTGATCGACCGGCTGAAGGTGCGCGCCGACACCGAACCGCAGGCCAGCGGCGGATTCCGCCAGCGCCTGGCCGAAAGCTTCGAGGCCGCGCTGCGCGTGGGCCAGGAGGCGGCCGGCGCCGACGGCAACGGCCGCGTGCTGGCGCTGGAGATGGATTCGGGCCGCGAGCACCTCTTCTCCGCCAAGTTCGCCTGCCCCATCTGCGGCTTCTCGCTGCCCGAGCTGGAGCCGCGCCTCTTCTCGTTCAACGCCCCCATGGGCGCCTGCCCCACCTGCGACGGCCTGGGCCAGCAGGAGGTGTTCGACCCGGCGCGGGTGGTGGCCTTCCCCTCGCTCAGCCTCGCCAGCGGCGCCATCAAGGGCTGGGACCGGCGCAACGGCTACTACTTCGCCATGCTGGAGAGCCTGGCGGCGCACTACGGCTTCGATGTGGAGGCGCCCTTCGAATCGCTGCCCGAGCGCGTGCAGCAGGCCGTGCTCTACGGCTCGGGCGAGGAAGAGATCGCCTTCAGCTACATCCTGGACAGCGGCGCCCACAAGGGCCGTGCCGTCATCAAGAAGCACCCCTTCGAAGGCATCCTGCCGAACATGACGCGCCGCTACCGCGAGACCGATTCGGTCGTCGTGCGCGAAGACCTGGCCCGCCTGCGCAGCACCCAGCCCTGCCCGGACTGCCACGGCACGCGCCTGCGCATCGAGGCGCGCCACGTCTTCGTGGGCGAGGGCGACCAGGCCCGCGCCATCTACGAGGTGAGCCGGGCCACGCTGGCCGAGGCCCTGGCCTGGTTCGAGACGCTCTCGCTCACCGGCGCCAAGGCCGACATCGCCAGCAAGGTGGTGCGCGAGATCGCCACGCGCCTCACCTTCCTGAACGACGTGGGCCTCAACTACCTGAGCCTGGACCGCAGCGCCGAGACGCTCTCCGGCGGCGAGGCCCAGCGCATCCGCCTGGCCAGCCAGATCGGCTCCGGCCTCACGGGCGTGATGTACGTGCTCGACGAGCCCAGCATCGGCCTGCACCAGCGCGACAACGACCGCCTCATCGCCACGCTGCAGCACCTGCGCGACATCGGCAACAGCGTGATCGTGGTCGAGCACGACGAAGACATGATGCGCGCCGCCGACCACGTGGTGGACATGGGCCCGGGCGCCGGCGTGCATGGCGGCCGCGTCATGGCCCAGGGCACCTACGACCAGGTGCGCGCCCACCCCGCATCGCTCACCGGCCAGTACCTGTCGGGCGCGCGCACCATCGCCGTGCCCGCGCGGCGCACGCCCTGGCTGCCGGTGCTCGAAGGCAGCGGTGCCGCGCCCGAGCCCGAGAAGAAGAGCGGCAGCAGCGGCAAGCCCCGCTTCCCCGAAACCGACGCCAGCCGCCGCCGTGCCGAGCGCCTGGCCGAACACCGCGCCACCCAGGGCCGCCTGCAGGCCCTGCGCGTCGTGGGCGCCACCGGCCACAGCCTGAAGGACGTGAGCGTCGAATTCCCCGTGGGCCTCTTCACCTGCGTGACCGGCGTGTCCGGCTCGGGCAAGAGCACGCTGGTCAACGACACGCTGCACAAGGCCGTGGCGCGCCAGCTCTACCGCGCCCACGACGAGCCCGCGCCGCACGAGGCCATCGAGGGCATCGAATACTTCGACAAGGTCATCAACGTCGACCAGTCGCCCATCGGCCGCACGCCGCGCAGCAACCCGGCCACCTACACGGGCCTCTTCACGCCCATCCGCGAACTGATGGCCGAGACCAACACCGCCCGCGAACGCGGCTACGGCCCGGGGCGCTTTTCCTTCAACGTGGCTGGCGGCCGCTGCGAGGCCTGCCAGGGCGACGGCGTGGTCAAGGTGGAGATGCACTTCCTGCCCGACGTCTACGTTCCCTGCGACGTCTGCCACGGCCAGCGCTACAACCGCGAGACGCTGGAAGTGCTGTGGAAGGGCAAGAACATCGCGCAGATCCTCGACCTGACGGTGGAAGACGCCCACGCCTTCTTCCAGGACGTGCCCGCGATCGCCCGCAAGCTGCAGACGCTGCTGGACGTGGGCCTGTCCTACCTGCGCCTGGGCCAGTCGGCCACCACGCTCTCGGGCGGCGAGGCGCAGCGCGTCAAGCTCGCGCAGGAGCTTTCCAAGCGCGACACCGGCCGCACGCTCTACATCCTCGACGAGCCCACCACCGGCCTGCACTTCGCCGACATCGACCTGCTGCTCAAGGTGCTGCACCAGTTGCGCGACGCGGGCAACACCATCGTGGTGATCGAGCACAACCTCGACGTCATCAAGACCGCCGACTGGATCATCGACATGGGCCCCGAAGGCGGCGCCGGCGGCGGCACCGTGGTGGCCGAAGGCACGCCCGAAGCGGTGGCGGCCAACCCGGCGAGCCACACCGGGCGCTACCTGCAGCGCTACCTGGCCTGACGAGGCCGTGGCGCGGCGCCGGGCGCGCGCAGCCAGCCGCTCAACGCGGCAGGCGCTGCGCCACCAGCGGGTCCAGCGAGGCCATGAAGGCCTCCACGGCCCGGGTGTAGGCGCTTTCCAGGCCCAGCTCGCCGTTGATGTCGCCGTGGCTCAGCGCCTGCGGCAGCACGCTGGCGCGGCCGCCCAGGGCACGCACCTGGCGGGCCATGGCCTCGGCCTGCGGGCAGGGGCGATCGCGCCGCTCGGTGGAGCAGACAAACTGGTAGGGCGGGGCACCCGCTGCCAGCTGGTCGGCGGGCGAGAGCTGCCGCCAGAGGGCCGGGTCGCTGCCGAAAGCCTCGTCGTAGAGCCGCACATGCGGCTGCGCCATGTACTGCGGCACGTCGAGCACGGCGCTGTCCAGCACCACCGTGCCCAGCCAGGGCTGGGCGCCCCCGCGCATCGCCGCCGCCGGCTGGGCGTTGATCAGCGCCACCAGATGCGCCCCGGCCGAGTGCCCCATGAGGATGAAGCGGCCCGCATCCGCGTCCCAGTCGCTCGCGTGCCGCTGCGCGGCGGCCAGCGCCAGGGCCACGTCCTGCGCCTGCTGCGCCACGGGCGTGCCCGGCAGCAGGCGGTAGTTGATGGAAACGAGCACGAAGCCTCGCGCCACCCAGCGCGCGACCTTGTGGTCCACCACCTTGGGCATGGCCTTGTCGCCGGTGCGCCAGGCGCCGCCATGCACCATGAAGATCACCGGCGCGCGCTGGCCCGGGGGCAGGGCGCCCGCGGGCGGCAGGTACACATCCATGCGCTGGCGCGCATCGCCGCCGTAGGGCAGATCGGCGATCCTGCGCACCCCGGCCGGCAGCGCGCCGGCCGAGGCCGCCGGGCCCTGCATCCGCCCGGCCCACCGGCTGCGCAGGGATTCACCGCTGCCGCCGCCGTCGCCCTCGTGCAGCCGCCGCTGGGCCTGGCAGCCCGCAAGGCTGCCCGCCAGCAGCAGGGCGGTGGCGGCGGTGCGCCACAAGGGGCGGGCCATGGCCGTCCCGCTGAGCGCGAGGGGTAGGGTGGCAGACGGGGAACGGCGTCGGAACATGGCGGCTCCTTCGTGGCTTGACGGAGATGGGGCATATGGTGCGCCAAGCCGACGTTGCCGTGGTGAAGCGCGCGTGGCAAATCATCACAAGGCATGACAGGCACGCCCCTGCGCCCCCATGGCCTGCCACCACCGGCACGTGGCCGAGCCGCTCGCCGAGGCCCTCGTGGCGGCCGAAGAGCCGGACCTGCGCGGCAACCGCGTGACGCGGGAAGTGCCGTGGCATGGCAAGCGCATCGCGCACATGTGCGATGGGGCGGTGGGAGACGCCCTCGCCTTCTCCCACCCGGACGCGACCTTTCAGTGCTGCACGAGCGCGCCGTCCACCAGGCGCCAGAGAGCGAGCGGATTGCCGTCCTGCAGCGCCGCGGGGCGCAGGCCGTCGGGCAGGTCCTGGTAGCACACCGGCCGCAGGAAGCGGTCGATGGCGGCGGAACCCACCGAGGTGAACAGGGCGTTCGAGGTCGAGGGGAAGGGCCCGCCATGCACCATGGCATGGCAGACCTCCACCCCCGTGGGAAAGCCGTTGGCCAGGATGCGGCCGGCCTTGCGCTCGAGCACCGGCAGCAGTTGCGCGGCAGCCGCATGGTCGTCCGCGTCGATCTGCAACGTCGCGGTCAGCTGGCCTTCCAGGTGCTCGGCCACCGCGTGCATCTCGTCCAGGCTGCGGCAGCGCACCACGATGGAGGCCGGCCCGAACATCTCTTCCATCAGCGCGGGTGACGACAGCAGCTGCTGCGCGTCGGTCGCGTAGAGGGCCGCGCTCGCGGCGTTGGGCATCTCGCCGGCGGCCAGGCCGGCTGCGACCTTCTCCACTCCCGCCACGCCATCGATCTGGGCCGTGCCGGCGGCATAGGCCTGGTGGATGCCCGGCGTCAGCATGGTCTGCGCCGGTTTGGCCGCCAGCGCTGCGCTCGCTGCCCTGACGAAGCGCTGCAGGTCCGGGCCGTCGATGGCGATCACCAGGCCCGGGTTGGTGCAGAACTGGCCCGCGCCCATCGTGAGCGAATCCGCGAAGCCCTGGCCGATGGCTTCGGCGCGCGCCGCAAGCGCCGCAGGGAACAGGAAGACCGGATTGATGCTGCTCATCTCCGCATAGACCGGGATCGGCTCGGGCCGCGCGTTGGCCACCCGCACCAGCGCCAGGCCACCCTGGCGCGAGCCGGTGAAGCCCACGGCCTTGATCGCCGGATGCGCCACCAGCGCCTCGCCCAGCTGGCGGCCCGCGCCCATCAGCAGCGAGAACACGCCCTCCGGCAGGCCGCAGTCGGCCACCGCCTGCTGGATCGCGCGGCCCACCAGTTCCGACGTGCCCAGGTGGGCGCCGTGGGCCTTCACCACCACCGGTGCGCCCGCGGCCAGGGCCGCGGCGGTGTCGCCGCCCGCCACCGAGAACGCCAGCGGGAAGTTGCTGGCGCCGAACACCGCCACCGGGCCGAGCGGGATCTTGGCCAGGCGCAGGTCGGAGCGTGGCAGCGGCTGGCGCGCGGGCTGGGCCGGGTCGATGGTCGCGCGCAGGAAATGGCCGTCGCGCACCACCTGGGCGAACAGGCGCAGCTGGCCGACGGTGCGGCCGCGTTCGCCCTGCAGCCGGGCGGCGGGCAGGCCGCTTTCGGCCTGGGCGCGGGCGATGAGCGTATCGCCCAGGCCCATGATGCGGTCGGCGATGGCTTCGAGGAAGGCCGCCCGGCGTTCCAGCGGCAGGGTGCGGTAGGGGTCGAAGGCCTCGCGTGCGAGGGCGCAGGCACGCTCGACTTCCGCCGCGCCGCCCAGCCCGAAGACGGGCTCGGCGATCTCGTCATTGCGCGCGGGGTCGAAGGCGCGGTGGCTGCCTTCGGTGCCGCGCACCGTGGTGGCGCCGATGACCATCTCGCCCGTGGGCTGTGAATGTGTGGACTGATGCTGTTGCATGGTGCTTTCGATGCAGGTGGGAGAAATCGCTGCGGCCTTATGGTCAGTCGCCGGAAGGCAGGCTCACCACGCACGATACGTCGGGTTCGCGCTGGGTGGCGATGAAGCGCTCGAATCTCAGGCTCTCCATGTCGAAGAGGCCCACCCGGTCGTCGTCCTGCGACACGAAGGCGATGGGCCGGCTCGGGTGGTAGCTCAGGGCGATCGCGCGCGCCGGCATCGGCACGTACGCCAGTTCCTGGAGGGTTTGCGGATCGACGACCGAGAGGCTGCGGTCGCCGTAGTTGGTCACCACCAGCCGGCCGTCGCGGTAGCGGTAGAGCCGGGTGGCATCGGCGCGCGAGGGCGCACGGCGCACCACCTGCATGCTCGCCGTGTCGATGGCGCACAGCGTGTTGCTCCAGCGGCAGGTGACGTAGAGCGTCTTCTCGTCGGCGCTGAGCGCGTAGCCTTCCGGCTTCTCGCCGGGCATGCAGGCGAGCGGCGCTGCGGTGGCGTCGTGCGGCCGCACGCGGGTGACGGTGTGCGAGAGCAGGTTCATCGCGAAGGCGGTCTGCCCGTCGCGCGTGAGCGCGAAGAGGTGGCTCTTGATGCCGCCCACGGGCACGGCGCGGCGGGGTGCCGTGTCGGTGGCTGGCTGGTCCAGCACCACCAGCTGGGCGCGGTCCTCGCTCAGCACGTACAGGCGCCCGTCGCGGTCCATCTGCATGCCGTGCAGCCGGTTGAAGGGCGCCAGCTCGATGGTGCGGACCAGGCGTTTCGCGGCGATGTCGATCTGGAAGACCGAGGTGCCGCCTGCGCCGATGTGGCCGGAGGTCTCCACGCCGTAGTGGCCGACGTAGGCGAAGCGACCTTCGGGATCGACGACGAACTCGTGCGGGAATTCGCCCAGCGCGATGCTGTGCAGGCGCTGTCCGCTCTCGATGTCGTAGTAGCTGAAGCAGTGGCTGCATTTCTCGACCAGCAGCAGGGTGTCACGGGGGGCGTTCATGGGGTCTGGACTCCTTGGGTATTCAGGGTGATGCGGTAGAGCGAAGTGCTGGCCGCGATGTAGAGCTCGTTGCGCAGCGGGCCGCCGAAGGTGAGGTTGCCGACCTTCTCGGGCACCGGGATGCGCCCGAGCCGCGTGCCGTCCGGCGCCAGCACCTGCACGGCGTCCTCGCTGCTGGTGTAGATCCAGCCGTGCCGGTCGATGCGGAAGCCGTCGGGCACGCCCGGTGCGATGTCGGCGACCACCCGCATGGCACCCAGCCGCGCGCCCTGCACGCCGAACGCCACGATGCGGTGGTTGCCGCCCTGGGGCCTGAGCGCGGCCGAGGTGTCGCTCACGTAGAGCGTCCTCTCGTCGGGCGAAAAGGCCAGGCCGTTCGGCTCCTCGACCTCCGCGGTGGCGGCGGTCAGCTCGTCGGTGCGCGGGTCGAAGCAGAACACGTGGTTGGCCTCCTGTTCGGACGGCGCCTTGTGACCTTCGCGGTCGCTCAGGATGCCGTAGGGCGGGTCGGTGAACCAGATGGTGCCGTCGCTGCGCACGACCACGTCGTTGGGCGAGTTGAGCCGCCGGCCCCGGTAGTGGGCCACCACCATCTCGTCGGGCGCGGCCGCATCCACGCCGCCCGGGCCGCAGCGGGTCCGGACGATGGCGCGCCGGCCGTGCGAGCAGTGCAGCAGGTCGCCGTTGCGCTCGCGCGCGTGCCCGTTGGTGAAATCGACGCCGCTGCGCCAGACGGTCATGCCGTCCTGCGGCGACCAGCGCAGCATGCGGTTGGCGGGAATGTCGCTCCAGAGCACGGAGGCGTCCTCGTGCATCCAGACTGGGCCCTCGCTCCAGGTGGCGCCGGTGCAGAGGCGTTCGAGCAC
>Ga0207686_10000886_pt1 | contig 18081 bp, 14 predicted proteins | sample KBSM24metaG_FD_184396 | JGI IMG/M metagenome (GOLD analysis project Ga0207686, IMG submission 184396) | Miscanthus rhizosphere microbial communities from Kellogg Biological Station, Michigan, USA - KBS M2-4 metaG (SPAdes) (version 2) | ecosystem: Host-associated > Plants > Roots > Rhizosphere >...
GGCCGCATCTCCTTCTTCGTCAACGCCGGCATTCGCCTGATCGAGGAGATCGGCAAGCTGAGGGCGATGGGCCGGCTCTGGAACGAGATCGGCCGCGAGCGCTACGGGGTCACCGACGAGAAAATGCTGCGCTTCCGCTATGGCGTCCAGGTCAACAGCCTCGGTCTGACCGAGGCTCAGCCGGAGAACAACATCCAGCGCATCGTGCTCGAGGCGCTGGCGGTGACGCTGAGTCGCGACGCCCGCGCCCGGGCGCTGCAGCTGCCGGCCTGGAACGAGGCAATGGGCCTCCCCCGCCCCTGGGACCAGCAGTGGAGCCTGCGCATCCAGCAAGTGCTGGCCAACGAGACTGACCTGCTCGAGTACCCCGACATATTCGAGGGCTCAAAGGTGATGGACGGCCTGGTCGAGGAGCTGATCGAGGGCGCCCGCGTCGAGATGGCGGTGGTCGAGGAGCACGGCGGCGCCGTCGCCGCCGTCCCGTATATGAAGGCGCGCCTGGTCGAGTCCCATCGCGAGCGGGTCGGCAGGATCGAGCGCGGCGAGCTGAAGGTCGTCGGCCAGAACGTCTTCACCGAGGGCGAGGACTCGCCGCTGACCGGTGGCGATGACGGCGGCATCATGACCGTCGACCCCGCCGTCGAGCGGGAACGGATCGAGGCGCTGCAGGAGTGGCGGGCCGGCCGTGATCAGGCCGCTGTCGACGCCGCGTTAGCCGAGCTGGCCCGGGTCGCCGGCAGCGACGAGAACATCATGCCGGCGACGATCGCCGCCGCCCGCGCCGGTGCCACCACTGGCGAGTGGGCGGAAACCCTACGCGAGGTCTTCGGCCCCTACCGCGGCCCGACCGGGGTCGGCGGCGCCGCCCCCTCCGGCGACCGCGAGCTGCTCCAGCAGACCCGCGCCCGGGTCGACGAGGTCTCCGAGCAGATTGGCCACCGGATCAAGATTCTGGTCGGCAAGCCCGGCCTCGACGGCCACTCCAACGGCGCCGAGCAGATCGCTCTGCGCGCCCGCGACGTCGGCATGGAGGTGATCTACGCCGGGATCCGCCTCACCCCCGAGCAGATCGCAGCCTCAGCGATCGACGAGGACGTCGACGTGGTCGGCCTCTCAATCCTCTCCGGCTCCCACGCCGAGCTGGTGCCCGAGGTGCTGGCACGACTCTCCGAGGCGAGCGTGGAGGTGCCGGTCGTGGTCGGGGGGATCATCCCGCCGGCCGACGAGCGCAAGCTGCTGGAGGCTGGCGTCGCCCGCGTCTACACCCCCAAGGACTTCGAGGTGAGCCGGATCATGGGCGAGATCGTTGAGCTGGTCGCCGATCGCGCGAAGAGCGTCACCCCGGCCTGAGCCCGGGCGGCTTGGCGATCCTCGCGGCAGCGGCAAGCGCCGAGACCTTGCGCACGCTTGAATAAAGACATGAGCGAGCTCAACGGGGACCGCTCGGCCTGGCTGCGCTGCTACCGCTGCTGGTCGCAGAACCTCGAGATCCAGATCCACTACGACGCAATCCGGCGCGTCGACCCGGAGACCGGGGCCCTTGCCGAAGGGGTCGACGAGGTCCAGGAATCGGTCGTCCAGTGCCTCGACTGCATGCACGATCAGCCGCACCTGACTTTCCAGGAGGATCGCGTGGCGCCGATCCAGGATCGCTGGGAGCGAATGGTCGCCGGCACGCCCTGGGTCGCATCCTGCACGGTCACCGTCGACCAGGACCGGGTCGAGAGCTGCTCGGGCCCGGAAGCGATCGAGTTCCTCACCTATGGCGCCTTTGGCGACGCCGGCGTGCGCGAGTTCTTCACCCACGTCCGCTTCCACAAGCACGACGACGAGCAGATCGTCGTCCACCTCCTCGTCGAGCTCTACGCCCGCTCGGCCCAGGAGGCGACCGAGGTGCTCGAGGACGCCGCCCAGGGGCAGCTCGAGATCACCTCGCTGGCGGAGGAGTCGCGGCCGCCCGCGCACGCCTCCGACGAGGCGCACTAGCCTCACCGGCCTTGCGCGTCCTCATCCCCAGCCTGCGTGGCGGCAGCGGCATCGCCACCTACACGATCAAGCTCGCCAAAGGACTGGCGGCAGCCGGGCACGAGGCGATCGTCCTCGACGAGGACGACAGGTTCGAGTCACCCCCCGCTGGGGTCACGGTGCTGGCGCTGCAGGCGCCCCCGAAGCTGCCCTATCCCTTCGAGCCTGCCGCCGAGTGGGCCCGCCTGGGAACGATTCGACGCCTCGCCCGCGAGCACGAGGTAGACGGGGTCCACGCGACCCGACTCGGTTTCGTGCCGCTGCGCGAGCGGCGCGCCGTGATCACCGTCTGGGACCCGATCGCCAGCCCGATCGGCCGCTTCCGCGCCGCCCGCCCACGCGGCGAGGACCGCTCGATGGAGGCCGTCTACGGCCTCGTCGACGGGGTCGCCGCGGTGCGCGCCGGCGCCGTCGTCGCGGTGACCCCGGCCGTCCGCGAGGGCTACCGGCGCTTCGGCCGCTGCGAGTACATCCCGCCCTTCCTCGACGACGCCGAGATCGCGCCGGCGCGGCCGGGCCGCTCCAAGGACGTAGTCCTCGTCGCCGGCCACCTCGACCTCGCCCGCAAGGGGCTCGACCTGGCAATCGAGGCGATCGCGTTGGTCCGTGAGAGCGTCCCCGAGGCGCGCCTGTTGCTAGTCGGCGGCTGGGTCGACGAGTCGCGCGCCGAGAGCCTGCCGGCTTTCTGCGAGGCGGTCGGGAAGATGACCCCGGCCGAGGTGACCGAGACCTTCGCGACCGCCGGCTGCGCCCTGATCCCCAGCCTCTGGGAGGAGTTCGGCTACTCAGGACTGGAGGCGCTCGCCGCCGGTACGCCGGTGGCCACCTCGCCCCTGCCCGGATACCAGAGCCTCTCCGGCGGCGGCGCCTTCGCCGCCGCGGAGCGGACGCCGGGCGCGATGGCCGCGGCGATCACGTCCGCGCTCGGCACCGGGGCGTTCGAGTTCCCGGCCGAGTGCCGGGCCTCGAACGCGATCCCGCGGATCCTCGCCCTCTACGACGAGGTCTTCAGCGGGGGCTGAACCCTGGGAGGGTCAGGCGCCGGGGTTCTTGCGCGGTACCAGGACCAGGCGCTTGAACTCGGCGACGAGGACGCCGTCTTGGTTGAGGACGCGGGTGTGGACCTTGACGACGCCGCGGTCGGGCTTCGACTTCGACTCCTTGACGTCGAGGACCTCGGTCTCGCAGAACAGCGTGTCGCCGTGGAAGACCGGGTTCGGGTGGCTGAGCTCTTCGGTCGCCAGGTTGGCGATCGCCTTGCCGGAGACGTCGGAGACCGACATACCGAGCGCCAGCGAGTAGACGAGCGGGCCGACAACGACGTTGCGGCCCTGCTGGGAGCCCTTCGCGTAGACGTCGTTGAGGTGGAGCGGGTGGTGGTTCATGGTGATCAGGCAGAAGAGGTGATCGTCCGCCTCGGTCACGGTCTTGGCCGGCCAGTGCTTATAGACGGCGCCGACCTCGAACTCCTCGAGGTAGCGGCCATAGGCGTGCGCGCCGCTTGCCTCGCGCTCGGCCTGGTCGGTGGTCAGCTCGTACGTCTGGTCGCTCATCGCTAGTCGGTTCTCCTCTGGGTTGGTCGGCGCGGCATGCTATCCGCGCGGCTTCGGAAGCGGGTTTGCGGTCCTCAGTGGACTTTTTTCAGGCGCAAGCGCTGCTCTTGGCGCTCGACCACTTGGGCGACCAGCTTGACCACGTTGGAGTCTCCGGTCGCCTTGATGTGGCCGGTCTCGACGGCGCGCCGGTAGCTCTTCAGCGTGCCTTTCTCGGCCAACTCATTGAACTGCGGGCGGTCGATCTGAATCAGCACCCGCTCGTCCTGCTCAAGCCCCTTGGTGATCTCGGGGCCAGGCAGGACAACGCGATAGAGCTGGATGTCGTGGTGCGCTTTCAGCTCCAGGCCGAAGACCAGTTTCAGTTTCTGCAGCGCTGGGACTTCCGCCTGAAAGCGCTCAACGGCGGTCTTAATCAGGTCGGCGGTCGATGCCATGTGGCTAGGCGCGCTCCACTTAGATCTTGTGCCTTTGCAGGAGCTTTTTGCCGATCACCATGCGCTGGATCTCGGAGGTTCCCTCGCCGATCAGGAGCAGCGGCGCATCACGGTAGAGGCGCTCGATCTCGTACTCCTTCGAGTAGCCGTAGCCGCCGTGGATGCGGAAGCTTTCCTCAACGCAGTACTTGCCGGTCTCCGAGGCGAGGAGCTTGGCCATCCCGGCCTCGAGGTCGGAGCGTGCGCCGGCGTCCTTCATCCGTGCCGCTTTGCGGGTGACCAGGCGAGCGGCCTCGATCTGGGTCGCCATGTCGGCGAGCTTGAACTGGATCGCCTGGTGGGCGGCGATCGGCTTGCCGAAGGCCTTCCGTTCCTGGCTGTAGCGGAGGGCGAGCTCGAGGGCACGCTGGGCGATCCCGACGCCGCGGGCGGCGACGTTGACGCGGCCGACCTCAAGCGCGTCCATCATCTGGATAAAGCCTTGGCCGACGCCGGCCTCCTCGCCGCCAAGGACACGATCAGGCGAGCACTTGTAGCCGTCGTAGACGAGCTCGGTCGACTCGACGCCCTTGTAACCCATCTTCTTGATTTTCGGCGGCACGACCAGGCCCTCGAACTCGCCGGTGTTCGTTTCCGCCCAGGGCTCCTTCTCGGTGATGAAGCAGGTCATGCCCTTGTAGGGAGGCTCCGCTTTCGGATCGCTCTTCATCAAGACGAAGACGACGCCGGAACCAAGGCCGTTGGTGACCCACATCTTCTGGCCGTTCAGCTCCCAGTTGCCGTCCTCGCCCTTCTTGGCGGTGGCCTTAATGCCCTGCACGTCAGAGCCGACCTCGGGCTCGGAGAGCGAGAAGGCGGCGCGGATCTCGCCGGTTGCCATCTTCGGGAGGAAGTGCTGTTTCTGCTCCTCGGTACCGAACTTCATCAGCAGGTAGGAGCCGATGAAGTGGGTGTTGACGACGCCGGAGATCGAGATCCAGCCGCGCGAGAGCTCTTCGACGATCATCGCGTAGGTCGTCAGGTCAAGCCCCATGCCGCCGTACTCCTCGGGGATCGTCACCCCGAAGAGGCCGAGCTCTTTCATCTGCTCGACGATCGGCTCCGGGAAGGAGTCCTCATGGTCGTAGTGCTCGGCGTTGGGGATGATCTGCTCGTCGGCGAACTGGCGGACCATTTCGATGATCGCCTGCTGCTCATCGGTCAATTCGCGGTACGCGGCGGTGTCTACGGCCATGGCTCCTGCTCGGTCGAAGTTCTACGGACGCCGGCAGCTCAAACGGCGGCCGGACGCGGGTCGTTCAAGGATATAGACGCCGGCTCGAGCTCGGGATCGAGCGCCCGCAGCGGCGCCGCCGCCTTCAGCAGCATCTCCTCGTGCTCCGCAGCCGGGTCGGAGTCGAGCACGATCGCACCGCCAGCCCCGACCGAGGCCTGGCCCGCGGCGAGGACGATGGTGCGGATCGCGACGCTGAGGTCGCAGCCGCCGCCGAGGCCGAGGTAGCCGATCGCGCCCGAGTAGACGCCGCGGGGAGCACCCTCGAGCCCATCGAGGATCTCCATCGCCCGGAGTTTTGGGGCGCCTGTCATCGAGCCGGGCGGGAAGCAGGCGCGCACGCACTCGGCCGGGCCGATCTCCTCGCGGAGGCGGCCGCGAACGGTGGTAACGAGCTGGTGGACGGTCTCGTAGCTCTCCACCTCCATCAAGGCCGGGGCGTGGACAGTGCCCACCTCGCAGACCGAGCCAAGGTCGTTGCGCATCAGGTCGGCGATCATCAGGTTCTCGGCCCGGTTCTTCTCGCTCTCGCAGAGGGCGGCGGCGAGGCCGGCGTCCTCGTCCGGGTCGGGGGAGCGCCGGCAGGTGCCCTTGATCGGCCGCGCCTCCACCCCTCCCCCGGGCTCGATCCGCAGGAACCGCTCCGGCGAGGAGCTGAGCACGGCGAGGCCACCGAAGCGCAAGTAGGCGGAATAGGGCGCCGGGTTGGCGCGGCGCAGGCGCCGGTAGAGGTCGAGCGGGTCGCCGACGTGGTCGAGCTCGAGGGTGTTGGTGAGGCAGAGCTCGTAGGAGTCGCCGGCCAGGAGGTGGTCGTGGCAGGCCTCGATGTCGGCCAGGTAGTGGTCTCGAGAGCGAGCTGTGCGGAGGTTTGCGGTTGGGGGAGCGGCGGCGACAGGGTCGGCGTCGGAGCAGCGGGGAGGCTCCGGCGACCCTGTCGCCGCCGCTCCCCCCACGGGGGTGTTCGCCAGTTCGCCGAGACGGAGGGTGGTGGTGGAAATCCAGCGTTGGGCGAGCTCATGATCGGGCGCCGATGGTTGGTGGTTGGCGCCTCGACCCCTGGGACCGCCGCTTAGGCCCCTCCCTTCTCCCTTTGCCTTTTCTTCTTTTTCCCCACCGTTTTTCCGCTCCCCTTCTTCATATAGGCAGAGGAGGTACAGATCCCCTTGGGCGTGGTCGAAGGCGAGAAGGCGGTCGGCGAAGAGGAGGGCGGCGTCGGGATGGGGGGAGTTGTGGGTGCGGTCGGCGCCGCAGTCGACCTTGAGCTCGTAGCCGAGGTAGCCGGCGAAACCGCCTGGGAAGTCGAAGGGGAGGCCGGCGAGGTCCTCTGGAGGCGGTCGCAAACGCGTGAGTTGACGGTCGAGCCAAGGGAAAACGCTCTCCGCGAGCGTCTCGGTCTCCCCTGCGCCGCGGCGGATGGTCAGCTCGCCCGCGTCGACGTCGTAGGTGACCACCGCGCCGAGGGGACCCGAGGCGTCGCCCATGAAGGAGAAGCGTGACCGTGGGCCGGGCGGGCTGCCGTCGAGCCAAAAGGCGTGCTCACTCCCGGCATAGAGGGAGACGAAGGCGACGTCTGGGTCGAGGGAGAGCGGCAAACGCCGCCAGGCGAGGCGCAGCGATTCGCCATCGTCGCCGAGGACGCCACGAACGCCCTCGCCTTGCCGGGGCTGTTGGTGTTCTTTATGGGCGCTATGCGGACTTAAAGAACACCAACTCCTCGAGGGATCGCCGAGGCGGGTGGTCGAGGGGGGCGCCGCCGCCACGCTGAGGTCGCGGAAGTTCTCGAGCAGGCGACGGCCATGGTCGCTGGCGACCGACTCCGGGTGGAACTGGACGCCCCATTGGGGGCGGTCGCGGTGGGCGATCGCCATCGGGACGCCGTCGGCGGCGGTGGCGATCTCTTCCAGCTCGGCAGGGAGCGGGCGCTGCAGGCTGAGCGAGTGGTAGCGGACGGCTTCGAACTCGCTGGGGATGCCGGCGAAGAGCGGGACGCCGGTGTGCTCGATGCGAGTGCGGCGGCCGTGCACCGGAGCCGGCGCCGGGCCGACGGCGGCGCCTGCGGCGAGGCCGAGGCCCTGATGGCCGAGACAGACGCCGAGCAAGGGCTTCTCGCAGCGGGCGACCGCTTCCGCGCAAACGCCGAAATCACCGGGGTTAGCCGGGTGCCCGGGGCCGGGCGAGAGGACGACGTTGTCGAAACCGAGCTCGGCCAGCCGCTCCCATTTCGCCTCGTCGTTGCGAACCACGAGTGGCTCACTGCCGTTCACCTCGGCCAGCAGCTGGAAGAGGTTGAAGGTGAACGAGTCGTAGTTGTCGATTAGGAGCGTCCGCATCGCCCTCGGCGCCGGGGGAGCAAAATAGCGCGACGATGGCCGACCGCCCCGCACCCGACCCCCGGCTCGGCTTGTTCGAGACGCTGCTCGTCCTCGACGGGGCGCCGGTCGCGCTCGACGCCCACCTCGAGCGGCTAGGCGCGAGTCTCGCGACGGCTCTCCGCGCGGTGCTGCCCGATTCGGCCGCGGATCTTGCGCGCGACGCCGCCCGCGGGGTCGGACTGGGACGCCTGCGGCTGACGGCCGCACCCGCCGGAGACCACTCCGGGGAATCCCGGCCCGACTTCGGCGAGGCCTCGATCAGCCTGCGCGGCGAGGCAGCGCCGATCGATCCGCAGATCTGCCTACCTAGCTGGGAACACGGGGTTGACCTTTGCAGCTTCGGACTGCCTGGCGGCCTCGGCGAGCACAAGTGGCGCGACCGTTCGGCCCTGCCGACCGAGGAGGCGGCACTGACGCTGCTGCTCGACCGCGGCGCCGAAGTACTCGAGGCCTCGCGGGCCAACGTCTTCGCCATACGCAACGGGGCGCTCTTCACACCGCCGCTCGACGGCCGGGTACTGCCGGGGACGACCCGGGCGGCGGTGCTGGCGATCGCAGCCGCCGAAGGAATCGATGCTGCTGAGCGGCAGCTGCGCCTCGATGACTTGAGGGAAGCGGACGAGGTCTTCCTGACCGGCTCGGTGCGCGGCGTCGAGCCGGCGAGGTCGCTCGACGGCGCCGGGCTGGGTCGCGGGTCGGTCGTGCCGCTGCTGGCCGAACGCCTGGGCGAGCGTTGGGGAGTACCCGCTCAACTGCCCGCCGGACGCTAGCCAAGCCCCAGGCGGACCGAGCCGACTGGCCCCACAACGCGGACCGGCCGCCATTTGGCGGCCGGTCCGGATGCGGTGTCGCTACTTATTTGGTTGTGCCGAGCAGCTAGCCAGTGACCAGGGCGGTCCAGCGGACCGTCGTCGTGCTGGGATTGCTGTTCGGGGTGATCCGCACGGTCAGCGTGTCGCCGGCCGCAAACGCGACCGTGTGACTCGTATCGGTGCAGGTCGTGGTGCTGCTACCGCTGATCGAGCAGGTGACGCTGCTCGCGGTGTTGTTGACTTCGATCGTCATCGTGTAGCTGTTGCTGGAGCCGGGCGCGCCGCTCAGGGTGACCCCGAACTGGGACAGAGTCCCCGCGGCCGGCATCCGCTGCGTGATGGTCGACTTGGTGGTGGAAGCGCCATCCTGGAACGGGCTGGTGTAGGAGCTGAGCGAGGAGCTCGGCGTGGTGTCGGTTCCGCCGCCGCCGATCATCATCAGCGTCGCGCCTTTTTCGCCCTGCGGACCCTGGGGGCCGGCGGGGCCGGCGGCACCCGTGGCACCGGTGTCGCCCTTCAGGCCCTTTTCGCCCTGCGGGCCCTGGGCACCGGTGTCGCCCTTGGCGCCCTTTTCACCTTTTTCGCCCTGCGGGCCCTGCGGACCCTGTGAGCCGGTGTCTCCCTTCGGGCCCTGCTCGCCCTGCGGACCCTGGGCACCGGTGTCGCCCTTGTCGCCCTGCGGGCCCTGAGCGCCGGTGTCACCCTTGTCGCCCTGCGGGCCCTGGAGACCCTGCTCGCCCTGCGGGCCAACCAGCGAGGTTCCGGGGGTCCATTCCCCGTCCTGCTTGGGGCCGTACATCGTCATCGTGGTGGTGTCGAGGTAGAAGTCACCGTCAACGCCTTCAGCTTCTTCGGGTGGGTTGATGCCATTGAGGACGGTCTTGCCGTTGGCGCCGTCGGCACCAGCGGGGCCCTGCTCTCCCTGCGGGCCCTGGGCACCAGTCTCACCCTGCTCGCCCTGCGGACCGGCGGGGCCGGCCTCGCCCTGAGCGCCTTGCTCACCCTGCGGGCCCTGGGGACCGACCAGCGAGGTGCCTTCAGGCCAGTCGCCGTTTTCCTTGGGGCCGTAGATCTTGTTGGCGACGCTGTCGATGTAGAAGTCGCCGTCGACGCCGTCGAGCTGGCTCGGCGGGGTCATGCCACTGAGGACGGTCTTGCCGTTGGCGCCGTCGGCACCAGCGGGGCCCTGCTCGCCCTGCGGACCTTGGGCACCGGTCTCACCCTGCTCGCCCTGCGGACCCTGGGCACCGGTGTCGCCCTTGTCGCCCTGCGGACCGGCCGCACCGGCCTCGCCCTTCGGACCCTGCTCGCCCTGGGCACCGGTGTCGCCCTTGAGACCCTGAGCGCCGGTGTCACCCTTATCGCCCTTGAGGCCCTGCGGCCCCTGGGCGCCGGTGTCACCCTTGTCGCCCTTCAGGCCCTGGGGGCCCTGGGCGCCCTGGGCGCCGGTGTCCCCCTTGGAACCGGCAACTCCGGGATCGCCCTTATCGCCCTTGGGGCCGGCAACTCCGGGATCGCCCTTATCGCCCTTGGCACCGGCGGGGCCGGGTTCGCCCTGCGGGCCCTGGGCGCCGGTGGCACCTTTTTCGCCCTGAGCGCCCTGAGCGCCGGTATCACCCTTGGCACCGGGCTGGCCGCTGCTTTCGCTGGCTCCGAGCACGCCCTGCTGGGCGGCCGCGGGGGCAACCTGGACCGCCTGCTGGCCGGGCTTGCACTTGGTGCCCGTCGCGAGGTGGACGACGCCTTTTTCGGGGCCGCTCTTCTGTACACAGAGAGTGATGGTCGAGGCCGTCTTCGCCTGTGCGGAAGCAGCCATGAGGAGGCCGAGGCAGGCGAGGATCGCGATCACCGCGAAGGTCGGCCAGCCGAGCCGAAGTTGATTACGCAGCGGAGCAGTCATCAGGGGTTCTCCTAGGTCTGTAGCGATTGGAAATTCCGGAGGACGCCCTTCCGCGACCTCCATCAGGGAGGCGAAAGTAGGACTTTCGGATGAGCCCAGCGATCAGACATACGGCTAATTCCGACCCCCGCCTTAAAGTCATCACGTGTCCTGGAGGGTCCGAAGCGGCAGCTCGCAAACCCGCTCCCCATGCGGGAATGAGCTGTGCTCGTTGGGGCCGGCGCCCAGCCCACCGTTCGGATCCGTCGGACGTACGTCCAAACCGCATGCCAAGGCGGAGATTCAGCTACCGATCCAGCCGAAAGAGTCCGGGTGAGGCGCGCGATCTTGATCTCCCTGGCAGCCCTGGCGGCTCTGCTCGCCGCGCTGCCCGCGAGCGCCTCCGCCGGCCTCCTCGCCCCGCCCGACACCTGCCCTGAAGGCGCCTCCCCCACTGCTCCGCCCGCGGCCCAGGAGCAAGGAATGCTCTGCATGGTCAACTACGCCCGCGCCGCAGCCGGCGAGCAGCCGCTCGGCGACGACGGCACCCTGACCGAATCGGCCAGCGACAAGTCCCGTGACGTGCTCGAATGCGACAGCTTCAGCCACACCGCCTGCGGGCGCGAATTCACCTACTGGATGCGGGCGACCGGCTACCTCTCGATGCCCTGCTGGCGCGTCGGCGAGAACCTCGCCTGGGGAGCCGGCGAATACGGCTCGGTGCGTGCGATCTTCCGCGCCTGGATGCGCTCACCCGAGCACCGCGCCAACATCCTCGGTGACTACGCCGAAACCGGAATCGACGTGCGCACCGGCACGCTCGGCGGGATCGCCGGCACCAGGGTCTGGGCCGAGCACTTCGGCAGCAGCTGCTGAGGCAGTGGCGGGATCAGCCGCGGACCGGCGTCGAGCGCTGCTCGAGCGCCCGCAGCCGCTCCATCACCCGATCGGCGCGCTGGGTGAAGCCGCGTAACCAAGCGTCTTCGAGCGACTCGGCACCCGGGACCGGCGCCGTGGCAACTGCCAGGGCGGCCTCGCTAGCCCGCTCGGCCAGTTCCGCCGCCCGCCGCGCCTGCGAAGCCGCATCGACGGCCTGGGCGCCGATCTCGGCCGCCTGGGCGCCGATCACTCGCACCGCCTCCTCGGAGGAGCGCGCGATCGTCATCGCCTCGTCGATCCGCGCCTCGAGCTCGCCGACCAGAGGCGGTCGCGCCCCCGCGGGCAGCAGCCACTCCTGGGTGCTGTCGCGCTCGGCGGCGCCGCTATCGGGCTGGGTAGCCTCCATTTGTGCGCAATTTACGGGCGAGGCAGGCGGCAAATCCGATCGGCCGACTAGATTCCCGCCCGCGAACAGCGAGAGCACGAACTTAGGAGCAGCGTGAGAAACCCCAGAGACTTCTTCCAGCCCATGGCAATCGGCGCGCCGGAGCCGCTGCGCGAGATCCCGGTGAAGCCGTCGCGGATGATCCATTTCCTCGACTTCTCAAACGAGAAGATGGTCGCCAAGGCCGCCGACATCGCCAAGCAGACCGACATCCTGCTCGGCAACCTCGAGGACGCGATCCCGGTCGACCGCAAGGAGGCCGCACGCCAGGGCCTGATCAAAGCCGCCCGCGAGTCGGATTTCGGCCAGACCTCGCTGTGGACGCGGGTCAACTCGCTGGAGAGCCCCTGGGTGCTCGACGACCTGACCACGCTGGTGACCGAGATCGGCGACAAGCTCGAGGTCGTGATGGTGCCCAAGGTCGAGGGTGCCTGGGACATTCACTATGTAGACCGGCTGCTGGCGCAGCTGGAGGCGAAGGCCAAGCTCGACCGCCCGATCTTGATCCACGCGATCCTCGAGACCGCCCAGGGCGTCGTCAATCTCGAGGAGATCGCCGCCGCCAGCCCGCGCATGCAAGGAATGAGCTTCGGCCCCGCCGACCTCGCCGCCTCGCGGCGGATGAAGACGACCCGCGTCGGCGGCGGCCACCCCGGCTACCGCGTGATGGAAGACCCGGCCGACCCGGAGAACCCCGAGGCCGACCGCGTCAGCGCCCAGCAGGACCTCTGGCACTACTCGATCGCCCGCATGGTCGACGCCTGCGCCTCGACCGGGATCCTCCCCTTCTACGGTCCCTTTGGCGACATCAAGGACACCGCCGGCTGCGAGACCCAGTTCCGGGCCGCCTTCCTGATGGGCTGCGTCGGCGCCTGGTCGCTGCACCCGGTCCAGATCGGGATCGCCAAGAAGGTCTTCAGCCCGCCGCCGGAGGAGGTCAAATTCGCCAAGAAAGTTCTCGAGGCGATCCCCGATGGTCGCGGTGTCCACATGATCGACGGCAAGATGCAGGACGACGCCACCTGGAAGCAGTGCAAGGTGATGGTCGAGCTGGCGGAAATGCTGGCTGAGAAGGACGAGGAGCTCGCCGCCGCATACGAGCTTTAGTTGCGGGTAGAAGTGGCCTCGGAATAGTGCCGGCGCCCGCCGCGACCGGTCAGGTTTACCTAACTCTGCAGATTCTCGTTTCCGCGCTAACGTGGATGGTCTGCACTGCCGATACGGGGGGCGACCTGAGGTGTTCAACTAACACCGGTCCAGCTAACTGAACCCAATAGCCCTCCGACCCCGTACTCAATTCATGCACTCTTCGCCTGATATTCCCGTCGCCCAGGGCTTCCAGCCGGCCCCCCACGCCAAGGAAGCGCTCGTCCAGGACCGCCCGACCCTGGGCACGATGCCGCGTGCCAACCGCAGCCTCGGTTGGTGGCTGACGCCGGTCGTCGACCTGGTCGTCTCCTCGCTGGCGCTGATCGTCGTCATCGCCCTCAGCGGCGCCTCCCTTTTCCCCGCCTTCCCGGTCGCACCACTGCTGCTCGTCGGCGTCTACGGCGCCCTTGGCGTCTACGGCCCCTCCGCTCGCCCGACCGACGACGCGGACGGGCTCGGCTGGCCAGTCATCCGCCTTCTCGTCGCGGCCCTCTTCGCCTGGGTCTCCTCGCTGCTGACGACCCTCGACGGCCCCGCCCAGCTGGGCCTCTGGGCCGGCTTCATCGCCCTCGACGTCGGCGCCCGTCGGCTCAGCGCCCCGCTCGTGCAGCGCTTCGACCAGCCCGAGCGCTGGGTCCTGGTCGGCGACGAGACGACTGCCGACCGGCTGCGTGCCTACGCGCCGCTGCGCGCTTACGCGACCGTAGTTGGCACCGTGCCGGCTGGTGAGGACCGCGACGACAACAACAGCAGCCAGCGGATCGCCGCGCTTGAGGTCGTCGACCGCTACCACGCCGATCGCGTCGTGATCGCCACCCAGCACGCCGACGATGAGGGCCTGCTGGACCTGGTCCGCGCCTTCAAGTCGATCGGCGTCCCGGTCAGCCTGCTGCCCCGCCCGCTCGACCTGCTCGAAGCGCCCGCGGTCACCCCCAGCCAGGTCGGCGGCGTGCCGCTGATCGAGGTCGAGGCGCTGGCCGCCCGCGGCTCCGTCCCCTACGCCGGCCCGGACCGCCGCCGCAGCCGTAACACCAAAGTCTCGGTGGTCGTGCCGGCAATGAACGAGGAGCGCAACATCGGCCAGGTCCTCGGTGAACTGCCCGGAGATCTGCACGAGGTGATCCTCGTCGACGGTAACTCCAAGGACGAAACCGTCGAGGTGGCGCGCCGCGCCTACCCGGAGATCCGCGTCCTCACCCAGAGCGGCCGCGGCAAGGGCGACGCCTTCCGTACCGGCTTCGCCGCCGTCACCGGCAATCTGGTGGTGATGCTCGACGCCGACGGCTCCGCCGACCCGGCTGAGATCCCCCGTTTCGTCGAAGCGCTCGAGGCCGGTGCCGACTTCGCCAAGGGCTCGCGGTTCCTCGATGGCGGTGGCAGCGCCGACATCACCGGTTTGCGCAAGTTGGGCAACGCCTTCCTCAGCGGCAGCGCCAACCTCCTGCACGGCACCCACTTCACCGACCTCTGCTACGGCTACAACGCCTTCTGGACCCGCTGCCTGCCCTTCATCTCGCTCGACGTTCCGGGCTTCGAGGTGGAGACGCTGATCAACGTGCGGATCGCCGCCGCGGGGATGAAAATCACCGAGGTGCCGAGCTACGAGAAGGACCGGATCTCCGGCGAGAGCAACCTCAACACCTTCCGTGACGGCTTCCGGGTGATGGGCACGATCCTCCGCGAGGCACGCCGCCGGCGCTCGATCGGCGCCGACCGCGCCCCCGCCGAAGCGGTGCGCGAGGAGCAACCCGCCGAGGCCACGACGGCCTGACTGCACGGAGCCGACCCGCCCGCGCCGCGTCGGGGCGGCGACGGCAGCCGAGACTACCCTCGCGAGATCGGTGAGCGGCGATGAGCGATAAGAAGGCGAAGGTGTCGGTCGTGGTTCCGACCTGGAACTACGAGCGCCGCGACGAACTGGCGGCGTGCGTGGCCGCGATCCGCGCCCAGACCGTGGCGGTCGCGGAGACGATCGTCGTCGTCGACCACAACGAGGAGCTGCTCAGCTGGGCCCGCGCGGAGTTCCCAGGAGCAATCGTCGTCGCCAACGCCCACCCGCGCGGCGTCGTAGGCAATCGCAACACCGGGATCGAGACCGCCAGCGGCGAGATCGTCGTCCTCACCGACGACGACACCGAGTCGGCGCCCACCTGGGTCGAGAACCTCGCCGCCTGCTTCGAGGACGAGTCGGTCGTTGGCGTCACCGGCGAGCTGTTGCCGCGCTGGGCGGCCGGCGAGGCGCGCTGGTTCCCAACCGAGTTCTACTGGGTCTTCGGCTGCAGCTACACCGGCCTCCCCACCAAGCTGGCACCGGTCCGCAACCCGATCGGCGCCAACATGGCGGTCCGTCGCGAGGCGCTCGAGGAGATCGGCGGCTTCCGCCAGGGCGCGGCGCCGCGGCAGCTGCGCCACCGCGGCATCGTCATCGCCGGCGGCCACGCCCTCGAGGACACCGAGCTGGGGATCAGGATCGGCCGCCGCTGGCCTGAGAAGAAGTGGCTTTACCAGCCCGACGCGACCGTCCGCCACACCGTCGAGCCCGAGCAGGCCACCTTCGGCTACCTGCTGCGCCGCTCCTTCGAGGAGGGCGCCAGCAAGGCCGTGCTCGCCGCCACCGTCGGCTCCGAACAGGGGCTCGAATCGGAGCGGAACTACCTCTTCGCAACCGTCCCCCGCGGCGTCCTCCGCGGCCTCGGCGACGCTCTGCGCGGCAACCCCAGCGGCCTCGGCCGCGCCGCCGCGATCGTCGCCGGCGTCGGCGCCACCGGCATCGGTTTCGTCCTCGGCACCCTGCAGACGCGGCTCGCCCGCCCGACCGCGGCACCAGCCGCCTAGCCGTGACGCGCGTCGACGCCGTCCTGCCGCGCCCCCCCGGGGCGCGCGGCGGCTGGGTCGGGCCGCTCTTCCTCAGCGCCGGCGCCGGCCTGCTGCTCTGCTCAATCGGCAACGCCCTCTCGCGGGCCACCGAGGGCCCGGCGATGACCCTCTACTGGCTGGGGATGCTGGTGATCGCAGTGCCGATCTTCTACCGGCTGACCAGCCGCGAGGCGAGCACCGCCGAGCGACTCACCCTGGTCTGCCTGCTCGGCCTTGCCCTCTTCGGGGTCAAAGTCGTCCGCGACGCGCCGATCTTCACCTTCTCCGACGAGCTGATCCACGCCTACAACGCCAACCAGATCTCGATCCACGATCACCTCTTCCACGCCAACCCGGTCCTCAAGGTGACGCCGTACTACCCGGGCCTGGAGGGGGCCACCTCGGCGCTGATGAAGATCACCGGGCTCTCCGGATACGCCGCCGGCACGATCGTCGTCGGCACTGCCCGGCTCACCCTCGTCGCCGCCCTCTTCTTCCTCTTCCTGCAAGTCAGCGGCTCGGCGCGCACCGCCGGGCTCGCCGCCGCGATCTACGCCGGCAACTTCAACTTCCTCTTCTGGGGAGCGCAGTTCTCCTACGAGTCGGTGGCGCTGCCACTGTTGCTGGTGGTGATGATGGTCCTCGCCGTACGGGAAAAGGCGCCGCGCGAGGCGTTGCGCGAGTGGGTGCTGCCGCTCTGCCTTGGGATCGCCGCGATCGTCGTCACCCACCACCTCACCTCCTATGCCTTGGTCGCGGTCCTGGCGGCGCTCTCACTGACGATCTGGCTGCTGAAGCGCAGCTGGCAGGCGCCGAATCCGTGGCCCTACGCGATCGGCGCCGCCGTCCTCGTCGCCTTCTGGCTGGTCGTCGTCGCCAGCGCCACCCTCGGCTACCTCTCGACCCCGCTCAGCAACGCCTTCGACGCGATCGGCAACACGATCGGCGGCGAGTCACCGCCGCGCGGCCTCTTCCAGGGCAACACCACCGTCGGGGTGACGCCGATCGGGGCGCGGGTGGTGGCGCTGGGGGCGATCGTGCTGATGGCCCTGGCCCTGCCGCTGGGACTGCGCGAGCTCTGGCGCAAACAGCGCCGCAGCCCCTGGGCGATCGTCTTCGCGCTCGCCTCGCTCGCCTTCTTCGTCAGCCTGCTGCTGCGCCTGGCGCCGGCCGCCTGGGAGACCGGCAACCGCGCCAGCGAGTTCTTCTTCATCGGCCTCGCCTTCGTGCTCGCCTCGGCGGGGATCCAGAACTGGCGGCCCGGCAACCGGCCCTGGCTGGGCCGGCTCGCGGTCACCGCGGCGCTGGCCGCGATCGTGATCGGCGGGGCGATCTCCGGCTGGCCCTGGGACTCGCAGCTAGCGCGGCCGCTGCGGATCGCCACCGGTGACGGCGGCAGCATCGTCTCGCCGCCGCTAGCGATGGCCGAATGGGCGCGCCGCGAGATCCCCGAAGGCAAGTTCGCCGCCCAGACCGCCGACGCCAACCTGCTTCTCGACCCTGGTGGCAAGGAGGTCGCGACCGGCCCCAACCCGGACGTCGAAGACACCCTCGCCGAACCGGCCCTGGCCCCGTGGCAGCTGCGGATGCTGGACGAAAACGACCTTCGCTACGTGGTCTCCGACTACCGCGAAGTAAGCGCCGACGGCTTGCGCGGCTACTACTTTCCGGTCGACAACGGCTCCTCGGAAGCGCTTTTCCCGACCTCGGCGGTAACCAAGTTTGGCAAGGTCCCGGGCGCGGCGCGCGTTTACTCGAACGGCACGATCACCGTCTACGACATGGAGGCGGGACGATGAGGGGCCACCACGACCTGCGCCTGGCCGTCACCGCCGCGATCGTCTGCGCGGTCCTGGCGCTGGCGATTCCGATCGAGTTCATCAGCCTGCTGTTCGCGGCGCCGCTGGCCTTCTTCCTGCCCGGCTACGCGATCGCCGCCGCAACCCTGGTCCACAACCGCCTCACCCGGCTGCAACTGCTGCCGCTCTCGCTTGGTCTCAGCCTGGCGACGCTGGCCCTCGGATCGCTGCTGCTCAACTACCTGGGCGGCCTGTTGGCCGGCTCCTGGGCGCTCCTACTGGTCGTGGTCACGATCGCCGCAGCGCGGGCAGCGGCCCTGCGCCGACCGGCGGCGCAGGCGGGCGGCCTGCGCCTGCGCCGACCGGCGGCGGCGACGTTGGCGATGGGGTTGGCCGGCCTGGTCCTGGCCGGAGGTGCCGTCGCCCTCGCCTACACCCCCCTCTCGGCCGGCCACGCGATCGGCTACACGGAGCTGTGGATGCAGCCGGCCGGCGACGCCGCGGTCCGAGTCGGGGTCGGCAACCAGCAGCACACCAGCACCGGCTATGAGCTGCAGGTCCAGTTCGGCCGCGGCACGGCGCCGGTCTCCCGCTCGCTGCGG
>Ga0207686_10000890_pt1 | contig 18050 bp, 14 predicted proteins | sample KBSM24metaG_FD_184396 | JGI IMG/M metagenome (GOLD analysis project Ga0207686, IMG submission 184396) | Miscanthus rhizosphere microbial communities from Kellogg Biological Station, Michigan, USA - KBS M2-4 metaG (SPAdes) (version 2) | ecosystem: Host-associated > Plants > Roots > Rhizosphere >...
CGGCCTCGTCTCCCAGGTCTTCGACGAGGAGAAGCTGCGGGCGCTGGAGGGCGACATGGCGATCGGCCACGTGCGCTACTCGACCACCGGCGGCGGCTCCTGGGAGAACGCCCAGCCGGTCTGGCGCGACGACGGCCGTGAGGTGGCGCTCGCCCACAACGGCAACCTCACCAACGCGGTCGAGCTCTGGGGAGAGCTGAAGGAGACCGGGATCGATTTCCGCGGCACCTCCGACTCGGAGATCATCGCCGCCCTGCTCTCCTCGCACGGCGGGCGGATGATCGAGGACGCGGTCGCCGACGTGATGCCGCGACTGCGCGGTGCCTACTCGACCGTGGTGATGACGAAGCGGGCGATCGTCGCCTTCCGCGACCCGCATGGGATCCGGCCGCTCTCACTGGGCCGGCTTGAGGACCGCTTCGTGGTCGCCTCAGAGAGCTGCGCCTTCGACATCATCGGCGCCGAGCTGATGCGCGAGGTCCACCCCGGCGAGATGGTCTCGTTGACTGAGCGTGGCCTGGAGACGCGCCAGGTGGTGAAGGCGGAGACGCCGGCCCGCTGCGTCTTCGAGCACATCTACTTCTCGCGGCCGGACAGCCGCCTCGAGGGCAAGGTCCTGCAGCAGGTGCGCGGGCGGATGGGCGAGATCCTCCACCGCGAGTCGCCGGTCGAGGCCGACCTGGTGATCGCCGTGCCGGACTCGGGCAACCCCGCCGCCGCCGGCTTCGCCCGCGCTTCGGGGCTGCCCCGCGACGACGGCCTGATCAAGAACCGCTACGTCGCCCGCACCTTCATCCAGCCCGGCCAAGAGCTGCGCAAACACGGCCTGCGGCTGAAGTTCAACCCGCTGCCGGAGATCGTCGCCGGCAAGCGCCTGGTCGTCGTCGACGACTCGATCGTGCGCGGCAACACCACCCGCCAGATCGTCGGCATGCTGCGCGACGCCGGTGCCGCAGAGGTCCACCTACGGATCTCGGCGCCACCGATCCGCAACCCCTGCCACTACGGCGTCGACATGTCGACCCGCGAGGAGATGATCGCCCACCGCCGCTCGATCCAGGAGATCGCCGACGAGCTCGACGCCGACTCGCTCGCCTACCTCTCGATGGACGGCGTCTACGAGGCGATCGGCTCCGACCGCGCCGACCACTGCGACGCCTGCTTCACCGGCGAGTACCCACTCGGCGACCCCGACGACGCCAACGGCAAATACGCGCTCGAGCCCGCGGCGCCGGTACCAGCCGGCGGCTAACCGCCGGTCGTCAGCTTTAGGCCGAGCCAGACGATCACCAGGGTGAGGCCGAGGATCGCGGCCTGCAAGGCGTGGGCTAGCGGTGGTTCTTCTTCTGCTGGTGCTGCTTCTTCGGCTTCTTCACGCAGCGGCGCTTGCCGTGGACCATCTTGGCTTTGAAGCCGGCCCGGCACTTCGGCGCGGGCTTCGGGACTCGTGGTGGTGCGGCGGGATTGCCGCCACCTGCCGGCCCGCCGCCGGACGAACCGCTGCCGCCGCCCGCGGAATCGCCAGAGCCGCCGGATCCGCCACCGTCCCCGCCTCCGGAGCCGACGGCCTCGAAGGTCGCGGTGACGCCGGTGTTGGCGGTGACGCTGACCTGGCAGGGACCGGTGCCCGAGCAGCCGCCGCCAGACCAGCCCGCGAAGGTCGAGCCGGCCGCCGGAGTCGCTACCAGGCTCACCGTGGCGCCGGCTTCGAACCACTGCCTGCAGCTCGCCCCGCAAGCGATTGCCGCCTGCGGCGAGCTGACCGAGCCGCTGCCGTCGCCGTCCTTGTTGACGCTAAGCAGGCGCGGGCGCACCGCCGGAGGGCTGAAATGCAGTTCGAAGTGGCCGCTTTCGCCGGCCGGGGCGTCGACGGCGACCCGGTAGGTGGTCCCGGCGCTCGCCGCGAAGGTGATCTGCCCACCCGCGACGCATTCGCCGCCGCCGTCCGCCGTCGGCACCAGGGTGAGCGCGTCAACGGCGTCGCCGGTATAGACGTCGAGCAGCGGTTCGAAGGAGTTGGCACAGGCTTCGATCGCGGCGGTGCCGCTGCGCACCGGCGTCCACGAGTACCAGACCGAGTGCCCGGTGACGCCGCCGCCATGATCGGGCTCGCCGAGCTCCATGCCGGCGAGATCGGTCGTGCCGGGCCAGTAGCCGCCACCCGCGAAAACGGGGTCGGCGTCGGCGAAGGCGTCGTTGGCGGGCGGTTCGTTGAGGCGCAGCTCGAGATGGCCCTGCGCTCCCGCCTTGCCGTCGACCGCGATCCGGTAAACCGTGTTCGCCGTCGCCGGGAAACTCAGCCTGCTCCCCGGTGAGCACTTGCCGCTGCCGTCGTCGTCGCTCGCCACCGGAGTCAGGGCGTTGACGGAGGGGCCGGTGTAGACGGCGAGCAGGGTGTCAAAACTGCTGTCGCAGGTATCGACGCTGACCGTGCCGCTGCGCGGCGCCGTCCACTTGAACCAGAGCGAGTGGCCGCCGGGATCGCCGGCGTGGTCGGGCTCGCCGAGCTCCTTGCCGGCGAAGCGGTTCGAGCCGGTCCACCAGATCGGCAGGTTGGCGCCAACCGGGATCGCCTTGGCGAAGTCGTCGTTATTAGGACTGCCCGCGAGGCTGAGCTGGAAGCTGCCCCAGCTGCCCGCCTTGCCGGCGACCGCGATCCGGTACGTGGTGCCGGCGACGGCGGCGAACTGGACGTCGCTGTCGGTGGCGCGGCAGCCGCCGCCGGGATCGTCGTCACTGGCGGCGACCCCGGTGAGGCTGTTGAGAGCGGAGCCGGTGTAGACGGCGAGCAGGGTGTCGAGGTTGCCGGCGTTGGTGCAGGTCGAGAGCTCGACCGTGCCGCTGCTGGTCGGCGTCCACGAGTACCAGAGCGAGTGCCCGCCGGGTTCACCGGCGTAGTTGGGCTCGCCCGGCTCGACACCGGCGAGCTTGTCGCTGCCGCTGGCGGAGGCGGGCAGACCGGGGCCGAGCTGCTGCGGAGCCGCGAAGGCGTCGTTGGTACGGCCGCGTTCGAAGGAAAGGCCGAAGCGACCGGTGGCGTCCTTGGTGTCGACGGCGATTCGGTAGGTGGTGCCGGCGCTGACGTCGATGACGACGTCGCTGAAGTTCGTGCCCGGTTCGCAGAGACCGTTTGGCCGCGGGCCGCTGCCGTCGTCGTTGCTCGCCACCGGGGTCAGGGCGTTCACCGCGGAACCGGTGTAGACGGCGAGCAGGGTGTCGACGGCCGGGCTGTGCCCGCAGGCGCTGATGTCGACCGGGCCGCTGCTGGTCGGCGTCCACGAGTACCAGAGCGAGTGGCCGCCGGGGCTGCCGGCGTGGTCGGGCTCGCCCGGCTCCTTAGTTGCGAAGGCCGTCGAGCCGCCGGCCATCATCGGTTCGGCGGGGAGCGCTTCCGCCGCGGCGAAGTCGTCGTTGGCAGGCCGGCCCTCGATGTCGAGCGAGAAGACCCCGCTGCTGTCGGCCTTGCTGGCGACGGCAATCCGGTAGGTGGTGCCGGCGCTGACGTCGAGCTCGAGCTCGCTGCCGGTCGAGCTGCAGGCGGCGGGCGAGTCGTCGTTGGCGGCGAGGGGCGTCAGTCCGGCGAGGGTCGAGCCGGTATAGACGGCAAGGACCGTGTCCGGCGTTTCGCCGGCGTAGGGGCAGGTGGAGATCGCCACCGGGCCGCTGGCGGCGGGCGTCCAGGAGAACCAGACGGAGCCGCCGTCGGCACTGCCGGCATGGCTCGGCTCGCCCGGCTCGCGGCTGGCCGATCGGGTCGAACCGCTGGTCGAGATCGGCAGGGTGGTGGGCAGCGCCTGCGGGGTCGCGAAAGCATCGTTGGCGGGGGCCCTTTCGAGCTGCAGGCCAAACCTGCCTTCGCCGCCGTCCTTGCCGTCGACCGCGATCCGGTAGGTGGTGCCGGCGTCCGCTTCGAAGCGGACGGCGCTGTCGGTCGGCTGGCAGCCTGGGGCACCGTTGTCGTTGCTCGCCACCGGGGTCAGGGCGTTGACGGAGGAACCGGTGTAGACGGCGAGGACGGTGTCGAGCCCGCTTTCGAAGCTCTGGCAGGTGTAGATCGTCACCGGGCCGCTGTTCGACGGCGTCCACGAGTACCAGACCGAGTGTCCGCCTGGGTCGCCGGCGTGGTCGGGCTCGCCGGCCTCCTTGCTGGCCAGCCTGGTGGTCGCCTGGATGCCGGCGGGAGTGCTCAGCACCTGGGCGTTCGCGAAGGAGTCATTCTGGGGCCGCCCCTGGATCCGCAGGTTGAACCGGCCGACCACGCCTCCCGCCCCGTCGACGGCGATCCGGTAGGTGGTCCCCGCCACCGCATCGATGCTCAACCAGCTGTTGCCTCCCCCGCATTCCGGGAAGCGGATCGGTTCGGGGCTGTCGTCGTTGACGGCGACCGGGGTGAGGCTGTTGAGGGCGGAGCCGGTGTAAACGGCGAGGACCGTGTCGAGCGAGGCGAAGGCGGTGCAGGTCGAGATGTCGACCGGGCCGCTGCTGCTCGGCGTCCACGAGTACCAGACCGAGTGTCCGCCCGGGTCGCCGGCGTGGTCGGGCTCGCCGGCCTCCTTGCTGGCCAGCCGCAGCGTGCCAGAGGTCCATTCCGGGGGTTCGGGGCCAATTACCGTGGGGGTGGCAAAGGCATCGTTGGCGGGCGCACCACTGAAGAGCAGTTCGAAGGAGCCCTGGGCGCCGTCGCGGCCGTCGACCGCGATCCAGTACGTGGTGCCGGCGTCGGCACTGAATTCGGCCACCGGGCTCTCGGTGAAGGGACAGGCGCCGCCGAAGGCCGCTTCGTTGCTCGCCACCGGGGTCAGGGCGTTGACCGCGGCGCCCGTGTAGACGGCGACAAGCGGGTTGATGCCGGAGAAGCAGCTGCCGGTGATCCCGACCGGGCCGCTGGCTGAGGGCGTCCACGAGTACCAGACCGAGTGGCCGCCGGGGTTGCCCGCGTGGTTCGGCTCGCCGAGCTCCTTGGTCGCTTCGAGGCTGCTGCCGCTGACGCCTCCGGGCAGGGTGGCCGGCAGCGCCATCGCGGCGGCGAATTCGTCGTTGGCGGGCGCCGCGGCGCGGGCCGCCGTCGCCAGGGCGAGCATCGCGAGACAGCTCAGTCCCAGCAGCCCCAGCGCGCGCACCGCCATCCATCGCCTGCCTGCAGTCATCTCGTCTCCCCCTGAATGAGTGTAGGAGCCACGTGGGCGCGCACACTTTAGTGACAAAGAGTTCGACTGGCCGAATCTCAACCCCCGGTGGGAGGGGCCGGCCACGGGTGCGCAAAGATGCGCGCGTGAGCGCCTTCCGCCTCGTCGTCCTCGCCTCCGGCAGCGGCACCAATCTGCAGGCGATCCTCGACACCTTGCACGGGCGCGACGGGGTCGAGGTGGCCGGGGTCGGTTCCGATAAGCCGGGTGCGAAGGCGCTGGAGCGGGCGGTTGCGGCCGGGGTCGACACCGCGGTCTTCCCCGCCGACGCCTACGCGGACCGGACCGGCCGCGACGCGGCGATGGCCGACTGGATCGACGCCCACCGCGCCGACCTGATCGTCCTCGCCGGCTACATGCAGCTGTTGACCGAACCGTTCGTGGCCCGCTTCCGCGGCCGCATCATCAACATCCACCCCGCCCTGCTGCCGAGCTTCCCCGGCCTTGACGCGATCGGGCAGGCGCTGGCGGCGGGGGTCGAGGAGACCGGCGTCAGCGTCCACTTCGTCGACGAGGGGATCGACACCGGGCCGACGATCCTGCAGCGGCGGGTGCCGGTCCCGGTCGGGCGGGAGCGCCAGTCGCTGGAGGCGGCGATCCACACGGTCGAGCACCAGCTCTACCCAGAGGCGATCCGCATGATCGCGGAGGGCCGAGTTAGGATCGACGCCGACGACCCGACGGTCGTCCGGATTGATGACTGAGGCCGCCCCCGACACTCCCCCGCAGACCGCCGAGAGCGCCGTGCGGGTGCGGCGGGCGCTGATCTCGGTCTCCGACAAGACCGGCGTCGCCGACTTCGCGCGGACGCTGGCCAACCTCGGCGTCGAGCTGCTCTCGACCGGCGGCACCGCGACGGCCCTGCGCGAGGCCGGCCTACAGGTGACCGATGTCTCCGAGTTCACCGGCCAGGGGGAGATCCTCGACGGGCGGGTGAAGACTCTCCATCCGCGGCTGCACGCGGCGCTGCTGGCGCGGCGCGACGATCCCGACCACCGGGCGACGCTGGAGCGCGAGGGGATCGAGCCGATCGACCTGGTCTGCGTCAACCTCTATCCCTTCGAGCAGACGATCGCCGCCAGCGACGTCTCCTCCGAGGTGGCGATCGAGAACATCGACATCGGCGGCCCGACGATGATCCGCGCCGCCGCCAAGAACCACGCTGGGGTGGCGGTGATCGTCAAGCCCGAGGCCTACGACGCGGTCTGCGCCGAGCTGGAGGAGAGCGGCGGCGAGATCTCCGCCTCGACCCGCCACTGGCTCGCCAACGAGGCCTTCGCCCAGACCGCCCGCTACGACGCCGCGATCAGCCGCTGGTTCTCGACCGAGTACGAGGACTTCCCGGAACACCTGGCGATCGCCTACGAGAAGGTCCTCGACCTTTCCTACGGCGAGAACCCGCACCAGCGGGCGGCGCTCTACGCCGAAGCGGGCGTGCGCAGCCACATTCTCTCGCGGGTCTCAAAGCTGCACGGCAAGGCGCTCTCCTTCAACAACGTCCTCGACCTCGACTCGGCCCGCTCGCTGGTCGAAGACTTCGAGCAGCCGGCCTGCGTGATCGTCAAGCACAACAACCCCTGCGGGGTGGCGGTCGGCGACAGCGCCTTGGAGGCCTACGAGAAGGCGCTCGCCTGCGACCCGGTGTCCGCCTACGGCGGCGTGATCGCCTTCAACCGCCGGGTCGGCACCGAGCTGGCCGAGCGGCTGCACCAGAACTTCGTCGAGGTCCTCTTCGCCCCCGGCTACGAGGGCGGCGCCCTCGACGTGCTGCAGCAGAAGGAAGCGATCCGGATCCTCGACGAGGAGGAGCGCCGCCAGCCCGACCCGAGCGAACGCGACGTCAAGAAGGTGATGGGCGGGCTGCTGATCCAGGACCGCGACGGCCATCCGGAGCCGCGGGAGATCATGGAAGCGGTGACGGAGGCGGAGCCGAGCGAGCGGCAGTGGCAGGACATGCTCTTCGCCTGGACGGTCAGCCGCCGGGTCCGCTCCAACGCGATCGTGATCGTCAAGGACGGGGCGACGCTGGGTATCGGTGCTGGCCAGATGAGCCGGGTTGACTCGGTACGGCTGGCGGTCGAGAAGTGCCGCGACGCCCGCGGCGAGGAGGCCGACGCCCTGCTGGCTGGCTCCGCCCTCGCCTCCGACGCCTTCTTCCCCTTCGCCGACGGCCCCGAGCTGGCGATCCAGGCCGGCACCACCGCGGTAATCCAGCCCGGCGGATCGAAACGCGACGCCGAGGTGATCGCAGCCTGCGAAGAGGCCGGCGTGGCGATGGTCTTCACCAAGCACCGCCACTTCAGGCACTAGCGCCGCGACAGCCGGGCTGCCGCTGAAGGGAGCACGGCCGCCCCGTCGAAGCGGCCTCCGTGGACGCCCGCAGCGATGCCATTCAGAAGCGGTTCGAATGGCCGGTGATCGTCGCCGCGCTCCTGACGATCCCGCTGATCCTGATCAAAGAGTCGAGCCTGCCTGAGCCGTGGCCGACGATCGGCTCGGTCCTCAACTGGATCACCTGGCTGGTCTTCGCCACCGAGGTCGTGGTGATGCTCTGGGTGGTGCCGGATAAGCGGGCCTGGGCGCGCTCGCACCTGCTCGACGTCATCGTCACGGTCGTCACCCCACCCTTTGCGCCAGCCGCCTGGCAGGCCAGCCGGATCTACCGGGTGGTGCGGCTGCTGCGCCTGCTGCGCGTCTTCAGCCTGCGCCGGATGCTCACCTTCGATGGCGTCAAATTGGCGGCGCTGACCGCGCTGGCGACGGTGATCCTCGGCGGCATCGCCGTCGCCAGCATCGAGTCGACGCCCCAGGAACCGTGGACGGCCTGGGACGGGATCTGGTGGGCGGTGACGACCGTCACCACTGTCGGCTACGGCGGCCTCGAACCGCACACCGACAGCGGCCGCATCATCGCCAGCGCGATCATGCTCGTCGGCATCGGCTTCGTCGCCCTCTTCACCGCCTTCATCGCCGACCGCTTCGTCGCCAGCCAGAAAGAGACCGAGAAGCAGATCCTCGACGAGCTGCGCGAGATCCGCGAGCGCCTCGAACGGCTGGAAACGCGCTAGGCGAGCTGGCGCTGCGCCTCGCTGGCGCGGATCACGTGCTCGCAGACCTCGTGGGGGGAGTCGGCGGTGACGAGCAGGCGCTTGTCGTCGGGGCCGATCATGCCGTCGTCCTCGAGGGTGTTGTCGAACCAATCGAGCAGCGGCCGCCAGTGGGCAGAGTCGACGAGGATCGTCGGGAAATGCTTGATCCGGTCGGTCTGGATCAGGGTCAGGCTCTCGAACATCTCGTCGAGGGTGCCGAAGCCGCCCGGCAGGATCACGAAGGCGCGGGCGTAGCGGACGAACATCAGCTTGCGGGCGAAGAAGTAGTGGAACTGGAGGCTGCGGTTGGCGTAGGGGTTGGGCTGCTGCTCGTGCGGCAGCTCGATGTTGAGGCCGATCGAGACGCCGCCCGCCTCGGCAGCGCCGCGGTTGGCGGCCTCCATCAGGCCCGGGCCGCCGCCGGTGATGACGCTGAAGCCGTGGTCGACCAGACAGCCCCCGACCTCGCGAGCGAGCCCGTACCAGCGGTGATCCTCGGGGATGCGAGCGGAGCCGAAGACCGAGACGCCGTTCTCGACGTCGCGGAGGGCGTCGAAGCCGCTCTCGACCTCGTCGTGGATGCGCTGCAGGCGGACGTCGTCCTCGGCCTCGACGTCACAGGGGACGCGCAGCAGGTGCTCGTCGCGCTTCGCCCCCACGCTCCTGTCTGACCCGGCCAAAGTGCCCCCGGCGGGACTCGAACCCGCGACGCGCGGCTTAAAAGGCCACCGCTCTAACCGGCTGAGCTACAGGGGCGTTCCGCCCATGGTAGAGGTCGGCTGAGTGGCGCGCTCGGTCGCTCAGGAGAGGTCGGGGATGCCCTGATATGGGGTCGAGGCCTCGGCGTGGGTGCGCTGGGGGATGCGGCCGGCGCGGTGGGCGGCGTGGCCGGCCTCGACGGCGAGGCGGAGGGCGCGGGCCATTGCGGACGGGTCCTCGGCGCCGAAGATGGCGCTGGCGGCGAGGACGGCGTCGCAGCCGAGCTCCATCGCCAGGGCGGCGTCGGAGGCGGTGCCGATGCCAGCGTCGAGGACGACCGGGACTTCGGCCTTCTCGGCGATGATCGCGACGTTGTAGGGGTTACGAATGCCGCCGCCGGAGCCGATCGGCGAGCCGAGTGGCATCACCGCAGCGCAACCGGCCTGCTCGAGGCGACGGGCGAGGATCGGGTCGTCGTTGGTGTAGGGGAGGACGGTGAAGCCGTCGGCGACCAGTTGCTCGGCAGCGTCGAGCAACTCGACCGCGTCCGGGTAGAGGGTGCGGTCATCGCCGATCACCTCGAGCTTGATCCAGTCGGTCTGGAAGGCCTCGCGGGCGAGCTTGGCGGTGCGGACCGCGTCGCGGGCGGTGTAGCAACCGGCCGTGTTGGGAAGGACGAAGAGCCCGAGGCGGTCGACCACGTCGAGCACCGAGCCCTCGGCGGCAGGGTCGATGCGGCGCAGGGCGACGGTGACGATCTCGGTCCCGGCCGCGGTCAGCGCCGCCTCCATCTGCTCCAGCGAGCGGAATCCGCCGGTGCCGGCGATCAGCCGCGAGGACCACTGGCGGCCACCCAGCTCCCAGGTCTCGGCGCCCCCCTGGATCGCGGCGAGCACCTCGACGCTCTGCCCCTCGCGCAGCGCCGTCGCGGTCCAATCGCTGCGGGGGATGACCTCGCCGTCGAGAGCGACGGCGACGCCGCGCGCGTTCTCGCCGGCGCCCGAAGCACGCACCGCATCGGCCAGCGTCGGCGCCCCGGAGAGTTCACGCGGCTCGCCGTTCAGCTCGATCCTCATCGAGGCACCTCGGCGCCCACGGTCTCGGCCGCGGGAGTGCGTTTGACCTTTGTCGCCCTATCCGCATGAAAAGTCAAACGCGCCTCGTCGGCCAGGTCGGCAGCGAGCCAATCCGCGGTCAGCGGCGCCAGGAGGATGCCGTTGCGGTAGTGGCCGGTGGCGAGGTGCAGGCCCTCGATCGCGCCGGGGCCGATCAGCGGCAGGTTGTCGGGCGTGCCGGGACGAAGGCCGGCGATCGCATCCAGCAGCTCCAGCTCGGCGACGTCGGGAAGGACCCGGTAGGCCTCGCGCAGCAGCTCGTGGACGCCGCCGGCGAGCACGCTCGTGTCGAAGCCGCGCTCTTCGCTGGTGGCGCCGACGACGAGGCGACCGTCGGGGCGGGGCACCAGGTAGACGCGCTCGGAGGCGATGATCCGCTCGCAGGGCGGCTCGCCATCGGCGGCGCGGAGCTCGAGGACCTGGCCCTTGACGGGGCGCACGGCAGGGCGGGCATGCTCAGGGAGCCAGTGCGCCTGGCCAGACCAGGCACCGGCGCAGAGGACAACGGCGCCAGCGCGGAGCTCCTCACCCGCCGCGGTGCGCACCCCCGTCAGCCGCTCGCCCTCGAAGACGCCACCAACTACCTCGCACCCCGTCCGCAGCTCCCCGCCCGCCTCCACGAGCCCGACGACCAGCGCCCGCACCAGCGCGCGCGGGTCGATCGCCGCCTCGCCGGCGGCGAAGACGCCGCCGTGGAAGGACGGGGTCAGGCCCGGCTCCAGCTCGCGGCAGCGGCGCGGCGGCAGCCACTCGGCCTCGAGCCCGAGCGAGCGCTGCAGCTCGTGGACGCGGTGCAGCTGCGCGGCCTCATCGCGGTCGAGGGCGACGTGAAGGGCACCCGGCCGCCTGTAGCCGGTGCTCTCCCCCGTCGCGGCCTCCAGCTCGGCGACGAACTCGGGGTAGAGGCGCGCCGAGGCGAGGGTCAGCTGCAGCAGCTCCGGCTCGCCGAAGCTCAGCTCGCCGACCGGGGCCAGCATCCCGGCGGCGACGTTGGTGGCGCCGGCCGGTGGCTCGGCACGCTCCAGCACCGCCACCCGCGCGCCCCGCTGCGCCGCGCGCCAGGCGCAGCTGAGGCCGATCACTCCACCGCCTACGAATATCGCGTCGAAACTTCGCTTCTCGGACAAGCCATTTGCCTCCGCCGGCATTACCCGGATCAGGTCCATACGGTCGGCGGCCACGATGCCGCCCTCTCAGCCTCGGTGGGCTCCCGTCCCAAACAGGCTACCCGTCCCGGCCCCACGCAACGCAAGCGAAGCCTCCGCGAAGGCGGGAGTGGCCATAATCGGAGCATGAGCCTCGCCCCACCGGAGGCGCTCGGGCCGCTACGCCGCGAGCGCCTGCGCACCGCCCGCCTCTACTTCGTCTGCGACGCCCGCCCGCACGGGGAAGACCCCGAAGCGCTGCTGCGGGCGGCGCTGAGCGGCGGCGCCGACATCGTGCAACTGCGCGAGAAGCAGCTCGGGCGGGCGGCGATCGAACGCGCCGCTGACACCTTCCGCCGCGTCTGCGACACCTACAGCGCCCTCTTTATCGTCAACGACGACCCCGACCTGGCCCGCGCCTGCGACGCCGACGGCGTCCACGTCGGCCAGGACGACGGCTCGGCCGCGGAGGCTCGGGAGCTGCTCGGGCCGGACGCGATCATCGGCCTCTCGACCCACTCGCGCGAGCAGATCGCTACCTCGGCCGAGGCTCCGGTCGACCACATAAGTGTGGGCCCGATCTGGGAGACGCCTACGAAGGCGGGGCGGCCGGCGGTTGGCCTGGAGCTGATCTCCTCAGCGGCCGAACAGGCCGCGCACCCGTTCTTCGCGATCGGCGGCATCGACCCCGACAACGCTGCCGAGGTCCTGCGGGCCGGGGCGCGGCGACTCTGCGTGGTGCGGGCGATCCGCGACGCCGCCGATCCGGCCGCCGCTGCCGAAGCGCTGCGACGCAGCTTCACGACGGTCGGCGAGGGGGTGGCGCCCGGTGGCTGAGGAGGAGCGGCGCAAGCGCAAGCAGCGCGGCGGCAACCCGATGGCCCGCGGCTACGCCAAGGCCGAGGAGCGCAACCAGGCGGCGCGCGAAGCGCTGGAGCCACTGGGGCCGGGCCAGCGGCCGCTGGTGGTGACGATCGGGGCCGTGGTCGCCGCCCTGATCGCGATCTCGATCGTGGTCGGCTACGCCGCCGGCACCAAGGTCAATGGCGAGGTGCCGAAGCTGGCGCAGGTCGTCGCCCCCACCCTGCTGATGGGAATCATGGCCTGGGGAATGTGGCGGGCCCGCTACTGGGCCGTGCTCGGCTTCCAGCTGCTGCTCGTCTTCCTGATCTTCAGCGCCTTCTTCGGGCTGACCCTGCAGGCCTCGACGGTGCCGCAGTTCGCCGGCACCCTGGCGCTGCTCGCCGTCGCCGGCACCTTCTTCTTCTTCATGGTCAAGGCGATGGCGCGGATCCAGATGCCCGAGCGGGTGCCGCGGGACTGACGATGGCCCTGGGACTGCCTTCGATCGAGCGCCTCACCGGCCTGCCCGCCGACGTCGTCGCCGGCCTGCGGCTGCTGCCCGAGATCGCCGCCAGCACGCGGGCGATGGAGCACCACACGGCGGCGCTGGAGCGAGTCGCAGCCGCCCTGGACCGGGTCGCCGCCGACACCGCGACGCTGCCGGAACTGCCGACCCAGATGGCGGCGCTGAAAGAGGCGGTCGGCGTGCTGGGAGGGATGGACGCGCGGATGGAGACGATCGAGGGGGCGATGCCGGTCCTGGTCGAGGTGCAACGGCACCTGGCAGCGCTGCCGGAGACGATGGGGAGGCTCGACGAGGGCTTGGACCGTCTCAGCGGCCTGCTCGAGCGCCTGCTCGGTGCCCTCGACGGGCTCAACGAGAGCGTCGACACGCTGCAGGGCGCGGTCGGGCCGATGGGACGTCTGGCCAGCCGGGTGCCGGGCCAGAAGAAGGGCTGATGAGGCCCATCCGCCCCCGGCAGGCGGCGCCTCCGGTTCTATAGGCTCACGAGCTCTTGGCCGAATCCTTCGACACGATCGTCATCGGCGGCGGGCCGGGCGGCTACGTCGCCGCGATCCGCGCCGCCCAGCTGGGTCGCAAGACCGCCGTCGTCGAGCGCGACAAAGCCGGCGGCCGCTGCCTCAACTACGCCTGCATCCCCGCCAAGACGCTGCTGCGCACGGCGGAGATCTACGCCGAGGCCAAGGACGGCGCCGAGCTCGGGATCGTCGCCAAGGACGTCTCGATCGACTGGGAGGCGCTCGGCCAGCGCCGCGCCAAGGTCTCCGAATCGCTCTCCAACGGCGTCAAGCTGCTCTGGGACAAAAACAAGATCACCCAGATCGAGGGCGAGGGCTCGCTGACCGCCGAGGGCAACGTCAAGGTCGGCGACGAGGTCTACGAGGCCGGCTCGGTTGTCATCGCCACCGGCTCGGTCGCCTCGCCGATCCCCGGCGTCGAGTTCGGCGGCCGCGTCGTCGACACCTGGGGCGCCTGGTCGCTGCCCGAGCAGCCCAAGAAGATCGCCGTCGTCGGCGCCGGTGCCTCCGGCTCGGAGATCGCCTCCGCCTACGCCCGCTTCGGCACCGAGGTGATCCTGATCGAGATGCTCGACCAGATCCTCCCCGCCGAGGACAAGGACATCGCCAAGATCGTCGAACGCTCCTTCAAGAAACAGGGGATCGAGATCTCCACCGGGGCGCCGGTCGAGAACGTCGAGGTCGGCTCGGACTCGGTGAAGTTCAGCTACGGCGACAAGTCGGCCGAGGTCGACTACCTCTGCGTTGCCGGTGGCCGCCGCCCCGACGTCGAAGGGCTCGGCCTCAGCGAGGCCGGCGTCGAGCTGGAGGAGAACGGCAAAGTCAAGGTCGACGGCTACCAGCAGACGACCAACCCCAAGGTCTTCGCGATCGGCGACCTCGTCAACAAGAAGGCGCTCGCCCACAAGGCTTCCGAGGAGGGAGTGATCGCGGTCGAGAAAGCGGCGGGCGTCGAGACCCACCCGATCGACCAGGAGCTGATGGTCGGCGCCACCTTCTGCCACCCGCAGGTCGCCAGCGTCGGCCTCACCGAGGCGCAGGCCAAGGAGGCCGGCCACGAGGTCAAGGTCGGCAAACAGAAAATCGCCGGCGAGGGCGCGGGCACCGTCTACGACGACAAAGAAGGGCTGGTCAAGCTCGTCGTCGACGCCAAGTACGGCGAGGTGCTGGGTGCCCACATCGTCGGCAACCGCGCCTGCGACATGATCGCCGAGCTGGTCGCGACGATGGCGCTCGAGGGCGGCTATCAGGAGCTCTCGCGGATCGTCCACCCGCACCCGACGGTCTCGGAGGCGGTCCTGGATGCGGCGAGGGCAGTCGATGGCTGGGCCATCCACGCCTAGCTGTTTGCATTGACCTTCGTCACGGACCGCCCCCTCCCCCGCCCATAGGTTCGAGCGGTGCCCGAGCGCGCGACTTTCTATTTCGATCTGGGTTCGCCGTATGCGTACCTGGCGGCGGAGCGGATCAGCGGGCTCTTCTCAGAGGCGGGGCTGGAGCAGCCGGAGTGGCAGCCGGTCCTGCTCGGCGGGCTCTTCCAGCGCTTCGACCGCGGCTCTTGGTCGCAGACGCCAGTGCGCAAGGAGGGGATGGCCGAGGTCGAGCGGCGCGCCAGCGCTTACGGCTTGCCGCCGATCGTCTGGCCCGAGCCCTGGCCCGGCAACACGCTGACGGCGATGCGGACCGCGACCTTCGCCAAGCAGACCGGGCGCACCGTCTCCTTCGCGCTCGCCGCCTTCCGCCAGGCCTTCGCCGCCGGCCGCGACCTCAGCGAGGCGGACAACGTCTGGATCGCCGCCGCGGCCTGCGAGCTGCACCCGCGGGCGCTCGCGAAAGCGGTCCAGACCGAAGCCGTCAAGGGCGGCCTGCGCGAGGCGACCGAGCGGGCCGGCGACCGCGGCGTCTTCGGCGTGCCCTCGGTGGTCGTCGGCGAGGAGGTCTTCTGGGGCGACGACCGGCTCGAGGAAGCGGTCGCCGCCGCGGCCGGCTGAGCCGCGGGCCGCCGCGAGCGAAGGTGGGCGACCTGCTCCCTGACGGGTGGGAAAGAAAGCGCCCCACCCACTCGGCCCGACAGGGCGAGCCAGGCGGAGCGTCTCGCTAAGGTGGCCGCAATGGCCGATCTGCCCGATGCCGCCACCTGTTACGAGCTGCTGGCGCGCATGGCCCTGATCCGCCGCTTCGAGGAGGAGGCGGGCCGCCAGTACCAGCGCGCCAAAGCCGGTGGCTTCCTGCATCTGGCGATCGGGGAGGAGGCGACGATCGTCGGCACCGTCGCGGCGATGCGCGACGAGGACTACCTGATCGGCACCTACCGCACCCACGGCCACGCGATCGCCCGCGGCACCGAGCCGAAGCGGGTGATGGCGGAGTTGTTCGGCCGCGTCGACGGCACCAGCGGCGGCCGCGGTGGCTCGATGCACATCTTCGACGCCGAGCGCCGCTTCATGGGTGGCTACGGAATCGTCGGCGGCAACTTGCCGATCGCCGCCGGCCTCGCCCTCTCCTCCCAGTACAAGGGGGAAGACTCGGTGACCGTCTGCATGTTCGGCGACGGCGCCTCCAACACCGGCAACTTCGGCGAGACGATGAACCTGGCGGCGCTCTGGAAGCTGCCGGTGCTGTTCCTGGTCGAGAACAATCTCTATGGGATGGGGACCGCGGTCGAGCGGCACTCCGCCCAGACCGACCTCTCGAAGAAGGCGGAGGGTTACGGCGTCCCCGGCACCCGGGTCGACGGGATGGACGTGCTGGCGGTGCGCGAGGCGGTCGCCGCGGGTGTGCGGGCCGCGCGCGAGGACGACCGGCCGACACTGCTGGAGGCCTTCACCTATCGCTATCGCGGCCACTCCGCCGCCGATCCCGAGGTCTACCGCGAGCGCGAGGAGGTCGAGGAGTGGCAGCAGAAAGACCCGATCGAGGCCTTCGCGCGGCGCTGCGTCGAGGCCGGGGTGCTGGGCGAGCGCGAGGTCCAGCAGGCGCGCGACGCCGCCGAGGCGACGGTGACCGAGGCGGTCGAGTTCGCCGAGGCCTCACCGGAGCCGGCGCTCGACACGATGTACGAGCGCCTCTACGCGCTCGACTCCCCTTGGGGCTGGTACGCCGTCGACGAGCGCAGCCCCGAGCCGCACCGCGGCGAGCGGGAGGAGCAGATGCCCGAGGCCGCCCGCGAGCTGGCCGAAGCCGGCGCCGCCTACGCCGGCCGGCCGAGCGGTCCGCGGCCGAACCCGGCGATCGACGGCGACGCGCAAGACGGCGCCGAGGCGCAGGTCTCGGCCGAGTACGAGGTTGGCGCGGAGCCCGACGAGGACGCGGCCGACGACGAGGCAGCGCTCGACCGCGAGGACGGCGACTGATGGCGACGCTGCGGATGCGCGAGGCGCTGCGCGACGCGATGGCGGAGGAGATGCGCCGCGACGAGGCGGTCTTCGTGATGGGCGAGGACGTAGCGGTCTTCCAGGGCGCCTTCAAGGTGACCGAGGGCCTGATCGACGAGTTCGGCGAGCGGCGCGTCCGCGACACGCCGATCTCCGAGAACACGATCGTCGGCGCCGGGGTCGGCGCGGCGATGGGCGGGCTGCGGCCGGTGGTCGAGCTGATGACCGTCAACTTCTCGCTGCTGGCCCTCGACCAGATCGTCAACCACGCCGCGGCGATCCCCTACATGTTCAACGGCCAGGCGCGGGTGCCGATGGTGATCCGGATGCCGGGCGGAGGCGGCCACCAGCTCGGCCCGACCCACTCGCACAGCTTCGAGGCGCTCTACCTGCAGGTGCCGGGGCTGCTGGTCGCCTGCCCCTCCACCCCGGCCGACGGTAAGGCGTTGCTGAAGGCGGCGATCCGCGATGACAACCCGGTCGTCTTCATCGAGCACGAGTCCCTCTACGGCACCCGCGGCGAGGTGCCCGACGGCGATGACGAGACGCCCCTGCGTTTCGGCGAAGCGGCGGTGCGGCGGCAGGGCTCTGATGTCACGATCATCGGCGTCCTGAAGATGGCGCAGGTGGCCGAGCACGCGGCGACGCAGCTGGCCCACGAGCACGGCGTCGAGGCCGAGGTGATCGACCCGCGCACCCTGCGCCCCCTCGACCTCGACACGATCCTCGCCTCGGTCCGCAAGACCAACCGGGCGGTGATCGTCGAGGAGGGCTGGCCGCACGGGGGCGTTGGCGCCAACCTGGCGACGCTGATCACCGAGCAGGCCTTCGACGACCTCGACGCGCCGGTGCAGCGGGTGACCGGCGCCGACGTCCACATGCCCTATTCCAAGCGCCTCGAGCAGGCGGCGATCCCGCACGAGGAGCACGTCGTCAAGGCGGCCCTGGCAACCCTGGAGGGAGCGCGCTGATGGCCGAGGTGGTGATGCCCCGGCTCTCCGACTCGATGGAGGAGGGCACGATCCTGACCTGGCTGAAGCAGGTCGGCGACCAGGTGGCGATCGGCGACGAGCTGGTCGAAATCGAGACGGATAAGGCGAATATGGCCTACGAAAGTGACGTGGCGGGAGTGCTGACTGAGATCCTGGCGCAGGAGGGAGACACGCTGCCGATTGGGTCTCCGATTGCGGTGGTGGGTGATGGGGAGGGACCGGGCGCCGGGGCCGCGGGTCCTGTCGCCGATGATGTCTCTCCCGCTCTGCGGGAGAGCCCATCATCCGCGCCACCCCCGGCTCGGGAGGCCGAGCCCCCAGCCTCCGCCCCGCCATCCCAAGGAGTGGCTGGGGACGAGAACACTGGACGGGTCAAGGCGTCGCCGGTCGCCAAGCGGCTCGCCCGGGACAAGGGTGTCGACCTCACTTCGATCAGTGGGTCTGGGCCGGCGGGACGGATCGTCAAGGCGGACGTGGAACGAGCCGTGGCATCCACGGGTGACGCGGGGGCGGGGGTCCCCCGCGGCGCGGAGGGCGCGCAGCGCCCGAGCACCGTGGGGGATGCC
>Ga0207686_10000893_pt1 | contig 17996 bp, 17 predicted proteins | sample KBSM24metaG_FD_184396 | JGI IMG/M metagenome (GOLD analysis project Ga0207686, IMG submission 184396) | Miscanthus rhizosphere microbial communities from Kellogg Biological Station, Michigan, USA - KBS M2-4 metaG (SPAdes) (version 2) | ecosystem: Host-associated > Plants > Roots > Rhizosphere >...
AAAATAGATCTTCTGTTTACCACCAGCTTCAGGAATAATGAACTTATCTCTGAAACTTTTTAATGGATCGGCAGCGTCTAATTGTTGTGCAAAGGATAAACCGGTTTCAAAATTCATATCGCATTTTGTTTTCGCCGAACTATCATCTTAATTTTTAACCAGGTCTGGAAAATCAGTAATGATCCCATCCACTCCCATCTTCTTTAGTTTCTTTACCTGCTTTGTATCATTCACTGTCCATGGAATAATTTTCATCCCTTTATCATGACACTGTTTTACTAATTTATCATCCACTAATGTTTGATTTGGACTATAATATTCGGGAGTATATCCAAGTTTATTCAATTGGCCGTCAAAATCATTTACATCTGAATCTTCGATCAGCATCGATGTTTTGATTGATGGGTATTTTTCATGAATATATTTTAATGAACGAAAATCAAATGACTGAATGATCACCCTGTCTTCAATTTTCTTTTCTTTGATCACTGCCATTAATAATTCAGCAAATTCTGAAGGCACAGGATGAAACTTGTTATCACCGGCCGGTAAACTTTTTGTTTCAATATTATACCTAACCTTCGGGAAATTCTTTTTTACAAGATATGCTTCCACGCTGTCTATTAGATCACTCAGCAATGGCTTTACTACTTTCATTTTTTGCTGTTGAGGAAAACGTGGATGCGGTTTCATTCCTACATCATATTTCAAAACTTCGTCATAGCTCATTTGGTAAATATTAAGCTGCATCGCTTCAACAGGATTGACAAATGATCCATCCGGCTTTGTCGTTATTTCAGTTTCAAACCAAGGCTCATGCGATACAACAACTTTGTTATCCTTTGTGATCACTACATCCATTTCTAAAGTAGTTACGCCAAGGTCAATTGCTTTCAACATGGCGGGTATGGTATTTTCCGGCATCAGGCCACGACAACCGCGATGACCCTCCACATCAAAGGCTGGCTTTTGAAAATTTCCTTCATTCATAAAGAAGAAAAGTATAATAAGTGATGAAAAGTATTTCATTTACCAAATAGTTGATGTTGTATTTTTTTCATTTCAGCAGCAATAAACTTACCGTCATTTCCCTGCTCGTTTAGTTTGTCCATAATATTTTGAAAGCTCTTTTCGTTACGATTCTGGCTTAATTTAAAAACATTGTCTATCGATACCACTTCTACTTCAAATGCAACAATGGCTTTCAATAATGGCTCTGTGTACTCAGACGTTAAGTTATCGAATACAGTTGTAGATGCAGTATTATTATTTTCGTAATGAAGTGTCAATCGCTTAAGTATTGCTATAAGATCTTCTTTATTTCCAAACCTGATAGTTCCTTTGACATGCACACTCATATAATTCCATGTGCTTGCCTGGTGAGGATTGTCATACCATGTGGCACTTACATAAACATGTGGGCTTGTAAAAACAGCGAGAATATTTTGATTTTTTTCAAATGCTTTGTGATGATCATTGTTCCTCATGATATGCCCGGTAAGAAATAATTTACCATCTCTTTCATCGATAAAAACAGGCACTTGTGTTGCAACAGGTTTGTTTTCTTCATTTACCCCCGATAAAAAAACAAAAGGATGCTTACGCATAAACTCAAGCACCACTTTATGGTCTCCCTCTTTAAAATAAGGTAGATTATACATGAAGCGAATTTAGTATTTACCATTCATTATTGTTATAAACAAATGATTAAAAAAGCCCTATCTTTTGAACCCAAAACTTTACTAATGAAACCGATCATTCTTTCTCTGTTACTGGCAACTGTATTTATAAGTTCAGCGCAAAATGCAGATACAATAAAACACAATGTTGTAAGGCTCGGTAAAATTGTAGGTAAACATCTTAGCTGGAAAAAAGGCAGTAATGACTATTACTATTATTTTGAATTCAATGATCGTGGCAGAGGTCCGGCAATAACTTCTCACAGCAAAACTGACAGCAAAGGCAATATTATATTCCAGGAAATTACAGGTGTGGATTATTTCAAAACCAAAGTAGAAGAAAAGTTTGAAGTAAAAGCAGGTAAAGCTTCATGGAAAAATAAATTTGAAAACGAATCGGTCCCATATAAAAGTCAATTATATTATAACATCAATGGCAACCCGGGTGAAATAGAATTAAGCTTGAAGATCATGAAGGCATTGCCTCAGAAAAAAGTTAATATACTTCCTACGGGCACTCTTAATTACACAATAATAAAGGAAGAAACAGTAAAAGATGAAAAAAATAATAGCACCACTATCCAGTTAATAGGGTTTTCCGGATTGGGTGGCCCTCCTACTTACTACTGGTTTACAAAAGAGGGTAACTTCTTTGGCAACCTGAGTGACTGGCAATCTATAATAAAAGAAGGTTATGAAAAGTATATTGATATCCTATTACCTGTCCAAAAGAAATTCGAAGATGGTTTTTATACCAATCTTGCCAAAACGGTAACCGAAAAAAACAACACGGGAATCGCTATTAAAAATGTTACTGTTTTTAATGCATCAGAAGGAAGCACTTTTGTTAATGGTACTGTATTAATAAAAGATAACATAATTGAAAAGGTGGGCAATTCAACTTATATCAAAATTCACGATGGTTACAAAGTGATCGATGGCACTAATAAATTTTTAATGCCCGGTCTTTGGGAAATGCACGGACATTTTTTTATGGGAGATGGACCAGTGATGATTGCACAGGGTGTAACGAATTTAAGAGATATGGGGAATGGGGATGAGTTATGGAATGTGAAAAGAAAAGTTGAAGCTGATAGCCTTCTTGGACCCGAGATCAATATCATTTCGGGGTTTATTGATAAAGCAGGTGAGTTTGCTGCGCCAACCGGCTCATTGATCAATTCATTGGAAGAGGGATTAAAATACATAGACGAATATCATAAAAAAGGATGCCAGCAAATAAAATTATACAGCTCAATTGATCCTGAGTGGGTAAAGCCGCTGGCTGCTAAAGCACATAGCTATGGAATGAGGGTTTGCGGACATATTCCTGCATTCATGACGGCATCACAGGCGATCGATGCAGGCTATGATGAGATCACACATTTAAACATGCTGATGCTGAATTTTTTTGGTGATACAGTTGACACAAGAAATATGACCCGCTTCAAATTAGTTGGGAAAAAAGGATACACAATTGATGTAAATAGCGATGCAGTAAAAGACTTCATTCAAAAAATGAAAGACAAGAACATAAGTGTTGATCCTACTATCAGCATTTTTGAAAGTATGTTTACTGATATGCCGGGTAAAATGGCAAAGGCTTATTCACCAATTGCAAAATACCTGCCATCCGAAGTAAAACGAAGAGCATTGTCGGGAAGTTTTATTGATGATGAATCATATGCCGTTCAATATGGTAGATCATATGAGACAATGAAAAAATTATTAAAAGCCCTGTATGATAACGGCATCACCATACTTTCAGGAACGGATGGTGGTATACTTCAGCATGAGTTGGAAGTTTATAGCGAATGCGGCATTCCCAATTATGATGTACTAAGAATGGCCACATATTTCCCTGCAAAACAATATGGATTACTTGATAAATATGGAACAGTTGCTGAGGGAAAAATTGCAAACCTCATTTTAATCGATGGCGATCCGAAAAAAAATATTAAAGACATCCGTAAAATATATCTCACTATCAAAGAAGGAAAGATCTATTCGCCAAAAAGGATCTATGCAGCCTATGGATGGAAATATTATCATTGATAATAGAGTTGAACACGGATGACACTGATCAAATGGATTCACACAGATAAAGATCCGTGTGAATCTTTCAAATCCGTGTCATCTGTGTGCTATCAATTCAAGACTGCATCTCCAGTGGCTTAGTGATTGGCATTTGTGCATTCCGCATGGCAATACTTCTTACTGCAACTGCTGCAAATTCTTCAAATGCTTTTTTTGTGATCTCGTCATTACTCATCATGATCGGCACACCCTGGTCACCACCTTCACGTATGCTTTGCACCAATGGTATTTGACCAAGAAATGGAAGATCATATTCTTCCGCCAATCTTCTTCCACCCTCTTTTCCAAAAATGTAATATTTATTATTGGGTAACTCTGCCGGTGTGAAGTAACTCATGTTTTCAACCAAACCAATTATAGGAACATTCACTTGCGCCTGGCCAAACATTGCAATTCCTTTTTTCGCATCTGCTAATGCTACATCCTGTGGCGTTGTAACAATTACAACTCCTGTTACAGGTACTGTTTGTACCAATGTCAAATGAATATCACCTGTGCCCGGTGGCATATCGACAACCAGGTAATCCAATTCACCCCAAAAAACATCTGTTACAAATTGACGAATAGCGCTGCTTACCATAGGACCACGCCACACCACTGCATTTTTTTCATCCACCAAAAAACCGATGCTCATTATTTTAATTCCATATCTCTCCAAAGGAACTATCATTCCTTTATCATTTCCTACATCCATCATCATTGGTCTTTCACCACGAAGACCAAACATGATCGGAACACTTGGTCCATAAATATCAGCATCCATTAATCCAACCTTTGCACCTCCTTGTGATAATGCAAGAGCAAGATTTGCTGCCACAGTTGATTTACCAACACCACCTTTACCACTTACTACAGCAATAATATTTTTCACTTTAGGCAGTACAGAGCCGGGGTCGGTTCTTTTTGTTGTTGTATTTGATGTGAAATTTACTTTGACTATTGCTTCTTTATTCACTAATATTTTGATCGCATTCACGCAAGCATTGTTGATCATATCTTTCATCGGGCAGGCCGGCGTCGTTAATACTACCGTAAACGATACATTATTTCCGCTGATCTCAATATCCTTAACCATATTTAAGGTTACAAGGTCTTTCCCAAGATCAGGCTCCTGCACATTACTCAGTGCTTCAAGAATTTTTTCAGTTGTCATTTACAAGTATTTGTTAAAAGTATTTCGAACCCGCAAAGTTAGCCATTAAACGGTCGAATTTGTTTTACGAAATCAGCAACTTGTCATTAATTTTGGCGCGGTGAAGAAAATTGTACAATACCTCATTTTACTGCTGTTTTTTATTCCCGCAACATCAAAAGCGCAGTTTGAAAACGTTCGTGATTCCGTTGTCCAACTTTATGGCGTAGTGATGACTGCCGACAGTCTTGTTGGTATTCCCGCTGTGAGTATCGTAATAAGAGGCCAGAACCGCGGAACCATCACTAATAACCAGGGAGTTTTTTCAATTGTAGTGCTTAAAGGGGATGTTATTGAATTTACCCATGTCAGTTATAAACCAAAAGTTGTAGCTATTCCAAAAACCCTTGAAGGCAATCAATATAGCGTAGTGCAATTGATGGTCGCTGACACGGTTTATCTTCCCGCAACAATTATCCGGCCCAGGCCCACTGCCGCCCAGTTTGCCCGTGACTTTGCCAATACAAAGATCCCGGATGATGATTACGAGACGGCAAGAAAAAATACGTCCGTTGCAAAACGAAGAGCATTGATGCAAGGTATGCCTGCAGATGGTCGCGAAGCATCCAACATTCAATTGAAAAATGTTGCGACAAAAGCTTATTACGCTGGAGGACTTCCCCCGCAGAATATTTTTAACCCCGCTGCATGGATGGAATTTATTGAAGCCTGGAAACGGGGAGATTATAAGAAGAAGAAAACTACATCGTCGGATTACTAGATGGGGCTTATTATCATCCCTTGCGACGCCTCTTCATTTATCTTTTCTCCATTTAGCAATAAGGCTCATTTTCTTGTGTTGTAACAATTCTATTCTTTTTATTTCTCGCAGTGATCGCAACGGATTTGTGCCATAGCGCTAAACTCTGCTCTCCTGGGTTCAAATTTTTCTTCTACCTATAAAATTTATACTTTTAATTAAATCAGCTATATGAAAAATATTTCTGTTATCGGGGCCGGTACAATGGGCAACGGCATTGCACATGTATTTGCACAAAATAGTTTTAAAGTTTCAATCGTTGATGTCTCACTTACGCAATTGGACAGGGCTATCGTCAATATCAGTAAAAATTTTGACAGGCAAATTGCAAAAGGAGCCGCAACCGAGGAGCAGAAAAAAAATGCACTGGCAAATATTTCAATTTTCAGCAAAATAAATGATGGAGTAAAAGACGCAGATCTTGTAGTGGAAGCAGCAACCGAAAACACTGAACTTAAATTAAAAATTTTCGAAGACGTTGACAACTTTGCACCAAAACAGGCGATACTTGCGAGTAATACTTCATCGATCTCGATAACAAAGATCGCAAACGCCACTGGCCGAGCTGATAAAGTGATCGGTATGCACTTTATGAATCCTGTTCCGGTAATGAAGCTGGTTGAAGTGATCAATGGTTATTCTACAAGTAAAGAAGTAACAAATACAATTGTTGAATTAAGCAAACAGCTTGGCAAGACGCCATGCGTTGTTAATGATTACCCTGGTTTTATTGCTAATCGCATTTTACTACCAATGATAAACGAAGCAATTTATAGTTTATACGAAGGCGTAGCTGGCGTGGAAGAAATTGATACCGTAATGAAACTCGGAATGGCCCACCCAATGGGTCCTTTACAACTTGCAGATTTTATTGGCCTGGATGTTTGTCTTTCTATTTTAAATGTATTGTATGATGGTTTTGGTAATCCTAAATATTCTCCATGCCCTTTGTTAGTAAATATGGTGACCGCTGGTAAACTTGGTTGTAAAAGTGGCGAAGGGTTTTATGTTTACATTGCAGGGAATAAAGAGTTAGTAGTGAGTGAGAGGTTCAAATAGATGTACACATCAAATGAAATTTTCCCAACTTTTTAAATGCTAAATGAAGAGTAGATATTCGGACTCGGGCATCTCTTTTGCTGTGTATTAGCATCAAAACCATTCTACATTAGAACCGATAATGGACAAAGCCAAAAAACTACAACAGCTTCATGAGAAAATGATTGCTGAAATTCAGGATTATGCGATCATACTTCTCGATCTAGATGGCACAATTCTTACCTGGAACAAAGGAGCACAATCCATAAAAGGTTATAAGGAAAGTGAAATTTTGGGGCAAAACTTTCGCATTTTTTATTTGCCGAGGGATCGGGAAGAAGGACTACCCGAAAAATTAATTGATCTCGCCATAAGAGAAGGCCGGGCCCGGCACATTGGAAGAAGAGTAAGAAAAGACGGAACAACCTTTTGGGGCAGCATTCTTATTACTGCATTGCATGATGATGATGGAGAAGTAATTGGTTTTACCAAGCTCACAAAAGAACTAAGCGAAAATGAAATCGATTAGTCCCGATAGCTAGCGGGATCAAAAAACGGTAATTTTAGAAAGTGAATATAGCATCACGATCTTTCTTTGTTACTCTATTTTCTATTTTACAATTGTTTTTATCGGCCCAGGATATTTCAGGGGTGTGGGTTGGCAATTATAAACCATCTTTCTTTACTGCCACCCCGGAAAAATTGGTCATTGAAATATCTATCTATAATGATTCATTGATAACCGGCGCCTCTCATCTTTACTACAAACACCAGCAATACGAACATTATAAAATTTATGGAGCATATAAAAAGCAAGAATCCATCATCTATTTTTCTGAAGATAGTACGATCGCAGTAAAACTGGGACCTATGGACGAGAATTGTCCCGGGCGATATACAATGAAATTAACATCAACTGGTAATTTGCTTGAAATGACAGGGAAGTGGGAAGACAATTCAGTAAGCATATTTCAATGCCCTCCTTCCGGTGTCTGGCTTGAAAAAAAATCCAATGAAAAGATCAAGCAAACTAATTCTACACCAAAAGACAAAAGACTGGAAAGAATATCGGATATACAAAGTCTTGTTGAGATCAGCAGCATTGAAAAAGATTCGATCCTGATCGAACTATATGACAATGGTATTGTAGATAATGATTCCGCATCCATTTACCTCGATGATTCTTTATTGTTATACAAACAATTCGTTTCAGGTAAACCTGTTTCATTATATGTTTCCCTGGATAAACAAAGACCAATAAGTAAATTGAAACTTGTAGCCGAGAACCTGGGTTCGATACCACCGTGTACTGTTCTTATGATCATTTCTATAAAGAAAAAAAGATATGAAGTGAATTTATCAAGTAATTTTAATTCGAATGCTGTCGTTGAATTTTTTCTAAAAGAATAAGCTATGACAAAGAGTAAATGCGTTCGGGATGTTTTGACAAAGGCAAGCAAGTTAGAGAGTGGACAACCTATGATACGAAAGGAAATGCCTATAAAGTGACAAAAATGAAATAGGGATTAATGAATACAATAATTTCTTCTGAACTAAAATCAACTACAGAACTGCAACCACTTACAAAGGCCGAGCTTAACATTTTAAAATCTATACGAAATAAAAAGCTTTTCTATATTCTCTCATCTTATATCGCCTTAGTTACTGTTTTATTAAACGCATGGGAAAAAGATTGGCTTAATATAATATTTATAAAAAAAGAGGATCTTACAAAGTTTGGGAAGTTCGGACCTTATTTTACATTATTACTCTTTCTTTTATTAACGGTTTTTTTCGTTTCTTTTTATTTTAGGACAGTTCACCCTTTGATAAAAGACATAAGAAAAGGAATGAAATCGATCATTTATTTCAAACCCGAAATATACAAAACACCTTTTTTTGAGGAATATTACATTATAACTCCAATAAAAAAGAAACAGCGTATTAAAATCAATACCGAATTGTATAATAATATTCTAATTAATGATCTTGCATCAATTTCCCTGGTTCCATATTCATGCTTTGTCTTTGAAATTGAAGTTGGAAAGAAAGAAATGACATTTAATGAAACAAATGAACCGCTTGATACATAAAAAATCCCCCGAAACATCGGGGGAAACAAATCATGAACCATTACCAAAATTTCTTAATTACTGTCTTGGAGGACCACCGCGGCCACGCAATGTTGGCTCGATCTGCTCTTTCCATATCTTGAATTTATCATCTCCAAGAATTGGTTTCACTTTTGCATCAAGAGCTTCCATAAAAGGTTTCATCTTTTCCTGCATAGCTGCACGCATAGCGTCACGATCTCCACCAGCACTTGCCATTGCTTCCTCACGAACTTTATCTTGCGCTTTATAATAATCCAAATAAGCCGCATCCATTTCCTTTGCCTTTGCCTCATCAAGCTTAAATGCGCTGTCAGCTTTAAAATGAACTCTTTTTACTCTTTCCTCAGGAGGGGGCATTTGGAAACCGCCACCTTGCGCAAACGAAGGTGCTATGCCTGCGAGCATCACAATCGCTAAAGCAATAATCGTTTTTTTCATTTGTATGTATTTTATTTATTTAAAAATTGAAAGGCTACTAATTATTTATTTTCTTTTTTATCAGATGGCCTGCGCCCATTATTGCTGATAATTCTTTTTACGATCTGTTTTATGAACGAATCCATTTTGGGTTTCTGTTCTTCTTTACATAATTCTTTTATTGATTGGAAATAATGAAATGTGCTGATGTCAAGTTCCATTTGCTTTTCACCAATCTTGGAAGCATATGAATTCAAAACAGAATCACTGACCCCCTGTTGATATATAAGTGAGAAAAAATCTTCTTTTGATTTTGTTAGCTCTTTAAATAATGGCTTCATATTCCTGAACTGCTGTGAGCGAAGCGAATCATATGCAACAGCTTGTTCATCGTTCAATCCAACTTCATCCTTTACTTTTTCTATTGCCATGTCATGCATTTCCTTATCGGATGGCCTTGGCGGATGAGCAGGTTTATTAAAAACAAAATAATATAAGAGGCCGATATTGGCGATCAGTAAAACACTTGTAATAAGTAAGAGTACCCGGTTATTTTTTATATAGCTCATTCGTTAGTCAAATTTTCATAATCATAATTGTCCACCGAAGCCACTACATTATATTCATTTGCCAATTCAGAAACATTAGCACTATCGCCATTAGTATTATCATTAGAACCAGATCCCAAAAGAGCCCAGCCATTCACTGCCATTACCAGCAACAAGATCGCCATAGCTATTATCGGTTTGCTGATAAAAGAAAAAGTTCTTTCCCACGCACCGTCTTTTTTAGCCATCCGGGCTTGAATGCGGGTAAAAAGAAAAGGATTCGATTCAGCCCTTTTTACGCCATCAAGACATTGAAGCGTTTGCTCGATCTCTTGTTGTATTTTTTCTTTTGATGTCATTTTACTGGTAATTTGACGATTTATAAGAATGATTCCTTCTACCTATAATGTTTATTATAATACTCTTCAAGTTCTTTCCTAAGGTTCTGATTTGCACGGCTCATTAGCGATTCCACCGCCGATACTGTGGTATTTAACACTTCACTTACATCACGATAACTAAGCCCCTCCAGTTTATGCAATGTATACGCTGTCTTCTGGTTTTCCGGCAAGCTATCGATCGCTTTAAAAAGAACTGCGGCCCTTTCCTTATTATCCAGGCTTACACCGGGATGATGAAAATCAGGGATTGATTCCTTTTCATCATTTCCACCTCCTAAAGATTGCAAAAAGCCAAACCTCTTCTTTCTCTTTTTACTTCGTAAATGGTCCAGTGCTGTGGTCGTTGCTATCCGGTAAAGCCAGGTCGAAAATTTTGAATCGCCTTTAAACGTATTGATCTTTTCAAACACTTTTATAAAAACATCCTGCGCCAGGTCTTCTGCTTCGGTCTCATTTTGTACTATCCCAAGGATCGTATTATGAACCATGTCTTTCCACTGCTCTACAATAGCTTTGAATGCAGTTTCATCTCCTCGTTTCAGTTGCTCTATTAATTCCGTTTCGTTGGTCAAGGTTGGTCATCGGTTTTCGGTTTTCAATTTAGGCAACTAATTTCTTCTGAAAAAATCTCCCTGCCCCTGGTTAAAATTTTGTCTTGCAGGCGCCTTTCCAAAATTCTTAAGATTATAAGTAAACGTCAACATGAAATACTGCTTTAAGACCATAGTCGTTACATCCTCAATGTAATCAACTGCTACATTTCTTGTAATGCTCTGGTTCTGATCAAGGAGGTCAAATACAGAAAGACGTATCTCTCCTTTTTGACCTTTCAATATTTTTTTGGCGATCGCCATATTCCACAACCAATAGTTTTGATTATATCCATCACTTAATCCTGTATAAATTTGGTTGGTAAGGTCTGTATTAAACAACCATCCTTTTTTAGTCAGGAGATTAAGCTTTGCTGTAGTTGTATGAGAGAAATATTTATTATCAGATCCTTGTTGCAAAGTACTTTTAGCGTTATTAAAACTACCATTGTAAGAAACGGTATAATCAACATACTGGCTGATATTACTAGCCAATACAACGCCGGCACTATAATTATAAGAAGTAGTAATTCCCTCTTCACCATCTACGAGGCCGGGAGTTCTGTTTGCTACAAAACCAGTATTCAGGCTCATATTTGTTTTTATGAACTTCAATGGCTGTGCATATGTAATAAATACATTGAAATTCCGCTGACCATCCATGTTTACAGGTTTGGTTAATTGCGAACCTTTATGCCAAGTAACTGTAGGTGTAAGTACTGAATCTTTTTTTGCCGTATAAGTTGATGTAGCTACATAATTATCAGTAAGGGATCCAAAAAAGTTTACGAACAAACTCTGGCTTTTCTTAGTGTTAGTAAATTGATAACGGCCGCCAATTCTATTTGCAAAGGATTGATCAAGTTCCGGGTTACCCGTTGTGATCAAGAGTGGATTGGTGTTATTGATAACATCCTGCAACTGGTTTACAGAAGGAGGATTTGTACTGGCTCTGTAAAATAGCCTGATGCTTTCTTTCTTCGATAATGGGAGATTGAACATCAAGTTGGGTAAAAAATTAGTGAACGTTCTGTTTATATGAGTTGCATAAGGATATACCTGGTCACTTTCAAGAGTTGCTGACTGAATATCGAATCCGAAAGAAATTTGTTTGGTACGATCTCCTTTGCGATAACCGACACCTGCTTTTTGCGTAACGTAAGTATTTTCAAAAACATTGGATAAACTGGTATCAAGTTGAGAATATTTTTCGGTTGCATTTTCAAAATTATATGCTTTCTTTTTTGAATCATTAAAGGTGTAAGATGGATTATAGTGGACTTCAACTATCGCTCCTTTTTTTCCGATAGGCTCAGTATAATTCAAACTACCAGAATACTGGTAACCCTTAGTGATTTGATCGTTGAACTGACGAGTCGTGTCTTTTACGATAATAAGGCCTTTATAATACAAGCTATAAGCATCGGTGTATGATTCGCCATCCTGGTTATTGACACCGTTATTAAAATTTGCTGAGAATGTTCTTCCTCTTTTTCTAAAAGAATGCCGGTAGAGAATATTATTATTAAAGTTGACACCAGACCTTTGCGCTCTGTTTGCATTTAATGTTTGGCTGGTGGTGTCACCATTATCTATAGTTATTATTGCTTTTGTCAAGCTATTACTATTATTATCCTGAAAATTAATGGACGGAGTGATAAGGATGGAATTAAATGAATCAAGTTTCCAATCTAACCTGAGGTTGGCTCTGTGATTATAATTGTTACTCGCTGAAGCAGCGTCCTGATCATAAAATTGCGTGGTGTCTGCTTTAGGAACATATGTCCTGGCCGTTTGTTCAGTATTTTCTGACTTCCTGTTATTATAAAAATAACTACCGCTTACATCAAGATTCTTTCCCCATTTATCATTGAAATTAATACCTATTGCATTTGTTTTGCTGATTCCGGGCTGCTGACCTACTAAGAAACCACCGCCGCCACCACCGCCAAAGTTGCCACCACCGGCGCCGCCACCAAATCCGCCGCCACCTGGCCTGCCACCACCCTGAGCTCTGAAATTACCACCACCAAATCCGCCGCCACCACCGCTGCTTGTTACACCCAAAAGATCTACTTCCGCAAAATTTTGCTGGTTCACATCATTTGTCAAAGCAACTATTGAAACTCTTGTATTCTTTTTAAAATAACTCATATTACCACCAGCGAGATAATGATTGTCGGTACCATAGCCCGCAAAAAATCTTCCGAACTGGCCATTACGCATAGTGGGTTTTGTTACGATGTTGATAGACTTGGCTGCACTTCCATCATCAACACCAGTAAACTGAGCCTGGTCACTCATGCGATCAAACACCTGTATCTTATCAACTATTTCAGCTGGTAAATTGCGAAGCGTCGCAGTTGCATCATCTCCAAAAAAATCTCGTCCATCAACTGTCACTTTTTTTACTTGCTCACCGCCCACTTTCACCACTCCATTTTCAACAGTAATGCCCGGTGCTTTTTTTATCAAGTCTTCTGAGTTTGCATCAGGATTTACTTTTAACTGGCTTGCACTTATCTCAGTCGTATCAGCTTTTTGTTTAGTTAATGGTGGTGTGCTTATTACAGTAACACCGCCCAAAGTTTTTGCTTCCCTGTTGACAGCAATATCATCCAGTTTTTTAGTAGCATTCTCCCAAACGATCTCTTTCTTTGTTAGCTCATATCCCAAAAAACTAATTACAAGATCATACCTGCCTGTATCAGCCAGGTTCTTAAATTCAAAAGTTCCCGTTTTATCTGAAACAACAGTTAGAGAATCTCTGCCACGAATGATCTTTACAGTGGCGCCGGAAAGTGGCTGCTTATTTTCAGCATCACGTATAGTACCGGAAAGAACGGGAGTTTGGGAAAAAGATGCGAGGGAAAGGCCAAGCAGAACGATCGATAAGAGACTGACTTTCATTGTAAAATTTTAATTCAAGGGTTTAGACGTTATGAAGTATTTCAAACCTTCGTTTAAAGGATGGAATTCAACACGTAATACTAATGATTTCTTATATTTATGATATATTCATAACCAAAACAGATTTTATGAGCTTCTTTGACCGTTTATCTAATGGCTGGACGCTGGCTATCAATAGCTTTAAAGTTTTAAAGGAAAATAAACAATTGATCGTTTTCCCTGTTCTTTCCGGTATTTCCCTTGTACTAATTATGGGCTCTTTTGTCCTGGTTTTTTTGGGCGTAAATGGATGGAGTGATGAAAATGTTGAAGATCACGGCACTGTCGGAAATTACTTATCCTTGTTTTTATTTTATCTCGTCAATTATTTTATCGTCGTCTTTTTCAATATGGGTTTAATTCACTGTACCCGTCTTTATTTCCGAGGTGAAGAAGTTTCGATAAATGCAGGCCTTCGTTTCAGTCTTAGCCGCATCAGCACTATTCTTTCATGGGCAGTATTTGCTGCAACTGTTGGCACTATCCTACGTATTATACAAGAAGAGTCAGGCATAATTGGAAAAATAATTACCGGTATTATTGGCATCGTATGGAATATTGCTACATTCTTTGTGGTTCCGGTTATAGCTTACGAAGACCTTGGACCAATAGCAGCTTTCAAACGTTCTTCCCAACTGATGAAACAAAAATGGGGCGAAAGTCTTGGTGCTACATTTAGCTTTGGATTAATCCAGTTCCTGGCGATGATAGTACTGATCATTCCTTTGTTTTTTATTGGCAACATGATCCATCCAATAGGTGGTATTGCTCTTGCATTAATGGGTGTGTTTATTATTGCGACAATATTCAGTGCAGCTCAAACTATCTTTGTCAGCGCTGTATATCATAATATAAATGATGAACCGGTGAAGCATTTCAATCAACAAATGATTGATGGATTATTTCAAAAAAAATAAACTTAGCGAAACTTTTAGAGCCGGGAAATCATAAACATGGTTCCCGGTTTTCTTTTGAGAAAAACATTTTATCGTCGAAAATTTTCAAAAAATTATGGCCCACCATCCTCATGCATTTTTACCGGGGGCTTCTAAAAGACTCGAGGCTCTATCTGATGGAGTATTTGCAATTGCCTGCACCCTCCTTGTACTTGAAATTCATATCCCTCATTTTAAACCAGGTCTTAGTATAGCAGAGCAATGGCATGAAGTCAGTGAATTGATCCCTTCTCTTATTGCTTTTGGTTTTAGTTTTTTAAACATCCTTGTTTTCTGGACTAATCATGATGCCATTAATAAAGTGGTAATCCGATACGATACAAAGACAACCTATCTCAATATTATTTTTCTTTTGTTCATCAGTCTTATTCCATTCACTACTGCATTTATAGGACAAAATCCCCATTCATTTGTTGCGATCGCAGCATATGGATTGGTGTTAATGTTTGCGTCTTTAACAGCGATCCTGATGTATCATCACCTTGCATTTAGATCAAAACTTTTTTTACCTGAAGTATCTGCGATATCAAAAAAGCGGGTTTACAAGCAGATCGTTTCAAGTCCTTTTATATATATAGCTGCTATTGCAGGTGGCCTGATCTCCACTTATATTCCCATAACGATCTATATAATTATGCCGGTTATCTTTATGTTCATGCCACAACTTGATTTTGACACTAAAGAAGAAGAATTAAAAAAAGAACATAACGAGTAATTATTCCCAAACAACTGTGCCCGGTCTATCATACCACGCCGGGTATTTTGGTAATTGAATTTTTTCGATCTCATTTCTTTTTACTTTCAAAGAAGGTGTGATCATATTATTGGCGATCGTCCAACTTTCTTTCATGATCACCATCTTCTCTATTTTTTCAAATTTTTCCAGAGAAGGATTTACCAGGTTCAAACTTTCAGTAAAACTTTTTATTATCTCATCTTTCGTTTTCTTTTTTCCCGTATCAGAAAGACAAATCAGAGCCATTGGTTGCGGTACTCCTGTGCCAACAATACAAGCATGCTCAATATCAGTATTAGAAAGCAGTTTCACTTCGATCGGCGCTGGAGAAATATATTTTCCTTTATCAGTTTTAAATTGATCTTTTACACGACCTGTTATTTTTAATAAACCTTCGCTGTCATATTCGCCCATGTCCCCGGTCTTTAAAAAATTATCCTCATCAAAAGCATCTGCTGTCATTTGCGGCTCTTTATAATAGCCTTTCATATTCCCTTCACTCTTTACCCGAATTTCACCATCATCCGCGATCTTCACCTGCACTCCTGGTAATGCTTTTCCTACAGTTCCGAATTTATGCGCTTTAGGTCCGCTGAAATGTGAATACACACAATCTTCGGTCATACCATAAGCCTGGTAAATAATGATACCGAGCTTTGCATACCATTGTTGTAATTCGATCGAGATAGGCGCCGCAGCGCTATAAAAATGTGAAACTCTAGAAAACCCCATTTTTTTCTTTAAACTTTTTTTGAAAAAAGAATTAACAAGAGGAATTGAAAGAATGAGATCAAGTTTACGTTGAGATAGTTTTGACAAAACGCCTTCTCTCATTTTTTGCCAGATACGTGGCACCGCGAAAAAGAGTTGTGGTTGTATCTCTGCAAGATTTCTTGAAAAACTTTCCAGCGATTCTGCAAATGAAATTGTACCACAAGTAAACAATGCATTCATTTCAATTCCTACCTTTTCCGCGATATGACTAAGGGGTAAATAAGAGATCACTGCAGGTTGATGTGGTAATTCTAATTGCGTAATGGCCGCAGTAAGAACCGCACCAAACGCACCTGCCGCATGCATTACTCCTTTACTTTTTCCCGTGGTACCGGAGGTATAAATAATGGTAAGTACATCCTCTTTCCTCCATGAGTAAATATTATTCAGTGGTTCGTTGTTGCTAATCAATTCTTCAATAGAATGTTTTTCTTTTATTCCATAAGCAGTAGCACAGATTCGGATCATGTTTGCAGGAATTCCATTTGACTGGGATCCGTAGTCATCTAATTTACCAATGACAATTGCTTTTGTTTCGCTATGAATTAAGATCGGTTCAATAGCGGCGGCAGATAAGGTTGGATAAATTGGGATGGAGACACAGCCTGCCATCATGATAGCGATATCAGCGACGATCCATTCAGCACAGTTTTTTGAAAGTATAGCAATATGATCCCTTTCTTTCAATCCTAACGAATAAAATCCTTGTGCAATTCTTCTTGCCTCATTGCCAGCCTGTGCCCACGTCCAAGTTTTCCAAACTCCATTGATCGGCTGTCGAAGAAATATGTTGTCCGGGTTTTCCTTTTCCCATTTTAAAAATTGTTCCAGTGGTGTAGCTGACATGCAAATCGTTTTAATAAACTAATCTAAACATTATTCTTAATAAATCATACCTCATAATAGTTTGGGTAGTGTCTCAGTTTGTTTTTTAACCACGGAGACACTTGGTTCACAGAGAACCACGGAGATTATCCTTGCGTAACTTAGTGTCACTGTGTCTCCGTGGTATAATTTTAATTTCAAAATGAGATACTACCTCGATCTTAAACAAAAAAGATTGACTTTCTTTCACTTAACTTTAATATCCAAACTACAATCACATGAAACGTTTTGTCTTTGCATTACTCACCATTTGCTACTCACTATTCGCAATTTCGCAGCAAACACAAAAACCACCACTGCACGGAAAGAACTGGATGGCGATCACAGGTAAACCATTAGCAGCAACGGCAGGAGCTATCACTTTTCAAAAGGGAGGAAATGCAGTTGATGCTGCTTGTTCAATGCTTGCTGCCACATGCACCATGTGGGATGTATTAAGTTGGGGCGGCGAAACGCAGGCACTAATTTATAATCCGAAAACAAAAAAAGTAATTGCAATAAATGCATTGGGTGTGGCACCAACCGGTGCAACTGCCGAATTTTATAAAAGCAAGGGATACGACTTTCCTCCTGAGTATGGCCCCTTAGCTGCCGTTACTCCCGGTACAGTGGGTGGCTTGTGTTATATGCTCGCCAATTATGGAACGATGAGCTTGAAAGATGTTTTGAAACCCGCGATGGATCTTGCAGCAGGTTATCCAATAGATGCCCAGACTGCCAATTCAATGGAATCAAAAAAAAATAAAGAATGGATAATGCAATGGCCCTATAGCAAAGCCGTCTTTTATCCGCATCTCGGCGAAAAAAGAGAAGCACCGGAACCGGGAGAAATTTTCGTACAAAAAGATCTATTGGCAACG
>Ga0207686_10000911_pt1 | contig 17729 bp, 16 predicted proteins | sample KBSM24metaG_FD_184396 | JGI IMG/M metagenome (GOLD analysis project Ga0207686, IMG submission 184396) | Miscanthus rhizosphere microbial communities from Kellogg Biological Station, Michigan, USA - KBS M2-4 metaG (SPAdes) (version 2) | ecosystem: Host-associated > Plants > Roots > Rhizosphere >...
CGCGTCGATGATCGTCAGCGGGTTCGAGGAGTGATTGCTCAGGTCCAGGAGGATATCGGCACTGGAGACGACCGGCTGCGGCGTCATCGCGACGAACCGGGCGGCTCGCACGCTCGGCGGATCCGCCGTCGTCGGCCGCCCTTCGGCGATCCATTTGTCGATCCCGCCGTCCAGCACCGCAGCCGCATCGTGGCCGAGCCAGTGCAGCAGCCACCACAGGCGAGATGCCCACATGCCGTTGTTCTGATCGTAGGCGACGACCTGCTTGGACGCATCGATGCCGGCTCGACTCAAGCTTCCGGACAATGCGGCGACGTCCGGCAGCGGATGGCGGCCATTGCTTCCGGTTCGCTCGCCGGACAGGTCGCGATCCATGTGCATGAAGCGCGCGCCGGGCAGATGCGAGGCGCCGTAAGCGCGCTGACCCGCGTCGACATCGCTCAAGTTGTGACGGCAATCGACGAGCACCAGCGCAGGATCGGACAGCTGCCGCGCAAGCTCGTCGGTCGAGATCAGACTCGTATACATCGCGGCCTTGTCAGAACAGTTTGCCGCCGATCGGCCAGACTTCGAGCGGCCCCAGCTTGAGCGCGTCGAGCGCGGGCTGCAGGCTGGCACGATCGCCAACCGCGATAACGACCATCGATGCCGGATCGAAATAACGCCGCGCCAGCGGCGGTAGGTCCGCGGCGCCGACCTTGGTCAATTGCGACGGCAGCTGTCGGAAGTAGTCGAGCGGAAGTGCGTAGGCGAACAATTCGCCGAACGAGCTCCCGGTGGCACCGTTCGTTTCGAACATCGCCGGCAGCGACCGGGTCAGCGAGCCGCGCGCGCGTTGCAGCTCCTCCGGCGTCAGCGGCGCTGCGCCCGCGCGCCTGAGCTGGGCGAGAATTTCCTGGATCGCCGGCACCGCGACGTCGCTTTTCACCGCGGTGCGCACGACGAACGGGCCTGGGCGGCGTCCGTATTCAAAGCGCGAGCCGATGCCGTAGGTGTAGCCCTTTTCTTCGCGCAGGTCGAGGTTGAGCCGGCTGGTGAAGCCGCCGCCGATGGCCTCGTTCAGCACCTGCAGCGCCGGGAAATCGGGCGTGGTCCGCACGGTGCTGATCCGGCCGATTCGCAGCTCGGCCTGCGGAGCGCTCGGCTTGTCGACGATCACGACGCGCGCGACGGTGCCCGCCGCCGGCGTTTCCGGCTTCGGTGCCGCCGCAATCGGCGCGGCTGCCCATGACGCCCACAAGCGCTCGGCCAGCTGGCGCAGCTCCGCGGCGTCGATGGCGCCGACGACGACCAATGCCGCATTGTCGGGCCGGAACCACCGCCGCCAGAAGTCGCGCAAATCGGCCTCGCCGATGCGCTGCATCGATTCTTCGGTGCCCAGGTTGCTGCGTCCGTACGGATGATCGGCGCCGTAAAGCGCGCGCGAAAACGCGACTTCCGCGAGGGTGCCGGCATCTTCGCGCGCCTCGACGATCGCCGACAGGTGCGCCTTGCGCTGCCGCTCGACTTCCTCCGCCGGAAACGTCGGATGCTGAGCGATGTCGGCGACCAGGCCCAGCGCCGCGGGGAAATTGCGCGCCAGCGCGTCGATCCGCAGCAAGGTCGCGTCGCGTCGGGTGTGGGCCGAGTAGCCCGCGCCGAGTTGCTCGATTTCTTGCGCGATCTGCACCGCGTTGCGCGTCGTCGTGCCTTCCTCGAGCATCCCGGCAGCGAAATCCGCTGCGCCGGGCAGCGCCGGATCATTGGCACCCAAGCCGGCGTTCACGACGAGCTGCGCGGTGACGATCGGAAGCGCCGAGCGCTGCAGATGCAGCACCGTCAGCCCGTTGGCGAGCTTGAACGACTGCGGTGCAGGCAAGGTCGGAACCGGAGCCGGACCCGCGGCCGGCGGCTTGCGGCGCCACGACTCGTCGGCGTTGATCGACTCGGTCGCGCGCGACCGGGGCGGCGGAGTTACCGAGGGTTCGGGGTCCAGTTTCTTGTCGCCGCGAACGGCGAAGACGACCACCCGCGCGTCCTTGGACAAATGGGCGCGCACCGCGCGCTGCACCGAAGCGGTGGTGACCGCGGCATAACGCGCAATGTCCTTGGGCAGATAACCGGGGTCGCCGGTGTACTGGTTGTACATGTTCAGTGTGTCGGCGCGCCCGACGACCTTCTGCAAACCCTGATACGTCGAGCGCTCGATCTGGTTGCGGGCGCGCTCGACTTCCGCTTCGGTCGGCCCTTCGGCGACGAAGCGGTCAAGCTCGACGTCGATCGCGGCCTGCAACTCCGCCGCCGTGTGACCGGGTCGGGCGAATGCCTGCACGTCGAATATCGACGTCAGCGCATAGGCGTCCTGCGCGGCGCTGACCTCCTGCGCAAGCTGCAGTTCGTAGACGAGCCGCCTGTACAGCCGGCTCGACTTGCCGCCGGCGAGGATGTGCGCGGCGATGCCGAGGTCGGCATCGTCGGGCTTGAAGCGCGCCGGCGTCAGCCATGCCAGGTCGACCCGCTCGAGCTCGATCCGGTCGGTCACCGTCTCGCGGCGCTCGCCCACGATCGGCGGAGCGACGATCGCCGGCCGGGCAACGTCGGGCCCGCGCCGGAACGAGCCGAAATACTTGTTGACCAGGCGCTTCGCCGTCTCGGCATCGAAATCGCCGACGATGGTCAGCGTCGCGTTGTTCGGCCGGTAGTAGCGCTTGAAAAAGTCGCGCACATCGGCGAGGCGCGCGGCCTGGATGTCCGCATGCGAGCCCATGATGTAAGGACGGTAAGGATGGCCGACGGGAAAGAGGCTCCGGAACACCGCTTCGTCGACGATGCCGTAAGGCTGGTTCTCGATGCGCTCGCGACGCTCGTTGCGAACGACGTCCTGCTGGTTCGACAACGCCTTCTGATCGAGCGAATCGAGCAGGTAGCCCATCCGGTCGGCGTGCGTCCAGAGTGCCAACTCGAGCTGATTGGAAGGCAGCGTGTCGTAGTAGTTGGTGCGATCGAACGAGGTCGATGCGTTCGAGTCCGACGCGCCGGCGGCTTCGAGCAGCTTGTCGGCGAGGCCCCGCGGCACATGCTTGCTGCCGGTGAACATCATGTGCTCGAACAAGTGAGCGAAGCCGGTGCGGGTCGGCTCCTCGTTCGCGGCGCCGACGTGGTACCAGATGTCGACGGTGACCAGGGGCAGCGTGCGATCCTGCGAGAGAATGACTTCCAGACCGTTCGGAAGCTGGTATTTTTCGTACGGAATCGTCGGCCCGGGTTCCAGCGCCGCGAGCGGAGCGCTCAGCATCGATGCGAGTCCGGCGAGGCAGATGAGTTTGAACATCGGTTACCTCGCAAACGGGTGCCGCCCGGTTCCGGACGGCACGGGTTGAGGAAGAGTCGAGCGGAACTGCGCATCGGCGGAGCGGCCGCGCCGCCGCGGCGACGCCCGTCGCGCCGCCCTGACGGCGGTCTCAGATATTCGGCCCGAGCTCGCGCCGCAGGAACTCGTGGAAGTGCTGCATTCCATCTTCCATCGGCGACTGGTAGGGTCCGACCTCGCTGCGCCCGGCCTTGTACAGTGCGCGCCGGCCGGCGTCCATGCGCTCGGCGATCTCGTCGTCCTCGGCGGCCGTCTCCATGTAGGCGGCCTGCTCGGCCTCGACGAACTCGCGCTCGAACAGCGCAATGTCTTCCGGGTAGTAGAACTCGACCATGTTGGTCGTCCGATCGACGCCGCGCGGAATCAGAGTGCTGATGATCAGCACGTGCGCATACCACTCGATCATGATGTTCGGAAAGATCGTCAGCCAGATCGCGCCGTGCGCGGGCACTTCGCCGCGGTAGTAGTCGAGAACAGCCTTGTGCCAGCGCTGGTAGCTCTTCGTGCCCGGCTTCGCCAGCGCGTTGTTGACGCCGACCGTCTGCAGCGAATAGCGCTCGCCCAACTGCCAGTCGAGATCCTCGCAGGTCACGAACCTGCCCAGCCCTGGATGGAAAGGCTCGACGTGGTAGTCCTCCAGATAGACCTCGATGAACGTCTTCCAGTTGTAGTTGCATTCCTTCGTTTCAATCCGGTCGAGCATGTAGCCTGAGAAGTCGAGCGAGCTCGCAGCGCGCATCCCGGCCAGGTCGGATACGACGTCCCGCGGGCCGTCGAACAGCAGACCGTTCCAGCGCTTCAGCGGCGTGCTCTGCAGCCTCGCGCAGGGTTGCTCGGCGAAATGCGGTGCGCCGAGCAGCTTGCCGGTAAGGTCATACGTCCATCGGTGGATCGGACACACGATGTTCGGCACCGATCCGCGACCGTCGAACATGATCGCCTGCCGATGCCGGCAGATGTTCGACAAAAGCTCGACGCCACCGTCGTTGCGCACCAGCATCTGCGCATTGTCGCGCCAGGGCAGCGTTTGATAGTCGCCGGGATTCGGGACCATCAGCTCGTGCCCCACATAACCCGGTCCGCGCGCGAACAGCAAATCCTGCTCGGCGGCGAGGACACTCGGATCGCAATAAGAAGAGACGGGCAGCTGCGACGTAGCCGAAGCAATGTGCAGCAGCCGATCCGCAGTAGCGAGATTCGACATCAGCCTACCCTTTTTCGTGAACCGCCAACCCAACAAACAATATAAGAGGCGAGAATCCGCCCCCCAACCGCTTTGCTAAGTCAGCCCGCTACGAAAGGATTCGTATCAAGGCTGCGTCGTCAAATGAACTGTGAATTATAGCGAGATTGCCTGGTCCGGGCAAACTCCGTTCGCAACCGAACGCATGCGTTTCACCGATAACCCAAATCGGGTATTCTTGAGCACCTTTCAAGAGAGCGCGCCGCATTTCCCTCATTGCGCCGCTCATCGATCCGATGTCCAAGTCCTTGTCTGAGACCGCCGCGGCGCCGCCGAGTTTCGAAGCCGCGATGGTCGAGCTCGAAAATATCGTCGCGACGATGGAAAGCGGCCAGCTGCCGCTCGCCGATTCGCTGGCTGCGTACAAGCGCGGGGCGGAATTACTGCAATATTGCCAGGCGGCCCTGAAGGACGCGCAGCAGCAGGTCCAGGTGCTGGAGCGTGGCGTTCTCAAGGCCTTCGCGCCGGACGCGTCGGCGCCTCCCGCGGACGATGAACCCTGATCTTGCGTGGGAAGTCTGGTCGCGCGAGCGCAGCCTCCGCATCGAGAGCGTGCTTGATCGGGCGCTGGCCGGCGCCGACGGCTCGCGCCGTCTGCACGACGCGATGCGCTATGCCGCCCTGGGCGGCGGTAAGCGGGTAAGGGCCCTGCTTGCCTACGCCGGCGGCGAGCTGGCCGGTGCCGACCCGGATCACGTCGACGGCGCGGCCGCAGCGGTCGAGCTGATTCACGCCTATTCGCTGGTGCATGACGATCTGCCCTGCATGGACGACGACATCCTGCGCCGCGGCAAGCCGTCCTGTCACGTCGCGTTCGGCGAGGCAATCGCGCTGCTCGCCGGCGACGCGCTGCAGAGTCTGGCCTTCGAGGTGCTTGCCCGCGCGCCGGCGCGAGAACCTGCAGCGCAGATCGCGCTGCTCGCCGAGGCTTCCGGTGTATCTGGCATGGCGGGCGGCCAGGCGATCGATCTCAGCACGGCCGGCGAAACGCTTTCACTGAATGAACTCGAGCGCATGCACGCACTCAAAACGGGTGCGCTTATCCGGGCGGCGGTTCGCCTCGGCGCCGGCTGTGGCCGGCCGATGAGTGTCGACGAGAACGACGCACTCGACCGTTACGCGTCGGCCATCGGGCTTGGCTTTCAGATTGTCGACGACGTACTCGATGTCGAAGGCACGGCGTCGAGCCTGGGCAAGACCGCGGGCAAGGACGCGATGCAGCGAAAGACGACCTACGCTTCGCTGCTGGGCCCGTCCGCCGCCAGGGAGCGCATCGAGGCACTGCGCGCCGACGCACGTGCAGCTCTCGGCGGCTTTGCAACGGCGCGGCGGCTGATCGAGCTCGGCGACTGGGTCGCGTCGCGCACCCATTGATGTTTGGGATGCGATCGCGGCTGACCTGGGCCGGCCATCGAAGCCGGCCGCTCACCGCCGCCGGCGATCCTGTCGCCGCTGCTGTGAGACAATGACGGGCTCATCGTCACGCGCCTCGTTCCACGCGAACCGCTGCAAATGAATCGCCCCGAAACGCCGTTGATACCGGATGTCCAGTCGCATCCCGACGCGCGGAAGCTGCCGATCGACCGCGTCGGCATACGAAATCTGCGCTATCCGATTCGCTTCGTCGACGGAAGCGATCCGCCGCAATCGACGATCGCCGTTTGCAGCGCTTACGTTGCGCTGCCGGCGGATCGCAAGGGCACGCACATGTCGCGACTGGTCGCGGCGATCGACGAGCTTACCGCGCCGCTGTCGCTGGCGACGTTTCCGGCGTTCCTCGAGGCGTTGCTGGTCCGCCTGGAAGCGCAGGCTGGCCGGGTCGACATCGCGTTTCCGTGGTTCATGCGCAAGAGCGCCCCGGTGACCGGCGTGCAAAGCATGATGGACTACGAAGTGAGACTGGTCGCCGACGCGGCGCCGGACAAGCGTTCGGTCGAGGCGACGATCGTCGTGCCGGTGATGAGCCTGTGTCCCAGCTCGAAGGCGATTGCCGACTATGGCGCGCACAACCAGCGGTCGCACCTGACGCTGACCGTGCGTCCGGTGCCAGGCGCGGCGATCACGCTGGCGGAGTTGATCGTGCTGGCCGAAGCCGAGGCCTCGTGCGAGCTTTATGGCCTGCTCAAGCGAGCGGACGAGAAATTCGTCACCGAGCGCGCCTACGACCGGCCCCGGTTCGTCGAGGATCTCGTTCGCGGCATCGCCGCTCGCCTGGTCGACGACGCCCGGCTGGTCGGCTTCAGCATCGCCGCGGAAAATTTCGAATCGATCCACAATCATTCGGCGTACGCCGAAATCGTCCGCGGCTGAAGCCGCCTGGAAGCCGGCGCGACGCGCGAACAGGGAAGTCGTTTTTTTAAAGCGACGCGGCCGCTAGTGCAACGCGTAGCTGACCTTGGTTTCCGCCGGGTCCCCTGCTGCAGCGGTTTCCACCCCTGTCAACCTGCCATTGGCAAACTGCAGCCGGCTGGTCCCGCCCATGCGCCAGCGATAGGTCCACTCCTCGTACCAGCCCCGGTCCGCCTTGCTGCGCGTGATCGCGCTGGGCCTTCCCCAGGCAGGGAGATTCAAGACCTCATCGTCGGACATGCCGATAGCGATGCTCGTGCGCCAGAAGACGCGCTTCGAATTGGCCGGGTTGGCCCCCCGCTCTCGCTTCGCGGGCGAAGCGACGGGCGCCTCGGCGAGGGACGCGGGCTCGGCGCGCACCTTGTCGAGGCTCGCTATCACGATGTCACCCGCGCCGGAGGCGCAAGGCATCGACTGGTAAGCGACGCCGCCAGGCGCGAGGCACTTGTGGATAGCTTGCGCGTGTCCGACCAGCGGATACGCGATACCGCAAAGGCTCAGGCACAGGACCAGGACACGCATGACGGCACCCGGAGGAACGACCACGGTGCACAGCGTGCTCGCGGGGTCCCGCGACCGCCATCAGCCGCGGTCTGATCTTGTTGTAGGAATCCGTCCCGTCAAGCGGACGATTCGACTGCCACCCAGCCGCCGCGGCGTTGTGACTCGACGCAGGCCTCGATGAAAGCCATCGTGTGCGCGCCTTCCTCGATCCGCGGGTAGGGCGCGTCGGGACTCGCCTCGCCCAGCGCGCGAGCCATGCGTTCCTGGGCCACCTCGCGGTAGATATTGGCAAATGCCTCCCGCAAGCCCTCCGGATGGCCGCGCGGCGCGCGGCCCAGGGCGGCGATTTGCGGCGGCAAGCCGGGGTCGCCGCGGCCGATCACGCGCGCGGGCTCACCCTGCAGCGCCACGCGCAGGTAGCTCAAGTCGCGGTGCGACCAGTCGAGCATCCCCTTTTCCCCATAGACGCGAAGCCGGATGTCGTTCTCGCCGCCGGCAGCGGCCTGGGTCACCGTCAGCGTGCCGCGCGCGCCGCCTTTGAACTCCATCAGCGCTGACGTGTAATCGACGACCTTGCGGCCGGGCACTAGCGCGCGGGCGTCCGCGGCGACGCGCGCGATCTCGAGGCCGGACGTGAAGCAGGCCAGATGCTGCGCATGGCAGCCGATTGCGCTCATCACCAGCGAGAGACCGCTGCGCTGCGGGTCGAGGATCCACGCGAGCCGGTTGCTCGACGGACCATCCTCGAGGCGCGTCGCCAATCCACTCTGAATGTATTCGACCTGGACCAGGCGCAGCGCGCCGAGCGCGCCTTCGCGTACCAGATGCCGGGCATAGCGGGTCATCGGATACGCGGAATAACCGTGCGCGATCGCGTAGATCCTGCCGTTCTTCCGGGCGCGCGCGACCAGGTCGCGCGCCTGCGCCGCGTCGTGTGTCACCGGCTTGTCGCCGACGACGTCGAGTCCCGCGTCGAGCGCGGCCGCCGCATACGGGTAGTGCGTGTCGTTCGGGGTCATGATGGCGACCGCTTCGGCGCCGTCCGGACGCTGCTTTTCGCGGTCGAGCAGCTCGGCGAGGTCGCCATAGCTGCGTGCGGCGTCGAAGCCCATGGCGACGCCGCCGGTCCTGGAGCGTCCGGCATCGCTGGAAAACACGCCGCCGACGACGCGCCAGTGACCGTCGAGCTCGGCGGCGGTGCGATGCATCTCGCCAATCCAGGCCCCGGGTCCTCCGCCGACGATCGCCAGGCGCAACGGACGGCCGAAACGGGTTCGCAATTCATTCATCGTTGATCCCTCGATTTGCCGGGCGAACACAAGATCCGCCTCGATGGCGGTGCGTCTCGGCTGATAGAATGGTGCATTGTAACGGCGCGCGTCGCCGACTCTCATGCGTCCCGTCGCGATTTTCCGCTTCTCTCCGACCGAAGGGCCGGGCCACTTCGGCGAGTGGCTCGAGCGGCACCGCGTGCCGCATCGACTCGTCGCGCTCGATCAGGGCGAAACGGTCCCCGACGACGCCCGCGCGTTCGCCGGCATCGGCATGATGGGCGGCCCGATGAGCGCGAACGATCCACTTTCATGGAACGCTCCGTTGCTCACACTGCTTCGGCAGGCTGTCGCGGACGACATCCCGGTCATCGGACATTGCCTGGGAGGGCAACTCCTTGCCAAGGCACTGGGCGCATCGGTGGCGCCGACGACAACGCCCGAGATCGGCTGGGGCGAGGTGAGGGTGCCGGATCCCGCCGCGACCGACTGGTTCGGCGGCCGCGACAAGTTCACCACGTTCCAATGGCACTACGACATCTTCGAGCTGCCGCCGGGCGCGACACGGCTGCTGACCAACGCATTCAACCCGCAGCAGGGATACGCGCTGGGCAAACACGTCGGCTTCCAGTGCCATATCGAAATGACGCGCCTTATGGTCGAGACCTGGGCCGGCAGCGGCGCCGGGGAGCTGCCGCCGCAATCGACCGGCGCAACGCAAAGCCGCGGCGACATGTTTCGCGATCTCGATGCGCGGCTGGCGGCGTTGTCACAGGTCGCCGACGACGTCTATGCCCGCTGGGCGGCGGGACTCGCGCGCTGATGCCATCGATCCGTCCGCTGCCCGATCAGCTGATCAATCAGATCGCTGCCGGCGAAGTCGTCGACCGGCCTGCCGCGGCGCTAAAGGAGATTCTCGAGAACAGCCTTGACGCCGGCGCTCGGCAAATCGACGTCGATCTCGCCGGCGGAGGGATCAAGCTGATTCGCGTCGCCGACGACGGGGACGGCATCGGGCGCGAGGATCTGCCGCTGGCGCTGGCGCGCCACGCGACATCCAAGATCGCCATCGCCAGCGATCTCGAGGCGATCACGACGCTGGGTTTTCGCGGCGAGGCACTGGCGAGCATTGCCGCCGTGTCGCGCCTGACCTTGACGTCGCGGCTGCGCGGCAAGGAACACGCCTGGCGCATCGAGGTCGACGGTGGACAGATCGACGCGACGCAGCCCGCGGCGCTTTCGGACGGAACGACAGTGACCGTGCACGAGCTCTATTTCAACACGCCGGCGCGCCGCAAATTCCTTCGCACCGAAGCCACCGAATACGGCCATTGCGAAGAAGCGTTCCGCCGTGCTGCGCTGTCGCATCCCGACGTCGGCTTCACCTTGCAGCACAACGGCAGCGTCAAGCATCGCCTGCTGCCGCAAGGACGCCGCGCCCGCGTCGATGCGCTGCTCGGCGAAGCGTTCGCCGCGCATGCAGCGCCGGTCGACGAGCCCGGGCCGGGTCTCGATCTGGCCGGCTGGGTCGTACGGCCGGCATACGCAACGGCGACGCGCGAGGCGCAGTACTTGTTCGTCAACGGCCGCTTCGTGCGTGACCGCATCCTGTCGCATGCGCTGCGCGAAGCATTCCGCGACGTGCTGCACCATGACCGGCAACCGGCGTACGCGCTGTGGCTTTCCATCGACCCGCGGATCGTCGACGTCAATGTTCACCCGACCAAGAGCGAGGTGCGTTTTCGCGACAGCGGCGCGATCCATCAGTTCGTCCGACGGGCAGTCGAGAAAGCGCTGGCCGCCACGGCGGCCGAGCAGCCCGCGGTATCCGCAGCCGAACGTCTCGGCGCGGCCGCCGCGCGAATTCCCCCGATCGCACGGGCGGGCGAATCGGTCGGCGGCGACTGGCGCGCCGGCGGGGCTTCCGCGCAGGCGGTGATGACCCTCGGGACGGCGGAGCCTGCGTCGTTTTATGCGCGGTTGTTCGGCCAGCGTACGCCGCCTGCCGACCGGCCCGATCTGCCTGACGGCAGCGAGCATCCGCTGGGCTTCGCGCTGGCGCAGCTGCATGGCATTTACGTCCTCGCGCAGAACCGGGACGGCCTGGTGTTAATCGACATGCACGCGGCGCACGAGCGCATCCTCTATGAAAGGCTCAAGACCGCGCTCGACCGCGCAATGCCGATGCAGCCGCTGCTCGTGCCGGTGACCTTTGCCGCCGATCCGCTGGATGTAGCGACGGCCGACGAAAACGCGGAAATCCTGTCCGCGCTCGGGTTCTCGCTGTCAGTGCTCGGTCCGTCGATGTTGGCGGTGCGCGGTGTGCCGGCGCTGCTCGCCGACGCCGACACCGTCGCGCTCGCGCGGGCGGTGCTCGCCGACGTGCGCGAATACGGGGGCAGCCGCGTCCTGACCGTGCAGCGCGACGAGCTCTTGTCGACGATGGCCTGTCACGGCGCGGTGCGCGCGCACCGCGCCTTGGGCGTCGCGGAAATGAATGCGCTGCTGCGCGAAATGGAGGCGACCGAGCGGGCGGGGCAGTGCAATCACGGGCGGCCGACCTGGTACCAGCTGACACTGGTCGATCTCGATCGCCTGTTCATGCGCGGCCGATGACGCCAGTGGTTTTGCTGATGGGCCCGACCGCATCGGGCAAGAGCGCGGTCGCGCTCGAGCTCGCGGCGAGGCTGCCGATCGAGATCGTCAGCGTCGATTCGGCACAGGTCTACCGCGGTATGGACATCGGTACGGCCAAGCCCGACGGCGAGACCCGCGCCCGCGTACGGCACCATCTGCTCGACCTGATCGATCCCGACCAGGCCTACTCGGCAGCGCGCTTTCGCATCGATGCGCTGGCCGCGATCGCCGACATCCGCGCGCGCGGCCGCGTTCCGCTGCTAGTAGGCGGCACGATGCTCTACTTCAAGGCGCTGCGCGAAGGCTTGTCTGACCTGCCGCCGGCGAACGCCGCCGTGCGGGCGCGTCTCGACACGCGCGCGGCGGACGAGGGATGGCGGTCTCTGCATGCCGAGCTTGCCCGCCTCGATCCGGCGACCGCGGCGCGCCTGGATCCCACCGACAGCCAGCGCATCCAGCGCGCCCTCGAGGTATACGAATTGTCGGGCCGGCCGATTTCGGCGCTGCAAGGCGCGCGGCGAGAACCGGCCGATGCGGGCTTCGTATCGCTGGCGCTGGTGCCGCAGGATAGAGCAGAGCTGCACCGGCGGATCGCGAATCGCTTCGACGCAATGCTCGCTGCCGGCCTGGTCGACGAGCTTTCGGGCCTGCGCCAGCGCTTCCGCCTTGACGCATCGATGCCGTCGATGCGTTGCGTCGGTTATCGGCAAGCCTGGCAGTTCATCGACGGCGTTTGCGATTGCGACGAGTTGCGCGCGCGCGGCGCGGCCGCCACGCGCCAGCTTGCAAGACGCCAATTGACCTGGCTTCGTTCGCTCCAGGAACCGGAGTTCGACGCCTACAGTCCGCGGGTGGCCGACGACGTCGCCGGATGGCTGGTCGAGCAGGGGATCGCCGCCTGAAGGTGGGCTGAGGGCTGTCGCGCGGCCCCGCTTACCGCCCGCGTGCTGCTGTGCAATAATTCGAGGCTCACGAATCAGCCTACGCCGTGCGCCGATGACCGCCCGTACCCTTTACGACAAGCTGTGGGACAGCCATGTCGTTCGCCGCGAAGGCGACGGCACCGCGCTGCTCTACATCGATCGTCATCTGGTGCACGAAGTGACGAGCCCGCAGGCGTTCGAGGGTCTGAAGCTCGCCGGACGCAAGCCGTGGCGAGTCGGATCGATCGTCGCGACCGCCGATCACAATACGCCGACCCAGCACTGGGATCGCGGCATCGAGGACCCGACCTCGCGGGTCCAGGTCGACGCGCTCGATGCCAACATGCGGCTGTACGGCGCGAAGGCCTATTTTCCGTTCCGCGACCGGCGGCAGGGCATCGTGCACGTGATCGGACCCGAGAATGGCGCCACCCTGCCCGGAATGACGGTCGTCTGCGGCGATTCGCATACCAGCACGCACGGCGCGTTCGGCTGCCTCGCCTTTGGCATCGGCACCTCCGAGGTCGAGCACGTGCTCGCGACACAATGCCTGCTGACCAAGCAGTCGAAGGCGATGCTGGTCAGGGTCGACGGCGCGCTGCCGTTCGGCTGCACGGCCAAGGATATCGCGCTCGCGGTGATCGGCAAGATCGGCACCGCCGGCGGCAGCGGCTACGCGATCGAGTTCGGCGGCCCGGCGATCGAAGCCCTGTCGATGGAAGGACGGATGACGGTGTGCAACATGTCGATCGAGGCGGGCGCCCGCGCCGGGATGATCGCCGTCGACGACAAGACGATTGCGTATCTGCGCGGTCTGCCATTCGCGCCGTCCGCCGAAATGTGGGATCGCGCGGTCGCTTACTGGCGGACGCTTTCGTCCGATCCCGGCGCGAAGTTCGACCGCGTCGTCGCCGTCGATGCGGCGACGATCGCCCCGCAGGTGACATGGGGCACGTCGCCGGAAATGGTGACGACGATCGAAGGCCGCGTGCCCGACCCCGACAAGGAGCGCGATCCGACGCGTCGCGATGGCATCGAGCGCGCGCTGCTGTACATGGGGCTCGCTCCGAACACGCCGATGACCGATATTCGCATCGACAAGGTGTTCATCGGTTCGTGCACCAATTCGCGCATCGAGGACCTTCGTGCGGCGGCCGCGGTCGTCAGCGGCCGGCACAAAGCGGACAACGTCAAGCTGGCGATGGTGGTGCCCGGCTCCGGGCTGGTCAAGGCGCAAGCCGAGCGAGAAGGTCTCGACCGCGTGTTCACGGCGGCCGGCTTCGAATGGCGCGAGCCCGGATGCTCGATGTGCCTGGCGATGAACGAGGACCGCCTGGAGCCCGGCGAGCGCTGCGCATCGACCTCGAACCGCAACTTCGAAGGCAGGCAGGGTACCGGCGGCCGCACGCATCTGGTCAGCCCCGCGATGGCTGCCGCCGCAGCGATCGCCGGACATTTCGTCGACGTGCGTCGACATTCTTGAAGGTGGACAGATGCAGCCGTTTCGCATCGTGACCGGACTGGTGGCGCCGCTCGACCGCGCCAACGTCGATACCGACGCGATTATCCCGAAGCAGTTTCTGAAGTCGGTCAATCGCTCGGGATTCGGCGCGAACCTGTTCGACTCGTGGCGCTATCTGGACAAGGGTGAGCCCGGCAACGATCACTCGAAGCGCCCGGTCAATCCCGATTTCGCGCTCAATCAGCCGCGATACCGCGGAGCGCAGATCCTGCTCGCCCGCCGCAATTTCGGCTGCGGCAGCTCGCGCGAGCACGCGCCCTGGGCCCTCGCCGACTATGGGTTTCGCGCGCTGATCGCACCTTCGTATGCCGATATCTTTTTCAACAATTGCTACAAGAACGGCTTGTTGCCGATCGTGCTGTCGGAAAGCGAGGTCGCGCGGCTGTTCGACGATGTCGCGGCGTTTCCCGGATTCAGGCTGACGATCGATCTCGAGCGGCAGACGGTGGGAACGACCGACGGCAGCGCGACGTTCAAGTTCGAGGTCGAGCCGTTTCGCAAGCATTGCCTGCTCAACGGCCTCGACGAGATCGGCTTGACCTTGACGCACGCCGGCGAAATCGCGGCGTTCGAGGCCAAGCGAAAAATCGAGCAGCCGTGGCTCTTCTGACCGGACGACCGGATGAAGAGACGACGACGGAGCGAAGCGGACCACTAGAAGCTGCTCCTCGCGCTCTTCGCTGCCGCCACCGGAGGTCGCGGTGAAGATCGCGGTTCTTCCCGGCGATGGCATCGGCGTCGAAATCGTCGCCGAGGCCGTGCGGGTCCTCGAGCGACTGCGCTCCGAGGGACTCGACCTGGCGATCGAAAGCGCGCCTATCGGCGGCGCCGGTTACGATTCGTCCGGGCAGCCGCTGCCGGATGCGACGCTCGACCTTGCGCGCCGCGCCGACGCGATCGTGCTCGGCGCCGTCGGCGGACCGCGCTACGATGTCTTGCCTCGCGCGCTGCGCCCCGAGCAGGGAATCCTCGCGCTGCGCAAGGCGCTCGGCCTGTTCGCGAACTTGCGCCCGGCGATCCTTTATCCGGAGCTCGCGGGCGCGTCGACGCTGAAACCGGAGGTGGTCGCCGGGCTCGACCTGATGATCGTGCGTGAGTTGACCGGCGATATCTACTTCGGCCTGCCGCGCGGACGCCGCAGCAATGCCGCCGGCGAGGCGGAGGGGTTCGATACGATGGTCTACAGCGAGCCGGAGATCCGGCGGATCGCGCGGGTCGGCTTCGAGCTGGCGCGCAAGCGCGCTCGCAAGCTGTGCTCGGTCGACAAGGCGAACGTCCTCGATACGTCGATCCTATGGCGCGAGGTCGTAACTGCGGTGGGTGGGGAATACACCGACGTGGACCTTTCGCACATGTACGTCGACAACGCGGCGATGCAGCTGGTGCGCAATCCAAAGCAATTCGATGTCATCGTGACCGGCAATATTTTCGGCGACATCCTGTCCGACGAGGCGTCGATGCTGGCCGGCTCTATCGGCATGCTTCCGTCCGCTTCTCTGGATTCGGACAGCAAGGGACTCTACGAGCCGATTCACGGATCGGCGCCGGACATCGCCGGGCAGGACAAGGCCAACCCGCTGGCGACGATCCTGTCGCTGGCGATGATGTTTCGCCACAGCTTCGGCCGCGCCGACGTCGCCGCGCGCATCGAGGGCGCGGTCCGCAAGGTGCTCGCGCAGGGTTTGCGAACGCGCGACATCGCGTTGCCGGGCGAACGTACGGTGGGAACGCGGGCAATGGGAGACGGCGTCCTCGCCGCACTGCAATGAGCGCTGCCGGACCGTTCCAAGTCGCGCATAGCACCCCCCCGGGGGGCAGCGCAGTGGCCGGATTGGCCAATGAGGCCGCAACCGTGGGGGGGGCATGAGCATCGCCGGTCATCCCGTGGTCGTGCGCCGCGCCGAGCCGAGCGATGCCGAGGCGATACACACGACCTTCCTCGGCGCCCGGGCGATCGCAGGAACGCTGCAGCTGCCGTACCCTTCGGTGGAGATGTGGCGCCGGCGGCTCGCCGAAGGTGTCTCCACCGACTATCTGCTGGTCGCCACCATCGCCGGCGAGGTCGTCGGCAATCTGGGCCTGCGCGCCGCATCGAAATCGCCGCGGCGCAGGCATGTCGGCGACGTCGGCATGGCCGTGCGCGACGACCGGCAGCGGCGCGGCGTGGGTACGGCGCTGATGCACGCCGCGATCGAGCTCGCCGATGGCTGGCTCAATTATCAGCGGCTGGAGCTTACGGTCTTTACCGACAACCTCGCGGCGATGGCGCTGTATCGCAAGTTCGGATTCGCCATCGAAGGCACTTGCCGCGCCTATGCGTATCGCAACGGCAGCTATGTCGATGCATACCTGATGGCGCGACTGGGTCCCACGTTTGCCGCGACGTTGCCGGGTTGACGTCCGGGGAGAACACGATGATGAGGGTGGGTTTTGTCGGATGGCGCGGCATGGTTGGATCGGTGCTGGTCCAGCGAATGCTCGAGGAAAAGGACTTCGATCTCATCGATCCGGTCTTTTTCTCGACCTCGAACGCCGGTGCGCCGGGCCCCAGGATCGGCAAGTCCGGCGCAACGCTCAAGGATGCGGCCGACGTACGTGCGCTCTCCGAGCTCGACGCGATCATCACCTGCCAGGGCGGCGACTGGACCAAGCCGATGCACGCCAAGTTGCGCGGCACTGGCTGGAACGGCTACTGGATCGACGCGGCTTCGACCTTGCGCATGGCTGAAAACGCGGTGATCGTGCTCGATCCGGTGAACATGAACGTCATCGAAGCGGGCCTCGCGCGAGGAGTCAGGAACTTCATCGGAGGCAACTGCACGGTCAGCCTGATGATGATGGCGCTCGCCGGTCTGCTCAAACGCGACCTGGTCGAATGGATGACGTGCATGACCTACCAATCGGCATCCGGCGCCGGCGCGCAGAACATGCGCGAGCTTTTGCAGCAGATGGGCGAGGCGCATCTGGCGGCAAAGGAACTGCTGGACGATCCGGCATCGTCGATACTCGACATCGACCGCGAAGTGGCCGGCATCCTGCGCGACGACCGCTTCCCGACCGAGCACACAGGGGTGCCGCTGGCGGGCAGCCTGATTCCCTGGATCGCCGAAGACATGGGCAACGGCGTCTCCAAGGAGGAATGGAAGGGCGGGGCGGAGACCAACAAGATCCTCGGCCGCGGGGCGCAGCCGATTCCGATCGAGTCGATCTGCGTTCGGGTCGGGGCGATGCGCTGCCACAGCCAGGCGCTGACGATCAAGCTCAAGCACGATCTCCCGCTGCCCGAGATCGAAAAGGTGCTCGCCGACGCGCATGACTGGGTTCGGGTCGTGCCCAACGAACGCGAGGCGAGCATGCGCGAGCTCACGCCAGCGGCGGTCACCGGCAAGCTCGAGATTCCAATCGGTCGCTTGCGCAAGCTCGCGATCGGCGATCGTTATCTGGGCGCGTTCACCGTCGGCGATCAGTTGCTGTGGGGCGCCGCCGAGCCGCTGCGCCGCATGCTTCGTATCCTGTTGGCACGGTGAGCGGCGGATCCGTGCAAAGGCCGAGGCTTTCGCTTATGACATGCGCCCCGGCCGGTCGGCTGAAGCTCGCGTTTTTGCCCGGTTTTATGCCTGGGCGCTAAGCCGGAGCGTTGCCGGGCAGGGCGTCGCGACGCAGTTACAACAGCTGCGAGGCGGCTTTGATGGCACCGAACATATACAAGGTGTTGTAGCCGTCGGAATCGGCACCCCCACCGGTAGCGCTTGCGCGGAATCGGAGGCGATGCGACCCCGTCCTTGGCAAACCGGGTTTCCGGGACAAAAAATCAAGCTAATACCGAGGTTTAGCTTGCACCGCTAACTCCATGATGTTAAGTTAGGTCAGCAAATAAGCACACTGAGGTCGGCATGCGAGCAAAACCCTATATCACCTGCGGGCTGTTGGC
>Ga0207686_10000912_pt1 | contig 17722 bp, 31 predicted proteins | sample KBSM24metaG_FD_184396 | JGI IMG/M metagenome (GOLD analysis project Ga0207686, IMG submission 184396) | Miscanthus rhizosphere microbial communities from Kellogg Biological Station, Michigan, USA - KBS M2-4 metaG (SPAdes) (version 2) | ecosystem: Host-associated > Plants > Roots > Rhizosphere >...
GGAGATAGAGATCCGGCACTTACGTCCCCGCCAGCGTGTTATTGGAGGTGCCGCGCACGTCGGGCGCCCCGGCTTTGTATTCCACGGTGTAGTAGGCCTGCGTCTTATCCACGACGAACGCGTAGTTCCCGCTCGCGTCGGAGATCACGGTTTGCTCGAGCCCGTTCGTCGCGGTATTGAACAGCCGGACCGTGCAGCTGCCGAGCGCCGCGCCCGTGGCATCCCGCGTCACGCCGGTGATCGTGAAGTTCCGCTCGGGGAAGTACGGACTCGCGTCGCTGAACCCTTCAAAGGGATGTTGCGCCGAGTTCGGCACGCCCGGAACCACATTGATCGACTGCACCGCTCAGTTCCTCGAGTAGATGAACGCTTCCTGGAGCGTGAAGGAGCCCGCGACGCTCAGCGTTTTCGAGATCGTGATGCCGCTATTGATCGTCGCGTCCACAGTGGCGGACGTCCCGCCGAACGGAATCACGCACCCGAGGCCCGCCGCCGGCGCCGACGTGAACGGCGCCGTCGCAAAGAACCCGCCCCCGATACAGGTCGAATTGGCGCCCGAGCCGATGGTGCGAAAGACGAGATCGAACTGGAGCCACCAGGCGACGTTCGTCATGTTGATCGGCATCGTCACGGTCTGGGAGGTGCCAATCGTGGTGCCGCCGAGCGCGCCGTACTGCGGAATCAAGATCAGCGTGCCACTCGCGCCCGTCGACAGGATCCCGAACGCGCGCACGCTGTAGACCTTCCCGGCCTTCGGGTCGTTGGCATAGATCGGCGTGAACTGCGCGCCGATCCACAGCGCCTCGGCCGAGGTGGAGACGAGCGCGGACCCCGCCGCGCCGGTGACGCCGGGATTCGAAGCGACCGGCGGATCGATATACGGCCCGTCCTGAAAGAGTTGGCGTCCCATGCGCGTTATCCCTTGCTTTCTGTGAGCGTCAGGCTCGAGACCGAGACCGCCGCGTTTTGCACAATCGAGGTGGTCGTGAGATTCAGGTTGCAGCCCGACGTCCCGACCGAGCCGTCCTGCACGGCCGTCCCGTCGGACTTCAGCATCCGGCACCAGGTCGCGGTGCCCGTGGCGTCGGCCGCCGCGTCCTGGGTGATGGCGTTCGCCGTGGCCACGCCGGCGACGCCGGCCGCGAAGGCCGGATTCCCGAAGGTGAGTCGCGCGAGTTTGATTTGCGTGGTGATCGCGGTGTCGGCCGTCGCGGGCTGCCCGGCCCCGGTCGAGTCGTAGATGTCACAGAAGCCGCTGTTGAGCAGCGCCGCGAGGGCGTCGACCTTCGTGTTCACCGCGAGATTCGTGTACTTCGGATTCAGCGCCATCGGTTAGTCCTTCTCGCGGTGTTCTTCGCGGACCTTCGTGATCTTGTTGTTCGCGTTGTAGGTGACGGTCTTGTCGACGACCGTGGTGCGCGCCGCCGGCGCCGCAACGTGCGTGTCGTGCTGAATCGCGCCCTTCGCAATCGTGACAGGCGCGTCGACCCGGACCGCGCCGTCGTCGATCGTGACCGGGGCGTGGACGGTGACCGGCGCCGCGTGCGCGTGGACGATCGCTTCGACGGCGCCCTTCGCGATCGTGGAATGCACGGTGACGGGCGCCGCCGGCTTCTCGATCGCGGCTTTCAGGAGTCCCGGCATCGGATCGACCGTCGGGCGGTCCAGGGCGAGGCTCGCGAGGTACGCCGGCGTCCACGTCGCCGTCACCGCCAGGCCGTCGTGCAGATCGGCGCGTTGAATCGCCACATACGCCCGCGCCGCGGGTTCCTCGAGCAGCATCGTGGCCATGACGAGCACGTGATGGTCGGCGTAGAACGCGTCGACCGCCGCGGCATAGGCCTCGGGGTCGTCGGCGTACTTCACCGCGGCGCGGGTCGCGAATTGGAGTTCCTTCCGCAACACCCGGGCCGCGGACTCGGTGACGATCGCGCGCGCTTTCTCGTCGTCGGGGACGGCGGCCCGCTTCCGCGGAGGCGGGTCGTCGACGGGCTTCGTCTTAGGCGGCTCGTCGACGGGCGCCTCGGCCGTGGGCTTGCCGGTGATGTTTTGCGGTTCCCGGAGCTCGTCGGCCTTCCCGCCGCGCTTGTTCAGATCCTCGACGCCACGGACTTCGTCGACGGTCACGATGCCGGCGTTGACCGCCGCGACGTGGGCCGCCCACCGGGCCGCGAGATCGCCGCGCGCGATGGCCTGGCGCGTGAACCGGGCGTAATACTTCGGGGACTCAATAATCAGTTGCCCGTTGATCCCGAATTCGAACAGCGACAGCCAGCCTCCCATACTGATCGTGAGGAAGCTCTGCCAGAACTGATCGGCATTGCCGAAGGACGGATCGCTGTTCTCGAGCAGTTGCCGCGACACGCCCAGCCACCGCGCGATGTCGTCCACGCCGAACTTCCGCGACAGCAGCATCTGGAAGTCTTCCGGCGAGAGCTTGCTCTCGATGAACTTCGAGCCCTGCTCGAGGATTTTCGGCAACCGCCAGTCGCCGGCGGCCGTGATAAAGGACTTCGCCATCCGCTCGGAGGGTTCCTTGTCGAGGACGCCGGGGTTTTCGATCACGCCGCCGTTGAGCGCGCCGCGGCCGAACGTGGCCGCCGCGAAGGCCTCGGTGGCCAGCGCCGTGCCGAGACTCATGCGCGCGTGCTCGAGGATGCCCTTGCCGCCTGGGGCGCGGAGATGGAAGACCTCGTCCTGCGTGAACGTGTTCGTCCGGCCGGTCTGCGCGTTCCTGATGTCGTAGAGCATCCGGCCGGGAATCACCGCGCCGTTGGCCAGCGTCGTGACCTGCTGCTTTTCTGTCACGAGCGTGGGATCGATCCGGCAGAGCTGGTGCACGAAGCCCCGCGGGCCCGGCACGATCCAGTTGTAGCCGTGGCCGCGGTCGATCAGGTCGCCCATTTGCTCGACCCGCCACTGAAACGAGTCCTGTGTGTCGTTGGGCTGGTCGTGCACCACGTCGTAAAGCGGATGATACGGGGCCGGCTCGGCGCCGCCGTCGTTCGGGAGTCGCCGATAGACCGGCAGCGGCATCATCGCCACGATGATTTGAAGAATGAGGCGGCCGCGGAACCAGGCCGAGAGGTTCTGCGCGCCGTGCTCGTCGACGCGCATCCCGGCCGGGGTCAGCACGCCGCCCGCCGGTCCGAACCAGAAGTCGTCCGCCGGCCCCGGCGTGCCCGCGGAGAGATCGCCGCCGAGGAGTCGTCCGAACAGATCCATCAGGGTTTCCTCTTTCGCCACCGCCGCAGATACGGGAACACGCCGATCGCCATGAGCATCACGCCGCCGGCGATGTCCGCCGCGTGGGGCGAGAAGCCCCGGATCCCGAGATAGAGCCAGCACGCGCCGCCGAGGACCGCCAGGCCGTTCACGTTCTCGAGCAGGCCTGTCGCCGTGGCCGCGAGCCCCGCCCGCGCACCGGCGAGCGCCTTATTCACCCAGGACACGCACGCCTCGCGTCAGGTACACGGAGCGCTCGGCTGCCGGCGTCTTCGTCATCTTCCAGAGCGCATCGATGAGCGCAACGCCGCCGTCCATCCGTCGCCGCTGATTGAGTTTCATGGGCCGGATCTCGCGCCAGGCGTTCTCGTCCTTCCCCATGTTGGCCATGCACATCGCCATGCAGGGATTCGGTTCGTGGGCCACGTTGACGGTCACGACGAGCGCTTCCATCAACTTCGAGGCTTCGCTGAGCGATCGGAACCCTTGCGGGACTTCGTCGACCAGGTCCTCGCCGAAGTGGCGTTTCAGTTTGTTGACGACGCCGGCGGCGCCCGCCTGGTCGATGCCGATGCCGCGGATCCGGTACGTCTTTGCCAGGGTGCCGATGATGAATTCGCAGATCGCGTCGTGGTCGATGAGGCTGCCGGGCCACGTCGTGATGTACCCGTCCTGTTTCCACTGCGGATACGGGATCTTGTCTTCGGTGGCCCGGCGGAAGAGGGTCTTCTCCGGCATCCAGAAGAACGGCAGCACGTCGATCGCGCAGTCGATCGTGGGGCTGTCGGCAGAGGTTCCTTCAGCCTTTGGAGAGTTTCCTTCAGACTCTGCGCTCGCGGCGGTCGCCTGGTCATCGTCGCGCTGCAGCGCGCGCGGAAAGATGCAGACGACCGCCGAGAGATCGATCTTGTCCGAGAGGTCAATGCCAATGAAGCATTCGCGGGCCACCAGCGACGCCCGAAACGTCGCCGGCGCCGTCGTCGTGCACGCGGTCCACAGCTCGGTCGTGATCCAGACGGTCGCCTGGTCCGTCCAGAAGCAGAAATTCAGGCGGCGGACCCAATTCCGCTGCGAGGGCAGGTGGAGCGCCTCGAGGACCTGCTCGCGTTGGTACTGCCACGACACCGAGACGCCGAGGTTCGGGCACCCTTTGAGCCAGTGTGGCCCTTCGGTTTTCCAATCATCACAGCGTGGACAGTCGTCCGCGGGCTGAACCTTCCCCGCCTTCCGGCAGGGTTCGCACGCGTCGAGCTGGCAGACGTAGGCAAACCACGCCTCGTTGACGAGCGTGCCCTCGAGGATCTCGCGCGAGTACTCGTGGTACTCCCAGCACACCGTCTCGCGCTCGAAGCCGGCGTTGGTCGGGATGAAGATCAGCGCGTTCGGACGGCCCTTGATGCCGAACCGCAGTTTCACGACGACGACGCTCGACGGATGTTCGTGGAGCTCGTCGACGACGGCCCCTTGGACGCGTTTGCCGTCGAGGCCTCGCTTCTCCGCGGAGATCGGCCGAATGAACGAGCCCGTGGTCTTGACCGCCAGGTTGTTGCCGGTATGCGTGATGAGGGCCTTGAGCGTCGGCGACGCGGCGACCATCTTCACGCAGTCCGCGAAGGCGATCTTGGCCTGGTCCTTCGTGACGGCCGCGCAGAAGAGCTGGGCGCCGCGCACGCCATGTCGGACGAGCATGAAGAGCAGGATCCCGGCGCCCATCGGCGTCTTCCCGCAGCCCTTCCCGCCCTCGAAATAGCAGATCCGGAACCGTTGCTGCACCCGCCGCGCGCCGGTCTTCTGGCTCACAAGGATCGCGTACCAGCCAAAGAGCGATCCGACGATGAATTGCTGGAACGGCGTGAGGACGAACGGCGTTCCGGCCTCTGGGCTGAGGTCCTCCGCCGCTGCGACGTCCTCGTCGACGTCGGTTTCTTCCGGCAAACAGAGGCACGTGGGAAAGAAATCGATCGCTTCCTGCGCCTGGTCGGGTTTCCACACGAGGCCTTTGGCGGTTTGGTGGCGCAGATCGTTCAGGTGGCGCTGACACGCGAGCCGCACGAGCCGGCCCGCGACGATCTTGCGCGCGAGGACGTCCGTCGCGTAGCGCGTCACGGGGTCGAAAGCCTTCTTCCTCACGCGCGCGCTTTCTTGGTGAACCGATCGAGCGGATTCGCCGCCGCCTCGGGCTGCGCGGCGTACAACGGCTTCCCGAACGGCGCGATCGCGAAGTCCTTCAGCCACGTCGAGACGCGGTGCATCAGCCCCCGATGATTCGGGCCGCCGACGTGGACCAACGACGCCGACAACGCGCGTTCCTGGACGATCGCGCGGCACAACATCACGAACGCGGCCGCCGTCGCTGTCGTCAGGGTCCGCGCGGCGAACGCGTGCGGCGCGAGCTCGTGCCACACCGCCAGCGCCTGGGCCTGGACCTCGAGCGCGGCGAGGCGCGCCTCGACTTCGGCGATCTGCGGGTTCGGGTCATCGGGCCGGCCGGCCTGCTTCAGAAACGCGAGCTCGGCCGTGAGCGCCGCCAGGTGTGGCGACGGCTGGAGCTCCGCTGGCGGGTCAAACGTCTCGATCGGGGCGACGGCCGTCGCATGCGGGTGCGTGACGACCACGCCGCGCGGCGACGCGGTCCCCGTAATCGCCCGTTCCAGGGCGGATTTCAGCTTCCGCCCCGACCCGACGCGTCGCCCGCCGCTACCTCGACCGCCCATCGATCACCACTTTTGAAAACCCGACGTTTTTGAAAACGAGATTTTTCGTCTGAGGGCGACGCGCGGTTTCCCGGCGCCGACCTGGCGAAGAATGCACCCCCCCCTGGTCGGTGGCGCGGATGTGTGCGTGCCGGATGTTGGTCAGCATCGATGTATCTACAGGCCTGCCTGCGACTTACGCGCGCCGCATTCGGCACACAACGCTTGCCAGTTGTTCGCGTCCCAGAAGAGCCGCATGTCGCCACGATGCGGGACCACGTGATCGGTCTGCGCGCTCGGGGTCTCACGCTGCTCGAGGTAGCACTGGCTCATGACCGGCGCCTGTCCACCTGGTCGCATGCCACACAGCGGGTACCGCACACGGAAGGCGGCGGAGGCTCGAGCCCACCGCTTCGTGTACCCACGGGCGTACGACGAGAGACGGGGTTCACGAGGCGTCACCGCGTGGGCCCTCACGGAGATCGGCCTTCGCCATGCGCTTGCGGAGCTCAGTGTTCTCTGCCTTCAGGGTGTCGATGTCCTGCGTACGCACGCGCCGGTGTTCGCGCATGTGGTGCTCGAGCGCGCTGCCCTCATCAGGATGTTCGTCGACCCAGCGCTGTTGCAGTGCGAGCGCATACGCGAGCTCGTCGGCGGGAATGATCGTCTTGATCATGCGCGGCCGCCCTTTGCCCCAGCCCATGCCGAGTTGCTTGCGCATAGACGGATGATCAGCATCATCGATGAGCCCCGATCACGAGGCCCACGACGAAGCCGAGTAGGACGAGCCAGGGCCAGCGTGGCCAGGGCGCGAGCTCGCGATCGCCGGGTCGGTAGTCTCGAAGGCCGTCCTTGTCGGTGTATGGGATCACGTGGGGGCCTGCTCCACATTCAGGCTGCCGCCGTGTGTCCCCCAGCGCGTATCACTAACGAGGCGATAAGTCCGAAGGAAGGCGAAGTCGGTAATACGGATCGCCACGTCGACCAGGCCGAACGTGGTGAATTTCCCGGCGACGGCTTGCGTGGCGAAGTGCGCCAGCTTTTCGGGAGTCAGATCGGCGGCGTCCGCGATCGCCGCGCATTCCGCCACGGCGGTCATCGAGAGATTCGTGAGGGTGTCTTCCGCGTGGTGCAGTGTTTGGTAGAGCTGTTCGATATCGCCGACGGCGTACCCGAGGGCGCCCGCCACGGTCAACGCCTGCCGATCGCGCGTCATCACCGTCTGCATCGACATCGTGGCCAGCCGCATCCGCACGGACTGGACGTGCACGGTGTCGAGAAACGGAATTCGGAGATGGACGCCGGGCTGCAGCCGCCGTACATGACGGCCTGCGCGCACCCGTAACGCCTGTTCCCAGGGCGCGACCATTACCCACCAGGTGAAGATCTGGCCGATCTGTTTCAGGAGCGCGGTAAACGTCTCCACCTATAGACACCCCGTGAAGTCAGGGCGGGAGAGGGAGTCGATCGTGCGAGACGCCCTCCGCATAGGTGGGATCCCTCAATTTCGGTTGTCGGGACGAAAAGACGCTGGCCAGGAGAGCCGCGCCGGTCCGATCAGGGTAGGTCCGTACGTGGCGCCGGGTGTTCTAGATGTAGGCCGCCCGCGCGGCGCATTCGGCGTAGGCTGGGATTTGGCCGAGGGGCTGCCCTATCACCACCGATAAATTTTGCTGCCCGCATTGCGGCGCCTGGAAGAGTCGTGTCGTCGATTCACGACCCGATACCCAAGGCGTGCGGTACCTGCGGTGGCGGCATTGCGCGGGGTGTCACAAATTGTTCGAAACCGCGGAAGAGGCGACCGGCAAAACGATCCCACTGCATGCGGATCCGCCGCCGAGCTCGGAGACGACCACGTGACGCCTGGCAACTTCACCGACACGCCCGAGCGCATTCCGCCGTTGGACGAGGCGCCGAAGCCGCCCGCGCTCTGCACGACGAACGGGAAGCCCGTCGCGGAGGTCCGCGCCAATCAGACGAACGAAACCGGCCAGCACGAGGGGTACATCGTCCTCTGCCCTGACGAACGCGCGAAAGGGTTCGTCCGGCCGTATCGAGACGCGTACACCCATCTCCTCTGCGGCAGCGTGACCACGATGGGCCGGGCGCTCTCGGAAACGTACGCGCGCGATCCGTTTTTCTACGGGGCGACGTTCTGCTGCCGCTGTAACGCGCATTTCCCGGTGGCGGGGTTCACGTGGACGGCCGACGGCGCGCCGGTGGGATCCTAAATGGCTCCCCGCGCAACCTGGAAAGGCGTCCTCTCCGTCAGTCTGTTGTCGATCCCGATCAAGGTCTACCCGGCCACGGAGTCGAGCGAAGGCCTCGCCTTCAATCAGCTGCACACGACGTGTCAGTCGCGCATGACGCAGAAGAAATGGTGCGCCATGTGCGCGTGTGAGGTGCCGTCGGCCGACGTCGTCAAGGGCTTCGAATTCGAGAAGGGCAAGTATGTGCTCCTGTTGCCCGAGGAGCTCGATGCGGTGCAGCCGCCGTCGACGCGCGTCATCGATCTGACGCAATTCGCCGAGGCGTCGGCGTTGCCGTTCCTGGCCATCGATCGCGCGTACTATCTCGCGCCGGATGGCCCCGACGACGGGCCGGCGAGTCAGGCCTACGCGCTGATGGTCGAGGCGATGCACGGGAAGGTCGGGATCGGCAAGCTCGCCCTCTACGGGCGCGAATACCTCGTCGCGGTCGGGCCCCAGGGCCGCAGCCTACTCCTCTACACGCTGCACCACGCTGCGGAACAGCGGCCCTCGCCGTACGCGGCCGCGCTCGACGCGGTGTACACCTTCACCGCGAAGAGTCCGGAGTACCTGCTGGCGCAGCGGATTGTCGCCGCGTTGACCGGGCCGTTGAACCTCGGCGACTTCACCGACGCGTACAAGGCCGACCTGCGGCGCCTGATCGATGCCAAGATCGCCGGCCAGGAGATCGTCGAGTCCGCGCCGTCCTCCACGCCCGCGGTCGTGAATCTGCGCGAAGCGCTCGAGCAGAGCCTGGCGGCCGTCAGCGCGACGAAGAAGACGCCGGCGAAGGTATCAATTGATACCAAGGCCGCGCCGAAGCGGAAGCGCGCGTAAACGTGCCTGATGACCTGCACGACCCCGGCATGATGCCGTCGCTGAAGTAGCGGACCAGGCCGGCGTGTAGATGGTCAGGGACGAGCGAGCCCGGCAGCGCGCCGACGAATTCTCGCACCAGCGCGTCACGTTCGACGTCGCTGACCTGGTCCCACATCGTCATACGGTCGGACCCTTCTGGTCGATCTGGTTCGCGACGTCGCGAAGGATATCCGGCAGCGCTAACGTCAGGGCCGGGGTCAGCTGGGCCGAGAACCCGCCACCCAAGGCGCCGTTGAACACGATGACGACGACCCCTTCGGCCTTCGCTTTCGCGCGGACCTCGGTGGCCAGGTCGTCGTATTTGCCGGGACCGAAGGCCATCACGCGCCTCCGCTTACAGCGTCGTGCGATGGATCGTCCCCACGACGGAGGACCTCCAATGTTGCGGGGGACTCGGCGAAGTACTCGCGCACGCTGTCCACAAAGCGCGTGGCGATCTCCCGGAGGGTGTCCGTTACCCCGTCATGTCGGAGCGCGAGCTGGATCAACCCCGCGAGCTGCACCGCGCTCAACGGCTGCAGGGCGATGACCATCGGCTCGCCTTCTTCATTGAGGGCGAGGATTTCCGCCGCCATGCACGCGAGAAGCTGCGCGTCGACCTCCGACACGCCCTGCGGATCGTGAATATCTGGCTGTTGGATTTCTAGGCCGTTGGCGTCGAAGAGGGTCATGATTTCTCTCGCTTGTCGCCCCAGCTGACGGTCCCGGGATCGACGGCTGAAAACGAGCGCAAGGCGTGGCGGAGCACTTCCTGGATCGTCCGTGCGCAGTCACGACACAGTAAAATTTTCCAGTCCAGGCCGCCGATCGAGATCCGCGCCTCGCTGAGCATCCAGTCGTCCCGCTCCACATCACACCGCTGGCAAATCTTCATCGTTCGGTCCGGGAAATGACGAGCAGGCCCGCCTTCGTCACGTGTGGGCCCAGCCCGAGGTCCTGGTCACCGAGCATCAGGGTGAAATGGGGCACCACGCACGCGCAGCGGCGATAGTGCCGGTCACACGTCGTGCACCACTTCATCGCGCAGATCGCGCGCCCCGCCTTCAGCCGCGCATCGACGTCGGGACAGCGGCAGGCCTCCAGCGACGAGCCGCACGTATCGCACGAGAGGCCGAGCCCGGCGTCGATCATCCGAGCGCCACCACGTCCTTCTTGTGAATCTTCCATTGCCGGTCATCGCGGATGGCCGTCAGCACGCCCTGCCTGATCATCCGCCGCAGTTTCCGCTCCGACAGGCCGCTGTACGCCATGGCCAGATCGAGCGGCACGTAGGAGGGCAACTCATCGACCGTCGGCCGACGGCGTGTCGGACCTGTCGCGGCGTCTGTCGGACCTGTCGGGCCGGTCGCGCCGTGCGAGAACGCGCGGTGGGCGGCCTGCAGCAGGTCCGTCAGGACCTCCTCGAACGACGACGATCGCGGTCGCAGGGACGCCACCGCCCCGTGCCCGTTCGACGGTCCGGGCGTGACCGGCTCTAAAAGCCCCGTCCGGACCTCCCCGCTGGCCGTCTGCGCCAACGTCTCGACGTCGGCGGCCAGGTAAAGGGTCGGGAACCCCGGTCGCGCCTTGGCGCTGATACGTCCGGCCCGCGCGCGCCGCTCGATCGTGCGTTCGTCGACACCGAGGCGCGCCGCCGCGTCTGTCTTCGTGATCCACCCGGGCTCCTGGCTCATGGCGTGTCTTCCCCCGACAGGTCCGACACCACGACAGGTCCGACCGTGTCGGGCGTTCCACGTGGAAGACGGGCCGCCCGAAGTTCAGCAGCCGCGGCTCGCGCCTCCACCCGATGCGCCCGGCAGTAGTCCTGGTCCGGCGGGACGTGGATACGGCAGCGCCGGCAGAGGGGGACGTCACACGCATCGCATTCGAACGCGGCCCACTCGCGGCAGTGCGTGCAGCGCTTCCGACGTCGGCGCACGCCGCAGACGATCGCAGACCCGCCGCCCGGCAACGCGACCCGTTCACACATCGCGACGCTCCATATCGGGCGCGCGATCGGCGATGAACCGCACGAGCGCGGTGAGCACCACGGCGGGCGGGATCGCTGAGACGTCGCGGCGGGTGAACAGTTCTCGGAACGTGGCCTCGAGCGGCAGACGATACGCGTTCGCCTGGGCCGTGATGACGGGGCCGAGAGCGACCAACGACGGCGACGTCGTCACGAGGTCGCGTCCTGCGGTCGCGAGCGCTCGAATCATTTCCCGGTCTTCCATGATGGCCTTGGCGTTCGTGCGCCAGATCTCGGGGAAGAACATCGGTCCAGTCGTCTCGGCGTGCGCTGACCACCGATCGAGGTCTTCGAGCGGGAGTTCAATCAGTAACCCCGCCACGATCCAGCAGCGCGCCACCATGCGCTTGAAGGCGCGGAGGTCCTCTGCCGTCACGCCCGCTGGGAGCTCGTCGCTCATGGAGCGCCCCGCCCTTTCAACACCGCGGCGATCAACGCGAGCCGGCCGGCGCCGAACGCGATGGTCTCGGGCGCCGTCGCGGCCGCGGTGTCGTGCTCGAGCGCGGCCTGCAGGTCGAGGAGCTCGTCCGTGCGCATGGTCTCGTACAACGCGTAGGTCTCGCGCGCTTCGGCCACGTACACGTCGTAGGACAACCGATCGCGCCAGGTGTTCGTCAATGCGGCACCTCGAGGCCCGCCGCCTTCATCGCGCGCAGTGTGGCCGTGGGGTCGGTGGCCATCGTGTCGTGCCAGAGGTTCAGGAACACGGCGGAGTCGCGCTGCCCGCGCGTGACCTTACGCGTCCAGTCCTGTAGCTTCCGGAACGCCTTCTCGTTCAATGGGCCACCCTGCGGTTGACGCCCGCCTCGATCCGGACATCTCCGGCCTCGACAGCGCGCTGCATCATCGAGAGCGTGAGCTCCGACATCTTCGCGTCGGCGGTCCACTTCCGGATCTGCGCCTCGAGCAGCGCCCGCGCCTGGAGCGACGCGAACCAGATCAGGGCCTGCACCACGAGGCACGCGCCTTGAAACGTCGCGCCGCGCCACACGCCGCCCCGCAGATCCACCACGAGGCCGCCCACCGTGATGGCCACGGCGACCCCGACGGCGATGTCGACGGCGAGCGCGCTGGTCTGGAGCTTCGTCATGGGGATCGCGTTCAGTGCACCTTCTTCTGCCGGCGCCGGACAAACTCTGCGTAATCCGCGGCCGCCAGTTCTCGAAGGACCCGCGCATGGTCCTCGTCGACTTTGATCGCGGCGTCTCGACGCGCGCGTCGACGGATCCGCAGGAACCACACCCACTTCACCACCGTGGCCGCGACGAGGAGAACCAGGCCGGCGACCAGGGCGATCATCAAGGCCATCACGTCACCTGGAGCTCGCGTTCGTTGACCTTCACGCCGGGCGCCAGCACGAAGGCGTTCCCCTCGCGAATGAAGAATCCGTCGACGACGAACCGGTTGAGCATGATGCCGAGTGTGCCGCCGCCGCCGGGATCGGTCCCGGTCCGCGCGAGCTCGCGGCGCACGTCGCCGGTCTCCCGCGCCTGGCTGAACCACCCGCCGGCCATCAGCCGCACGACGCGGCCCTTCATCGAGCTGCCTTCGACGGTCACGACGCGCGGCGTTACTTCGACGACGAGCTCGGGGTGGGTGGTCAGCGCTTTGAGGAGGATCGGTTCGTCCTCGAGGATGCGCGCGCGGATGGCTTGGTAGAGCGCTTCGTCGACGTGGCCATTGGACGGGGCCGTCCCAACACCCTGTTCAGCGCTTCGAGCTGGCTCTTCAGCGTCACGGCCGACGTCGTGATCTCTTCGAGACGCCGATTCACGTCGTCGAGGAGTTGGTGGAACCGTTGCCGTTGTGTCAGCATGCCGCCGCCCTTTCTCGAGCGCCTCGACTCGTCGCCGGAGCTCGGCGTTCTGCCGTAGGAGTGTTTCGTTCTCGCGCGTCAGCCGCGCGGCTTCGTCTTTGGTCACGGTGGTCTCCTCCTCGAACACCTGGCGGAACGCCGTCGTCATCGCGCGGAGGCTGGTCATCGGCCGCTCGAGCGTGCGGCGCACGAGGTCCACCGCGAGCTCGCCCCGGGCGACTTTCTGCGCCGAGTCAGCATCGAGCCAGACCGGCTGCACATACGTGCGGATCGCGTGCCGCCCCCAACACGCGTAGAACTGCCCGAGCTCGAGCAGCGCGACGTCGGCCGCCTTCGGTTTGGCGATGGTCGCGGGGATGTTCGACAACGTCCGCTTGATCTCGTTCGCTTCCCGCTGGACCCCGAGGATCCATACTGGCACGCTGCGGAGCAGCTCCTTGTCGACGCCGCCGATGTCCTGGCTGTCGAGCCAAAGATAGTTCTCGAGCGCCGCGCCCTGGCGGATGTACGCCATCGCCGAGAGCTTGACGGGCGTCCCCCGTCCCTGCGGGATGAACTTCCAGGCCTCCGGGACGACGACGACGGTCTTCGTCTCGTGCTCGAGGACCCAATCGATCGAGGACTTGATGACGAGGTGTTGCATCGAGCTCGGCACCGCGGCCAGGTCCATGACGTTGACGCCGGCGCCGAGCTCGACCCGGGGCGCCCACGTCACCGCGGCGATCGCCGGCACGAGCTCGTCGAGATACTCCCCGAGGACCATATACACGTCGGCGTTCAACCCCTTCGCCTTCTCCTGTAGTCGCGTGAGCGTGCGCCTGACGTCGGCCAGCGTCCGCGCGCCCTTCGTCGCGCGCATGATCCAGGAGCGTTCGAACTTCAACCGTTCGCCGAGGAACGCCTCGAGCATCGACGACACGAAGCGCCAGTCCGCCTGCTCCCGAAAATACGGCGCCGTCGGCCGCCCGTCGAGGAACGCGCCCTCCCCGCGTTTCGTGACGAAGGTCAAGGCCCGCAGCTGCGACCGCGCAATGAGCGCCTCGAGCGTCGTGGTCTTCCCCGCTTCCTGCGTCTGCCCCGTCACGCACATGTGGCGGATCGGAATCCCGACCGGCTTCCCGCTACCAACTTCGAACCCGAGCGGGATCGTCAATCGCCAAGCTCCCACGCGTGATTACACCAGGTGCAGAACACCCAGCCTGGCCCCTTCCGCTTTGACGGGCGGGCGCCGGTGCGCGAACACTCGGGACATTTCGCCGAGGTGATCTTGGACGCCGCGGCCCGGTCAGCCGGCAGCTGCATGAAGGCGCGTTTCGGAGCGCGTCGGAGGCCGAGCTTGTCGTTGATGGAGGTCATCCGGTTGACTCGCGTTCGCGCCGCCCCGCTGTTTCCGACTCTGCTGCCCAGGCGTCAATGACCTCCACCCTGGATCCTGGCCGTACCTCGTCGACCGCGGCTTGCATAATCCCGCCGTAGTGTTTCTCCACCCACGCGACGAAGAGCCCGCCATCGATGCCAGGCTTAGCGACTTCGATCACGCGTCCAGTCGGCGTCGGATAATCGCTCACCATCTTGAGCGGACGGAACCAGGTGTAGAACGTATGGCGATTCACCTTCGTCTCGATGCGTTGGAGGATCTGTTGCCACACCTGGTCGTAGCTCTCGGACTCAACGGGTTTCACAGGCGCCGCTTCACGTGCGACCCACGCGGTGAACGCTGCTTTCCAATAGACAAACGGATCCGCCACTGACTGGCTCGCAGGGAGTCCGGCCTGATCCTCTGCATAAAACGCGATGAGGCGCCCCACTTTCTCCGCTGGGGTTTCGCCGGGCCGCGCGCCGAGGCGATCGAGGAATTCGAAATGAAGCATGCGCGGGACGTGAATACGTCCGTCGCACCAGGCGTGTGTATGGGGATGCGCGCAGGGCGGCCGCGGGACCGCGCCGAGGAGTCCGAGTTCTGGCGTCTGCCCCTCGTGCGCCTCGCGCGCGCGCGGTGTGTGTGTACGTACGTTCAGATCAAGATCCGGAAGAGAGGTTGGTTGCTCATTTTGAGCAACAGATCGCGGAGGTTGCTGCTCAAGTTGAGCATCAAATCTTGGTTGTTGCTCATTTTGAGCATCAGATCGCGGCGGGTCGAGCACGGCATTCATCGTGGTCTGCTGCTCCTTCGGTGGACGTGTCGCCAGTCGATCGAGACACAGGTCGTAGGTCGTGGAATGTCGATGCCGGCGCGCGGTCGCGACAATCCACGGGCCGCCGGGCTGCGTTGGATCCTCGAGCCGCCGCAGGCGCCGCGTGATGGTGGCCACCGACAGCCCGGACCGCGCCGCGAGGGTCGAGAGTTTGGGATAACACTTCCGTCCTGTTTCCCAGTCGCCACACGAGGCGAGCGCTTGAAGCACCTTCCCGTCGACGGCCGGTAACGTCATCGTCCACGCGATCCGCTCCGCGATCGAGGGCCGGTACGTCATGCCGGCCCGACCCGTTGGCGACCGATCGACGTTTTGGTAAAATTCGAGACACCGAGCGACACGAAGCCCCCTGAATCTCCGGGCTTCCAACCCCCGCGCGGCGACGCCTCTCCCTGACGGGCCGCGCGGGTGGATCCCGAACCGAAGGAATGTCAGGGCGCGCTGGGAAGTCGCGCACGCGAATCACACTCGCCGACTCGTCAAGCCTCCTATCGTTCAGCGAATCCGAGCGTGCCCCGCACGGATCCGCCGGTCAGTTCTAGGTCGTCGTCATCACCGATGTCGTCGTCCAGATCCGTCTCGTCGTCCTCGTCGAGATCGAGATCCTCGTCGTCGGGGTCGTCGTCGTCCGGATCGTCCTCGTCGAGTTCCTGGAGGGTCATCGGCCGCTCCGTGGTGGTTCCGGTCTGCTCCTTTGCGCGACCCGCGGAGCGGCCGAGGTCGGCGGGATTGCCGACGCACTTCATCCCTTACCTCGTCGCACGTGCACGCCGTCGTCGTCGATGTACCCGTGGTCGTGGAGCCAGTGCAGCGTGTCCGCGGCGGCTTTCGCGTCGCGCCGGCGCCGTCGTCGAGCGGTCAGGATCCACGTCACGCCGAACGCCAGCACGAACACCAGGACGAACCTCATACGCGCGTCGACGGCGTTCCTAAATCCTGGGCGCTGGGATCTCCCGCGTCCTGGAGCCGGGCCGTCTCCGGACCCACGACGACGACGCCACACACAAACGCGCAGCCGCACTTCGGACAATCGGCGTACACGTCGACGTCGCCGTGTTTCGAGAACAGTATTTGAAGCCGCGCGATCGCGTCCGTGACCTTCATGTCGTCGCGCCTCCCACCGTCACGTCGTCCGCGATCGCCAGGTCGGCCAGCAGTTGCTCGATCTCGGCATCACTCAAGAGGCCCACGCCGTCGACGTCGACCCGGCAGTCATCAGGGATCGCGTCCGGGGTGGACCAGACCCAGAGGGTCAAGGCTGCGCGAATCGTCGCGAGCTCGCGGGGGCTGAGCCGACGCGTGTTAGGCAAACGCCAGCTCCTCGTCGGTGACGTGCCGGATCGACCTGGCCGCGCGCCTCGTCGATGATGAAGCGCCAGCCGTGGCAGTTCACGTCGCCGCAGACACACGGCACGAGGCTGAAGGGCGGGCGCACCAGCGGACGGATGTTGTTGTCGAGGAGCCACCGCTCGAATTCTTCGCGCGTCAGGAGGCGCTGCTTCGGCATGACCACCCCTTCCCTTTCGCCGGGTTCACGTAGCCGCCGTTATCGGACACGAGCAAAATCCCCAAACAAACGCCGACGTTTCACTTCCCGATCGGGAAGCGACCTTTCGCCCCTCATGCGACCTTCCGGCCCTTCCCGCGCGATCCAACCAGCGTGAGACGAGCGCTGAAGTCCAGCTCCAATTGCCGGGGCGCCACCCCGACCCGCACCATGCGCGGGCGCACCGCCAGGAGCATCTGCGCCCGGCTATTGATACGGTTCGCGGCCCGCTGCTCGACCACCCGCCGCACGATGCCCTCCCGGAAGAGGAACTGTCCGGAGCGGGTCTGCTCATACGGAAGCCGGCCATGTCGGGCGAGCCAGCGCACCCCCTTGACGGAGCGTTCGAGCATGCGCGCGGCGTCTCGGGTGGTCAACCAGCGCTGGTCGGGGGGACCGTTCGGTACCGTACTGTCCCAAGCTGTCAGGTTTGCTAGGCTGGACTCAGACATGCTCGACGGCCTACCTACCGTCGGTCGCGTCAAGGCCGTCGCTCCGCTTCCCGGCGTGAGCGGCGGCCGCCTACTGCCCTTACCGCTTCACGCGGCCTTCAATCCCTGCAACACGCCGACGAGCCCGCCGACGAGTTGCCGGATCGCGTCCTCCCCGCGCACCGGCACGACGACGATGAAGCCGTGCGCTTCAGCGCTGAGTTGCGCGTGGCGCCCCTTGACGTCCCGCGGCAGCTGCACGATGAACGCGAGCGACATCGGCTTCTCGCCCGCCAGCACCTTGTGAATGTAGGCGCGGTTCTTCCCCTCCATCGAGGCTTCGAGCGCGTCCATCGTGTAGCCGCAATCCGCCACCGCTTGCCGCCAGACCGCCACCGCCTGGTCGACAGCAATCGACCGCGCGCCCACGACCTGGTCGATATCTGTCACAGCCATCGGGGGCAACGGGGTTTGTACGATGGGCGACATGGTCAGGCCGCCGTCGGGTGTTCGAGTTTCCGCGCGCAGGCGGGACAGATGCCGTGACTCGTGCCGGGCGGACTCGTCTTCGGATCCGTGCACCACGCGCAGATCGTCAGGGCGGGCGGAGCGCTGTCGGTCAACCGCGCGATCCGCTCGGCCTGGGTCATGACGCCAGCTTTCGGAGATTCGCGAGGCTC
>Ga0207686_10000916_pt1 | contig 17663 bp, 18 predicted proteins | sample KBSM24metaG_FD_184396 | JGI IMG/M metagenome (GOLD analysis project Ga0207686, IMG submission 184396) | Miscanthus rhizosphere microbial communities from Kellogg Biological Station, Michigan, USA - KBS M2-4 metaG (SPAdes) (version 2) | ecosystem: Host-associated > Plants > Roots > Rhizosphere >...
TTCAGTTTTCAGAAACAGACATTAAAAAAAAGTAGGGGTCTATCGATGTCTCGTGTTCAGCCGTTACGGGGTTAGGGCCAATATTGATGTAGAGAAAATTCTTTCCGGAAAGTACATGCCACAAGAAAGACTGGCATTTAGGATAAAAGCTGCTAAGAATTTCCGGGAACATTTCATGAATGATACCGTTCCAGCAGGCTTTTTCTAATTCTTCAATTGCTGAATATGTTTTACCATTGCTATTCTCTTTGGTATCTGCCAGCTGCCTGTTTGCTAAACTTGTACCTGTGAAAAAAAGGATCTCGTGGTGGGTGTTTGTTGTTTTCATACAATTTATTTTTTCATAATGCCAAGCTACTACCACGAACAGGCCATTTATAATTGAATTTTGCATTAACGTTTCCCTGATTTGCAGAATTTGCAAATGATTTTATGTGCATCTCAATCGGGTGTAGCTTATACCCCAAAAGGGGTAGGAAATCTGAAGTAGCATCAAGATTTGCAACTAAAAACTGCCTGCTCTATGTTTTTAAACGGAAATACCCTAACTTAAAACCTGAGGTAAAGCGTTTAGCAGTACCCGAACCACCAACTACAAATCAAGAATGCCCGACTACCAATCACAGGAATTCCTGTTCCAACGAATTAAGGAACTTTTGCCGCCCCATGCCTCTTTAGTGGATTCAGTAGCCAACATATTACACGTAAGCAGCGACAGTGCCTATCGCCGGATCCGGGGCGAAACCCCGCTAGTACTTGATGAAGCAAGAATGCTTTGCCAGCATTTTAAAATATCACTTGATCACCTGTTGACTGTAAAAAGCGGTGCCACACTTTTTCATGATATTCGGGTTGATCTGAAAGACTACACTTACGAAAAATACCTTGGCGATATCATAAAGCAGGTGCAACACGCCAATAGCTTTATTCAAAAGGAGATCATTTACCTGAACAAAGACATGCCCTTATTTCATATTTTTTATTACAAACCGCTTGTTGCGTTTCGTTATTTTTTCTGGATGAAAACAATTATTCGTCATCCGGATTTTGCAGAAAAAGACTTCAGTTTTGATTGCTTGCCTCCTGAAATTGAAAAGCTAAGTACAGAGCTAGTGAAGAACTATTGTAATGTCCCCTCTGTAGAAATATGGAATACAGAAAGCATCAATGCAGTGATTGCACAGATAGAATTTTCCAAGGACTCCGGATTTTTTAACTCATCCCAGGATATTAAGATGGTGTATGAAGCGCTGAGTGAAACATTCGATCACCTGAAATCACAGGCGGAATACGGGTCTAAATTTATGCCCGACGAAAACCCGGAGATCAAAAAAAAGAATTTCAAATTTTTTTACAACAGGGTAGCTTTGGGTGATAATACTATTCTTGTGGTGACGGAGAGGGTCAAGACTGTGTTCTTTAATTATATTGGGTTAAATTATATGAGTACAAGAGATGAGGCTTTTTGTGATGCCTGCTATAATGATCTGCAAAACCTGATGAAAAAATCAACACTGATAAGTGACACTGGCGAAAAGCAGCGTAATGTTTTTTTTAGTATCCTGATGAATAAGATAAAAGATAGAAAAAAAAATTTATGATAATAAACGCAGCAGCTATGGACATCAATCAAATTCAGCAACAACTCTTTCAAATTATTAAAAATAAAATGCCCCCTGACACTTCAGTAGCTGATGAAGTGGGTAAGCTTTTGAATATAAGCAGCGATAGCGCCTATCGCCGTATGCGGAGCGAAAAGCAAATTACTTTTGAAGAAGTATATATCCTGGCGAATCATTTTAAAATTTCACTGGATCAATTAATGAGTATTAACACGGGAGGGATGTTATTTCATGGAAATATTGTTAATGAGAAAACCTATGGCTTTGATCAATACCTGACAGGTATGCTTCATACAATGGCGTATTTTACCAGTTTTAAAAATAAAGAACTGTATTATTCTTGTAAAGACATGCCTCTCTTTCACCATTTTTATGTAAGAGAGTTTGCTGCTTTTAAATGGTTCTTCTGGCTCAAAACATACCTCCAATTTCCGGGCTTTGCTAAAAGAAAATTTAAGTTTTCTGATTATCCGGATGATCTTTTTAAGTTGGATCAGCAGGTATTGGGGATGTATAACCAGCTATCAAGTCGGGAAATATGGAATATTGAAAGCATGAGTATTATTTTGCGGCAAATACAGTTTTACCGTGATGCTGATGTGTTTGAATCAGATGAGGATGCCTTAAAAATATATGTATCATTGGAGAAAATATGGGATCACCTGGAAAAGCAGGCAGCGCTTGGGTATAAGTTTAAGATTGACGACCCTGAGCAAAAGCCATTAGGTGAATATAAAATGTATTTTAACGAAGTACTACTGGGTGATAATTCAATTCTTGCCGTTACGGATAATATGAAAATGGCTTTTATGACCCACACCACTTTTAACTTTATGTCGACCAGGGATGTGGCTTTTACTGAGAATATGTACAATCATATGCAAACCCAAATGAAGCGTTCTACCCTTATTAGCGAGGTAAGTGAAAAAGAAAGATCCCGCTTTTTCAGAATTATCCGTGAAAGAATTCAAAAACGCAAAGAGGCGCTGGAGGTTTAATGTTATAATTTTCAAAAGAAGCCGGACTCTCTTTTACCGGCAAAATTTTTGGAGTACATTTGAGTTACTATGAAACAATTCTTACTCATTTTACTGTCAGTTAGCCTGGCTGCCACTGTAAACTCCCAATCAATTTTAGACAAAGTAAAAAAGAAACTCAACACAAATTCCGGTCTTACTGAAGAAGAGGCGGGAAGAGGTGTGAAGGAAGCATTGAATAATGGGATTGGCTCTGCTGTTTCTTTTCTTAATAAACCTGATGCATTTTTTAAAAGTGAGCTTTATAAGGTTTTGTTGCCTCCTGATGCTAAAAAAATGGAAAAAACTTTGCGTGATATGGGGATGGGCAAGATGTGTGATGATGCAATTGAAGCGATCAATCGCGGGGCTGAGGATGCAGTAGGATATGCTACGCCAATTTTTGTTGATGCCATTAAACAAATGACAGTAACCGATGCGTTGAAGTTGGTAACAGGTGGCAAGAATTCTATTACAGAGTTTTTCCGTACAAAGACTTCCGTAAAACTGAAAGAGGCATTTATGCCTGTGATAAATAAATCACTTGAAAAAACAAATGCTACCAAATATTACGGTGATGCTGTGACCCGGTACAATAAAGTTCCTTTTGTAAAAAAAATGAATCCCGATATGGCAGACTATGTTGCTGATCGAACATTATTTGCTTTGTTTGACAGGATCGCAGTAGAAGAGGTAAATATCCGCAGCAACCCCGCAGCAAGAACATCTGATTTGTTGAAGAAAGTATTTGGAGGAACGACTAAATAAAATATTCGCATATTTAGTCTTAAAAAAGAACACCGGTTCATCTTCCGGTGTTCTTTTTATTTAAGGCAATTTGAAACAACTATTTAGCTCATCTTTTTAGATTGTATGTTGTTTCGTCAAAGCTATTAGCCCCATTGTCATCTTTCTGGTAAAGGGCTGCGCTGTTTGCAGTTAGACTTTGGATAGTCAAGGTATCTCCTGAAATTTCCACTTTATTATTTGGTAATAGCTTGTAATTTATAATGAAACCGGATCCATCGATAAATAAACTCAAAGTATTATCATTTTTGAATTCCATATAATCGGAAGCTTGGCCCGTATAATTATCATTGTAGACAATTGTGCCATTATCTACCTCTTTGTCAAGGATATTAACGACTCCCCATTTCCCGATAAGTGATGGGGCTGGTGCTTGAGTTTCTGGCTTGCTGCAGGCTGTTATTAACAATGTTGCGAAGGCAGATGCAAGAAGGATCTTTTTCATAATTGTAATTTTTTTGTTTTTAAGAATCAGATATGATTAAACATTTTTTACTTTAAGGATGGTTCAGTTTTCTTCCTATTCTTTTTCTCTCTTACCATATTACCCACTAATAATTTTACATGGAAACCAATTGGTGATTGGATTGAATTGATATTGGCAAAGACTCCGGCACCAAGTCCCATGAAAGAAGAAAATGCCCAGTTGACATCCGTCTGCATCATAAAACCAACGGCAGATTTCTTTTCTTTTGTTGAAGTATAATTCGATGAGTTGGATGCGGCAATTAAAAAAAAACTACTGGTAACCTCGGAATGTTGAAAACTAACTTTTTCGCCGCTAACATAGGATAGACCAGCTTCTGTTGTTGCCCATGTGTTTCTGCCCATTTTAAAGTACCTGCCTGCAGTAAGACTGACAATTTTCATATTTGCCTGGACGGAATATGTGATAGGGATAAACAATATATACCCGGTTTCAGGTATGTAATCTGAAGGCAAATTTTTAGGATCCATATCAAATTCATGGTACGATAATGTAGCACTCCATTTATTTTTAAAAATGGTTTGCATGCCGAGGTCATAGGAAGCAGCTTCATGAGTGCCTCCGCCTGCACCTGCTTGCAGGTAGAGCTTGTTCATCGTTTTTGTTTGGCCAGAAGCCGTAATCATAAAGGTTAAAGACATAATGAAGAGGAAAATCCGATTGACCTGTTTTTTGTTTGTGCGGTTCATGATCTTAGGTTTTAGTTTGTTTAAATTTTATTGACAACTCAAACCTACTCTCGCTGTAAGCCTATTTATAATTGAATTTTGCGTGTGCACCTGGCTGGTTTGCAGTTTTTGCAACTGACTTATTTTAACTGCTTTTGGTTTCTGATACTTGATTTTTTTAAAGATTTTCCAATATCTTTTTTTCAGCCAAAAAAAGCAGGAACAGTATAAGAGAAAATATTGCCATCATTACAAGAAATCTTATGGTGTTAATTATTTCTGCAGATAGTTTCATAAAATGATATTTAAGCTTAATGAGGGAACAGATTTGTATATCAAGCTACTTTTCACTAACTGTGTCGCCGGTTCATTTTTAAAAGAAAATGACATGGCCCTTTTATTATTCTTTTTTGAGGCAGTGAAAAAAGGAATACTTCCTATCATGGAGACAAGCCCTATAAGTTCGAATGTACCTTTGACACCATCATTTTCATATGAATTACCAAGCCACCCTTCCTGGACAAGATCACCCTTAGGTATAATAATTCCTGTTAATACTAATGTTGCTCCGCCACCCAAAAGAACCCAGGCAATTGATTTTTGTTTTTTACTTTTTTGCAGGTAGTCTGTCTTAGCCAAACTTTGCCTTTGTACGTTCTGCTGGCAAAACGAAGTAGCCGAGAAAGCAAGTATAACTGTGCAGGTAATGATTTTTTTCATATATACTTATTTACTTGTGTGAGATCAATTGAATTTTCTTATCGTTTGTGCGATTTTCTTATTAGTCTACTTCCATTCCACTCAATCCCCCGTAACCAAAAACCTTGAATTTTTCTTCTTTGTTAGATGCTGTATTATACAGCCTGATGGAAACAGAAGTATCACTAAGCCAACTGTATGCGGCTTTATCAAAATCTTCTAGAGCTCCATATATTGCAGTATGGCTTTTAAGAGTGTCATTTTCTTTCTGATAGTATCTAACGGTATAAGCATTACCCATGAAGAATGTTCTATACACTTCTACGTCGTACGATTTATGTGAAACCAAATTTTCCTCAGGCTCTTTACCGTTCCTTACGTCAGGAATACTTATTTCCCCTTTCGGCAAAGGCGATGAATGATTGCAGGCAAATGGAAGAAAGCAAAAGATTAAAGTTGATAGCGCAATGAAGATATTTTTCATAAACTGATTTTTAATTTAGGAAGGGATAGCCCAGTGTCTGATCCTTTGTAAATTTTTTTTGAGATTACCTTTTGCTTACTCTAAGCTATCATCAACAATGAGGTTTCCGAAACAGGAATTGGCAGTTGGCTTTGTCTGTTTGGTAGTTGTTGGTAATAACCGGGGGCTGCAAGAGATAGTAATGAAAAATCATAATAATGCTGTACATAACCCCTAATTGCAAATTTTGCTGATAAACGAGGAGTGCTTTCTTATTATCCGTAAAATTATTTGCTAAAGAGAGCCAATTGCCAATGGAACTAAGTGAATGACCAAAGAGAGTGTGAATTCGAAAAACAAGTCGATATCTTTAGTTTATGTACTCATTTATAAAAAGACGGCTTTTGTTTGTGTTGGCTATGAAAAAACTGTCTTACAAATCTTCCATTTCTTTTTTGTTTTTGTATATGGCTTGTTTTTATGGGGGATGGAACTGTTCAAACAAAGAAAACAATACCAAGATTGCCCCTTCTAAGGCTGAAGTGAAATCCGCCAGTAATTCTCCAAGAGCGCATATAATGAATGTTTCAATTGACAGAATTGGTCCCTATGCCTGGGGAAGAAACTTTGATAGTTTCAATGTCGTATTTCTTAAACATGATCAGACCAGGCATCTTGGAATTAATTTTCATGCTACAGGATTTGCTTTTGGCGAGCCAATGGAATTTTCCTGGAAATTGGAAGGCTATAGCGATGCTTGGTCGGTGCTGCCAAATCAACTGTTTGATGAACGGGTAGGGCGTGTAGAGTTTTACGATTTTCTTAATCCAGGCAAATACACTTTTATTGTCCGTGTAAGGAAACAAGGCGGGGACTGGATAAAACCCGAAACCAGGCTATTTATCAATGTAGCACCGACGTTGTGGACATTATGGTGGTTTTGGGCATCTTTAATTGGAGCAATAGGCTTACTGATATACATCGTCAGTAATTTAAGGGTTCGTGCTGTAAGAAAAAAGGAACGTTTAAAAGCTGCTCACGAAAAAGAATTACTGGAAATGGAAGCAAGAGCGTTGAGGGCACAAATGAATCCCCATTTTATTTTCAATTGTATGAATTCTATTAAGGCATTAATACAAACTGACGATAAACAAAAAGCAACAGACTATCTTACTACTTTTTCAAAACTGATCAGAACATTATTTCAAAACTCTGATAAAAGGCAGATAAGCCTTTATGATGAGTTAGAGACCTGTCGTCTATATACCCAATTGGAGGCAATGCGGTTGAATGGAAAACTGAAATATGATTTTACTATTGATCCCAATGTCGATCTGAAATCCCTAATGGTTCCTGCATTGACTATTCAACCATTTATTGAAAATGCCATCTGGCATGGGATCGTACCAAAGGAACAAGGAACAATAAATATTACTGTTAAGCAAAATGAAGATGCGATTGTTTGTGAAGTGGATGATGACGGTATTGGTCGTGAAATGTCACAACTAAATAAGCCGGCAACACCTGTTATTCATGAATCAAAAGGCGATCATTTATCACAAGAAAGATTGAATCTTGAAAAAATGTTGAATGATACAAATACTTCTATTGAAACGATAGATCGATATGATAATACACAGCCGGCAGGAACAAAGGTCATTATAACTTTTAATATCCAATAGTATGTTACGATCGATACTCATTACATCCATCTCTTTTTTAATCTTGTTTATGGCGTGTTTTTATGGAGGCTGGAGCTGTTCAAACAAAGAAAAAAATATCAATATAGACCCTTCCGTAGCTGAAGTGAAATCCGCCAGTAACTTTCCAAGAGCGGTCATAGCTGATGTCCTAATTGGAGGAATGAGTCCTTATTCCTATAAAAGAAATTATGATAGTTTCAATGTCGTATTTCTTAAACATGATCAGACCAGGCATTTTGGAATTGATTATCGTTTTACAGGATTTACTTTTTACGAGCCTATAGAATATTCCTGGAAATTGGAGGGCTATAACGATGATTGGTCAGAAGTGTCAACTACTATGTATGATGAAAGGTATACGTTTGGCAAATTTTTCGACTTTCTTAATCCAGGCAAATACACTTTTATCATGCGTGTAAGAAAACAAGGCGAAGACTGGAGATATCCGGAAACAAGACTATTTATTAATGTCGCACCGGCGTTGTGGACATTGTGGTGGTTTTGGGCATCCTTAATTGGAGCATTAGGGTTACTGGTATACATGGTCAGTAATTTAAAAGTTCGTGCCGTAAGAAAACAGGAACGTTTAAAAGCCGCTCATGGAAAAGAATTGCTGGAAATGGAAGCAAGAGCGTTGAGGGCACAAATGAATCCCCATTTTATTTTCAATTGTATGAATTCCATTAAAGCATTAATTCAAATTGATGAAAAACAAAAAGCAACGGACTATCTTACTACTTTTTCAAAACTGATCAGAACATTATTTCAAAACTCTGATAAAAGGCAGATAAGTCTTTATGATGAGTTAGAGACCTGTCGTCTATACACCCAATTGGAAACAATGCGTTTGAATGGTAATCTGAAATATAATTTTAATATTGACCCCAATGTAGCCCTGAAATCAGTGATGGTTCCTGCATTAATTATTCAACCATTTATTGAAAATGCCATCTGGCATGGGATCGTACCAAAGGAACAAGGAACAATAAATATTATCGTTAAGCAAAATGAAGATGCGATCGTTTGTGAAGTGGATGACGATGGTATTGGCCGTGAAATGTCACAACTAAATAAGCCGGCAACGCCTGTTATTCATGAATCAAAAGGCGTTCATTTATCACAAGAAAGATTGAACCTTGAAAAAATGTTGAATGATACAAATGCTTCTATTGAAACGATAGATAGGTATGATAACGCACAGCCGGTGGGAACAAAGGTCATTATAACTTTTAATATCCAGTAATATGTTACGATCGATACTCATTGATGATGAACCGCAAAATGCAATTATTTTAAAGAAAGATCTTGAAATGCACTGTCCTGCAGTTGACGTAATTGCTGTCTGCCATTCAGCAAAGGAAGGGATCATGACAATTAAAAAAGAGAGACCTGACCTGGTTTTTCTGGATATTGAAATGCCATGGATGAATGGTTTTGAAATGCTCGAAATGCTGGATGAGATCAATTTCAGCACCATATTTACTACAGCACATGATCAGTTTGCTGCCAAGGCTTTTCGTATTAGTGCCGTTGACTATTTGCTTAAGCCAATAGATTCAAGCGATCTCAAAGAAGCTGTAAGAAAGGCCCAGCAGAAAATAGAAGATCAGCATGGTAATATTCATATTGAAAACCTCCTACGCAATATCAAACAACCATCCTCTCAACAAAAGATTGCTTTGCCTTACAGGGAGGGATATGAATTTGTAGAAGTAAGTCATATTATTTACTGCCAGGCGGAGGGTGCTTATACCAAAGTGTTTCTTGATAATAAAAAATACATACTGGTATCCAAAACACTTGGCGACATTGAAGAATTACTTCCTACCGATATATTTCAGCGTATTCATCATTCGACAGTAGTTAATCTGAACTATGTTACTCATTTTGTAAGAACCGATGGGGGTTATGTTAAGTTACAAACAGGAGAGCAATTAACGGTTTCAAAATCAAAAAAAGAATCAGTAATGGGAAGGCTTGGATTAAAAAAAGATTAAGCACCCGCCAGCAACACCTGCCATGCCTCTTTCACTTTCCCTTCCGCCAGCAATTTTTTTGCATAAGTATGCAATTCTTTTTCCATGTCATCAGGATTCAAGCTGTAATACTGAATGATGTTTTTAAGATGAGTATCATCAAATGATGGCTCAATGACGGGCATTTCTCTTACATTGGCCAAATGTCCAAGATCATTTCCTGAAAGTATATCACTGTTACGGATACTTCCAGGTAACGCATCAACACCAATTCCTAATTCAGTATTTGGTTTTGGAACCATGAATAAATTTGTTTCATCTACTTTACAATACCAATCACCGCCAAGTCTTGCAATGTGATGGATCTTTCTTTGATCTATTTTTTTATTTTCATCGAGTAACGAGTCATCAATATGCATTCTCATCACCTCGCATATTACGAGATTGCCTGCGCCACCTTCAGTACCTAGTGGTTTTACTTCGAGCACTCTGCACTCCATCTTTACTTTACTTTCTTTTACCATCGGGGGTTTAACTAGCGTAGCTGGCTCAGCAGTAAACCCGGCTTTTTCAAATTCATTCATTTCTTTTGGATACTCGCAGCTTGCCAGTGAAACCTGGTGAACCATTTCATAAGTAACAACGTTAATCACAACTTCCGGCACCTCCATTACATTTTCAAGTGTATGCTTGGTCGTGTTATCTCTTACTCTTCGTGACGGAGAAAAAATAACGACCGGTGGATTGGAGGAAAACAAATTAAAGAAGCTAAACGGGCTAAGATTTATATTGCCCGCCTTATCAATTGTGGAAGCAAAGCAAACGGGTCTTGGTGCCACAACATGTTGCAGGTAATATTGTTTTTCAGCTGTTTTTAAATCTTTTAGGTCGAGGATCATAGATCAAATTAGAAAACAAATATCCGTAAAGAAGGAATCCAAAACCTTGAAACGGGTAGAATCCTTTTAACCCGCCTGTTTACCATTTATAAATTCTTTTATCAATATGTAACTTAATTTATCCCACCTTCGTTATACGAAAGACTTCGTTTAGTCAATTGAAAAACAATAAAACCAATTAGTCATGAGAAAGAATCTTTTTTTAATGCTGGCAATAACAGCCCTCGGCTTTTCGTCTATGGCCCAAAAGAATGATAAGTATGACGACAAAGACAGAATTGAAGGCAGTGGCAATGTGATCACCAAAGAGATTAGTGTAAAGTCTTTTGATGAACTGAATGCCAGCGGCGTTTTTAATCTCCTGTTATCGCAAGGTGATAAGGAATCTTTAAAAATAGAAGCAGACGATAACCTAATGGATCTGTTCATTGTGGAAAATGACGGATCAACTCTTACGATCAAGATGAAAAAGAATTCAAACTTCAACAGCAAAAAACAATTGAAGGTATATGTCACATTCAAAACTTTAAAAAGCATGGACCTAGGTATGGTTGGCGGCACTTCATCCGATGACAAATTGAAGTTTACTGATTTGAAATTAAAGAATCAAAGTGTTGGCTCAGTAAGTCTTAATATGACATTACAAACACTTAACATGGAAAATCAAAGTGTTGGTTCAGTAAAGCTTGAAGGCAGCGCTGAAAATGCTGTAGTAAAGAATAATAGCGTTGGTAGTATCAATGCAGGAAATTTTGTTGTACAAAAAATGGATATTGAAAATAATGGCGTTGGCTCTGCAACAGTAAATGCAGAAAAGGAATTAAAATATTCAGATTCTTTTCTTGGTAAAGTGAGTAACCGGGGAAATGCAACAGTGAAAAAGAAAAACAAAGTTGTGATATAAGAGAAGATCGAAAGCCCAAAGCCGGAAGCCGGAAATGAAATACTCTCCGGTTTCCGCTTTTTTATTTTTTATTTTTCAAAATACTCCACCCTATCGGGTCAGTTTCTTCGGCAACAATTGTATTGCTCAGTTTACCAAGCCCGTCAATTTCCATATCAACCAAATCATTTGGTTGCAACCATTGTTCAGCATAATTCGGGTCGTTGAGTTTTCCTGTTCCATTCAATTCCAAAAAACAGCCGGTACCAACCGTTCCGCTTCCGATCACATCACCGGGAAAAAGATCAGCACCATAAGAGGCTCTTTCGATGATCTCAGCAAAGGTCCAATCCATATCACTCAAATTTCCTTCACTCACCTGCGCACCATTTATCCAACATTTCATTGAAAGATTCCAACTTTTTCCAACATGATTTTCTTTACAAGGCACAACAAACGCTTCTAATTCTTCCAGTGTCACCAGCCAGGGTCCAACGGCAGTTGAAAAATCTTTCCCTTTTGCCGGTCCAAGATTCAATAACATTTCTTCCATCTGTAATTTTCTTGCACTCAGATCATTCATGATCATCAGGCCGCCAATATATTCATCGGCATCTTCCGCTTTTATATTTCTACCGTGTTTACAAATAACGATCGCTGCTTCCAGTTCAAAATCCAATTTTTCAAAATGATCAGGCATGCAACGAACATCACCGGGCCCTTGTATGCTATGATGATTGGTAAAATAAAAAACAGGATATTGATCAAACTCCGGTATCATTTCTACTTTACGATTTTTTCTTGCAGCAGCCACATGTTGGCGAAATGCATAACCATCGCGGCAAGAACTTGGAAAAGGCACCGGCGCCAATAGCTGTAATTCATTTAATGGCATTCCCTTGTTGCTGAACCTTTCTCCTTCACGCAACATCATTTCTCCTGCCTGCGCCACTGCATATGACTCCTCCCAGTAATTCAGGAACAAACCCATACTATTTGGAAGGTCAGGATGCAGCACTTCCATATCATAAACAAGATCACCGATCAACACACCCAACCTGTCATGCCCATCCTGTAAAAAAGAAACTAATTTCATCGAATAAGTATTTAGTGGCGCAAGATAAATTTTATTATGAAGCCAGCGATAGTAATTCTTATCGTCGTTCTTTGCGTCGCACACTTGTGCAACAATAATTCTATTCGGCATTTTCGTAACTTGATCCCATGAGAATAAGACTCACTATTGCTGTTATTTTTTTATTTGCATTCACAACAAAACAGGCAGAAACAAATTCCTGGATCCGTATCAATCAACTCGGTTATCAACCAGCTGGCGTGAAAGTAGCCGTATGGTGCAGTAAACAGGAACTAGTAATTAGTAGTTGGGAATTGGTGGACGCTGCATCAAAGAAAATTGTCTATTCTTTAAAATCCGAAAAAGCATTCGGTGCTTATGGCCCTTTCAAACAAACATGTCGGTTAAATTTTTCTGCATTTAAAAAACCAGGTCGTTATTATTTACAGGCCGCTGGAGTAAAATCTCCGGAGTTTGAAATTGGTGACAATGTGTACAAAGGTGCTGCTGATTTTTGTTTGCGTTATATGCGACAGCAACGAAGCGGTTTCAATCCATTTTTAAAAGACAGTTGCCACACACATGATGGCTATGTATTGTATGGCGAAAAAGCAGGAATAAAGGACAGCACACATATTGATGTTACGGGTGGTTGGCATGACGCCAGTGATTATTTGCAATACAGTGCAACATCGGCCAATGCAACTTATCATCTGCTTGCCGCATACAGAGATTTTCCAAATGTGTTCACGGATGAAAAATTAGCCAACGGCCTTGATGGAAAAAATGGAATGGCCGATGTGCTCGATGAAGCAAAGTGGGGGTTGGATTGGTTATTAAAGATGCATCCAAAAGAAGATTGGATGTTCAATCAACTAGGTGATGACCGGGATCATATGGGAATGCGGATACCAAAGGAAGACACCAACTATTATGGTAAAGGATTAGAACGGCCAGTATATTTTATTAGTGGTGAGCCGCAACAGAGAGGAAAGTTTATGAATAATACAACTGGCACAAGCTCAACAGCCGCAAAGTTCTCCAGCGCTTTCTCATTGGGATTTGAATTATTTAATAAGATCGACACATTTTATTCTAATCTATTATATGAAAAGGCTGGGTCGGCATATGTCTATGCATTTAAGAAATTTGGTGTAACTCAGACAACCTCTGTAAGATCTCCTTATATATATGCAGAAGATAATTGGGAGGACGATATGGAATTGGCGGCAGTTATGTTAGAAAGGGCTAACAGAAATATGAATTATAGAAGAAATAAATCAACAATTTCTGAGTATCAGGCTATTGATGAAAGAATGGTAAATATTGTTGAAGAAAAAATTACACCATGGTTAGGAGCAGATACTGCAAAACATTATCAGTGGTATCCATTTATTAGTCTCGGACATTATGAGTTTGCAAAAGAACTTAAAACTTGGGGTAGAGATACCCTGACAGGTTATTACAAACAAGGCATAGAAAAAGTTTGGGACAAAGCAAAACAAAACGCATTCTATCGTGGCATTCCTTTTATCTGGTGCAGTAATAATCTTACGACATCATTTGCTATTCAATGTTACTGGTACAAACAACTAACAGGAGATAAAACTTTTGATGAATTAGAGCAGGCAAATTTCGATTGGCTTTTTGGATGCAACCCATGGGGCACAAGCATGGTTTATGGTTTGCCCTCATGGGGCGATACACCTGTTGATCCGCATTCTGCATTTACACATTTAAAAAATTATCCTATCGATGGAGGATTGGTTGATGGTCCTGTTTATACAAGCATTTATAAAAATCTTATCGGCATTACACTTTATCAGCCTGATGAGTATGAAGAATTTCAAAGCGGTCTTGCTGTTTATCATGATGACTACGGAGATTACAGCACCAATGAACCAACAATGGATGGGACAGCTTCATTAATTTATTTATTGGCAGCGAAGGAGGCGCAAAGCAAAACAAAAAAGTAACCGCCTCCGGAAATGGAGGCTTCACTTATAGCCATGGCGGAATTATTCGTGGTGATTCAACAAAGAAAAATATGGCATTGGTTTTTACTGGTCACGAATTTGCCGAAGGCGGAAATTTCATCGCCAATGCATTGCAAGAACAAAAAATAAAAGCATCTTTCTTTTTTACCGGTACATTTTATTATAACCCTAAAAATGATAAGCTCATCAAGCAATTAGCGAAGGATGGAAATTTTTTAGGCAATCATTCCTATTCTCATTTATTGTATTGCGATTGGAACAAAAGAGACAGTTTGTTAATCGATAAAGCAGAATTCTTAAATGATCTTTTAGGATCTATGGAGCGACTGGGACATATCAGCGATAATGCAGGCGATCCACCTTCATTACGTAAGTCACAGTATTATTTTTTACCGCCTTATGAGTGGTATAATGATACAATTGCTGCCTGGTGCAAGGAATTCAATAAACAACTGATCAATTATACACCCGGTACGCTAAGCCATGCTGACTATACAACATCAAAAGACAAGAACTACCGTAGCAGCAAAACGATCTATAATTCTATCATTGATTATGAACGATCAAAACCAGCCGGATTGAATGGATTTATTTTGCTCATGCATATCGGTGCAGGACCTGGTAGAACGGATAAATTTTATGCCCGTTTACCGGGACTAATCAAATATTTAAAGCAAAAAGGCTATCAGTTTCAGACAGTTGAACAATTGCTAACGAATGATTAAAATCAGCACATACCACTCATAAAAACATACTCACCATTGACCATTCACCCCTCACGTTTCTTATCTTTGCAGCTTTAAGAAATAGTGTATGCAATTCGAAAAAATTCACAATAAAGGGCGGGCTCAATTATTCAAAAACCCTTACCTGGAAATGCTTACCAAAACACATCCGTTGGTGATTTGGGGTATGTATACTCCGGTAATGATCTATATGTTGTATTACAGCGGTAATAGCTTAGGTTTTTCAACAACCCGTATCATACTTACTTTTTTAGGAGGCATGCTTTTCTGGTCACTCTTTGAATACATTGCTCACCGTTTTTTGTTTCACATGGTGGCAAACAGCGGCAGGGCAAAAAAATTTGTATATACACTGCATGGCAATCATCACCATTATCCAAGAGATAAGCAGCGTTTGTTCATGCCGCCGGTACCAAGTCTTATTCTTGCATCTGCAATTTTCGGACTGATGTATCTATTGCTCAGGCAAAATACATTTATGTTCTTTCCCGGTTTCCTGTTAGGTTATCTTATGTATGGCACTATGCATTATGCAATTCATGCATGGAACCCGCCTTTTAAATGGATGAAACCTCTTTGGAGAAATCATCATCTTCATCATTATAAGAACGAACACAATGGTTATGGGGTAAGCACCACCATTTGGGATCATGTTTTCGGTACCATGTTCGATCTTAAAAATGAAAAAGAAGATAAAGAGAAGGTAAAGGAACTGATGTTTGAGAAGAAGTAATTATTTCCAGGGCAACATTACTACTATTTAACTTTTGTTGCACATTTTACCCAGAGCGAAGGGCTTCGTTCGGCCTTCTGTTCGCTATTCACCATTTTTCATCATCACTTATATTCTCATCCTTTTTGTTGAATTGCTGGCGTGATATTATTTTCTGTTCTTGTCTTTCGATCATTAGATCGGTAATAATTAATGCTGCATTCGTTCCAGCATTTTCATTCAGCAGCTGTTTCAATTTTGTTTCACTTACATCCATCCGGTAAAGGATCGAAACTAATTTTTGGAAATCAGTATTTATTAACTGATCTATTTTTTCCGCTAGTATTTGCTTGGCAAACGAATGATCCTTTTCGTTTACAATAACTTCAAGCTCTTTTGAAACTTCCTGCAATACCTGTTCATCTTTCATGGATCAAAAATACTCAACATAAAGCAGTAAGCTTAACGCGGAGTTCATCATTATTATCGACCATTTATCCAAAAATGGTTTTAAAAATTATCTTGACTCGTCTAATACGAATTATATCGTATAAATTCGTTTTTGTATAGCCATAACCAACAACATGAAGAAAACCCTACTGTTTACAGCATCCTTTTTATTTTTTTGCATCATATCATGGTCGCAGGGAACATTGAAAGGAAAAATTATTGACTCTGCTTCAGCCAAGCCACTTGGCTTTGCTACAGTTACTGTTTTTAAAGCTGCAGATACTGCTATCATTACTTATCGCCTAAGCACGCCTGAAGGTGATTTTAAAGTTCCCGGAATTCCGCTGGACATAAATTGCAGGGTCGTGATCTCCTTTTCAGGCTATAGCATTTTCAGAAAAGAATTTACTATTACTGCTTCCCAATCAATTTTAGATATTGGCTCGGTCCCACTTACTACTGATGCAAAGACACTTGATGAAATATTGGTTTATTCAGAGCGGCCACCAGTGATCATGAAAAAAGATACGATCGAGTTCAATGCTTCAGCTTTTAAAACTTTACCCAATGCGCTGGTGGAAGATCTTCTGAAAAAATTGCCAGGTGTGATGGTAGACAGAGATGGAAATATTACTGTAAATGGAAAACCAGTCAACAGAATCTTAGTTGATGGAAAAACTTTTTTTGGTGATGATCCTAAAATGGCGACAAGAAATTTACCAGCCAATGTGATCGATAAAGTACAAGTGACGGATGATAAAGAAGAAGCAATGCGAAATGGAGATGATAATCTTAATAATGTTGGTAAGGTTGTTAATATTACTTTGAAAAAAGGAGTGAAGAAAGGATGGTTTGGAAAAATGTATGCAGGGGGTGGAACTGATAAACTATACGAAGCGGGCGGTATTGCCAATGTTTATCGTGATACGTTACAGGTAAGTGTGCTTGGCTATATGAACAATCTAAACCGTACCGGCTTTAGTTATTCTGAGCTGATGCAATCCGGAGGATTCGACAGGGTAAGAAGCAATAGTGCCAGCAATAGCACCAGTGTTTGGAATAATGCCGGAGGCAGTGGTATCTCGATCAACGGGATAAATTTTGGCGGTTCGCAAAGTTTTGGCGGCATTTCAACAAGTAATGGAATTGGTTTTAATATAAATCATGCGCCAAATAAAAAACAATCGATATATCTCCAGTATTTTAATGGAAATGTAAACAGTGACCGGCTGACGCATACAAATCTTGCTCAATACAACGGAGATACGGTAATAAACACAACTACAAAACTTACCGGCGATTTCATTACTCATACACATAATTTCGGCGTAGGTGCAAGATTGAAACCCGATTCTGTTACAAATATTCTATTCAATGCAAGCTACCTTATCGGGTTACAGGATGAAGATCGCTTTAGCGATATCAGGGGGAATAATAGCAAGATCGGATCATTAAGTGAT
>Ga0207686_10000918_pt1 | contig 17659 bp, 16 predicted proteins | sample KBSM24metaG_FD_184396 | JGI IMG/M metagenome (GOLD analysis project Ga0207686, IMG submission 184396) | Miscanthus rhizosphere microbial communities from Kellogg Biological Station, Michigan, USA - KBS M2-4 metaG (SPAdes) (version 2) | ecosystem: Host-associated > Plants > Roots > Rhizosphere >...
CTTCCTGACCGGGCCTTTTGCAACAATACGATCATCGCCTCCTGGAAAACATCTTTGGCCTCCTGGGCAGAGCCGTTGTTATTGATAACCAAGCTTTGAACCATATTAAAGTTGTCCTTATAAATGGTTTCAACTGCCTTTTTATCCCCTAAAGCCAATCCTTCCAACAACTCTTTCTCTTTTATATCAGGGTTCACTCGTCTTGATTTAATACAATTATTTAGAATTAGTAACCCAAAGAAAGCCAAAAAAAACTATTTCGGGGCGGGTTACCTTTTTCTTTCCCGGGTATAAATGCCGAATTCTATTGTTTAAACAAAATCTAAAACAGAAAACATGAAAAAGCTTTTTATCGTATTGGCGATCGCAACAGCATTTGCTTCTTGCAATGATGACAAGAAAACTGAATCAACTACTGAAACAACTGCTCCAGCTGCTACAGCTCCAGATACAACAGTTGTTGTTCCAGTTGCTACTGATGCTCCGACTACTACAGCGACTACAGCTCACTAAGATTTTCATATGGCAAGCAATCGTTAGAGGCCATCCCGAGAAATCGGGGTGGCTATTTTTTTGCTTTTTGGAGGTGTCCATTCGGACAAACAATCGTTCTGGTGTAATTATTTTGTATAAATGGCTTGCTTCTTAAAAATGAATACTTATTTTTGAAATCAGATGACAATTACAAAAGCATATCGTTGGTTTTATTTTTATTATTTCTTTAGCCAGAAGCCGGGATTGCTTTTGTTGAAAACATATTAAGTTTAAAAACTGAAATCAACATAAAGACTCCCGGCAAAATGCCGGGAGTTTTGTTTTTAATATGAATACAAGAGTTTCAATACAAGGTTACGAAGGCAGCTTTCACCAGGTGGCAGCGCAACAGTTTTTTGGAAAAGATGTTCAGGTACTTCCTTGCGCCACTTTTCGTGACGTAATAAAGATCGCTTCTAACAAAAAAGAAAGTGATGGTGGAGTAATGGCTATCGAGAATTCAATTGCCGGAAGCATTCTTGCCAATTACAACCTTCTTCAAAAATCAAACCTTAAAATAATCGGTGAGATATATCTTCAGATCAAACAAAATCTTTTGGTAAACCCGGGAGTAAAACTGGAGGATATTCGTGAAGTGCATTCACATACTATGGCCTTGCAGCAATGCTATGATTTTTTGGATAAGCATAAATGGAAACTGGTGGAGACCGAGGATACGGCGTTAAGTGCAAAACAAGTTCATCAGCATAAGAGCAAACATATTGCAGCTATTGCAAGTAAACTTGCCGCTGAATTATTTCAATTGGAAGTCCTGGCTCCGGGTATTCAGACGATGAAAAATAATTATACAAGGTTTTTGATGTTGCAGAGACAAGATGTGGCTCAAACTATAAACGAAGCCAATAAAGCGTCTGTGAATTTTCAGACTGATCATTCAAGAGGTAGTTTGGCAAAAGTGCTGACGAAAATCGCGGAGGGTGGTATTAACCTGAGCAAGTTGCAAAGTTTCCCGATCCCCGGAAGTGATTTTAAATATAGTTTTCATGCAGATATGGAGTTTGAGACAATAGACCAATTTCAAACTGTGGTTGAGCAGATAATGCCATTAACAGAAGAACTAAAAATTTACGGTGTTTATAAAAGAGGGTTGTGGAAATAGAATAGAACCAAGATTAACATGATTTATAAAATGATTATTGGGAAATATGGAAACAAGTAAACGATTAGAAGGTATTGGTGAATATTATTTCTCGCAAAAGTTGAGAGAGATCGATGAACTAAACAAGCAGGGAAAGAATATCATTAATCTCGGAATTGGCAGCCCGGATCAGCCGCCGCATCCCGATGTGATAAAGACTTTACAGGAAGAAAGTGCAAAGCCCAATGTCCATGCTTATCAATCTTACAAAGGTTCCCCAGTTTTAAGAAAGGCAATGAGTGAATGGTATAAGAAATGGTACAATGTTGATCTGGACCCTGATACAGAAATATTACCATTGATCGGAAGCAAAGAAGGTATTATGCATATCTGCATGACTTATTTGAATAAAGGTGATGAAGTCCTTGTTCCAAATCCAGGTTATCCAACTTACAGAAGTGCTGTAATGTTGGCGGGTGGCAAGTGCAAGGAATATAAACTAAGAGAAAAAAATAATTACGAACCGGACTTTGATAAACTTTCAGAAAAGGGATTAAAGAAAGTAAAGCTGATGTTTGTGAACTACCCGCAAATGCCAACAGGCCAATTGCCATCAAAAGAATTGTTTGAGAAACTGGTTGCATTTGGAAAAGAAAACAAGATCCTGATCATTCATGATAACCCTTACAGCTTTATACTTAATGAAAACCCGATGAGTTTGTTGAGTATTGAAGGTGCAAAAGATTGTGTGATCGAATTGAATTCATTAAGTAAATCACAGAATATGGCGGGTTGGAGAGTTGGTATGCTATGTGGCACAAAAGAAAGGATCGAAGAAGTGCTTCGGTTTAAAAGTAATATGGATAGTGGAATGTTCTTGCCTGTTCAATTAGCTGCTGCAAAAGCATTGGGTCTGGGAAAAGAATGGTATGATGAAGTAAATAAAGTATATAGAGAAAGAAGAGAGAAAGTTTTTGAATTACTTGATCTTTTAAAATGTAAGTTTTCAAAAGAGCAGGCAGGTATGTTTGTCTGGGCAAAAATTCCTTCGAAATACAAAACTGGTTTTGAATTAAGTGATGATGTGTTATACAATTCAAATGTATTTATAACGCCGGGAGGAATATTTGGTGATTCGGGAGATAAATATGTAAGGGTTAGCTTATGTGCACCGGTTGAGAAGTTTGAGGAAGCGATTAAAAGAATTAAGAATGCAGAATGATGAATTATGAATGCAAACATTCATAATTCTTAACTCATAATTCATAATTGAAAAAATGTCAGACAGAAAACGAATATCGATTGTTGGAGTTGGCCTCATCGGAGGTTCACTTGCATTGCAATTGAATGAAAAAGGGATTGCAAGTAGATTGATTGGTGTTGACTCCAATAGGGATCATCAGAAGAAGGCTTTGGAACTGGGATTGGTTGATGAAGTAATGGATCTGGATGAAGCGATTGATAATTCTGATATTGTTATTCTTGCGATACCTGTTGATGCATTGGTAAAAATAATGCCGCATGTTCTTGATAAGATCAAGAACCAGGTGTTGATCGATATGGGTTCAACAAAATCTGAGTTGATGAGTATTGCAAACGATCATGCTAAAAGAGGAAGATATGTTGCCACACACCCCATGTGGGGAACTGAATACAGCGGTCCGCAAGCGGCAGTACATGGAGCATTTGAAAACACGGCTGTTATAATTTGCAATGCTAAAGAAAGTGACGAAGATGCGCTGGAATGGACAAAGAATATGTATAAAAAGATCGGGATGCATTTATTGGAAATGGATGCGGTTGCTCATGACCTCCATGCTGCGTATGTAAGCCATATTTCACACATCACATCATTTGCATTGGCGAATACAGTTTTGGAAAAGGAAAAAGAAGATGATGCAATATTTGAATTGGCATCTGCGGGTTTTGCAAGTACAGTAAGGTTGGCAAAAAGCAATCCATCCATGTGGGTGCCCATCTTTATGCAGAATAGGGAAAATGTTTTGGATGTTTTGAATGAACATATTTCGCAGTTAAGAAAATTTAAGAGTTGTTTGGAGAAAGAGAACTGGGAATATTTAAAAGAGCTGATTGAAGGAGCAAATAAGATTAAAAGAATTATTAAGTAAAAATGTATAGAGTCGACTCAACATTAAAAATTATTAATCAGAGGGATGATTTGTTGAATGAAAGCTCAACATTTTTTTCTAAAGAAAAAGGTTATTTGATTACTAATGAAGAAATTCTGGAAGCGATCTATATTCTTACTGATGAAAAGAATAATTATGATTGGATTGGTGATGTGTATGAGAAGAATTACAGTTTTGCAGATATTAAAGGCTTGCTTCAGAATTTCGATTTTAAAGTCTTAAGTAGAACTATTGAAACGGACGAAAATGTTATACCAAGTGATTTGCGGATTAACTATAAAGTTAGAATCAAAGCAAAAGGAATTGTTTGGGTAATTCATAAAAACGATAACGATCCTTTTCCGTCTAATCCACATGCTCACATGCTTGACAGTAACATAAAATTGCATCTAGGGAATGGCAATTGTTATAGAAAAAGAAAATTAATTCACAGAATACATAGAAAGGAATTATTGAGTATTAGAGAAAAGGCATCGTTGGTGATGCCCCAAGAGCTACCAAATTTGGAAGTCTGATATAAGGTGAATAGAATTACCGAACGTACAAGAGTGCGACGCAACAAAAGCTTAATAGAAATACAATAGTTGGGAACATAAAAATTAACTTTACAAATTATATTGAAAATGCAAACAATCGAACAGACAATGAAGGAAGCAGCACAAAAAGCATGGGGCAAGCGACCGCTGATCATCAGCGGGCCATGCAGCGCCGAAACCGAAGAACAAGTAATACAAACAGCGCAACGCCTGGCTGCAACCGGCAAAGTAGATATGCTGCGTGCAGGCATCTGGAAACCGAGAACAAAACCCGGCATGTTTGAAGGAATCGGTGTAAAAGGTCTGCCATGGTTAGCGCAGGCAAAGAAACTGACAGGCCTGCCAACAACAGTGGAAGTAGCAACCGGCAAACAAGTGGAGGATGCATTGAATTTTGATGTGGATGTGTTGTGGATCGGTGCGAGGACGACGGTGAATCCTTTTAGTGTGCAGGAAGTAGCCGATGCATTGCGTGGCGTTGATGTACCGGTGCTGATCAAGAACCCGATCAATCCTGATCTTGAATTGTGGAGCGGCGCTGTTGAACGTGTTGCCCGTGCAGGCATCAAACAGATTGGTCTTATTCATCGCGGATTTTCTTCTTATGGAAATACAGAGTATCGCAATGCGCCGATGTGGCATCTGGCGATCGAGATGAAACGTCGCAATCCCGAGATGCTGATCATTAATGATCCTTCGCATATCTGTGGTCGTCGTGATATATTAATGGATGTTGCTCAAAAGGCAATTGACCTTGACTTTGATGGATTGATGATCGAAAGTCATATTGATCCTGATAATGCATGGAGTGATGCAAAGCAACAAGTAACGCCGGAGAAACTTGCCGAGATGCTTGATGCCATTAAATGGCGTTATGAGACTGCTGATGAAAAAGAATTCATCACAGCATTGGAAAAATTGCGTGAGCAGATCAATCATTTGGATGATGAACTGATACAGTTGCTTGGTCAGCGAATGAAGATCGCAGACAGGATCGGCGAGTATAAGAAGAATAATAACGTAACCATTTTGCAAACGAGTCGCTGGAACCAGATTCTGGAGAAAGCTTATGCAAAAGGTGATGCGTTGGGATTAAGCAAAGAGTTTATTACAAAGTATTTTGATGCGGTGCATATGGAAAGTATCAATCATCAGAATAAGATTATGAATTCATAGGAGTAGTTTTGAATTATGAATGTTGAATGATGAATTGAGAGATAGGGTTGATACCAGCATTTGTATTTCATGGCGTCGTCTGTTGCGTCGCAATCCGTTCATCGTTCTGTAATTCTATTTAGCGTTAATGAAGAAACTAACTTATAAATTTTCCAATTCATCAGTTGACTACTACCTTGCCTACGGCATTTCTCATTTAAAAGAGATCGTTGATAAGGATAATACGATCATCATTACAGATGAGAATGTTTATAATGCTCATACAAAAAGATTCAGAAACTGGAATTGCATTGTATTAAAACCAGGGGAGGAGTTTAAAATACAATCAACCGTTGATTCGGTGATCGAACAATTGATAGAAATGGAAGCCGATCGTAAAACAACTCTAGTAGGTGTTGGTGGCGGAGTGATCACAGATATCACAGGTTATGTTGCTTCTGTTTATATGCGTGGAATTTCATTTGGTTTTATTCCAACATCGATACTCGCAATGGTTGATGCTTCGATCGGGGGAAAGAATGGTATTGACGTTGGTGTTTATAAAAATATGGTTGGAATAATTCGTCAGCCAAAGTTTATACTTCATGATATGGTTTTCCTGAATTCATTGCCACAAAATGAATGGGAGAATGGCTTTGCAGAAATAATAAAACATGCTGCGATAAAAGATACGGCTATGTTTAAAGAGCTTGAGACAAAAACGCTTAAGCATTATCAGTCAAGACAAATAAGTATTTGCGAATTAGTACAACGTAATACCATCATTAAAACCAAAGTTGTGCAGAATGATGAGTTTGAAAAAGGAGAGAGAAGATTGTTGAATTTTGGTCATACACTCGGACATGCGTTGGAAAATCAATATGAATTATCACATGGCCAGGCTGTGGCAATTGGGATGACTTACGCTTCTGTTATTTCCCAAAAGATAACAGGCTTCAAAGAAGCCGAAAGGGTTGCAAATCTTATTTCAAGATTTGATCTGCCAACCTTTGCTGATTTTGATAAGCAGAAAGCGTTTGAGGTTTTGAAAATGGATAAGAAGCGGGAAAGAAAAGAAATGAATTATGTATTATTAGAAAAAATAGGAAAGGGAGTTGTAAAGTCAATTCCATTAAAACAATTAGAAGAAATTATTCAGAATCTATGAAAATAACTATACAACCGTCACAATTGAAAGGAATTATCCAGGCACCAGCTTCAAAAAGTTCGATGCAAAGAGCCTGTGCTGCAGCGTTGTTATCGAAAGGGACAAGTACAATTTATAATTCCGGACATAGCAACGATGATAAAGCCGCTTTGGACATTATTCAAAAACTCGGAGCTAAGGTCGAAGTTGAAGGTTCAGAGTTGAAAGTTGAAAGTTCTGGAGTTAACCCAATTGCAAATGAGATCAACTGCGATGAATCGGGATTAAGCATAAGAATGTTTACGCCGATCGTTGCTTTGAGTGATAAAGAAATTACAATTAATGGTTCCGGTAGTTTGGAATCAAGACCAATGGATTTCTTTGATGACATATTACCGCTGCTTGGAGTGAAAATCAAAAGCAACGATGGTAAGTTACCATTGATAGTTCAGGGGCCATTAGTTCCGGCAAATATTGAAGTCGATGGTTCATTGAGCTCTCAATTTCTCACCGGCTTATTGATGGCTTATTCTGCCGCAGGCGCAAAAGAAGTTTCAATCAAGGTAAAAGATCTTAAAAGCAAACCTTATATTGATCTTACTTTAGATGTAATGAAGCAATTTGGAATGAATGTTCCTGAAAATAAAAACTATAAAGAATTTGTCTTTCATAATGAGTCCACTCAAGATTCGCCTCGCCAATATACAGTTGAAGGTGACTGGAGTGGAGGAGCATTCTTGCTTGTTGCAGGCACGATCGCTGGTTCAATAACTATTCGTGGGCTTGATCTTTCATCAACACAAGCGGATAGAAAAATAATGGATGCATTGATGAATGCAAATGCAGCAATTGCAATGGAAGCAAAAGGGATACAAGCTCATCCGGGAGGATTACGTGGTTTTGAATTTGATGCAACTGATTGCCCTGATCTTTTTCCTCCATTAGTTGCTTTGGCTTCTTATTGTGAAGGTGAAACAAAGATCCAAGGTGTAAGACGCTTGAAACACAAGGAAAGTAATCGTGCAGTTACATTGCAGGATGAATTTGACCTGATGGGAGTGAGGATTGTTATTGAAGATGACACGATGATAATTCATGGAGGTATTGTAAAAGGAGCGGATGTTCATTCTCATCATGATCATAGAATTGCTATGGCTTGCGCTGTTGCTGCATTAGGAGCAAATAGTGAAACGATAATTGAAGAGGCATATGCTGTAAAAAAGTCTTACCCTGATTTTTATAATGATTTGAAAAGCTTAGGAGCAAATGTATCTTTACCTTTTCAGAATTTAAATTTATAAAGTGAATTCATTCGGCAGAATATTTAAAGTTTCAATCTTTGGTGAATCACATGGTGAATGTGTTGGGATAACTATTGATGGTTGTCCTGCAGGTTTACCATTATCACCTGAAGACTTGCTTCCTGACCTTGAAAGAAGAAAAGGGGGCAAACAAAAAGGTACTACACCAAGACAAGAGGAAGATTTTCCAATTTTTAAGAGTGGAATTTTTAATGGAAAGACAACCGGATTCCCAATCACCATCCTATTTGAAAATAAAAATATTCGCAGTGAAGATTATACAAAGCAAAGAAGCATTCCACGTCCCGGTCATGCTGATTGGGTTGCGCATCAAAAGTTTGGAGGCAATGAAGACTATCGCGGCGGCGGACATTTCAGTGCAAGATTAACTGCGGGTATTGTTGCAGCAGCAGGTATAGCAAAAAAGCTAATGAAAGATGTAACGATTCAAGCGGAAGTTATAGAAATAGGAGGAGAAAGAGACCTTGAAAAAGGTTTGCAAAAAGCAATTGATGCAAAAGACTCCGTGGGAGGGATTCTTGAATGTAAAGTAAATGGATTGCCCGTTGGTTTGGGAGAACCATGGTTTGATTCAGTAGAATCATCATTATCTCATCTTGTATTTGCCATACCAGCAGTAAGAGGCGTTGAATTCGGAACTGGTTTTGCAGCCGCAAGAATGTTTGGCAGTGAACACAATGATGCGATCCTGGAAATGGGAGGCAAAACAAAAACAAATCATGCCGGTGGGGTAGTAGGAGGAATTACAAATGGAAACGAGTTAGTTTTTCGCTTAGCAATAAAACCAACTTCATCAACTCCAAAAGAACAAGAAAGTCTGAATTGGGATACGGAACAAGTTGAAAAATTCTCTATCAAAGGCCGTCATGATCTATGCGTAGCGTTAAGGGCACCGGTGATTGTTGAAGCAGTTACTGCTTTAGTGCTGGCTGATTTCATGATGTTGGAGCAAAAGATACGGCGGATAATATCTTAATCAGTTATGTATTTTCCATACGCTCTGTCTCCAAAATATGTAAAATATTTTCTTTTATCGAATTTAGTATTTGACAAAAGAGAAAAAATAAATCCATTCTTTTCTACCTGCACAGTATGGTAGATCAATCCATTTGGATTTTCTTTTAAAATGATTCTTATTCTTCCATTTAAGGCTTGATGATCAATAAGAGCTGTATCAGCAACTGTTTTAAATGGAAATGTTTCTGCCAACTTTCTTTGCATCAAACGACTTCGGTACCAGGTGCCACCAGTCGGACTTACCAAAGGTTTGCCATTATAAATAACAATACTGTCATTGTATGCCAGAACAAAAAGATGGTTGTTTTTATTTTGCAGCCAGTCAGCAAGTTTCCTTGTATGCAAGCTATCGTCATAACCATAATCGCTGTCAAGAAATACAATACGTTCAATATTATTAGGAATATCTTCAACTGCATCTAAATAGCCAAATATAAAACTACCACCGCCGCTATGACCGTTCAAAATAATTTTTGGATGATACTCTTTAAACAGCCCAGATAAGCTATCTACAAGGTTTTTGATCTTTGGCCTTGAATTCTCAGTTGTTCTTTTCCATGTTGGCCAGCTTTTTTGATTGGCCATTAGATAAACGACAATATAATTATTCTTTTTGTCCAAATTTCTTACAAACCTGGTTTGGGCAGCTATATGCTGGATATCGAAATGCCAGTCGTCGCCAGCGTTCAATTTCTTTCCTTTTGTCCATTCAATAATGTTTCCATTTGGTAAAGCAAAAAAAATCACATAAGTTTTTCCTTTATTACTAAAATGCAACGGTGCATTAATGTTTATCGTCACACTATCGTGCCCGTTTTTGATCCATAACTCTTGTTCATTAAAGCTTCCTGTTTCAATAAAATCCTTTAAAATTTGTGAGTGTGAGACGTTTACACAGCATGTTAAAAAAATAACAAACAAGATTATATTATAAGGAGAACGATTCATTACTTTGTCCAATTGCGAAAAGGGAAATTAGCATAAATCTATGAACCGTCTTACCCAGGTTTTTTTTGTTTGTAGCAATCAAAGAGTGATCACAATCTGCCTGGCTATTTTTGTCCTATGCTTATCGTCATGCGAGGAAAGGCCAAAGCCAGAAGAAAAAGTGATAGTGAAAGCGCCGGAAAAAATGGATGATAAGGTAAAAGAACTTATCAGGAGCTTTCTTGAATATTCTGCTTCCAAAAATGAAAGGATGGATGATTCTACAGTACTTTATCAATTACCCATTCTTACCGATCTGTATAAGCAAAAAACATTTGCTCCGCAATGGAGCAGCTCTCAAAAATGGTTAGCCCAGGGTGATTCCCTTTTATTATTTATTGAAAAGGCAAAATTGTATGGTCTTTTCCCCACAGATTACCACTCTCATCAATTAGCGATCCTAAAAAAAATATTTGCTGGCGATGCGTTTAAAGACAAAGAAACACAAGATGCTGCGAGTTGGGCTCGTGCAGATCTTATGCTAAGCGATGCACTTGTAAGTATTTTTCATGATATAAAATTGGGAAGATTGCCCAACGACAGCATTACATTAAGAAAAGATTCAGTATTGTCAGAAGATTTTATTTCCTCTAAATTCAATGCTGCTGCTTCTGATCTTTCACTTAATGTTATTATTTCAACGCTTGAACCAAAATATAAAGGTTATCATGAATTGAAGGAGGCGATCAGGATCTTTCTTGACAGCGCTGACTTCAAACCTATCATGCCCATTGTTTTTCCAAATAAAAATAAGGATGAACTAAGAGCGGCAGTAATAAGGAGGCTTTTTGAAAATGGTTATGTTGATTCGTCTTTTATGGAAATTGATTCATTAAAACTTGCGGCCGGATTAAAAAAGTTTCAAAAGGATATGCGATTGACGATTGATGGAAAGATCGGTGCACAAACAATACGACTGTTAAACTTGTCAGACCAGGATAAGTTCAATCATATCGCTATTACAATGGATCGATATAAAATGCTTTCTGATTCGTTCCCTGAAAAATATATATGGGTCAATATCCCCTCTTATTCCTTAAAGCTGATGAGTCATGATACGTTGATTTTAAAAAGCAAGGTAGTAGTAGGAAAACCACTAACAAGGACTCCTGTGCTTACTAGTGCAGTGTCTGAATTGATCACTTATCCTCAATGGACCATTCCGGAAAGCATTGTAGAAAAAGAGATAATACCAGGCATGAAGAAAGACTCAGGTTATCTTAGAAAGAAAGGTTATATGCTCCTGAACTATAAAAATGAAGAAGTAAGTCCTGATTCGGTCAAATGGGCAAAATATGACAAGAAAATACCATATAAAGTTATACAGGGCAGTGGGGATGATAATGCACTTGGGGTTTTGAAATTTAATTTCCCGAATAAATACTCCGTTTATTTACATGATACCAATCAGCGTTCTTTTTTTGCACAGGATACAAGAGCTTTAAGTCATGGATGTGTTCGGGTACAGGAATGGGAGAAAATGGCATACTATATTATGAACAACCAGTTTGACAGTACCGTAAAAAAGAAAAAGCTAAATGAGATCACTCTTGATTCAATGACGCATTGGTTAGCAATAAAAGAAAAGCACAGTATCCCATTACGTAAAAGGATCCCTGTTTATATCCGTTATTTTACCTGTGAAGTAAACGATGGCCGCATCAGTTTTTTTGAAGATATTTATGAAGAGGATAAGAAAATGATCGAACTGCTTTTTGCTAACAAAAAGAATGGCGAATGAGGTTACTTCTGATTATTTCTTTTTTATTTATTGGTAATTTTTTATTTGCCGGCGATACTATGGAAGCCAGGGCCACAAAGCCCAAGCTTATATATGGTACTGCAAGTTATTATTCCAATAGTTTTAATGGAAAGAAAACAGCCAATGGTGAAATCTATTCTCATAAAAAAATGACTGCTGCTTGTAATGTTTTGCCACTTGGCACATGGATAAGAGTTACAAACCTTCGCAATGGGAAGAGTGTAGTTGTAAAAACAAATGACAGGCTTCATACAAGAATGAAAAGAGTTGTTGATCTGAGTCGTAAGGCGGCGGATAAATTAGATTATGTGAAATCTGGTCTTACGAGAGTACGAGTAGAAGTGATCGGAAAGAAAAAACCTGAAAAGTAGGTGGAAATCAAAGTAATATTAAATTTCAGGATATAGTATAGAGCCTTTATTTTTGTTAAAACCCAAACTACCTCTTTATGAAGCATTTAATTGTTTCACTGCTTGCTGCAATAATTATAGCACCTGTTATTTATGGCCAGGAAGATGAGATAAGACCTCACGAGTTAGGCGTAAGCTTCGATCTTTTCGATTTTAAAACCGCTGAATTAATACGAACTACTTCCTTAAATGCTGTTATCAGAGATAAAAAATTTGGTGATGAGAAGTCCCCGGGTATCAGTCTGCATTATTTTAAAGGGTTAAAAAAACTTATTGATTTTGGCGCTTCTCTTAATGCGGCAAATCTTCATCAACCCCTTCCAGGTAAGACGGATGCATCTGACAGGTTTATGTTTCAGTTGGAAGCGGCTGCACATTTCAAATTGGTTACTGATAAATATTGGGTTCAACCATATTTGATCGGCGGTTTCGGGGCACAAAAATATTATGTATACTATGGTGCATATATGCCACTTGGAATAGGGTTGAACATAAACTTTTTTAATGAGGGCAGATTGTTCATAAACTCAACATACAGAGTGCCGATCACCACTGGTACAGTTAACTATCATTTTATGCATTCATTTGGAATTACTGGTCGTATTTCAAAAAAAAAAGAGCCAGCTAAGGTAATTCCGCCACCACCACCACCGCCGCCTCAAAAGGATAGCGATAATGATGGGATCATTGACGATAGAGATAAGTGTCCTACAGTAGCAGGTGTGGCGAAATATGAAGGTTGCCCTGTACCTGATACAGATAAAGATGGCATAAATGATGAGAATGATAAGTGTCCAACCGTTTCAGGTCTTGCAAAATACGAGGGTTGTCCTGTACCTGATACAGATAAAGATGGCATAAATGATGAAGAAGACAAATGTCCAACACAGGCAGGCGTTGCCCGTTACCAGGGTTGCCCTGTAGCCGATACCGATGGAGATGGTGTAAATGATGAAGAAGACAAATGTCCAAAAGTTGCTGGACCAGCTGACAATTTTGGATGCCCCGTGATTGGAATAAAATCTTATCAGATCGTTTTTAAAAGAAAAAGTGCTGTTCTACTTGCAGCGGGTAAGCCTATATTAGATACAGTTGCGGCCTATTTAAAAAGAAATTCAGATGTAGAAGTAACAATTGACGGACACACTGATAATGTTGGTACAGAGAAGTTTAATAATTCGTTATCAGTTAAAAGGGCAGAAGCAACCAAAAAATACCTGGTAAGCAAAGGAATAGCTGCTAATAGATTAGTGACTGCAGGGTTTGGCTTCACTCAACCAATTGCGGATAATAAAACTGCAGAAGGAAGGCAGAAGAATCGCCGAATTGAAATAAGGATAAAAGGATAGATTGCGTTTTACACATGTAGGGTTGCTTAAATGAAAATATTCTACCGAAACCAACTGCTCTGAGAAAAGAAAAGCGTCTTGAATTAAGGGACGCTTTTCCTTTTTAAATAAGTTGAGATAACCCATGAAGCTTAATGTTGAAATTAATTGGCTGGTGAAAATTAATTATTATCCAATTCTTTTGATAAGATACTCTCAATACCGGCACCAATAGCGATACTTAGGTCTGATTCCCGCTCCGAATCCTTATGCACCCAAACATAAGATCCATTACGCTTTATTCTCTTGATCTCCTGATCAGGTAAAACAGAATGATGCTCATTATTTTTTTCACCTTTTGTAAGATAAAAATGCCGAACCTTATAATATGGTTCTGAATGGTGTAGCTCCGCAGTGGCATTAAGTGAAATCTTTAAGTCAGATGAGGCCACCGGGAAATCAAATTTGATTTCAAAAGGTCTCATAGCTTTAATTCTTTCTTTGTCACATACGGTTTTACTAATTCTGTGCCAATTTTTTTTATAAATAAGTGCAATAAGAAAATAGAATGCGACAAAATTGAAGTTAGCTATACTGGTTTCTACTCAAAATAAAAAGAGCTCCATTCAGAGCTCTTTTTGACAAACAAGTTAGTATGATTGCGACTTAGATCTTAAAGCCAACTGTAAGTATCACGTTGCCGCCATTCTCTTTCAGGTCAGCAAATGTATTGGCTCTCGGGGGATTAACACGGTACGGGAAGCTAACATCTTTATTTAAACGTTGTACATAAGTAAGATCAATAAACATTCCTTTATTCCTATAACCAAGTCCGCCACTTGCAAACATCTTTCTTGCTTTTAGCTCTTGTTCCTTATATGGACTTGTATAATAAGCAAAACCTGCACGGGCCATTATAGTATTAAATTTCAATTCACCACCCAATCGAAAATTAAATGTGCCTTTATACACGGCATCGATCGCTTCATTATAAGGTTTGTAAGGGGCTTTAGTCTCTGAATTCACGTCGCCATCATAAGGGCCATAATTCATCCATTTGTAATTGGTGTATTCAATATCCAGTGTAATAAACCCTTTTTGTCTTCTTATATCTTCTACTTCTCTGAAAACATAAGAGCCACTGATCATGATCTTCGTCGGCGAATTCAATGTGTAATTGCTTTCGGTCTTTTCGCTGCCTCCTGTAATAGTTGCCATGCCTACACTATCATAACCATGCCCTGCACCAAACAAATTCTCAAGGTCTGCAGCAAATCCTGAACTCGTTGTTTCCTTTAATGGCATCCAAGTAGGAGAGTGAACCGCCAATCCTAAACGTATATACTCTTTTGGCCGGTAAATTAATCCTCCACGAAAATTCAATCCATAACCTTTTAAAGTAAATGTTTCGTCATATGTTAGAAAACTAAAATCATTGTTTGCGTTACCTGTTGCATCTGATTCATGAAAATAGGTTCTCTTCTCTTGATTTATAATACTTATTCCAAAACTGATTCCTGCCATCCATTTTTTGCTGAGCTCTGACCCCCATCCCAAATTAATTTCTGTAATACCTCCTTTTGATTCTACCCGGTTTTCCTGGTTTCTTGACGAAGGATTTTCAGAACGAGCTATCACTTGTTTGCTACCATTTATCGTGGCTGTATCAACAAGGTAAGTGTATAAAGCCATCCGGGTTGGTATTGAAATATTCGAGTTATATAATAATGCCTGTTCTATTGTTAGACCAGAAGCTGCGAATTCATCAGCTAACGGCTCGCCATAACTGCTGTAATCATTTTCTCCCTTATAATAAGTGTTATAATTAAAATTGGCTTGTTGTGTAACAGTTATTCCAAATGAATTTTTTGCCTTTTGACCAAAACCGCCGAATACAAAGCCAGATGTCCCAAGATCAAAATGAGTTTGACCTGTTGCGGTACTATTTGTTTCTCTGAACATACTTTTACTTTTTCCAAACTGAATACCCGGAGTAAGAAAAACATCTGAGGTTTTAAAAAATGCAAGTCCTGCCGGGTTAATATGATTTGCAGTCGCATCGCCACCGAGTGAAACCATTGCGCCACCAATTGCCTGGTTCCTTGCTGTGCCTTTTAATTGAAACCAGGATAATCGTAATGCATCTTCAGGTGATTGAGAAAAAGAAACGTATGAGGAAAGAAGAAAAATGATTGTGTAGATTTTTCCTTTCATATAAAGGGTATAAAAGTTTTAGATAATATGAAACAGGAAACATTCAAAAAATGCTTCGATTGTTTAGCCTGCTTCATGTTTATGATTTAATTGCCACCTCTGCTCGGACGAGTTGCGCCACCACCGCCCCCACTACTGCTCCCAGATGAACTGGAACCACCACCACTGCTTGATGAACCTGAGCTAGGTGAATAGCTTCTTGATGGAGATGAATATGAACTATTGTCGTTGTTATTATTACTTCCTGTGTTAAAAATTTGTTTGAGCGTATTGCTAAAGCCATTGTTTGAATTTCTGTTATTGTAAACAGGATTTGTCATACCTGTTTTATATGAATTCATTTTTATGCCGCTATTAGCATTATTATAATTATTGATGTTTGTATAACTGGCCAAATTGAAATTTTTTGGTCTGGTAACATTTTGAGCTACACTAACCTGTCCTCCTGGATGTCCAACTTGATAAGCGATCACATTGTTATGGCAGTAAGGATTGTAATAATAATTCCATGAAGTGTATGGGTTGTAATAAGTCCCATAATAAGAATTAACACGATAACCATAACGATCATAGGAATACCAATCATCAAGTGAACTCCATTGTGAAGGGTTATGCACTTTCATGCGCAGGTAACGGTCATCATAATATTGCTCATCGTACTGATATCGATAATCTTCTTTTTCTTTTACACGTACATACTCGTCCTGCGGACGGGTAGGAGAAAAATAAACATCATCGGGAGTCTGACCGGTTTTGTATGCGGTTGTACAACTGCTTAACGCTGCTGTGGTAATTGCCAAAAGTAAAATTTGACGTTTCATGGCAGGGAGTTTAAGTGGTTTATAAAATTGAAGTTACTACATTTGCGCCGGATTTCCGACACATATCTTTGAGCATCAAATATTTTGCCGCCCAATGTAAAATTGTGAAATCCGTTGTTAATTAAAGACTAAATGTCATTAGTTCGTAAAAGTTTTTTTGAATTCAATAATTATAAACGTTTAAGGAATGAGTAAGGGGATTACAACAAGAGCCGAAGATTATTCTCAATGGTATAATGACCTTGTTTTAAAAGGTGGATTAGCTGATTATTCAGCAGTGCGGGGATGTATGGTGATAAAACCTTACGGATTTGCACTATGGGAAAACATGAGAGATGCTTTAGACAAAATGTTTAAAGACACTGGTCATCAAAATGCTTATTTCCCATTGTTTGTACCTAAAAGTTTTTTGGAAAAGGAAGAAGGCCATGCCGAAGGTTTTGCAAAAGAATGTGCTGTCGTTACTCATTATCGTTTAAAAGCAAACCCTGATAAAAAAGGAACCTTAATGGTTGATCCGGATTCGAAGCTCGAAGAAGAACTTATCATTCGCCCAACAAGTGAAGCCATTATCTGGAATACTTATAAAGACTGGATCCAGTCATACCGTGATCTTCCACTGCTCATCAACCAATGGGCAAATGTGGTGCGTTGGGAAATGAGAACAAGATTGTTTTTGCGTACCGCAGAATTTCTTTGGCAGGAAGGTCATACTGCACATGCAACTTCTCAGGATGCGATCGAAGAAACAAAAAAGATGCTTGAAGTTTATGCAACATTTGCAGAGGAGTTTATGGCTTTGCCGGTGATCAGGGGTGTAAAATCCGAAAGTGAAAGATTTGCCGGTGCTATCGATACGTATTGCATTGAAGGATTGATGCAAGATGGAAAAGCATTGCAGTGCGGCACTTCGCATTTCCTGGGACAAAATTTTGCAAAGGCATTTGAAGTAAAATTTTTAAACAAGGAAAACCAACAGGAATATGTTTGGGCAACGAGTTGGGGAGTAAGTACAAGATTGATTGGTGCATTGGTAATGGCGCATAGCGATGACCAGGGGCTGGTGATACCTCCAAGGATCGCACCTTTCCAGGTTGTGATCGTTCCGATCTACAAAGGCGAAGAATCAAAACCAGTGATCGATGCTAAGGCAAATGAGATAATGAAAGAGCTCAAA
>Ga0207686_10000920_pt1 | contig 17648 bp, 16 predicted proteins | sample KBSM24metaG_FD_184396 | JGI IMG/M metagenome (GOLD analysis project Ga0207686, IMG submission 184396) | Miscanthus rhizosphere microbial communities from Kellogg Biological Station, Michigan, USA - KBS M2-4 metaG (SPAdes) (version 2) | ecosystem: Host-associated > Plants > Roots > Rhizosphere >...
ATTCTATGACTCGTCATCATACCCTTCCTTTCCGACGCTGCTTCTAACCGCGGCGTCGACTGCATGCCGATGTTCGCCGACCATCGCCGCCCGGCCCGCTTTTTCCCGTTCCAGGTCCACCGATTATTTTCTCTGAATAGGAACGTAAACGCGCGTGGTTCCAGATATCCAGGCGGGCAACTTGTTCGAAAGCGACTTCGGCGCGGAAGGTAACGCCGCCTAGAATGCCTTCCGTTAATAGGAAGTATCGAGCCCAGCGTTTGGCAAATGCCTCCGGGCAGCCGGCAAAAACGCTTCAGGCGATTGCGTGCTTGCTCAACTCCAAAGGGACCGGCCGCGGCGCGGCGAGCTATGGTACCCGTACACGCCGCCGAGCTCTTTCGCTTATCTGCGGAGGCCTCTGTTAGCATCGTGATAGATTGCGTCGACTGATGGTATTCATGTTCGTCTGCTTGCCAGTGGCTCTGGCTCAGCCCGGTCCAACTGTGCCTGGCGAACCAGTCAGTGGGGATCGAGAGGGCGTCGTTAGCAAATTGATGGGCATCGTCGGTCCATCAGAACCCAGCCAAATGACCGAGAAGAAACGCTTCCACCTTTACGTTCTCAGCGTGGCGGGGCCAGTCCCATTGCTGGGGGAGGCTGTGGGCGCGGGCGTTAGCCAGTGGGAGAACAGCCCGAAGGAATGGGGGCAAGGCTGGGGTGCTTACGGAGAACGCTTCGGGAGCAACCTTGCCTACAATTCAGTTCGCCAAACCATAACCTATGGGACCTCGATCGCTTTTCAAGAGGACAATCGATATTTCGCGTCACATAAGCACGGCTTCTGGGCACGGACGGGCTATGCCGTCCTCAGTACTGTTACGGCTCGTCATCCGGACGGAAGGCGTGCTTTTTCCGTTTCCAGCGTCACGGGCATAGTAGGGGCGAGTGCAATCTCAAGCATCTGGGGACCGCGGAGCTGGCAGGGCGTCGGAAACATCAGCGAGAACGCAGGAATCTCCTTCGCAACTACAGCCGGCTTCAACATTGTCAGGGAGTTTTTGCCGGATCTTCTGCATCGCCCCCACAAGTGATTCTTAGAACGGCGATGCCGATGAATAGCAATAACCCTAGGCGCTGAGAGTTATCACAACCCAGAAGAGACCAGGTTTAGTCGCCTCTTTCTGCGCCAGACTGAGCGGCGTCGGAGCAGGCGGGCGGAAAGTACAGCGGCGTCCGGGGGGCCAAACGCGATGAGTGCTACGATAAGCTCGACATCTTAGAGAATAGACGAAGCTTATTGGGATCATTCATGCAAACTAAAGCAATCAATCTGAGACTGGTGATGGGCAGGCGAACAGGCGTCATGTTCGCGGTTCGAATGGCTATGTTGATGGCTTCCACTTTGTGGATCCTCGTGGCAGGCCCTCTGGCACTCTACCCGGGAGCGCAGTTGGATCAAGAATTTGAACGAGAACACTTGAGAAATCCAAAGACCGAACTGAAGCAGTACTTTACCGCAGATTCGTTCGACAAGGTTATCGCATATTACAAAAAACTGGCACCCGAAGCTCCCGGGTCAACCATCAACACGAAAACGCGCAGGCGAATGGCTTTTCGTGACAAGGGTGACGAAAAGAACAGCACGACTGTCGAGTGGTCCGACGAGGCTGGCGAAGACAAAAGCAAAACCTTCATTCTTGTCGATACAGCTAAGTAGCACGCCGACCGCTCTGGTCACCGCATATCGAACGAAGATTGCGGCCGAGATGACTTCCGATAATGTTAGTGGTTCCCAACTCCACGTCAGCAAATTCGCTGGGGCCGGATCGCTTTCTGAAGCAGAAAATTGCTCACGACTGAAAGGAAGTGCACCATAACAATCCAACCCAATCCGTTGAGGCCATCTTCTACTCTTGCGTCTTATTCTGCGAACACGGCATCTTGCAGCGGATTGCCGCCGATGGTACTGAAATCGGCATTGACCTTCGCGGATCCATTGATTTTGACGTCGTACCCAATGAGCATCGTGTAGCCGTCGGTCCCATTCACGTTGGAACTGCTGGCTCCGCTGTATTGCAAATCCGTCGTCGGAAAATAGAGAATCCCGTCATAGACGGAATTGGCCCCGGCGATGATGCTGCCATTGCTGGCGCTCCAGGGGACACTCGGATCCTGGTACATGAGCAGCCCTTTGTAGATCCCAGCGGTAGGTGCCGAAAGATTGACGGCGCCGGTTCCAGTGATGCTGACCGCGCCGTACTGATTCGTCTGGGATCCCGGATAGGTGCTAAAGAACGTCACCCCGCTCCCGGAAATATTCGCGGCTCCATTTACACTGAGGCCGCCTCCCACCAAAACGTACTGACCGGCGCTGAACACTACATTTTGCACGGAGCCGGCGATCGCGATGCCTCCACAGTACGTGCCCGGGGAGATTGTCACCGTGGTACCGTTCGTGACCTTGAAATTATTCGCCGTGCACGAACCGTAGGCTGGGATGGCAAACTTGTTCAACAGAGGGTCTACGACGGGGACGCCTTGCGCTATGCCCCCGGGACCGCAGTCGCTACCGCCATTCTGGTTGCTATATTCTCCGGTGTAGCTCAGGCTGGGCGCAACCACACAAGCCCCTCCCGTAGCTCGGAAGTTCGCGTTCGAATACACGCCGCAGGCAAAGGTCGAGTTGGTCGACCCGTTCGCAAAGAAGCCGTTATTTGCGTTGCTGGCGTCCTGATTCAACGCAAAGACGCAGCCATTGCTGGTGGCGCCGACGCCGGCCACGGCGCGAGCCTGCACCGTGATCGAATTGTAATTGAGCATTTGCATGAACCAGGTCGGCTGCGGGTGCGAAACCACTACTTCTACGAAGTTCGGGTCGCCGGTTTTAGATCCGCTCAGCGGAGGAGAATTGACGGTGACTGTGACGGCGTCGGAGCCATCGGCAAAGCCGTTGATGGCTGTGTCTTTTTTCGATGCTGCGGTGACATCGACGGTACCCCGCAGTTTTTCAAGCGCACCGGCGTACGCTCCTGCATCGGCAGCCGTCTGCATCGCACGCTTGTGAAAATACATATACGACGCATCCAGAGCCAGTCCCATGAACGCCACCAAGACGACCATCGTGACTGCTGCGAGAATCATAATGACTCCCCGCTCTCCATTTCTATTCCGTGGGTTGTTCCGAAGTGTAGTTTTCATCTTGAGGTCTCCGTTCATTACTGAGAAATCACCATGACCGAGTTGCTCCCCAACGGGATGCCGCTCGCGAGAATCAGCCCAGTGAAGGGGGCAACCGTATACTCGGCCCGCACCTTCACTTGATTCCCCGGATTGTTTCCTGGCGTCCAGGTGGTCGTTACCACCACGGAGTTGGAGTCCAACCCGATTGACCACTGGCGTACAACGCTCTGGATGTCCGAAGCAGTAGCGACGGCGCCGCTGGCGCTGCCATGCACGGTGGCGTAGCGGGCGCCTTCGCGCGTCGCTCCCGCCAGGATGTTGTAGCAGGCGACCACCCGGCCGAACTCCATGATGGCGTACACGACCATGAAGAAGAGAAGAAAGGAGAGGGCGAACTCAACCAGCGCTGCGCCGCGTTGGGTTTGTTTCCTTGGCATGCTGGGAATCCTCATCATTGGACCCGCATCTTGGCTGTTCGTCCTACCACCACCGCTTGCGGAATTCCCGGGTACGGCACGAGAGGATTGAACGTGTAGCTTGCGGTGACGGACACATATCCGCTGGGTGTGATCCCGCTGCAATTGCTGGAGCATGGTATCTCGCCGCTTCCCGTGGTGCAGGCGCAGAAATTACGGGCCGTGGCCGTCACGTTGGAAACGCCCAAGTCCGCGGCGTCATTCAACGTGGCCTGAACCATACCGGCGGTGTCCCCGGAATTGCCGGGACCGAGCGCTCCAAATTGCACGCCAGCACGCGCCGAATTTGCGATCGCGATTCCCGCGTACATAATACGGGCAAAATCCATCGTTCCGCAGCACATCAGGAGTAGGACCGGAATCATGATGGCCATTTCAATCAGACTGGTACCGCGGCGATCGCTTCGGAGCCCCGCAAGACTCATTCGCTGTTTCATTCATTAGCCTCCCATCGGAGCTTATATGGGGAAAGAAGGTGTTCCCATAGTCCTACAAGCCTGTTTGTTAGCCTCGGCGTAATGGCATTGAAGTCCTGCCACTTGTCACAATCTTGCAAGGGTGTTCTAGTACCTCGGGCAGATGACGGCGGCCCTACGCAGTTGTAAAGCTCTGATAAAGGTGTAGATGGGCAAATTTACGGATCTGATGAACTACCTAGCGGTGTTCCTACTCTCTGCATAGTACCTGCTGGCGGAAGACCAAGCGCACCTGTTTTTTTGCCGCCTCGACAAACGTTCCCGCAACCCATGCTTCGATCCATATCGACGGTGTGGTGGTGCACAAAAATGCGAAACACTCACCGATGGGTTACAGATATTTCACCCAATTAGAGCGCGAATTGGCGACGCCGGTGTGTCGTGGTACGACCGAAAAATTAGTCGCCGTAGGACGACCAGCCGCGACATCAGCGCGATGGCGAACACCCAGGATGACTTCCGATAATGCTCCTTATCGGGCGGTAAAATGCGCCGTCAACGGTAAGCGATCTCATTGCGGATGTTGCCGGAGCGATTCCGCGCGCAGCAAGACACTACCTTCAGTAACTACAGTGTCTCCCAGCATCAGTCCCTCCAATACACGGAACCCCCCTCCGGTCTCCCCGCCGATCCTCACCGCTCGTTGCAGAAACCGTCCCTCTTTCACTTCCACCGGAAGATAAACCACGCTTCCAGACGCCACCGCCTGGATCGCCGCTTTAGGCACGATGGCCACCTCCCCTGCCTGTACATCTTTGAACGTGAGATCCACATACATACCCATCCGTAAAGCCAGTCCCGGATTCTGCATGGTCACTCTCACCTTTGCCGTTCGCGTCTGCGGATCTACTCGCGGCTCGATGTAATCCACCACTCCTCGGTAAGTTCGCCCCGGATAAGCCGGCGTCGTGATGGCCGCGCCGCTCCCCGCGCGAACCACGCTGAAGTCATCCTCCAGTACATTGCCCTCAATCCACACGGAGGAAAGATCAGTCACTGTCAACAAGTCCTGCCCCACTCCCACCACTTGTCCCAAATTTACGCTGCGCGCCGTCACAATTCCATCGATAGGCGATGGCACAGAAATGTACGCGCTCGGAGTTTGTCCGGTATTCAACAACACGATCTGCGTTTCCTCCATTCCTAAAAGAATCAATTTCTGCCGGGCTTCCTGCACGTGTGCTGCGTGAACACGATGGTCGGCTTCAACTCTTTCCAGTTCCTCGCGGCTGGCCGCACCGATTCGCACCAGTTCCTGCGTGCGTTCCAACTTCTTGTGTTCCACTTCGAGCTCAGCTTCGAACCCCACGAATGCGGTCTGCGCTTCCGATAGATCCCTGCTCAGCACCTGCGCAATCGGTTGCCCGCGCTTGACGCTTTGCCCGAGTTCGACGGAAACCTGCGTCACCACGCCTCCCGCGATGGGCGTCACATGCACCTCGCGATACGCGTTGGGTTGAACCGTTCCTGGAACTCGAATCTCGGTGCTCATCGTGCCGCCAGTCACCTTCGCAAACTGAAGATGCAGGCGATCCATAGACTCCACCGGCACAGTAACTTCAATCTCCTGGGGCCTCGTCGGCGCCGCTTCTTCCCCCCTGCTTGGCGCCCCAGCAGGCACAGGACTCGCGACAGTTCGCTGCGATTGTGGCGACGAAAATAGCATGCCGCGTTGCGCCAGCCATCCACCGGCCCCAACGCCCACGATCAGAATCGCCAAACCCGCCAGCCATAGCCAGCGCCGCGCCGTCCTTCCAGACTTGTCTGTGGGATGCATCATTTCCCCCCAACGCCCAACACGGCCGCCGTTCTCACGCGGACAGAAGCCTGGTAGGAACGGTTCAAAGCTTCCGTATAGCCGGTCTCAATTTCGATGAAGCGCCGTTGCTCCGCGATAACATCCAGCAATTGCGTGCGTCCCAGTTCGTAAGTTTTTCGGATCACGTCCAGGTTCTGGCTCGCCTGATCCCGCACGCCGCGGCTGTAGATATCCAGGCTCTCTTTGGCTTTTCCCTGCACCAGAAATGCCGCCAGAACTTCACGCGTCACAATCAGTTCCAGATACTCGCGACGCCTCCGGGCCTCCTCCATCCGGGCCACCGCAATCTGGATCGCGCCCTCATTGCGATTTCTCACAGGTAGCGTGACCGAAACGCCCGCTCCAATCGAATGAAACACCCCCTGGATCGGCCGCAGTTGTCCCGCCGAATTCAAGCCGTTCAAGTCAAAGCTGGAATCCATGCGCTGATAGTTCGCCGAAATACTCGCGTCCGCCCTGCCCTCCGTTTGGGCCTGCTTCAACTTAGCGCTCGCGACTTCCTCCTCCGCTCGCGCCGCCAGCAGGTCCGGCCGCGCAGCCAGAGCCCTTTGAATAGCCGCATCCTGAGTCAGTTCGAGCAGCTGTGGCTCCAGAACGCCGCGTAATTGCAACTGCTCCTCCGCTTTCATGCCGATCAGACTCTTCAACTCGAGCACACTCACTCCCAAAGTTGCCTCGAAATCCACGCGCCGCGAGTCGATCCGGTTTACCTCTACCCGTAACAGATTTGCGTCCAACGGTGGCGCCGCGCCCTGATCCGCCCGCGCCTGAGTCAGCCCCAGCGCGTCCTGATTCAGTTTGAGCAGATCTTCAATGACCCGCAAATTCCGTAACGCAGCCAGCACCTCGCCAAACTTGGCTTCCACCTCCCCGCGGACTTGTCGTTCGCGCTCCATCCGCTCGAAATCCGCCGTTCGGATTCCACCGGCCGCCACTTCCATGCGCCGCTCCCGCCGATGGTACAACTCCAATGGAAGTGACCCTCCTAACAGCAAAGTGTTCTGCGGGCCTCCCACCTCCTTCGATCCGCTTAACTCCGCCGAAGGATTGGCGCGCAACCGCGCCTGGGTCAGGCCCCCCCGCGCCGCCTCCACCTGTTGCTGGGCTGCCAGAATATCCCCGTTCCGCTGCGATGCGATGGAAACCAGATCATCCACAGTGCGCCCATGAACCAGATCGAGGATGCCTTCGCTGGCCCGTTGTCCCCATAACGGAATCGCGGCGGCCAAAACCAACCAAGTTCTCTTCATCGCCGTCACCGCACACTGCTGTGGAACGAAGTGCTTCCCCGGCTGCCAGGGCCATCCCATCGCACATCGACCCCAAACGACCCACTCATCCCGAAATCGGCCTTGACAACGTATTGCCCAGGTTTGCCGGCCGGTGCGATCTCGATAGGCGCCACCATCGGAGCCATCCCTGGCATCGCCATCGATGCGCTCAGCATGATCGTTCCCGCATCCACAGGTTGATTCGTACTGGCCGACCGGAACGCGATAACAAAAGTGTTTTGACCCTGCGCGAGCTCTCCTTTTTCATTCGAGAGCGTGATCACCATGTCTCCCGCTGTGTGCGATTCAATCTCCTTAGTCGCCGGAGCGTTGCTGTTGCAGGCACTCAAAACAACCGCCGCTACAATGAGTCTGCCAATGCCGATATTCATCTTTCATCTCCTTGGTTTAAAGTTTTCCGAAGTTCTCTTTCTCGCAGCCATAAGAAAATAACTGGAGTCACAATCAACACATGAATGAGCGAACTCACCATTCCGCCCAGCACGGGCGTGGCCAACGGTTTGATCACTTCCGCACCCACCCTCTGGCTCCACATGATGGGCAGTAACCCGGCGACGATCGTCGAAACAGTCATCACTTTCGGGCGAAGCCGCAGCAGCGCTCCATCCATCACGGCTCCCCGAAGATCGCTCAGATTGAATTCGGAGCCTCGTTCGTTTTGCCTCCTCGCCACCGCCTCTTCGAGGTAAATCACCATCACCATTCCCGTCTGCACCGCCGTACCGAATAGTGCGATGAACCCGATCCACACCGCGACGCTGAAGTTGTAGCCCAAAAAATAGAGCAGATAGACCCCTCCGGTGAGCGCAAAGGGAACGGCCATCAGCACATGGGCAGCCTCCAGGAAGGAGCGGTAGGTCAGAAACAACAGGATATAGATCACGCCCAGAACAATCGGGAACACCACCAGCAGGCGCTTGCGCGCGTGCTCCTTGTTTTCATACTGGCCGCTCCAGCCCAAGTAGTAACCCGCTGGCAGGCTGACCCGTTGAAGGATATTCGGTTTGGCTTCATCCACGAAGCCTCCGATGTCACGACCTCGTACGTTGAGCAGAACCGACACAACCAGCAGCCCGTTCTCGCTGTTGATCATGGCGGGCCCGCTCGCGGGTTTGACCGATGCCAAGCGCCCGAGCGGAACTTGACCTCCATCCGGAGCGGCCACCAGAATATCGTTCAGTCCATGCACATCCTTCCGGTACTGCGGCGCATAACGCACTCGCACCGGAAAGCGCCTCCGTCCTTCGATTGTCGTCGTCAGGTTCCTCTCGCCAATGGCGGTTTCAACAACGTCCTGAATGTCACCTACGCTGATGCCGTAACGAGCCGCCGCTTGGCGATCGATCTGAATGTCGGTGTAGAGCGCGCCCGTCACCTGTTCTGCATATACGTCACGCGCCCCCGAAACGCCCCGTAGCACTTCCGCAATCTCACGGGCTTTTTGCTCTAGAACCTTCAGATCGGCCCCGAAGATCTTGACTCCCAATTCCGATCGGATCCCCGTGCTCAGCATATCGATCCGGTTGATGATGGGCATGGTCCAAATATTCGCCACTCCCGGAATCGCCACTGCGCGGTCCATTTCGGATTTCAATTTCTCGATCGTCATCCCCGGCCGCCACTGCTCGCGCGGCTTGAGATGCACGATGGTTTCCGTCATGTTCAATGCCGCCGGATCGGTCGCGCTATCGGCGCGCGCAACTTTGGCCACTACCCCCGCGACTTCCGGGAACTTCTCGATGATTTGGTCCTGACGCACCGCGATTTGCGTGTTTTCACCCAGCGAGATACTGGGATCGGCAATCGGCATAAACATCAAATCGCCTTCATTCAAGGGCGGCATGAACTCGCTGCCGATTCGCGTGCTCAGAAACACCGCTCCAGAAAAGAGAACCAATGCAATCCCCAGCGTGATCGCCCGATGCCGCAGCGCCCCTCGCAATACCGGCCGGTAGATCCACTGCAGAGCCCGCATCACCGGGTTATCCTGCTCGCGATGCACTTTGCCCCGCACCAAGAGCGTGCACAGTACAGGGACTAGCGATACGGAGATCACCGTTGCACACGCCATCGCCGCGGTCTTGGCGAAAGCCAGCGGCCGAAATAGCTTGCCTTCCTGGCCTGTCAGCGCGAACACTGGTATGAACGCCAGCAGAATAATCGCCATCGAAAAGAAGATGGGACGGCCCACTAGCTTCGTCGACGCAAGCACCGTTTGCCATACGGCACGCCGGTCGCGTGGATCAACGCCTGCTTGCTCCAGGTGCCGGAAGGCGTTTTCCGTAACCACAATCCCCGCGTCCACCAACACGCCGATGGCGATAGCGATCCCCGCCAGCGACATGATGTTCGACGTGACATTCAAGTAGTACAGAATCAGAAATGAACTCAGCACCGCCAGCGGCAGCGGCAGCGTCACGATCAGAATGCTGCGGAAGTGCGCAAGGAAAATGATGTGCGCCAGAGTAACCAGCAGGATCTCCTCGATCAGCGTCCGCCGCAATGTGTCGATGGTGTTGTCAATCAGTCCCGATCGGTCATAAAACGGAACGATTTTGACCCCAGCAGGAAGCCCCGCTTCCAAATCTTTGATCTTGGCCTTCACGCGATCGATAAGCTCCCGCGGATTCACCCCGGAACGCGCCACCACCACGCCTCCCACCGCCTCGCGCCCGCCTTTTACCAACGCTGCAACCCGAAACGCATTGCCGATACTCACATTCGCCAGGTCACGAACATATACCGGCACGCCCCCCTTCGCGCCCACCACAATGTTTTGAATATCCGCAACCGATTGAATCAGTCCGAGCCCTCGCACAATGGACCACGATCCGTTCGACTCCAAAACATTGCCGCCAACATTCTGATTGCTGCGCATCACCGCATCCACCAGTCGGCTCAAAGGCAGACCATACGTACGCAGGCGGTTCGGATCGACATCGATCTGGTATTGCTGCACCTCTCCGCCGACACTCGCCACTTCCGCCACCCCTGGTACGGAATTGAGCTGATACCGAATGAACCAATCTTGCAGCGTGCGAAGCTCGCGCAAGTCGCGCCCCCCGCCCTCCACCGTGTACCAGAAGACGTGTCCCACACCCGTTGCATCCGGACCCAGCGTGGGAACCACGCCCGGCGGCATCTGTTTGCTCACCAGATTCAGGCGCTCCAGCACGCGAGTACGCGCGAAGTAGAGATCGACGTTGTCCTCGAAGATAACGAATATCATCGAGAAGCCAAACGCCGAGCTTGATCGCACCACTCGCACACCCGGCAGACCCTGCAGACTGGTCGTCAGCGGGTACGTGACTTGGTCTTCGACTTCTTGCGGACTCCGGCCCGTCCAATCCGTAAAGACAATGACCTGGTTATCGCTCAGATCTGGAATCGCATCCACCGGGCTTTGGGTCAACGCCCAATATCCCCAACCCGCGATACCCAAATAGAACGCAATAACCAAAAAACGATTTCGAAGTGACAGCTCGATCAGACGATCGATCACGGACTCTCCTTCCGCACCAAACACTACGGCCAAAAATTGTTTGTGGAGAAAAAGGAGAGAGCTAGATCAGCAGAGCTGCGTCGATGACAGGGATGTCGGGAGGCGATCCCGCTATCGGATCAAACTCGATGGCAGCCTTCGCCTGGCTGCGTGCGAGATGGATAATGTCGGCGGCCGGGACCGTCGAAACTTCGATAGTCCACAGTGGCGTCGCCAGATTGGAATGAGAGTGCGCCGCCGCGGATCGCTCTAGCGGCATGGTCTGGCAGTCCTGCGGCGCCGTTTTGGCCGGCTTCGCAGGCGGGTTCTTGCACCGCCGAGTCTCGCAGCAGTGCCCTTTGGAGCCAGGCCACATGAAGAACTGCGAGCAGGATATACATCCGCCCCACAGGTAGCTGACCACCAGCAGAAGCGACCAACACGAATTGGAAAAGACGCGGTACATTCGCAGTTCCAGTTTCAGCGTACCGGAAACTGCGCTCCAAAAGCAAAAGCCCCCAGCGTCGTGCGCTTGGACTCCATTTGGACGCCGGAGGCGTTTTGGACTCCACGCGGACTCCACACTTTGTGTTCACTCCGATCAATCCAAGCCTTTACGACGCCGTTCATGACATATGGGCGTACGTGTTCAACCTTCTCAGCGTGGAAGGGGTGGGCCCAAACTCTGAAGTGCTCCTGTCTCGCTTCCCAATCTCCTTGAGGAGCTTGGCGAGGAGGAACATCAAGACTCGAGGGTCGTCTCATTGCGGGAGCGGTTGGCAAGAGCGGCATTTGCGGATACCTTTCGAGCCCGAACCGATCTTTTGCTCTTCCTGACGTCACGTAATTAATCAAGCTTGCGGGGTGGCTCACTCTGGAACTTCTCCTTTGCGCGAGAACTCTTTCCCAAGAAAAGCCACTTCCAGCCGACTTCCGAAACGCGCACAATATTTCAGGTCTTAGTGCCCATGCGCTTTGGATTCTCGCAAATTCACTCGTTATCTGGTAGATGAGGGGACAACAGAGCGCAACGCTTGTCGGAGGTCACTGAGCTTGGGTGGCTTGCTGAGTACGAGATCGACGTGAGGCGAAACGTCACTTTCGGCGATCAGACTCTGCCCCCATCCGGTCAGAAGAATCACGGGAGTGGACTCGGACGCGCTCTTCACAAAGCTGGCAACTTTACGACCGTCCACGCGAGGCATGCCTAAATCCGTAATTACAACGGTAAAGGGTTTGCCCTGCCTTTGGGCGGCGGTAAACGCCTCAATCCCCGCTTCACCTCCATTCGCAGTAATCACATCATGGCCATCCTTCTCGAGCGAATTGCAGAGCACTCGAATAACCAGCGGATCGTCATCAACCACCAGAATGCGGAACCTTGAAGGCTTTGGTCGTTGAGTCTCAGGAGCACGATCAGGGGCGAAGTCAACAGGAACCGCAAAAATCAATCGCATGGTGGCACCCTTGCCCGCCGTGCTTTCGATCTCAATATCTGCGCCATGTCGTTGCATCGTCCCATACACCATCGCAAGGCCCAGGCCCGTGCCACGCTCTCCTTTTGTAGTGAAAAACGGTTCCAGGCAGCGCCGTCGCGTGTCATCATCCATGCCGATGCCACTGTCGGCCACTTCCACTACCACACTGCGGAGTTTGGCCGGATCTAACGAGCGTTCCACAATTCGTGTGCGTAACGTCAACACCCCGCCGCTCGGCATGGCATCCACTGCATTGAAAATGAGATTGATAAGAGCTTCGCGAATTTCGCTTTCGACCCCCATTATGGCCGGGAGGTCTGGCTCAAACTCTTTGTGCATCTCGATCACAACGCCCTGCCGAAGCGGGATGTCGCTCCAGCGGGCGCGCGTCAGGTCAGCTACTTGTTGCACTAAGGAGTTTATATGTATAGGCGAGAGGGTCATCTGCAGCGGACGCTGACGGTAAAATTCGGTCATCCGTGCGACTGTCTGCGCCACATCGTCGGTAGCTCGCTGAATCATTTCCAGGTGTTTGCGGGTCCGAGGACTCAGCTCCAACTCATTTTCCAGCAGCATTTCCGTAGAGAGGGCCATCGGCGAGAGAGCGTTGTTGATGTCGTGGGCAATGCCGCTAGCCATCTGACCCAGAGCACGAAAGCGCTCCTGCTGCATCACAGCCTGCTGGGTCTGCCGCAAATCGTCATACGCCCCTTGCAGCGATGCATAGAGTTGCGCTTGATGCGCGGCGAGCGCGATGTGTTCGTTCAATTGTTGCAAGAACTCACATTCGCCGCTGCTGAAGCTTTCCCGTGCCGCACGAGCGGCAATAAAGACACCGAAGACTTTGCTATCGATCAGGAGTGGCGCCGCCACAAAGGAACGCAACCCAGCCGCAGCAAGTTTCTGCGGGAATGGCAACTTCACCTCCGTGATATCCGGCTCGTAGACGAACTGCCCGCGGACGCAACGGCTGAGACCATTGGTATCGATGGGAATGTGGGCCTGCTCGGTGAGGGCCAACTCCAGTGCCAATGCCTGGCTTCGCACACCCACGTGAAGGACGGTCAATCCTCCGCTTGTCGGCTCATAGTCGCAGAAGCAGCCAAAATCGAAACCTAAGTCTTCCTCTAGACTGTGCAGCACAACGCGATAAATGGTACCCAAGTCCTCTCGGCCGCCGATCGCTCGCGTGATCTGGTTGAGCAGGTTCAGTCGTGCCAACTGCGCAATTGCCTTTTTCTCCGCGACCTTGTGCTCAGTGATGTCGCGGGCAATGTTCGAGGCTCCCACAATCTTGCCCTGACTGTCCTTCATTGGAGAGATAGTCACAGAAACGTCGACTCCTCTTCCGTCTTTTCGGATTCGCCGCGTTTCGAAACTATTCACCCTTTCACCACGAGCGATTCGGGCCAAAATACCCGGTTCTTCCGAACGGCGCTCGAAGGGAATAAGCATTAGCATCGGTTTGCCCACGGCTTCCTGCGCCGAGTAGGCGAACATTTTTTCTGCGCCAGAATTCCAGCTGAGAATGATACCGTCTAAAGATTTGCCGATGATCGCATCGTCAGATGATTCGACGATAGCCGCTAAGCGAGCGCTGGCCTCGAGTTCCACGGCTTGCGCGGCAAAACGCCGGCCTGCCAGCGATGTTAAAACTGCAAGACCCAGGACCAGGAATGTGACGACAACGATTCCGGCGATGCTCAAAGAAGAGACGCTTACGGCGTGGGCTGTGTCGGATTGAGCTAGAGTTAAAGTGGTACCCATGAATGTTGCTGCTGCCATCCCGGTGTAATGCATTACGGGAATCGCTGCACCCATAACGACGGCGCTTGAAATCTTGAGCCAGCTCCACGCCGACAAATCCCCGCGAAAATAGAACGTCAACAATAGAGCCACGAAGGAGATAGCTACGGCAACAACGACCGAAAGAACGACAAGAGATGGAGACCACTGGCACATAGCGGAGAGTCGCATGGCGGCCATCCCGGTGTAATGCATGGTGGCGATCCCACCTCCCATGAAAATACTGCCGATTGAGGCGCGAAGTAGGCCCATTTTCTCCCGGCTTACGACAAACAGAGCGATTGCAGATGCAACGATCGCAGCCAGAAGCGATAGCAGTACTGTGGGCCAGTCGTACAGCACGGGAATTGGCAAATGAAAGGCAAGCATCCCGATATAATGCATGGACCAAATGCCGATCCCCATGGCCAAGGACCCGCCCGTCAACCAAACAAAGCGGATCTGGGACCGTGCAGAGGTTACTCGGCCAGCCAAATCAAGCGCCGCATAAGCTGCGAGTATCGCGATTACGACCGACAAGGCGACGAAATGATAGTCGTAAGAACTGACCAGAACGTTCATGGCGCCAATCCCACAAGGCTGTGGGTGGTTATCTCCTGTATCAAATACGGTCCGTTATATCATACCCAAGCGCTGGATTCAGGCTAGAAATCGAATAGAAACGCTGGCTGTCGGCTGGCGTTGAGGGAGATGATGTCCCTCGTCATTCGAGACCGGACCGTAATCGCGACAACGCCCGCGCGCTGCGCGAATTCTAAGGCTCCGACGATCCCCAACCGGCGCAGCACAGCGTTACGTCCCACTTCCCGTATGCTTCCGGAACCCGAATGGTTTCACACCGAGAGTGCGGAAAGCACTGCTGAAACGGTTTAAAGCGTTGGCGATTCGACGAATGTTGCGGCCGGCGCTCGACGCAGCCGAGAATCAATATTGCAAGATCGAGATGAGCCAGTCGACCTAACCGCGCGCCGGATATGTCCCGTGTCGCGCAGTTCGTCGCCGGGTTGTGGATCGGAACCGGGATGGCGAGTAGTCATAGGAATCAGGCCGGCAATGGCTCCATCCCTGGATCAACGACGTCCGGGCCGGGTTCGTCGGGTTCGCGTGTAGGAACCGGCGACACGCCTGGCGGGCCTTTCTCCGGGTCTGGATCGGGCTCGGGAAATTTCGGCTCTGGTTCTTTTGGTGGATCCTGGAACGGGAACGGCGGGACCGGATTTGGATAGGGAGGCTCTTGAGGAGTGCTCATGCTCTAATTCTCCTTCTTTCGGCGCCGCTACAATTCCTTCCACGCAGCACAAGCTAGACGGTCTTGAGGGACCCTACCGATATCAGGTTTAGAAAGCGCCGGGTCGACCGTTGTGCCATCTCAGTATTCGCCAGCAGACCTGGCAAGAAAGTTTTAGCTCATCCTTGACTTAAACTCGACATTGCCAGAATGCCACTCCGATACACTTCGTTTTTACATAAGACCGCCCAAGCCATACGCAGCAGCTTATTCGCCAGCGCCACAATGGCGGCATTCTCGTGAGTGCGGGCCAGCAGCTGAGCTAACCAGCTGCTCAGTCCAGGAGACTGTTTGGCTCGATGCTGCATTACGGTGCGCGCTCCTTGGACAAACAATCTTCGTAGATACCTCTCCGGAATCCACTCCCGTTGCCGATCGCCGCGACCAGAGCTGTCGCCGACTCCGGGGATGGTCGTGAGCCGCTGGCAAGCCTCGTTCTCTTTTCACCGTGTGCTGGATCACTGAGTTCATCTGTTCGATGCGTGCCGTCAGTTGTTCGAGTTCCAGCTTTAGCTGAGCCAGCAGTATGCGGAAAGAGTCAGAGAGTTTCAAGTTGGCCTCTACCAGAATCGGCGGAAGCGCCTGCTCAAGATGACTCCGCCCTTGGATAAGGTAACGCCACGTTCGAGCAGGAGGCTGCGAATCTGGTTGATCACCGCGGTTCTCCGCATGACCCAGCGCTCCCGCACGCGGTGCACGGCTTGCAGATCCAACTGCTCCTCGGTTTTAATCGACACAAATCGCATCGTCGGCCGCTGGACGGCTTCGGCCACGGCCTCCGCATCGATGTAATCGCTCTTGTTCGGCTTTACGTAAGGCTTCACATACTGAGCCGGCATCAATCGAGCGTCGTGGCCTTGTTCCCGCAGAGCCCGTCCCAGGAAATCCGCCTGCGCCGATGCGTACGTGGCTCGCCATTGCGCGCAATCTGCCGTGAATTGTCTAGAGTTTCCTTGCCTGCTGCCTTAACGAAACATTACGTTCGTGGGCTTGACACCATCGACGACGCGTGAAAGACTAAGCCCACTCAAACGGCCTGAGTCTGGGCCAAGGGGATTGCGTTTGAATGATTCAAGAATAGGGGAACCCTCCACATGAAACAGCTCGCTGGTATTTCGCTTATTTTCCTGCTGGCTTGCGCGACGGCTTGGGCGCAGGGGACAGCCCAGATCCACGGCACGGTTCAGGACAGCAGCGGCTCCGCGGTTCCGGGGGCCGAGGTAAAAGTGACGCAAACCGATACGGGAGCGTCTCGAACCGTCGCCAGCGGCGGCGATGGCGGCTACGTCCTTACCAACCTACCCATTGGTCCGTACCAGATTGAAGTGACCAAGGACGGTTTTGCGAAAGCTGTTCAGACCGGTGTGGTGCTGCAGGTGAATGCCGACCCGGCGATCGAAATCGCGCTGAAAGTGGGCGCGGTGAATGAACAAGTGAAAGTGGAAGCAAACGCAGCTCTGGTGGAAACTCGCAGTTCGGGAATCGGGTCTGTGACCGAAACACAGCGAATCGTCGAGTTGCCGCTTAATGGCCGTCAAGTCACCGACTTGGTGACGCTGAACGGCGGTGCGGTGCAGACCGGCACCAGCGACAGCCGAATCTTTAGCGGACGTCCGTATCTTTCGATCGGAGGCATGGCATCGCTTCCCATCGGAGGCGGCGCCACGGACTGGCTGCTGGATGGCGCGAGCCACTACGACTTCATGTCGGGGACAACGCTACCGATCTCCTTTCCGGACGCGGTTCAGGAATTTAAGGTGGAAACCAGCGGCCTCGCCGCCGCGCGTGGAAATAACTCATCGGTGGAGATTGTGACCAGGTCCGGCACCAACAGTCTGCATGGAAGTCTTTTCGAGTTCATCCGCAACGATGGTTTCGGCAGTGCCCGTGAATATCTAGCGACGAAAGATAGTACATATAAGCGGCATCAGTTTGGCGGAGTGGTGGGTGGAGCGATCAAGAAAAATAAGCTCTTTTTCTTTGGCGGCGCTCAGGAGACGACGCAGCGCGCCAGTCCCAACAGCACAGTAGGATTCTTTCCCACTCAAGCGATGGTGAATGGCGACTTTACTGCATTTGAGTCGGCGGCTTGCGGTCGACCGGCTCCCCTCGCGGCGCCCTTCGGGACGGGTGGCTTTGGACCCAATCGGGTGAACCCTGCCTTGTTTGCCGCGCCTGCCCTTTACATCACGGATAAATTCGGCAAGAGCCTGGCGGCGGTCGGAGTAACCCCAGACCCGTGCGGCAAAATCACCTACAACACGCCGGTGTATCAGAATAATTACGAATATGTTTTCAAGATCGATTATCAGATCAACGCCAACCACTCGCTGTTTTTCCGCGATCAGTTCAGTAAGGAACGGCAGCCCA
>Ga0207686_10000922_pt1 | contig 17619 bp, 10 predicted proteins | sample KBSM24metaG_FD_184396 | JGI IMG/M metagenome (GOLD analysis project Ga0207686, IMG submission 184396) | Miscanthus rhizosphere microbial communities from Kellogg Biological Station, Michigan, USA - KBS M2-4 metaG (SPAdes) (version 2) | ecosystem: Host-associated > Plants > Roots > Rhizosphere >...
GGGGGGGAGTAAAGGGATAAGAAACAAGGTAGCAGCGGTGGAGCAGGAGTAGTAAAAAAAAATAAAATTTTACTCTTTCGGATTATTATGATTCGAACATAACTACTTCTCAACCCAAATGAGACGCCTTACCAACCCGGCCCTAATCCGTTTTATTTTATAAATAATATTACAAGAGTACTCAGACTTGAACTGAGAATTTGGAGGTTGAAGCTCCCTATTTTACCATTAAACTATACTCTTTATTCCTCACTTTTCGTAGCCTTTAGCCGTAATGATATTAAGGCAATATCATAGATATATTACGTAACCCCAAGCTAAGTAGTTTCGGGCTTAAAAAAATTTCTTTTTTAAGCCACCAGATCCCCCCCTGAAAGGGGGGGGATCTGGTGGCTTAAACTTGGGCTTCCCCCTAGTCCCGTCGGAGGCGGGACAAGGTCCCTCGAAGAGGCGGAACTAGTCCCGCCGGAGGCGGGACAAGGTCCCTCGAAAAGGGAACTAGTTTTTAAATAAACTTGTTTATATTCTATCCAAGTTTTTTGCCTTTGGCACTAAAAAAAATAAGATTTTTTTTTATCTAGCCCTTATCTCTAAAGGGAAAGGGCTTGTCCCGCCCCTTTATCTCTTATCTATTCGAGATTATGAGATACCGGCAGGGGCCCGGAGGGGACTAGGAAAAGTATAGTTAAGTTACGGAAAAGAGGTGATTCGAACACCCAGGTGCAATTATACACAATATTTAGCAAATATCTTACCTTACCTATGGAGACTTTTCCTTAATGAGATTCATATCCCATATATTTTTCGAACTAGAACGGATTCGAACCGATATCTACTTCTGTGACAGAGAAGCCCTTTACCAATTAAGTTACTAGTTCCCTTTATCCCTTTATCCCTTAATCTCTTCGAGATTAAGGGATATCGGGAACCAGTCCTATGTCTCTTATTTATTTTTTTTTTACTGGAGGCATCATAAGGGACTAGCCTGATGACCGACGGAGCTGGCCTGAAGGCCAGCTCCGTCAGTTTGGGGAAACTTGTTTTTCATGCTCTCCTTTACCCTGGAAGGATATAAATAAACCAGTTTATTGCCCTTTATCACTAGCTTTCTAATCCGAAGGATAATGGCTTGCCATTATCCTTCGGATTAGAAAGCAAGGCGAAGCCTAGTGATATGAAGGGATCAGGGTACAAAAAACTAGCCGCCCCTTCCCTTCTTACCTATTCTCATTATCTCTTATCTCATAAGAGATAATGAGATAAGAGATGGTAGGGGTACACGGGGATAGGCTGACCGGTATCTTTGATATCACTACTAACTGTTAAATAAAGGGATAAAAGCCGCCCTAAGGCCAGCCGGAGGCTAGTTCTTTAAATATAATCATTTTATTCTTGCCTTAACCTTGCCTATTCCCCTTCCCTGTAGGGATAGTGATATAAGGAGACCAATAGAAGCACCAGAATAAAATAAAATAAAAGAACTTTATATTTAATATATAATAATATTGTTACGGCCAGTCGAATTCGAATCGACACCTTTCGATTGGAAGTCGATAAGTCTACCATTAACCTATGGCCGCTCGTTTATATAGGATATACAAGATTTGAACTTATATAATGATGATTAAAAGTCATATGCATTACCATTATGCTAATATCCCTCCACGTGCCTTTATCGCTTTATCTATTCCCTCTTATCTCTTATCTCTTCGAGATTATGAGATAAGAGATTATGAGATAAGAGATTATGAGATAAGAGATAAGAGATAGGAGATAATGAGAATAGGTCAGAGGGGAAGGGGAATAGGAAGATATACTAATATTTATATTCTACTTAATATAAACACCAACAAAAATAGCCCCTAAGATGAATCGAACATCTATCATGATATTAACAGTATCAAGCTCTACCATTGAGCTATAGAGACTTAGATTTTATTGCCCTTTATCCCATAATCTCGAAGAGATTATGGGCAAGAGGAAAAATTTTAGGTATTTTAGCCTATTATCACATAAGGGTAGCGTGATATCCCTTCCCTCTTCCCCTCATACCACTACTAAAATTTAGATAGCCGGGGATCCGGAAATAGATACCAGCAATAAATTATAAAAATTCGTACCCTCTTCCCCTCATATCACTACTAAAATTTAGATATGAGGGGATCCGGGATGGGATAGATCATGTAAAGTTTAGGAAACAAGAGATTCGAACTCTTAAAAGCCTATAGCTACTGAGTTTACAGCTCAGCCCTTCTTACCAATAAAGGAACTTTCCTTTTTAAATTTTTGTTTAATTTTATGATTCCCGTGCAACTTCCACTACTGAGATATTACTTACCATTTATTAAATACCTACCTTTTAAAATTTTACTGTTTTTTCCTACCCTAATCCCGAGGGATAATGGGCCGGGTTGCCTAGGCGACTCCTTGAAGTCGCCGCCAAGGCTTTTAATTTATTCATAATAGTGGAATTACTACAATTTAACGCTAAAGCCGCATTTCTGGCTGAAGGGTAAGAAGTTGTAACTCCATTATTTAAATCTGTTACTAATATAGTAACAGCAGTAGGAGAAAATGAGCTCATTTTCATACGGGTAGTATGTGATCTAACGAATGGAGTTCTATTTTCAGTAATATTGTCAAATATACGTTTAAGTTTATTTGTAGTTAATTCTAATTTTTTTACTTTTTTTCTAGTCAGTTTAAAACAAACTCACTGAAAACTATTTTATTAACGGAAGAATTAGAATTTTCTTTATATAATCTAACCATTCATATTTAAGTTTAAAACGGGTAGAGTCCTTAGTTACACGACCTAAACTAGAGCCTGCTACAAGACAAATATTATAAGTAGGTTTTAGTACATCGAAATAATAATTTTCTCTTTCAATAATTATATCTTTTTCTTTCCATTTTCCCATAATCCCTCTGGGATAAGGGAATAGGAGGGGATGGTATTCTAAAATCTCTAGACGAAAATTACTATAACCATTCTTTAATAAAGCTCTATATATAATACTATTATTTTTAAGAGATTCTTTCATTAATCATTTAGCCCTTCTATGTTTTTTCTCATTCCCACATCTCTTATCTCATAATCTCTTATCTCATAATCTCTTATCTCATAATCTCGAAGAGATAAGAGATTATGAGATAAGAGATAAGAGATTAGGGAAAAGAAAAAACAAAGCTTAGGCGTACTGGGCTGCGGAGCCGGAGAAAAATAATCTCTTAATCTTCTAGTTAAATCTGCAGCACTTCCAATATAGGTTGATCCGTTAATCTAATTAACTCAACGATAAATACCAGACTTCCTGTTGTTTTCTTTATATATTGTTTTTACATCTGCTAAATCCAAATAAACTTTAAAAGGTAATGTATTTTTACTACTATAAAATCGAACTATATAAGGAGACGTGTAACGAAGCATAAATGAACAAGGATTCTTAGAATAAGCATGAGTTACACCTTTATTTCTTGCGCTTCATTATCCATTACCCATAATCCCATAATCCCATAATCCCTCCGGGATAAGGGATAAGGGATAAGGATTAGGATTAGGAGGGGACCAAAAAGTGCCAAATTCGCCTTTAATGATTGTATAAAAATTTGTCATAAACCTGTTCTGGACTTGAACCAGATACCTATAGAATTCTATATGCATAAGCACCTTTGCACAAGGCTTTTAAATTTTTGTTTAATTTTATGATTCCCGTGCAACTTCCACTACACGAACCGTATTTCGACTTAACACTAATCAGAATCGCGCATACGAAGAATCCTACTATAACATCTAAACCATATCGTTTACTTAATTATAATAAGAGAGCAAACTTATTGCGCTAACTCCTTTCAGCATGCGACGAGTGGTTAGTACCAATCCGAAGTTATATTCACCGTGACATGGTGATTCACGATTACTAGCAATTTCTTATTCATGCAGCCGAATTTCAGACTGCAATCCATTTCCGAATTCTATCCTATTTTTTGAGATTAGCTTAAACTCGCATTTTTGCTTCTCTTTGTGTAGGAATATGTGGCACGTCTATAGCCCACAATATTCAGGCCATGATGACTTGTCTTATTCCCTTTTGTTCTTACCATTGTAGAGGGGCAGAAAATGCTCTATTAATTTATTGTAAATAAAGCCGGGGTATTCGTTAATTACACGGTCGGAACCGCAGTTTCATAACATTAACTGAAAACAGCCGTGCAACACTTGTATTATTAAAATTAGAAGCTTAAACGACTAACTTTAATAACATTCAAATTGTGGTAAGGTTTTTCGTGGATCACCGAATTAAATAACATACTTCACTGCTGGGGTCAGAAACGGTCTAGTGATTTCAGTTCCTGCGTTGCCACACTACTCTTGAGGTGAAATGCTTACACTTTCATTTATAAACCAAGTAATATTACCTAATTTATGGCATTCATCATTCTCTGCAAAGACTACTGGGGTACCTAATCCTGTTCGTTCTCTGTGCCTTCGTCCCTGAACGTCAGTTTTTACATAAGAGGTTGCCTTCGCCTTTACCAGTCCCTACAGTATCAACAAATTTCATCTCTACACCATAAGTACGACTCTCCTCACATAAAACTCTAGTAGAGATGTATCCAGTTAGGACATTTACTACCGTCTACGTACCCTTTAAACCTATTTGTCGGGATAGGTAGATCCTCTCGGATTTTCCCCCCCTCAAAACGGAACGTGCGACTTTCACCGCATTCCGCTTAAGCAAGATACCTTTTATAATTCTTTTAGGAATTATACTTAGCTATTCATCTTAAGATTGTCCTAAGGAGTACCACCTCACATCTCCTTTGTTTGGTGTTATTCTTTATTAGATCCTAAGTTTTCGCAAACGAACTTTCGTTTCCCAAGGTGATGTTCATATACACTACATACCAGTATAAACATATTATCAAGTTATACTATCTATATCTTCATTGTTCAGATAGATTGGCTACGATGTGGGTGTACATCTGACCTGTCCTTTGTCAACTTCAGAGTGGTGAATTCATCCATTCAAACCTGAATTTCTGATTCATTTCTGTATAACTAAACAATGCGCTTATCTTTAATTTGTATTGAATTCTTCATTCTGTGTATATACTCTTATTATTCGTTAGTTACCTAATACTACAGGTGGTGTTCGCCTCCCTGCTGAATAATAGGATGTTTAGGAAATTACTTGCCAATGTCGTCGGTCTCACCATATTGTCAATTCTGCATTCTTTCGAATTAGTTCATCTAGACTTTTTCATGAGTCACTTTTTTATGGCACATATTATGTAATGGCATTAAATTACTAAGTCTATTGCTTCCTCCTTCGCTTCTGGGTTTAATGTGGTGTATCTCAATTTCTTCATTGTTGTGAAGTGATTGTCCACATATACTACACAGGTGGTCGTATTTCTTGAATAACTTTTCTTTGACAGCTGATAGAATTTTTCTTTCTTTATATTTTAGGAAATATTCCTTGTTTATGGAAAGATAGGGATTTAGTTCCAATCTTTTCAATCTTACTCTTTTGATAGTTATTCTACCTAGGCTTAAGATCAATTTGTTCTTGATTCCTCATCTTCCTTTTCTTGCAGCTATTTTAGCAAAGTTTTTCCTTACTACATTATTACCAGCTCTGGATCTAATAAACCTAGCTCTTAATAATTCTCATACATAATTGTCAATAACAAAGAAAGTTTTTCTGGAATGTGGGGTGATTCTTTTATGTTCAGCTCATCCTCTAAGGATGGGGTTAAGTTCGTTTATCACATTCTCAAACCTTTTGCTTGCATAAATTATCTTCCGGATTTTGGTCTTTAAAAGTTTAATTCCTTTTTCTGACGGTCTAATCGTTAGCACATTTGTCTGTTTACTTTCTGCATTGAACTTATAGTTTCAGGGAAGTCTTCTGATATTGAACCCCAACAGGTCTATTCCATCTTTTATCTGAGTAATTCTAGTTTTATTTTGGTTTAATTCTAAACCTCTTTCCATTAGAAATTCCTCCAAGATTAGTTTACACTTATCGAGTATCATTGGATTGTTTCCAGTGATTACAATATCGTCAGCATATCTAACGACCTTTATTTTGGGAGTTTTCTCTAATTTTATAGCAGGATTTTCTTTTATCGCGTTTTCTAGTCCATTTAGGGCTATATTACACAATAGTGGGGAAATAATTCCACCTTGTGGGGTTCCTTCATCGGTGTTACTAAATGTCCCGTCATGGACTTGTCCAGATTTTAATCACTCATTTAATACGTGTTTATCACATATTGGTGTATGCTTCATTAAAAATTCATGACTTATCCCATCGAAACATTTAGATATATCCGCTTCTAAAACTCACTCAGGTGATCAGTGTTTGTCCATATAGTTTCTAAAGTAGTTTATGGCATCGTGAGTTGATCTTTCCTTTCTGAATCCAAATGAATTGATATCAGATTGTTGTTCTACAATAGGGTCGATAGCTAGGTGGTAAACCGCCTGTACTATTCTATCTATTATATTCGGAATTCCTAACGGTCTCATTTCTTTCTTACCAGGTTTAGGAATGTAGACTCTTTTCACTGCTCCGGCTTGATAACTTTTGGGTTTTTCTAGTATTACTTTTAATCTTTCAATAGCTTCATAATATTCAGCGGGAGATCCCAATATGATACCATCGATACCGGGGGTTTTTCCTCCTTTATTACTGATTACTTTCCTTACTGCAAGAGCTCTACCAGAAAAACTAATCATTAGTTTTCTTTGTAATTTAAAAACTTTACTTCAAGCTACTTCACTGCTTCCTTCCACAATCTTTACAATTGCTTCTTGTATTTTAGATACTTCGTCGTTAGCTCTCTTTCAATCTATTTTGTGTCATAATTGAGCTTTTGGATTTACATCCGCTATATCATCATTAGTTTGGTTTTCTGGTAACTTAGATTCAATTTGGATTATATTGTCCAATTTATCTGTTATATTTCGTGTTGTAATATTGTTTACCATTATTTTATTAGTCTTTTATTAGTTTAATTATTAGCTATTCAGATATCCTACAAGACTTTCCAATTTATACAAAAAGGGGTAGGGTACTAGCCTTCCTTCCGGACTCCAACACGACTCAAAGACTTGTACTCCTCGTTCGGATATATCCGCTTTCAATTTCGTTCATAGTTACCGTTCAAGGAATTTTAATTATTTGTCTGTACTTAAGATGTATTCACTGATTCTTAAACGATCTGACCGCTGTTGTATAGTGGTCTCTATACTGACTCCAATTTGTCCAAACTAGACCTTATGATGATATACTCATTATTAGCTATTGAACCTATCAGTATCATTACAATACTGCATTCGCTTCTTGACGTATCCTATTCCCTGCACTCTGTACGACATTTTCCAGACTTTTATCTTATATATATCGCTTCCACTTGTTAGTGGGAAATACAGGGCTTACCCGGTTCCGTACTTTACACCGTAACTATTATACTTAGGCTCCATTCTATACTCCGAGAGTTATTAGTTCCCATAAATAAACCACATCCTTAGATTTATTTCAGACTCTTTCGTGTTGTGTTATTACGAAGCATCATCGAATAGTTCACTTTCGCTAACCATATATAATAGTAATTTTACTCTAGCCACGCGTCCTGATTTATCAGGAGGCATTTGTGTACATTGTTCCAACAGCTTCACACATTAGATTACTCACTTGCATGTGTTGGTAGAGTTAGATTATAGGAAAAATCTACCGGAATCTCACCGGATTGTAAGGTACGACTTCGCGGTCGCACAAGATGAATAACACTAGCCTCTTACGTATTACCGCGACTGCTGGCACGTAATTAGTCAAGGCATAAATATGCATATCGTCATAATCAATATGCAGTTAGAACTTTATTCGACAAACCGATTTAGAGTAAGAACATACTTTTATATCAGTAATCTTCTCCGTTCTCCGAAGTTGCCAGTTCAGTCTTTCGACCATTGACCAAGATTCCTCACTGCTGTACTCGCTTGCCTTGGGATTTTTTCGTCCCCAATGTGGTCGATCAACTTTTCAGCTTCGACTACGAGAATTTAGGCTTGTTAAGTAGTAACCTTAACAACAACCTATCTCGGCGACCACCCTATGTCCTCTTAAAGCGGCATAATTACCCTTTTTTTGATCATGGGGGATTTTTCCCCCTCTTTAAGGTCGGCTTGGGGTCTATACTCACCTGTACACCACTTTTAATAAAATAGAAGCTTACGCTTTATTAAATTAAACGTTCGATTAGCATGTGTCAAGCATTTCGACAGCGTTCAATCAGAGCCATCACCAAACTCACCCATATATATACACACATTTATAGTGTGGATGGTTACATCCATCACTATAAAATTTTGGTTATTTTGATATTCACACTAGACTCTAGGTGTCAATCCAGAAAAATAAGATATTTTTTTCTTTATTTTGGGATAAAATCAAGCTATTTCTTGCTAAATATATCTCTTTATCTGTTCCCTATTCTCATTATCTCTTATCTCTTATCTCTTATCTCTTATCTCTTATCTCTTATCTCATAATCTCTTATCTCATATTCTCGAAGAGATAAGAGATAAGAGATGGGAGGGGGGGGGATTGTAGTGATATCAGAGATAAGAAGGGGGGAAGAAGGGGTGTGCTGGGTTGCTTTATAAATCGAAGATTTATACCAGCAGAAGGACTAATTTATGCAACTATGTAAAACGAATAACAGACTTAAGATCAAACTTCGATTCCAGAATAAACTCTTCTTTGCCCTCCTCCTTCAAAACCCCTTCCTCTGATCCTTTCCAAGACTTCATACTCAAAGAAGTGGTCACAAATGCACAATCTTTGACCAAGGTCTTTATGTAACGCTCGACCTGTTGCTCAATATAGATTTCAAGTAAGCTAGGATTCATCTTCCTTATATTGTTTTTCGATTCCAAGAATTGATGGTCGAAGCCAGAAGGAGACAAAACACGTCGACGTTTGGGCTCTGAAAGTCTCAGACTCTCAGAGTCAACAGAAGCCTTTCCTACTAAAGATCAGTAAAGCCTTAAAAAATATAACCATGTTACTTACTCTTCAATTTGGTTCCGAGAGAACACGACGAAGTATCTGTATGGTTCAGGTTCGAACCTGCATTAAAAGTTGAATCTGAAACAGCCAGACCGTGCTGTAAATTCAAAGAGGGACTTTGAGGGCTTGATGGAGAAAGAGTACCCTCAGATTCAACTCTTGAGGTATTGACATTGTGAAGTTGTTTACTTGAGGGCACAAAACAATTGTAACAGGATGAAGAATGAAAAGAAGGCAAACAAGATTCCATTGTGAAACAAAATATAGAACAGATGCAGGTGTAATGTGATAATGTTTAGGCTGAATCGATCTGATCTTTTCTGGGAATAAATAAAAGAACAAAAGTGAAAGGGAGGATCCTTTAAATAAACTTTTTTAGCTATACATCATCAGCTTCTGAAAGAGACAGACTCCAATTTTAGATTACGCAATCTTAATACGTAAGTTTCGCCACTACTCCGTAATCAAGTTATCTAATCGACATGTACCCGCGGCTAGGTAATACGAGGCCACATCGTGCGATATTACGTAGTTGGCCACTAAGTCCCTGTATCTATTCACCAATCACATACAATCTTCTTATCTTCTCCGACCCTTCAACCGTAAACCCCCACGATCGACGAATCACTTGATTAAGATCCCCACTTTAAACCAAGTTTGTGCCTCACCAGATTACGTCACATCATCATGAAGATCCCTGAATAATACAAGATCACATGCTGAGATGAACACGCCACCCTTAGTCTGGATCACACAATCTCAAGATTTGACCAATTAAATTAATATTTTTTATCTTACTTCTCTAAGGACTCGTAATCCTTTTGATCTTGTGATTGACATTGTCCAATAGATAGTTTAAGATCTCTGTTAACCTCCTCGGATACGAGATGCATGCCAAGGCAATGCATCTCGATTGCCACCGTGTCATGAGTCATGTGGGCTGATGATGGAATCATCTAGCCTCCGGCTGGCCTTAGACCGGCTAGAACCTAATAAAAACAGGTTTTCCTTATCTATGATGTAATAAACAGATCATCTAGACATAACTAGTGGGCTGATCATGAATCTAGATCCAAGGAAAACTTGTTTTCCTTATCTATGATCTACGCCAAGATTCCTTATCCTTGGTATCATCCAATAAAAATATCTCCTTGCTCACTATCCTAGTTTGAAGAATCAAACCTGTTTGATTCAAAAACAAGTTTTGAATAAAACTAGCACACCCCCGCCACTTTGGCTTAGAAATCATACGATTAGAAATCATACGATTAGAAATCAAATGCTTAGAAATCAAATGCTTAGAAATCAAAGATGAATTTTACCCCTCCTCTTTCCCCCCCCTTCGGGGATCTGGAGCAGGCGGCACCTAAAGCCGAAATATCTATCAATATAAAAATAGTCACCTCCCCCCTTACATTCTGTTTTCATTTTTTTTATCCTAAACTCATCTTCATCAATCTAAACCCCCTACACTATCACAATCTATCAAATACACCACCACCACCAACCTCAACCTCCGCACTATCACAATCTAACACGACACCACCAATCTCGTGCCGGCACCCCTCACTGTCACAATCAATTACCTCACCATCAATCATAACCTATCTATACTTTGATTCTCATCAAAGTATACCCTAAGCCAACTCTTTGACTATTTTATTGGTCACGACCTTCAACAGACATACTTCTTGTCACCCCACCATTCTTCACTATGGCCTCTTCAACTGGAATCGCTCAAACTTCTTCGGAGTACACCTTTCTCCGTGATCTTCGCAAGGTGTACCCTCAGATCCTGAGCGGCAAGGGCAATTACCTTACTACAAAGGATGGCCGCGAGGTGTTTGACGCATGCTCAGGAGCTGCTGTCTCCTGTCTTGGCTACGCCAACCAAAGAGTCATCGGAGCAATCAATAAACAGTTAGAATCCGGAACCCCCTACCTGGCATCCTCATTTTGGGCCAACGATGTCGTCGAAGACTTGTCCAAGGAGCTCATCCAGGGTACGAACGACAAAATGGCTAGAGTCTACTTGACAGGCTCTGGTTCTGAGGCGATGGAGGCAGCTATCAAGCTGTCTCGTCAATACTTTTACGAACAAGACCCGGAAACTCCCCGTGTCAACTTCATTTCTCGAGAAAGATCTTATCACGGCAATACCCTTGGAGCTTTGGCTGTCTCAGGCTTTCCTGCCCGGAAAGCACCTTACATTCCACTCCTCATGAAGAATGTTCACCACGTTTCTTCATGTAACCCCTACCGTCAGCGAGGAGTGGGTGAAACGGATGAAGATTTTGTCGCTCGAAAGGCCAAGGAACTTGATGATAAGTTCCTAGAGTTAGGGCCCGAAACGGTGGCAGCCTTCATCGCCGAACCTGTCGTCGGTGCCGCCCTAGGGTGTGTACCGTGTGTGCCAGGTTATCTCCAGGCTATGAAAAACGTATGCCATAAACATGGCGCACTGTTCATCTTGGATGAAGTTATGTGCGGCATGGGTCGTACTGGTACCTTGCATGCATGGCAGGGAGAAGATGTTGTACCTGACCTCCAAACCATGGCCAAAGGACTTGGCGGCGGGTATCAATCGATCGCAGCCTTAATGATATCGAAGAAGGTTGTAGAGTTGATTAGGACCAAGAGTGGTCAATTCATCCATGGACTGACCTACCAGGCAATGCCTGTACAGGCAGCAGCTGCCTTGGAGGTCCAGCGGGTCCTCCGGGAGGACAACTTGTTGGAGAATGTCTCCAAACAGGGTGCCTATTTGGGACAACGTTTGAATGCTCTCCTCTCCAACCATCCGAATGTCGGAGACATTCGAGGAAAGGGTCTTTTCTGGGGTCTGGAGTTTGTGAAAGACAAAGAGACTAAAGAGTCTTTCCGCCCTGAAGATGCCGTTGCCCAGAAAATCATGGAGTTGGCTATTTCACCTCCACACAACATGACAGTCTACCCTGGAACTGGCACCGAGGACGGTCATCGTGGAGACCATATCATCCTGGCACCTTCATACATCATCACCCAAAAGGATGTGGACCACATCGTCAAGACAGTGCTAGCTGTCGTGAGGGAAATTTTACCCATGGATTAGCTAGGTGTACTGCCCTAGTCTAAGGGGAATAGGGTTCCTATTTCTCAAAGAGGATGAAGAGGGGAGATTAGAACACCCCCCTACTTGAAACCTCAAGTGCTTTACATTCATTATCTTGTCGAAAAAGGGTGGTACATGTATAGGGTCTTATTGTCGAAAAAGTGGTACATATATAGGGTCTTGTTTATTTTTTTTTAGCCCTTCTATGTTTTTTCTCATTCCCACATCTCTTATCTCATAATCTCTTATCTCATAATCTCGAAGAGATAAGAGATTATGAGATAAGAGATTATGAGATATGAGATAAGAGATTAGGGAAAAGAAAAAACAAAGTTTAAGACGTACTGGGCTGCTTTACAAATCTTCGATTTATATCAACAGAAAAAGAGTGGTACACCTATGGGATATTATTAGCGGCTCGTACACTCTTTCAAGATAAAACCAAATTAAAATACATTCTTTACTAAGTCTGAAATAAACTTATGCCTTCTGAATTTTTTTCTTTCATGAGCCTCCTAAATTTTTTTTATTATTAAAAAATGCATTTTTTAATAACTAAAAAAAATAATACAGAATGCATTATTTAGTTTATTAAGGGATTAAAAATCCAGAGTATAGTTTTAAGTTAATATTAATTTAGTTCGGAGATTTTTTTTTTTATTTTTGGGATAAAATCAAGCTATTTCTTGCTAAATATATCTCTCTAAATTATAGTTTTATGTAGGCTTTGCAATGCTCGCTTTTAAATTATATATTAGATGATAATATTATCATTTAATTAATTTATTCTATTTTCTATTTAAAACCTAAACCTTTTACTTGAAGTAATTATATATACAGACATATTGTTTACTATAACTTTCCTTAAATTCTTTTAAATTTAGTTTATTTTTATCTCCAAAATCTAGCAGAGGCGACTAGTCCTCAGGACTAGCCTCTCGGTCCCCCCCCCCCTTATCTCTTTATAATGCCGTAGGCAAAGTAATGATATCCCTGATATCAGAGGAAGAGGCTAGATAAGTGATATAAGATTATGGAGGAATCGAACCTCAAACTTAAGATCTGCAATCAAAGTGTAGACCATCTACAATCATAATCTTTATAAATAATTTTGCTTTCTTCCCCTTCATCACCCCCGGATACCCAGATCCCCTTTGGGGAAGAAAAGGGAAGAGGGGGGGGGATCCGGATCCGCAGCCAAGCAAAATTATTTATAAATCCAAATATCTAAAAACTAGAGACAGCAGGCATCATAAAAATTACTAGCTGATGACCTCAAGATTATTGTATTATTATAAGTATTATCTAAATATTTATTATAATATTTACTCATAACTTTCATTAATAAAGATCTAATCCGTCTTGGATATAACCAGATGACAAAACTACAAACACTTATGCCTGTATAAAAGCAATTACTAATTATAAACCTGAGAATGCTATAATGAAAGAAAGATAAATAAATAACTTAATAACTACTCATCTCATCCACTAACCTCCAAGGGTTCTGTATCATTAGTTACATCGCTTGAATCTTGTTTAAATTTTTTAGATTCTTCTGGTTTCTCTAAATTTTGAGTTGAATCTGAACGTTGATGTTTAGATTTTGAAATAAATTCTTCTTCATTTTTTTCTAAAACACATGTTCTATCCCCTTCGCTATTTAATTCGTTCTCGGTTTTACCATCTATAAACGACTCTACTAGCCCTGCTGGAGCATCAGGCATTTTTTCTGTAACATAATCACAACGTCGTTCTTGATGCTGATCAGCCTTAACTTTACTTGCTTCTTCTTCTTGAACTCCTCCTCCAGTATAAGTAGGACGAGGATTCTTACTATCAAATTCATTAAGATGGCGTACAGCTTCCTGTTTCTGGTTTTCGGTTAAAGATTTTGGAGTACTAGGAACCACAGTTTTTTGAAATGAATCACTGTCATCATCAGAGCTAGTATCACTAAAAACATTTGGATATTCTATTTTCTTGTTAGAGTTTGTAGAAAAACCTCGAAATCCTTTTTCGTGTTGTATACCTAAACCAAAAATAAAATTTTTTCTACCCGCGGTAGAAAAAGGATTTTTTTTTTTTTACACAGTAACTTAAGTTACCTAAAGTAAAAAAAATATTTAGGCTAAAATTTAATAACTTTTTCATATGAAAAATTTGAATTAATGTAGATCCAATCCGTCTTTGATATAACCAGATGATAAAACCACAAACACTTGTGCTTGTATAAATGCAATACCTAATTCCAAACCCGAGAAAGCTATTATAAATGACAAAGGCACTAAACCCAAAAAAAAGAAGATTATACCACTTGTCATTATATTGTATGTGAAACCTGCTAATATGTTTAATAACATATGACCTTAAAAATCCTTACTTATTTTAGAGTAACTATCTTTTTAGGCTAAATTATCTTGAACTACTTTTTCAACTATTAAAGAGGACCAAAAACTCATGAATAAACAGATTAACCGCTATTACTATATATCGTATCTACTAATTAAACTCATAAATTGAGGAGAACTTGTTGGTGCATGTCTTTCAGGATCATTTTTGTAATAAACACGTAGTCTATTTACTTTAAATTCATTTGCATCAGGGTCTTGGTGGCTTATCCCTCTGTCCACAGCTCGTCTAACTCTTCTTTTTTCATCACTTGTTAAATAAGGGTCATTACTTGGCGGAACACTATGTCATTTTCACATAACACTGTTATAGGGAAGAACTTCATTTTTTAAAGTATTACTTGCGTATTGATACCCAAGTTTAATATAAAGTTTGTCACGTCTTCTTCCCTGAGGTATATTTTGTCTAATTATTTCTTTAATTTGATCAATTTGTTCTGGTCTTCATGTTCTTGTTATATGTTGGATTAACAAGATTAAATTAATTAGATGACATGCTAATACAAGTACTACAATAATATTTATTTTTGTAGTATTACAATAAGAAACTAGTTCAGAATAACATAATAGTAGATTATCTATAGATATATAATCCATATTAAAACTAAAAGGAACACATGCAAATTGGCATGTGTAAGGTTTTTTTTCATTTTTATTATTATACTCTAAACAAAATTTAGTTATTCTACTAATTAAAGTATAAATTAGTGAAGGTCTAATCCGTCTTTGATATAACCCGAAGATAATACCACAAACACTTGCGCCTGTATAAAAGCTATACCCAATTCCAAACCCGAGAAAGCTATTATAAATGACAAAGGCACTAATCCTAAAAAGAAGAATATTATACCACTTGTCATTATATTATATGTGAAACCTGCTAATATGTTTAATAACATATGACCTGATAAACGTCCACAAATTCATCCTTTTGTTAATAAATCTCCGAAAACTTAAACTAATTTAAACAAATACATACCTTTAAAGGGATTAGTTCTATTTTCTTTCAAGTATAAAGATATACTAGCTTGACGATAGCCTAATGCTCTAGCTGCAGCACCTATAGAAGGATATATTGTAACTTCTTTAGTTTCTACATTAGTAACCTCTACCTTTTTAGATGTTTTTTGAACTTTTATGGCTGCACTAAACGTAGTTTGTGTTGAGCCTTCTCTAGATAAAACTACACTGCTTTCAGGTTGCACCTTTCCTATATTAGGTTTTTCAACCTGGCCTTCTGTATCAAGTAATTTAAAAGTATATTTACCTAAAACAGGTTTATCTTGATTTAAGTAAATATAATGTTCGATATATCTTTTATCAATACCTAATGCACGGGCAGCTGCTTTTATAGCGTGGTATGTAGTAGAAGTATTTGTTTCTATGTCAGTTACCTCAACTTGAATTTTCATAGGATGAGATGCTGACATTTTAGCTAAAGTTTCTGGAGATCTTTTAAGAGCAGCAGCACGCATATTCTCTACAGTAGCTTCTGAATGTTTTCATCCAGACCCTCGAGAAGGGCTTCCAGGTGTTTTTAATATATTATACTCTGGAGAGTATACTTCAAAAAAATGTTTTTCTCTAGACATAAGATTATCTATGTCACAAATATCTAGAATAGTAAGACTAAAGTTATGGTAGCCGTATTTTAATAATGCAACATTAATAGGCATACTATTTTCATTTAGTAATCTATTTACATTATAATACTCTAATAGTCTACGTTTCATTAGAGTTGTTTACCTTTTCTACATGATAACGTTTTTTTACTATAAAATAACCTTGTGTATTTTTAACCCTTCTCGAAAGTGGTGGACGTGTAACACCCATAGCTTTAGCTGCTTTAGTTATAGAAGTATATACTGAAGTTTCATTTGTATTTAAGTCTATAACTTTTAAGGCTGTACCACGTTCTTCACTCATTTTTGCCTTGGTGGATTCTGAAATAATAGATTTCCCTAACCTGGCTAAACTAATTAAGGCTTTAGTTTCTTCAGTGTGTTTTTTACCAAAATTAGGGTTATTAACACCTTTAGTAGCCAAACTAATTAATTTTTTTGTTTCTTCAGTGTGTTTATGCCCTTGAGCAGAGATACTCATTTTTTCTCTAGTTTCCTGCGAATGAATACTTCCAAGTCTTGAACCAGCCGTAGAGTTAAGATTATATTCAGGTTTTAATAAATCAATATAATATTGTTCTCTACTTATAGCATTTTCTTTTGTACAGTATTCTAAAATCTCTAATTGAAAATTAGAGTAACCGTACTTTAAAATTGCACTGTATATTCGACTTTTACTTTTATTTATTCTCTTCCCCGGAGGGGACAGGAAAGATAAGAAAAATCAAAGTATACCCTAAATCTACGGCCTAAATTAATACTGCTACCTATATAGGTATTCCCATTTACTTTATTAACTCAACGATATATTCCTGCCTGATTTTTAGTACCCTTTAGTATCATTGATTTATTTAAAAAAGAATCAGTATATATTACAACAGGAATAAGGCAAAATTTTGAGTTGTTTGTGGCGCAGCTGCAGCTTTGTGAGTATTTTCTGCGGCTAATTACGGTAGAAAAACCGCTCTTATGTTTATAATTATAACTATTATTATTCTTTAAATTTGAGAAAGGAGATGAAATAGGTTTGTGATTTCGTAATCACAATATACTATACATTGTTGCTCATGAACTTATATTATTTTCGTGTTTATTCAGCTTGTTCTACAGATATTTATTCAGCTTGTTCTACAGATAATTATTTTTCGGATAGACATATTTATAGGGGAGAACTACCTACGTACTTTTTACTATTCAATTTATTAGTTCACATATAAATACCAGATTTACCTTTAATATGGTTAAGAATATCAAGTTTATCTTTGTCTGCATCCAGAAAAACAACTAAATCTGAAGAACTTGTATAGGAAATATCTTTACATGCTGCACATGAAGCTGAAAACGCTCTAACGCCCAATTTATTGTAACCAAATTTGTATAAATTTATAGTTACCCTTGGTTGATATAATAAA
>Ga0207686_10000923_pt1 | contig 17610 bp, 32 predicted proteins | sample KBSM24metaG_FD_184396 | JGI IMG/M metagenome (GOLD analysis project Ga0207686, IMG submission 184396) | Miscanthus rhizosphere microbial communities from Kellogg Biological Station, Michigan, USA - KBS M2-4 metaG (SPAdes) (version 2) | ecosystem: Host-associated > Plants > Roots > Rhizosphere >...
ATGTTGGCCTCGGTATCCTCTGAGTAATCAAGCCTGAATTGTTTTACTGATTGCCATTCCTTAGCCATTGATGCTACGAGTGTTGGTGGTTCTAAATCGAATTCGGGGTCTCTATCGGTATAGGGCCAGTATTCTTCAGGCGGTACACCAAACATTCTGATCGCGCCCAAAGTGGTTCTGATATAAGCGCCTGAATCTCCTACGCCTTCCTGCCCCATGAGAAATCTAGTAGTCTTATACAAAAATAGACGAGAAGCATTAATGTATTTGCCATAGCTACTATAGGCTTTTCTCTCCATGTATTCATATAGAGATGTGCCAGCATTAGCAGTACATGAGCCGAGATTCCCTTGATCCTTGATGGGTGAACACCATTTTCTGTTGTCAATTGATGAAGGTAATTCTCCTTTAGGAGCAGCTAAGTTCACTTTATTTTTTATATTTCCAAATTGTAAAATTGCTTGTATCTTATCGGTTTGAGGTGTATAATCTCTAACATCAACTAGATCTTTTCGTCTACCAAAACCTTTAATTTTAATTGTCATATTCGTTTAGTATAGTATCTAATTTATCTTTTAATAATAACATTGCGCTGCCTTGTTCTGTTGCCTTTTGCTGTTCACCCCTGAAATCCAAAAATCCCCTTATTGTATTTATTTCATTGATAAAATCCTGTGTTGTTTCACAATCACTTATATGCATAACTTAATCTGTAATTCAACTATCTATCTACCTATTTAATTTTTATTGATGTATAGATTCTATATCCATTATGAAATTAAGTTTTTCTATTTTAAAAAAGACGTTAGAATCTATTAATCCAGAGTTTAGAAAGCCGCAGGTAAAGCGGGATAAATCATGGGCCGCTGTATCTAAATATATGATAGAACAGGCTGAGAATAAATGTAGAATATGTAAAAAATCAGAAAATTTAATTACACATCATATTATACCTGTTCATGTAGATAAATCAAAAGAATTGGATTGTGATAATCTGATTGTTTTATGTGAGAATCTAACTCATAACTGCCACTTCATTACGGGTCATCTACTTAGCTGGCGTTCATATAATTCAACTGTAATAGATGATGTGAAATATCTCCATGATAAAATAATGAATAGGCCATAACTATATATGTCATTTATTACGAACAACTGTAATAATGGAATCGAAATTATGTGAATGTGGTAAATGTGATATTATAATACCTGTTAAAGATGAACGAAATCGACCACGAAATTATGCAAGGGGACATTCAAAAGATAGGGCGCATTTTGGATTAAGAGGCTCTAAACATCCTAATTGGAAAGGTGGACGAATCTTAAGAAATGGATATTATAAACTTCATAAACCTGATCATCCTAAATCTGATAAACAGGGTTATGTATATGAACATCGATATAATTTTGAACAGTATTATAAATGCTGTTTATTGGATTGGGTTGTACTACATCATATAGATAACGACATAAAAAATAATATTATTTCAAATTTAAAGCCTTTTGGTAGTAATGGATTACATCTATCAACTACAATGAAAAAAGATATGACAAGTAGAGTATGTTCGATGTGTAAAACGTCAAAAACTTTTATAAGTAAAGTTGGTCGCATACAATGGTATTCTGATAAAAATGGTGGATGGTTATGTAATTCATGTGGTTGTAAGATTCATGATAAAAAACTAGAAGCTAAATATAAACGAAACATGAGATTAAAAATAAAAAATAGGTTAAGTTAGTTAACCGGCTTAAATGTTAAATCTCTTAATGCTTTCCTCTTTGCTTCCTCTTGCTCTAGTTTTATTCTCTCCTCTTTTTTCTTTTCCTCATCGGCGCAGGTTTTAACCCAAGATTCTTTCTCTCGTTGCAAGATCTTGTTTTTTTCCTCCAAATCTATCAATTTTCTATGTTGTGAAATTACTGTATCCGTTGCCAGTTTTACGGCCTCTTTGCTTTTATCTAGTTGATTCTGTAACTCCTGTTTTAATGCCTCCAATTCAGAAACCTTATCATTTAATGCCTTCCACTCTACATATTTTACTTGAAATTGTTGATCTAACTCTTGGTATTTTATCTCTAATTTATTATACTCATCGGATTGTGACTTTATTACATCGTCTTTTGTTCTAAGATTTTCTTTATGATTATTAATTAATGATGTTATCTCATTCTCTAATGTTTTAACATCTTGTTTTAATAATCTAATTTCTTCTATTCTTTCATGTATATTTTTACTTTGTTCTGTAATTACTCGATTTTTATAATCTACGTTTGTTCTTAATTGATTAATTTCATTTAATTGCCTTTCTAATTGTGTCATTAATGTGTTTAATTCAGGGTCATTCTTAGTTTCTGGAATTGTAGATAGGTCTATTGTTGGGTTTACATGTGGTGGTTTAGGTTCAGGCGGGGATGTTACTATTGTTGTTTTTGGAATAGCTTGAAATGGTGGCTCTCTTATTTTAGTTGTTTCTATTATATTATTTTCCTGTAATGCAGATTGTATCAGTTCATTTCTCCTTCTTTCCCGTGAATCTTTTTGATAGCATGTCTGGCACTGATATCCGTCATTTCCATAGGTGTACCATTTGAACTGTTTTCTATTTGGATTGAAATATGTTGTCTTGCTCTTACATCTTATACAAATTTTCGGTATTAATTTCTTGTTTATCATGCTGCCCTGACTGCGCTGTAAAGCAGTTATTTGTTCCTGAACACCTTTTATAATCTGGGTTAATTGTTGAATCTGTTTGTTGTTATTGTTATTATTGCTGCTCCCATTATTACGTCTATATTTCTTTTTACGATTATTGCTCCTCGTTGTTGTAGTTGTTGTAGATTTTTTATTTTTATTTAATAATTCTTCTGCTAGTGCTTCTGCTTCCAGTTGTTTTATTCGTCTTTCCTTATTTAATTTCTTTAGATAAGGAACCTGATGTAATGGCGCGAATCTTGTCACATAACCGGATGTGGTTACGGGATTCTCTAATATAGTCCCGCATCCACATATGCAATACTGAGGTTTGTTAAATAAATCTGCTTTCTCCTCTTTTGTCAGGCTTGATAATCTTACCTGTTTGCATAACTCCACATCCTTGTTTTGTCCTATTTTGATAGGATTCGTGTTTGGTTTTGGGTTTATACCCTCACCTGCTGTTATATTATCCATAGTAGTAAATACTTAAGTATTTATGTATTATAAAAACTTAATTATATTGTTTATCTTAGAAAAATAAAAGAAAAAAGTTAGTAGTAAACGATAGGACGTGGTATTCCCATCTTGGTAAATCCTATCTTGCCTTTTTTTGGAACCATCCTCAACGGTCCCGAACAACAGGGACATCTTGATTTTGTCTTGGGATAGTTTGTTACACAGGCTATACATCTGTTAAAATTCCTGTAATCACATGTCATTATACCTGAATCCTTTCTTGCAGTCTGGCATATTTCAGAGTTACATACACCCCAGAGAGGATTGATTATTGATTTCATCCGGCGTTGCCTGAGAAAACAGTCGTAGCATATCCGCCCTTTTTTTACATCGGGATTTTTAATCAAGCGCCATAACGGCCTGCCTGTATTCTTATCTAACTTGGTTGAACGGCTGCCACAAACAGAGCAGAATTTTTCACCGGGATATGCCTTGGTATTTCGGGGATCATTATCATCCATAAATTCTCTTCTACGTTTCTTATCACATATATTACATAGATATCCACCATCGAACCTATACCAATTTTTATAAGTAGTTTTAGGATTTTTCTTGGATTGAAACTCGTATGTTTTGTTGCTCCCGCATAACAAACACTGTCTTTTTTTATCCATAGTTGAGTTATGGATTTTAGGTAGGAGCGTATTTAACAGATATTGCGGGGTTATCATTAATTGACTCATAGCTTGGAATGGATGGGACATTTATTATAATACCCGTTGTTAGCTTTCTGCACGGTTATTAACTGCCCGTGTTTCTTTCGCTTCTTTGTCTGTATCTTTATGGGACATGTACATTTTGGTTTTGATGTTACAGGAACATATATTATATTATCATCCATTTTAGATTCGGTGTCATTAACCAGCATTTCCTCAACCATCTTTCTTAATACTTTTTTGTCTGTGGGTAGTGCTACTTCCCAATCTTCTGGCTTCTCAGGATGCATTGTATCTTTCAATTTGGAATATCCCACACATCGATATTGTAAAGCATGACAGATACCTCCGGATTTCTAGTTGATTTTGTTAGCCCTCGCATACTTACATATTTCTGGATGATTAATTGATTGAGTATGTGTTCGATACAGGTTCGCCTCGAATTTAGATAATAGGATTTAGGAAATGGCTGACCATTTTCAGAATTTCTTAAACTATGTCTATCCTTTACAAATTCGGGTGAGTTTTCTATCATGTAGTTAGCAAACTCTGTAAATCTGAATGTTATACCTGTATTTCTTTCAACTACGGTGGCATTCTTTATCTTTTGTTTTAAAAATTCTTTGGCATAGATAAGATGTTCAGCCGTGCTTTTTTTCTTCTGTTCTCTTTGTTCTATTGTTAGATTAACCATCTTTATCAATCATCACAATCGTTGAGGGGGCCGGGTTCGGGATTTGTAATTGTACCTAGTTTAACAGGCTGGGGCTTTGTTGGTTTTTTTCCTCTCGGTTTCTTTATTTTTACGGGTTCAGATATTGGTTTTTGTTTTATTGTTTCTTCAAGATTAATCCTTGCATTGTTACGCTCAAATGCTTGTGCTTCAAGATCTAGCTCGCTTTTAGGCGCAGGTATTCCGGTTTTAGCTTCCCTTTTTGCATTTGCTATTTTCCTACGTTTATAAAATTCTGCTAATTTAATACGTTCTTCCTCCTCTCTTTTTATTTCTTCGGGTGTTTTTTCTGCCCGGATTAATTCAAATCCATGTTTGCTGGCGGTGGTGGTATTACGTTTCTCATACATTTGTTTGATGTGAGGCGGAGATATCATCATCATCTCTTTTGTGGCTTCGTCTTCCTCTTGTTTTCTCTTTATACAGGAAGGGCAACCGTCATCGATTTCGTGATCTATATTACTCAATTTGGTTCTCCCCTTTTTTATTTTCTATCTTATCGAACCCTGCAATATGTCTGTGATAATTTACTAACAATGGTATCATATATTTTGAATAATCTACACACCAACAAGTAAACTGTCCAATATGTATTTTAATAGATAGTGGATTATTACTCATTGCTTCTCGGCCATCCATTGTAACAAATTCATCTCCTATATCAGATATTCTCTCAGGTTTGAAATGAAACTGTGAGTTCGGTAGCTGCTGTGTTAACGTAAAATCTGGATCTGTTTCCATCGGCTTTACTTAGTAATTACTATTTAATAAATCTTATAATTATGAAGATGGGTGAGTGGAGGTTAAGCTCTCCATCCCACCCCACTTATGAACATACAAATACAAATTATTTGGTTTCTATTATCGAGGTAGTATTGAGTGATCTATGAGTAGTGATTAGCTCTGTATTGCTGTAGTAGTGTTTTTTTCTGTTCCTGTAATGCATTTTTGCGACTCTCTGGGGTTCCGTGTCCTACGCTGGTGTGATGGCATTCTTCACAAATCAGCCATGATATGTTTAGACTTTAGCGCCTCTCTTTATTATGACCGGCTGCATCCCATCACAATAAAGGTAATTTTACTATCTATCAAATATATTTAAAATTTATTATATCAAAAAATAGTGGGCTGGTATAACGCCAGCCACACAAAACAAGGACATACTAACTATGGACACAAAGGGGGTGTAATGGGGTGTTTGCTGAGGAGCAGCAATAGATTATGGAGTTATTAGATTAATAAGTATTTTGATATTTTTTTTACTAAATTATTTTAGTATAAGTTTAATTAATCCTAGTTTTAAGTTTACTTAGTAACTAACTATGGTAGAACGAATTATGAGATGGGTTTATCCCAACAACTTGGATAAAATGATAATAAATTCACTGGTTGATAACGCCAAGATAGATTTATCAAAAATAACAGATGAGGGGGCTAACGAAATGTTTGCTACTAGATTGGAGGAATTGGAATTTTTAGAGTATGTAACATCCGCAACGGTGGGGGCTGATAATCATCTGGAATATTATCCCTCTCAAAAATTTAAGGATGAGTATGCATTTAACAAGGCGCAGGACGATGCAGAGGAAGCCGCTATTCTGGCCAGAGAAGCAGAGCAGGAAGCAATATTAGCAGAGGAAAGAAGGAAACAGCAAGAGGAGGCGCAACAGGCTAGTGGTTAACAACAGTAGTAGTAGTGACAAAAATATAGTTGTTGATCCCGAACTTAAATCTAAGATAATACAGGAGATAATACAAAAGGGATCATATTCTGAGATAGATTTCTATATAACAAAGGCCGACAAGAAACGGGAAACACAAATTAGATGGGTTCTTAGTGATTTATACCACCATGATTATCTATATTCTCAACTATTAAAAATGCCAGAGGATAGGGAATTAATAACAGATAAACTAGTATATCGAGTGTTTTATCCTACTGAGAAGTTTACTAAAGCTGTTGATAAGGGGGAGAAAATAGAGTAATGGGGCCTTTAATGTTTTCGATTCTTATAATCATTTTGGCTCTTGTAATAGCTATTTATGTACATATAAATGATAATATGGCTCACTGTCTCATAGACCTAAATGATGATATGAATAACAACTTTATCCATAATGATAATGGCACTGTCACACGTACTAATATGACGACATCATCAACGGAAACTATAATTTTGCCGGAGGTTTTAGTAGGAAATGATACAAATGGATATTGATATTAACAGTATGGAATTAAGGGATGAAATAGCTGATATAATTTTTGAATCGGATCATCGGGAACTTCAATATATGGAATGTTGCACACAGTTGGCAATTAAGATTTTAGGATTGATTAAAACAAAATATGGGCCAAATTTGTAAAGGGGCCTGCACTACCCTCTTATCTTTTTCATCTGGGGCTACCGGTGGCTACTATGGTGGGATTAGAAAGAGGTGTCAGATATGCTGTCGATACTGTAAGACTACTGAGTTATATTGTGAATGTTGTGGGGCTAAGTTAAGAACAAAAAGTAGGAATAACCAAACAAGAAGAAATAAGGTTTACAAAAGAATTGAGTAAATAATTTATTTATTTACTTCTTCTTTAATTTTTTACGCTCCGGTGATTGTATTCCATCTATATATGAATTAGAATTACTAAGGTTTTTTATATTATTACTAGTTTCTTCTTTCTCCTTCTCGTTATCAGAGTCAGAATCAGTAGGTATCCACTTTTTCACATGCATTTTAGCAAAGGTGGCCCCCATTGTCCTTAATAGAGAAGCCTGTTTATCTGTGAGCCAGAAAAAGTTGCCATCATGCCTGATATTTTCATTGCCGGGTATAGCCATCAAAACATCGAGGGCTATATTGACATCCTTGGTATGGGTCATCTTATAGCGTTCTGTTTTATTGTTTATAATATTATTATTCATTTTCTAATCCTAGTGTTCCCATCTCATATTTTAATATGATTTCTTTAGCTTCATGATATCCTCTGTTATATGCGTAATCCCAATCTTCCTTGTTCCATAGAACAACAGGTTTGTATGTGTATAACATCGATAAATATTTAGATAATATCCAGCAGGCTTGTCTATATTCTGCTTCTGTTCTATCTTTCTTTTCCCATAACTCTACAGCCTTTTTCATATCTTCATATAATATTCCATTTGGGCCTACTTCAATCTCATGTTGTATGTCATTGATATGTTTGTTTAATTCATCATTTAATTCAATAAATTCTTTTTTCATTTCTTCATTTTGAAATATATTGCATGTATGGATTGCTAGGTTTAGTCCTTTCCATATATCTATACACTCATCTAAGTCTAAAACTACAGAGCGATAAGTTCCCTTATACATATAAGTTTGTAATTATTACTCTTATTTTAGAATATAGAATGCCAGAAATTATAATACCAACAGCATATGATCCTAATAATCCAAGACCGCATTCAGGCACTAGGCCTTTGATACCGGTTCAGATGCAGCTACCTAATGGGACGTGGAGTGAAACTGTTATCTTTAACTTTGATACGGGGGCCTCCTTCCCTACAGATATCCCGCTGCAGTTGTTAGATGATTTTGGATATAAAGAAGTGAAGAACGGCAGTACCCGCCCCACCTATAACAAGAAGGTGAGGATAGTCGGGTTCGGCAACCCTGAAATAGAAATGGAAGTTCCCTATATGCTACAGAATAAGGATCATTATGATTTGTTTAGGGAACAAAAGAATAGGTATCCACTTTTGAGGGTGAGGGATTTAATGCCCTATGTATCAATCGTATATAATTTACAGAATACGGTAATCAGGACTAAATCAATGGGTGTACCCCCCGAGATTTATACTCCGGGGACTATTATGTTTCCCGACGCTAAAAAAAGGGATAACACGCCTACTACTAGCTGGTACTGGAATAAATGGACAATAATTAATCCAAAGAAAACTTCAAAGCGTAAAAAAGATTGGTTCCAGTGGTGTACCGGTGACTATCGTATGATTGTAAAAAGGTCATTGGTTGATGATGTAGATATAGATAGAAAAAGAATAGATGATGATAACTCCGATGCTTATGCTTCTTTTGAGTTTACAGAGTCAACGCCTCAGCCTCCCGTTGCCGGTATCAAAAATGTATTGATAGATGCTAGGGATGATGATGCTGATTTCGCTAGAGGTGGTGATCCGAGAAATATATGCGGCGGTCTATCTCTGCTTAAACATTGGAGCCGTGTTATTTGGGACAATCATAGTGCCGCCTGTCCTACTGGGCAGTAACAACCTACTTTTTATTTCATATCTTCATTATCTATCATATCATTGGCATAGTTGTTACATGTATCTTGTATATGCTTAGCAACAGCATTAGATAATAATCTTAATCTAGCTTTTGATGTATTTGGATTTCCTTCTATTATTGATGCCTCTCTAATCACCTCAGCACTAAATACAGATAATAAATCGATTATTGTTTGAGTTTCAAGAAATGGGAATTTAGGAAAATACTGTTCATCTAATATATTATCATATTGTGCCTTCATAGATTTAACTATATTATAAAATATTCCTGCTAATTCTAGCTGTGTTACCTTATCCTCTGGGTTTTGTATTGGTGTTACTGACATATTATATTATCCCAATATTGCCTATTTTATAGTTACAGCATAATAGACGGGATGCATCGAAGAAATCGTTGTAAGCCGTCTCTTTCTTGTTAAATTTACCGTGAACCTCATCGAACTTTGCAGAGTTCCAGCTTACCCATGTGTTGGGTGTTACCTCTTTGTCTATTCGAATACGGCCAAGCTCCATTAATCTCCTCAAGTGATAATTCATCTTATCTCCGTACTTGTTAAAGTTGATAGGACAGACTATCATTCCCATCTGACCATTCATCATTTCTCTTAATAGGTCAGGATTATAATTATGATAGTCTGGATCCTCTCCCAAATCCTGTTTTAATGAGCGGATGAAGGGGACAGCCGAACCATCAATCCAGATCTTTGGGTGGTAAGTAGGATAATCATTATACAGAAATCTTTTTTGTAATTCTATGCCGTCATCTATGGAGGGTGATTGTAACCCTTTTTCTTTTATAATATAGATGATACCAGCTATTTCCTTAGCTACAACAGAAGCAAATATAGATGAGTTAAATGCGGGGTCAGTTCCAATACTGGTATCAAATCCTACTCCCAGATAGCGGTGATCAGATATAATGTCACGAATAGTTAGTTCCCCCACCGGTCTTTGAATGGTTTTACGAATGTCACCTGATTCCATATCTCTTATGATTAGGGTATCAGTGAGACCAGCTGCATAATCCAAGTACTCTTGAGGGAATAAGTTACCACGCTCACCCTTATATTCACCCCAATATTCTTGACGGTAATAAGGTGAAGTAGAAGCTAATTCTAGTTCCTCCTGAGTATAGATATAGCCAACTAACTTATCTGCCAGTATGTATAATTTCTTATAGTTACATTCATCGTCCTTCTGTTCTTCAATACGCTGCATTAAACCGCCGGGTCTATGAGCGGTGGAATTAAAAATAACATATGGATTGTTTTTAGCGAAAAATCCCTCAGCGTTGGCGAATGTATCATCTATTATAGAAAGAGGAGTATAATCTGCCTCATCGAAAAATAAGACCTTTAAGTTATGCAGCCCTCTATAAGAGTCAGGATATTTAGCGGGGTATGCTTGGATTATACAACCATTGATGTCAAGGACATTAACGTTGAAATCGGTAGTGATATTTAGTTTCTGATATAGCTTGTGCTTCATTCTTTCCATAACTACAACAGCGGTTTGTTTTCTAATACCGGTTACAATGGCCATCTGTGAATCATAATAAACTTCTGGATAACAACACGGTAAGTATAACATAAAATAGATGAAGAATTCAGTAATGCCGGCCCCTCTACCTTTCTTAATCCATAGATGTTTGTATCTCCTAGGATCGTTGTTAGGATTTAGATAGGAATCGTTAACTAAAGCCTTTACTACTTCATATTCGTATGGAAATAACGGCATTTCCTCGCCTGTTTTGGGATTTGTTGGACGGCCTAACATATCAACGAAGCAACAGGCATTGTCTGTTGTCTGTCTTAGTTTATAGTGTAAATCTTCATCCCAAATATAAAATGGGACACCTTTTAAGTTAAGTTGTAGGGAGCCGGTATCCTTGTTAAATAGACGCTTACGTTTCTGCTGCACTGTTTCGGTTATCCCCTCCTCTAACACTGAATCTTGTTTAACAGGATTAAGTCTAGACTGTATTAGTTTCTTATACTCTTGATTAATTGTATATAGTTTGCCGAGGGTGGGACTACTCATCTAATAATCAACACTTTGTAGATGGAATTGGTCTATTGAATATTTTAAATCAATTAGTAATCTACTGGCACATTCAAAACATCTTTCGGGCCATTGAGTGTTGTCTGGTATATGTTTTTCCCATCCGCATTCTCTACACTTAATTTTCGTCATTCTCGGTTAACTCCCTGATTCTGCTAATAGCCTCCCGATGCTCAGGTGTTATTATCTGATCCAAGTAATCCATTGATTTCTTAAAATTCTGTTTAACTTTTAGGACTTTGGCCTCATCCTCTGAACTAACATTGGCTAATTCCTCGTCCATTTTTTTCATGTTATATTGAATATATTTGTCCTCAATCTCTTTTCTTTTTTTCTCTTTTGATTCGATAATATCAGGATCGGTGTCATATCCCAGCTCCTGAATCTGGCGCTGCATATCCGACATTACATCTGCGTCCACCGGCTTTTTCCCACCTTCTGATAATATATTTTTGACAATGGTGTTATTCTTGGATTTATCTAAAATGTTGTTCACCAATGTATTATTGATATCGTTGAATGATGTCTTATCTTTTAAGAATACTTGACGGTCATCATCATATCTGTTATTATCGTCGTGGCGTTTGGCCTCCTTTAGTTTAGTGAATGCTTTGCGGGCCTCCGGGTCCAGATCAGATACATCATACATCTTTGAAAGGTTGGTGATGAATGGCAGATCTCGTAATAACAAAATAGAAGTTTTGGTGATAGAGTGCATTTCCCTAACAGCCATGACTCTAGCAGATACTTCTACCTTTGAGTTCATGATAATAATCCATAACTCTTTTTCCAACTGGTCTAACATATCCAGCGCTTTACGATAGCAGCCCATATAGGCGATTGAATCACGTGCCAGCTCATAGAACCATTTTCTAGTATCCCAGTATTCTATTTCTATCATGGATTTACAGAATTTGTATGTGACGTTAACTTTAGATTTAATATATATATATTCGGGTATTTGGTCTAGCCGCCAGCCCCTTAATTGTGCCTCTCTAAATAGGAGTTTAACCTTGTCCCGTTCTGCCCCGTGTAATTGATAGAGATGATTTATTATTCTGTCCTCCTTTATGTATTCCCGTCTAGTATTACGTGGGGATTGTATTGAATCCTTATTCTGTTGTTGATTCTGATCTTGACTCATTTCCAGTAAACCTTGTTATCATATCTCATCTCTGTATTATTACGCAGGTTTTTTACCACATTCTCTAGATACATTAAAACCTCATCAAAATCTGTTTTTTCTATTGGTTCCCTTGCCATCGGCAATAAAGCCTCAAATACATCGGCTTTTATTTTTCTTACAAATTCAGAATTGAACATTAAAAATTATACAACTATAAAAAAAGAAACTTGGGTATTTAAGTTATAAAGTATCTATATACTTGTTTTAGTAAATTATTAAAGTTTAGTGCCGCAATAGGGACAGTATATTATCGTAACTTTATATTCACTCTCAACCTCTAGATACCATTCTTTGAATTCCTCGTCATACCCTATATTATCACATGGATGTTGTTGTTTTTGCTCCTCGTATTTCTCTTTTGAACTCATGTTTTATGTCTGTATTCCTGTATCTTATACCATTCTAGATAGTCTTCGTATATTATATCTGTCATGTTAATATTGGATTTATCCTTGTCATATTCTTTGAGAAATTCCTCTGAGAATATTTCTTCCTTTGTCATTGGCCTTTTTTTGGTCATTAGAATCTATCCCTTTATGTGATTTAGATTTCCTTCTGTTCTAGTCTCTCAAGTTTATCTGCCATCATTTCTAGGACTTTGTATAGTTGAACAAATGCCGGGTAGGAATCCCAATTACCATTACCATGCTGCTGGAGTTTTTTTATCTCATTTTTTAAATCGTTATTATTGTTGTTACTGTTATTATCTTTCATTATCATGATCACCTATCCTTTTAGATGTTTTAGATGTTCTTCTATATTATCTAGTTTAATATCTCTTTTTTCTGTTGCTTTTTTAATTTCACTCTCTATAGATTGTTTATTTATGCGGTTAGGTTTTCCATCCCAATATACTAGTATTATTAGAATATAGTCACTTGAATTGACTAGGGATAATACCTGACTTATCTCCCTGATTTCTGTAGTTTCCATAAAATCATTCATCTGTTTTTCAATATCGAGAAGTTTAATACCTCGGAAAAACTTTGTTTTATATGTCATCTTTGAAACCCATCCTTTAAGTCATCATAAACAATCATCAGGGCGTTTAGGATTGGTTTTTCTTTTACAATATTCCCGTCAAAGTCGATTATAACCTCGCCATCATCCATGGGTTTGGGGATTCTATTCCAATATATTTTTACAATTTGGTCTTTATCCTTTATCACATTAATTAGAAAATCATTTAATATACCCTCCAAGGTGATTAGGTTTACGGACTCAAAAAACTTTAATTTAATTACCATTTTACTTACTAACTAAGGTAAGTTATATTTATACCCTCCGTTTGCTACGTTGAACGTAGCAAAACAAGGGTTTATATAAGACGAGATAAAATCATGCATACCAAAATCCTTTTACCTGTTCCTCTATTTTGTTATAATGATTTTTTATTTCGGTTGGCACACATTCTAATAATATTCTATCAAACTCTATATGTAATTCCTCCTTACTATGGCTCCATTCGGAATATATTTTATCCATTTCATCTAATTTTTCCTGTATCTCTAGTTTATTCATTGCAAACATACACTATAGATAAAATTCATAGTTAATAACCTCTGCATATTTTATGCAGTTCATATTCCGTCGGTTGTTGGCTATGATGGTGAAATAGTTGGCCGTCTCTATTATTTCATCCACCATATGTTTATCTCCTTCTTTAAGGTTTAGAGACCAGTTTGGGGTGTTGATATTAAACCGCATAACATTTTCAAATATTTCCGGCTCTATTATCTCTTTATCATCTTTTTGCTTGATAAATTTGTCATCCTTTATTATATTCTGCTGGGAATGTTTACGTACAAATCTTATTTTAATCTCACTTTGTTATTTTCAACTCTATTATCTTATTATATTTTTTCTTATTAACCGGTTTCACCCTCAACTTATTTTCACAGCAATAGCAAAGATCGGCGGTGTTATGTTTTGGATTTTGCGGCCTTGAGTCCGGATGATAACATATCTCACATACATAACAGGCTTTGTATCCCTGCGCCAATCGGACAGCTGTACCACGCTTAAACGGCTCATCCTTACATTTACCGAGGCATTCACTTCTAGACATTATTATCTGACCACCTCCCCAACCTTATCTTTTATGTTCTTTACATGATGTTTTTAACATTCACAATCCCTTTAGAATATGGCCACAATTAGGGCATGTTGGATATTCCGATAGAAAATCATTTCTTTCTACAACAGTTTCTTGCGCCTCCTCCTTCTCTTTGATATTTTGTAATTGTTCGGCCTCCTCTGCTGCCCTCTGTCTTAACACATCAAGAGCCTGCTCATCAAATCCTAACAATGATTTTAATTCGTCGGGGTCATATCCCAATAAATGCTCCATATATGATATGTCCTGCTTTGTGTCGTGTTCTCCATGCAATTTGTTGGCTACCTGTAGGAACAGCATGCGCTCCTCCTCATTCTTGAACGGATATCTTATTACGTCGATTTCCTCCACACCGTTACGTTTGTAAATCTCAAAACGCTGATGGCCACTTGCTATCTTGTTTGTACTTTCATCTATGACTATGGGTTGAATATCTCCGAATTTTTCCATTGAATATTCAAGGGAATCGAGCCGCTCATCCGTCATCTTGTTAGGGTTGTTTTTGTCCGGTATGATATCGGCAACCTTCATCCTAGTTATGCGGTGATAGGGCTTGATTATGGGTAAACTATCTGACATTATTAATATTTTTCAGATAACATTTTCTACATATAAACCCGTCTTTATAACGAAACCAACAAAACTCATTTTTATCTTTTCGGAAATAGGTTGTAGTAGACTTACACAACAAACAAAACCGATTAGACATATCCCTAACCAAAGTTTTTGATAGATGTTCACCATTATTTTTAAAAAGGATTAGATTATTACTATCATTATTTTTTACATTTCCATCTATATGATGAACTACTTCTTTCGGGTCAAGATATCTGCCTAAGTCTAATTCCATAAAATAGCGATGTTCCTTGATATAACCATTCTTCATAGCAAATTTATGGCGAGGTCTAAGAATACACCAATACCCATCACCATTAATATAACGTCCACCCTTCCAACGTGGGCTTTCCTCCCTAAATTTATGCACGCCATAATTCCTATTCATTTCGCCTACTGCATTGTGACCATGTTTAAATCTTGAAAGTTTACCCTGTTTATTTCTTATTTGGATTTCAACTCTACAAGGACAGTTACAATAACCTAAAATGAAAGATTTAAATTTCTTTATAACCCTATTCTCTGATGTCAACTTTAGCAATTGACATAATACCTTTAGGTTATTTATAGCTTAAAGGTATTAATATCGTTACCTAATATTGGATCTCAACTATCCTCCTGAATAAAACGCATTCCTTACAATAATAAAAGGTGTGTAATTTTATCTCGTTTATGTAGCAGTCGGCCCGGTGTCCACACTCTCCAAAATATACGGTTCTCTTGAATGGGGATACCATTTTGTTAAGATCGGTTTCTGTTGTTTCTATCTCGGATAAATTATCCATAACTATAGTTGAAATACTCATTAACTAAAACAATGGAAAAAGATGATAAGGGGTTATTTAAGCGTGATGGGATAATGTATCGCTTAAATCGATTGCTCTGTCTTCCCCGCAGCGTCCACCGTGAGCAGCGTTCACCTCTGATATATCCTCCATGAAATGCAGGTAGGTATTCAGTAATCTTTGAATAAAGTTTATTTCCCATTCAAACATTGCGTCGATCTGCTCCTTCGTCATACCCCTGAAAACCGGTAATCCGTTCTTATCGACGTGATGGGCTGATGGGATCTGTGATTCATGGCTGGCTTTGGTAGATGTATGCAATGCTCGAATATATGAAATTCTTGCTGACTGCATGTGGTCCCTTCTGTATTTTCTGTCATGGTAGGGCCTCATCAGCTCGGCATAAGTATCAAATCCATTTCTGAGTTTTATACAGTGTTCGGTTGTGAGAGGTGGATATTTGTTGATGAACCAATCATAGATTATTTCCATTGCCCTTATCAGGCCGTCTAATGTTTTCTTTAGTTTCTCAAATTCCTCTGCATATTTGGGATCAGCGCATAATTGTTCGGGGGTTGAGATAGGTTTTCCAATACTGGCTTTCTGGAATTTAGCATCCTCCATCTGTTTAAGATTGTTAAATTCGTCGTAGTTATTGACGGCGTAATCCTCGTACAGCGGCTCATTTCGGGATAAGATAGTTTTATCGATGTTATCTGTTTGCTGGATAATAAGTGGTCGTAAATCCCTCAAAATTTTTGTATCAATAAGGGATAAATCAATATTACTGATATCGGTCAGGCTTCTTTTTATCTTGTTAGAATAAATCTTGCTGGCCTGATTCTTATATTCACCCTTGCTCTTGTCTTTGTATCTGTCCGGCAAAGTTTCAAAAATAAGATAACAATATTTTTCTAGGTCATAGTGTTCGTAAATCTTTGTGATATATGTTGAAATCTGGGAATGCATCCATTCCTGACCGTTTTGATTCATCAATGATTCGATAAATTCAGCGATTTCTAAAATGCTGGTCTTGCGTCTATCCGAGATTTTTACCTCTGTTTCGTTAAGGAATTCATCATCCTGTTTTGTCTGTTTTATTCTGTTCTTGATGTACAGGGTATTGATGAGGGTTGTAAGCAGCGCATTGTTGCCGCTGCCCATATTTTTCTCAACATGTTTTGAAGTGTCAAGAGTCATACACTCCTATTGTTAACTATAACTATTGATAAAGTTTTTTACATTTTTATCAGTTTAGTTTATACTACAATCTAACCAAGCATCAAAAGAATCATTACAGGCATCACAAAAGAAATACAATCCCCTTATATGACATCTTTCGCCTTCCTTGATAACACAATTACATCTATCACAGAGTTTATTGCCGCTGTCGTCTCGGTTATATACGAATTCCTTCATAGTTTTTTGCCACAAAAAGGACAGAAGTTAAACGGATGTCCATAAGGCCCGCCTAAAATCCCACCGTCTACCATATTCAATATACCATTTTCATCAACCTTAAGATACCCATAATATTCAACTGTTTCCTCCATTATTGAGCAGCAATAATATGTCATAATTTTGCTCCGCAAAAGGGACAATAAAATATTTCTCTTGTTATAGCCCTAATCTCACCAAACACACACATCAACATGCCCTCAAAATCATGCACATGAAATTCATCCCTTAACTCCTTCATACCCTCACAACAATACTCTACTACCATAAACCTCAATACAAGGGATTATTATTTATAGATAGTCTGAACCTACCTACCTACTTATCAATATTTTAAGATTTTAACTTTTGATTTATTTCTATCATTTCTATCTATACAGAATATTTGTATCTCATCAAACCCAAGATTTTCATATACAGTTTTTTTTCCTAAATATGTCCAATTTGAAGCATCAGTTAATATCTCAATACACTTAACTTTATTATCCTGAAAAACAATAAGATCA
>Ga0207686_10000924_pt1 | contig 17599 bp, 12 predicted proteins | sample KBSM24metaG_FD_184396 | JGI IMG/M metagenome (GOLD analysis project Ga0207686, IMG submission 184396) | Miscanthus rhizosphere microbial communities from Kellogg Biological Station, Michigan, USA - KBS M2-4 metaG (SPAdes) (version 2) | ecosystem: Host-associated > Plants > Roots > Rhizosphere >...
TCCGACCCGCCGGCCCCGGCGCTGCTGCTGCGGGCGACAATCAAGCAGAGCAACCACGATTTCGAGGGAGCGCTCACCGACCTCGATCGGCTGATCGCCGCACATCCTGCCCATGGCCAGGCATTGCTCACGCGCGCGACGGTGCTGACCGTGCAGGGAAAATACCGGTCGGCCCGGGCCGACTGCGCTCGAATCGCGCCGCTAGCCGTGCCTCTGGTGTTCGCCGCATGCCACGCGGCACCGGCCAGTCTTTCGGGCGACGCAGAAAGTGCTTACCTTTCGCTTATCAGCGCGCTCACACACGCTTCCGACGCCGATGCGGCACTGCGCGAATGGGCGCTGACCCTGGCCGGCGAGATTGCCGACCGCCGTGGCGACCATACCGCCGCCGAAACGCACTTTCGCACCGCGCTGGCTCTCGAGCCACGTGACCCGTACCTGATCGCCGCCTATTGCGACTTTCTGCTCGACCGAGGTCGCGCGCGCGAGGTGCCGCCGCTTGTAGCGAACCAGACTCGGAACGACAACCTTCTGCTGCGTCTCGCTCTCGCTGAGAAGCAACTGCCCGATGCTACACCGGCATTCATCCAGCACCGGCGAGAGCTTGCCGATCGCTTCGATGCCGCGCGCCGTCGCGGCGATTCGTTGCATAAACGCGAGGAAGCGCGCTACCTTTTGACGATCGAAGGCGACGCCGGCAGATCCTTGCGGCTGGCGCGCGAAAACTGGCGAGTCCAGCGCGAGCCCGCCGATCTGCGCATTCTCGCGGAAGCGGCTGTCGCCACCGGCGACGCGGCAGCGCTGCGTGAAGTTGCCGAGTGGAGAGTTGCGAATCGTCTGCAATACGCAGCGCTTCGCGTTCTCGCCGGAGGTGGACATTGAAATCGCCGGCGATGGCAGCGCTGCTGCTGTTCGCGCTTTGGACAGCTCCGATGCCGACGTCGGCGCACAAGGCCAGCGACAGCTATTTGACGTTGACTCGCGTCGGAAGCGACGCCGGCGCGATCTCGGGCCGCTGGGATATCGCACTGCGCGATCTCGACAACGCGATCACGCTCGACACCAACGGCGACGGCGACATCAGCTGGGGCGAAGTTCGGGGCAAGCACCGGTCGATCGCCGATTACGCGCTGTCGCGGCTGACTGTCGAGTCGAACGGAGCAAGCTGCAGCATCACGGCCGGCGAGCAGCTGGTCGAGCAGCACAGCGACGGCGCGTACTCGGTACTTCTGTTTACCGGCGATTGTCCGCGGCCCGGCGCGACGTTGACGGTCGACTATCGACTGCTGTTCGATATCGATCCGCAACATCGCGGACTGCTGCAATATGTGGCCGCTGGGGCAGCTTCCAGCGTCATATTTGGCGTCGATTCGCATCGACAGAGCATCGGCGGCGCCGAAGCCGGCCCATTCGAGCAGCTGCGGCAGTACGTGCGCGACGGCGTCTGGCACATCTGGCTCGGCTTCGACCACATTTTGTTCTTGCTGTCGCTGCTGCTGCCGGCCGTGCTGTTGCGGCGCGGCCGGACCTGGGTGCCGGCGAACCGCTTCGGCGCGGTAGCGATCGACGTTGCCAAGATCGTGACCGCATTCACCATCGCCCACTCGATCACGCTGACCCTCGCAACATTGGGTGTCGTTTCACCCGACGCCCGCTGGATCGAATCCGGCATCGCGCTCTCGGTCGCACTCGCCGCGCTCAACAATATCTTCCCGCTGGTACGACACGGGCGATGGATTGCCGCGTTCGGTTTCGGCCTGATTCACGGCTTCGGCTTCGCCAGCGCGCTCAAGGATCTCGGGCTGCCGACCGGGTCGCTGGCGCTGTCGCTGTTCGGTTTCAATATCGGCGTCGAAATCGGCCAACTTGCCATCGTTGCGCTGTTCCTGCCGGCGGCTTTCGCTTTGCGCGGGACCTGGGCATATCGCCGCGCCATCCTCGCGGGCGGTTCGGCAGCCATCGCCACGATCGCGGGCGTCTGGCTGATTGAGCGCGCGTTCAATCTAGCGTTGCCGGGTTTGGCGTTCGCAGGCTGAGGCTTCCGGACCACGCTGCTTCGCCGAAAGTGCGAAGCATAGTGCGTACCGACCATAGCGGGAATGGTCGTCGATTCATTGCAAGACCACCAGATTGGTCATCGCTTGCGCGGGGATGTATTAGTATTGCGAGCGTAGAAATCGCCGAGGGGATGACCGCGATGTGGCGCCCTCGATCCTGGTCCACGGCTGACAATCGCGGGATTGTCGAGGAACCTGTTGTCTCAAGCTGAACCATCTCTGCCCGTCGTTTCCGGAGTGCGTTTTCCACTCCTGGACCTGGCGCGAATCGTGGCTGCGCTTGCGGTGGTGTTCTTCCACTGGTGTTTCCTCTTCGGCGTCGAGGACGCAAGCACACGCTACCGCCCTTGGCCGGAATTCTCTGCCTGGTCGAAATATGGGCACCTCGGGGTGCAGTTGTTTTTCATGATCAGCGGATTCCTGGTGCTGCAAAGCGCGTATTCCAAGAGCACCGCCACGTTCCTGCGTGCCCGAGCTATCCGCCTGTATCCGGCGTTCACCGCCTGTTGCGTCCTTAGCTACGTGCTGATTTCCTTCATTCCGAACGAACCGCGTTCCATCCCCACCCTGCTGTACAACCTGACGATGCTCAATGGCGTCATCGACGGCTTCCGCGGCGTCGCGCCAACCTATATCGACGGATCGTATTGGACGCTTGCGCTAGAGTGGAAATTCTATGCCTTGGTTGCGGTACTGATTGCGGCGCGCCAGCTCGATCGCATTGAGAGATTCCTGTGGGTCTGGATGACAGCAAGTGTCTACTACCAACTGCATCCGATCGCGTGGCTCGAATTACTCCTGATCACACCCTGGAGCTCCTACTTTATCGCCGGGGCGGCATTTTTCCGTGCGCGCGTGAGTGGATGGACCTTGTCCCGGAGTGGACTCGTATTGCTCTCGCTGGTTTTGGGCATGTTGCAGGCAAGTAGCCAAACCGAACAGTTGGCAATTATTTACGGCGTGGCGTTTGACAAGACAGCATCCGCGATGGTTGTCGCCGTCTTCTTCGCGTCGTTCTTTCTGCTGACTCGCCACAATCTTCGAATATCGCGGCGCATGCAACAGGCCTTCGCGCTGGCCGGCGGTTTGAGCTACCCGATTTACCTGCTGCACCTCCGCCTCGGTGCCGCTGCAGTAAGAGCATTCTGGACGGCAGACCATCGTTTCGTTCTGCTGTTCGCCATGCTAACTGCGCTAGGGATCGCTGCATTTGTCGTTCATCGATTCGTCGAAAGGCCGGCCTGGCGACCTTTGCACCGATCGCGAACGCGTCAAGGCGTTCCGCAATCCGCCACGCGATGACGGAATCGCATTTTTACTCGGAAACAGGCGAACCGCCACAGGCGTGGGTGCGCGGGTTCTAACGACAGATGATAGCTAATCGCACGGCCAATATCGCAGCCGCGCTGCTGATCGCCACGGCGCTGGGTATTGCCGGTACGTTCGCCTGGCAGGAACGGCACTCGACCACACCGGTCGCCGCGTCGGGCCCGCAACCGGCTTCATATGCCGCCGCGCCGCTCACGGCATCCGGAGCGATCGATTCGCCCGCTGGCGAAGCGATCGTCGACACGAGTCTGCATGTCGCCGGCTGGGCGCTCGACGCCGACGGCATCCGATCGGTGGAAATTCGGATCGACGGGCGGCCCTACGAAGCGCGATACGGAATTGCCCGCCCGGACGTGGCAGCATTGAAGCGGGACTTTCCCAATTCTGCCGCCGCTGGCTTCGAGTTCGAAGGCGATTTTCCCGACCTCGACCCTGTTCGCCATTCGGTCAGCGTCGTAGCCATCAGTCGCGCGGGAAGGGAGACGGTACTCGGCACTAGGAGTTTGATTCCTCCGCGCGCGATGAGTCTGTGGCGGGGTCTGCTCGACACCCATCCGTCACTGAGGGCCTCCCGTTTCCATTTCTTGATGATGACGTCGGGAGTCGCGGCCGGGGGTGCCTCCGAGATCGAGTCCGCGTATCAAAGCTACTTGTCGGATACCACCGGCGTCGGCACTGCGGTGCCGATCCTCTATCTTCGCACGACCAAGGGCGCATCAGCCGACTGGGAATTCGACCCCGATTTCGATCTCGCGCGCAAGTGCAAAGAGCGTCCGGTCGCCGAGGACAATCTGCACGGCGTCATTCAATACGCAATCGACAAGCACCTGCCGGTGCAATTCATTCTCAACGGCGGCATCTGGGCCGATGCAAGCTGTGATACGCCGGAGTGGGACGTCAACGACCACCTGGAACAGGACATCGGCAATTGCCAATGGACGCAGGACAACAAGGTATTCCCCGACGACTATCTGAAGAATCTGCCGGGGTCGACGAATTCGCCCGAGCTTGCGCGCACCCTCACCTACAACGTCTATGCAGCCAAGGTTCGCGCGTACAAGCGGCGCAACCTCGAGGCCGCTGCCCGCGTCATCGCCGATTTCGCCCGAGAGCATCCGGACCTTTTCGTCGGCGTGAGCCTCGACGCCGATACGTACATGAATCCATTCGTCAAGAATGGAAACATCTATGACTACAACCCCGGCATGCTCAGGCAATTCAGGGAATGGCTGTCAGGCACCGGCCCGTACGCGGGCAAGCCCGAGCACGGCGTGCCCGATCTGTCCTCATACCGCCGCAACAATCCACTGACGCTCGCGCAAGTCAACCGGATCGCAGGTCAGCAGTGGCCGTCTTGGGCGGACGTCGATCCTCCCCGAAGATTCGTAGGCATGGACAGGAAGCCGCTTGCCGCAGGCGAAACCGCTTTTTGGGATGACCCCTGGTACCGGGAGTGGGATGCGTTCCGCAAGCACATCGTAGCCCTGCATTATTCGGAGCTCTCGCAGTGGGTGCACGAAGCCGGCGTCCCGAGCGAACGTATTTTCTCGTCACAGGCATTCATCGCGCCGGACGCCGGCATGCGCCCGGTGTCGGTCCGCATCCAGGGGAGCAGCCCCGATTACGATTCGGCCGGCGTCTCGATCGAGGGGTCGATCCCGCGCGCCGGCCACCTGGGGGCGATCGTCTACGGACCGGCAACCGAAAACGCGCATTGGCTGGAAAACGGGCACAGCCTCTTCGCCACGATCGCGCGCATGGATCCCGCGTGGGCCATTGTCGAGATGAATGCCACCGACCTCAAAGCGCCGATGGTCGAGCCGTATTTCGCGCGGTCATACCATGCCTTTCGCGACATGTTCAATTTCGACGCACGCGAGGTTTCCTCGATGGCCTGGAACGGTTCGAATGGCCTCTACGCCGGACAGCCGGGTTACCTCCCTTATACAGCGTGGCGCAATACGCCCGCCGAAGCCGCGATGCGCGACTTCATGGTGACCCATGCAAATCTTCCGCTGGGCGCGAGATTGTGGAATTTTGGGACTCCAGGCTATCTCGACGACGACGGTTGGCGTCTCGAACAGGGAAAGGTTCATGCTCGCGGCGGCTATGTCGACCTTGAGTTCGACGCGGCGACCGCGGCACTTTTGTCACCGCCGGACCAGGTTATCCGTCCTGCAACGATCGAGTCGTTGATCCTGGGGTTGAGAGATCCGTCGGCGCTCGCCGCCGTCCAGGTCTTTGCCCGGATCGAGCCTGGCGCGGCGTGGGCTCCGCTTGGGGAGCCGGTCGCCGCCGCGCGATTCACATACAGCCCTGCGGGCGTGCAGATACCGCTGGCCTGGCCGCCGGCATGGCGGGGCAATCGGACAATCGTTGCGGAGATGAAGATCGTGATGGCGTTCGACGCTGAGATCGCAGCGGCGCGTCTGGACCGCATCGCACTCTACCCTCGGGCCACGCGGCGCTGATCGCGCTACTTGTCGTCCAGCCGTATCTCGACGAACGCCTTGTCGCGCACCTGCCGCACCCAATCCTGAAATGCCTCGTCGGCCTTGCGCTGCCGGATTGCGGTCTGTGCCTCGTTGCGGGCGCGGTCGATGGTGACATCCTGCTTGCGACGTTCCAGCACTTCGATCAGGTGCCAGCCGAACGATGTGCGAATCGGCGGCGAGACCTGGTTCGGCTGGAGCTTTTTCATCGCTTCGTCGAATTCCGCCACGGTGTCGCCTGGGCTCAGCCATCCGAGGTCGCCGCCCTTGGCCGCGGAGGCATCCTCCGAGTTGAGCTTGGCGAGCTCCGCGAAGTTGGCACCCGAGTCGAGACGGTCCTTCAAGCGCTCGATTTTCGACTTGGCGTCACCTTCGGAAGTCAATTCGTTGACGCGGACCAGGATATGCCGGGCATGCGTCTGGTCGACGAGGGTCGCGTCGTCGTGGCTGCGTTTCTCGAGCAGCTTGACGATGTGAAAGCCTGCGGCACTGCGCATCACGCCTGAAACCGTGCCGACCTTCTGCTCGCGAACCGCCTCGGCGAAGACTGTCGGCAAACGCGCGCCGGATCGCCAGCCGAGACTGCCGCCTTGCAACGCGTCGGTCGCGTCGGAAAACGCCGCTGCGACCTGGGCGAAGTCCGCACCGCTCTTGATCGACCGCAGCGCCTCTTCGGCTCGCCGGCGGCGGCTTTCGATCTGGTCCGCGCTGGCCTGCTCGGGCACGCCGACGAGAATGTGCGCGAGACGGTACTCGGTTTCGCCGGCGTTCTGCGCCTTCAGTGTCGCCAGATACTGATCGACCTCGGCATCGGAGACCTGGACTTTGCTGTCGACCTCGCGTTCGCGCAAGCGCTGCACGATCATCTCGTTGCGGATGTCGTCGCGATACTTGGTATAGGGAATGTTCTCCTGGGCCAGCGCCTTGCGGAACTCCTCGGCCGAAAGCTTGTTCTCCTGCGCGATGCGCTGAATGGCACGCTCGACCTGGCTATCGTCGATCTTGACACCGCCCTCCTTGGCCTCCTGCAGCAGCGCGCGCTGCGTGATCAGGCGCTCGAGCACCTGCTTGTCGAGCACGTCGGCCGCGGGAGGCTGCACTTTCTGCGCCTTCAACTGCTGCTGCACCATCCGGCGCGCGTCGTCGAGCTCGAATTGGGTCAGCGCCTCGTCATTGACGATAGCGACGACACGGTCGACGATGACGACAGCAGATGGCTTCGTTGGCTGCGCACAAACGCCGGCGGCGAAAATCGCCAGCGCGATCGAGACGATGAGGCGAACGTACATGATCTGGTCTTCAGAACTCCGGGAAATAGTCGGTCACTGTGCCACCGATCGGCCGCATCGACGGGTCGTTGCCCGTCAAATAGCCGGGCACGCTGCGCTTGAGGACGTCGATCGGATTGGTACCGAGCCGTGCGAGACCGTTCAGTTCGAATTGCACGAATATCGACTTGCTCGCCTGTTCCGTCGTCGTGGTCAGGCGCTGGGCGACGATGCGCAACGCCCAGCAGTCGCCATTGTACTCGAAGCCCGCCACGCCCTCCAGCGTCTTGCCGTCGACCAGCGAGTAGTTCCAGCGGCCGATGAACGACCATTGACGGGTCAGCGGAAACTGCCCTGAAATGTCGACCTGCTTCAGCTGCGAGACGGCGCCGGTCGGGTCGATGTTCTCCCGGTTGTAGCGATAGCTGGCATTGAGCACCCTGCCGGGCGACGGCTGCCAGCGCACACCGATGTCGAACAGCTCGGTTTGCGGATGATTGAGGCTGTACTGCAGCGTAGCCGCCGCCGACCACGTGTCGGACAGCCTTCCCTCGCCGGACAGCAAGAGGTCGGACGTGTTGGCGCTGCGCGGCGCTTCGTTCAGCGTCACGCGCTGGCTCTGGAAATAGTAGCGCTGTCCGATCGCGAACCTTGCCCGCTCGTCGCCGGAACCCGGGTCGAGCAGGCGCGAAGTCACCGCCAAGGTGATCTGGTTGGCATCGCCGATCCGATCGCTGCCGAGATAGCGGTTCTCGGTGAAAAGCTGCGAGAAATTGAAGTCGTCGATCGCCGTGTCGAACGCGGGGATCTGATCCTGCCGGCGGTAAGGAATGTACACGTAGAACACGCGCGGTTCGAGCGTCTGCGTGTAGTCGCGTCCGAACATGTTCGTCTCGCGCTCGAACACCAGTCCGCCGTCGAGACTGGTGATCGGCACGGAGCGATTGAGGTGCTTTTCCTCGACGGCGCTGTCGTCGGGGAAATCGTAGTGACTCAGGTGCAACCCGGCGCGCGCGGCGAAGAACCAGGCATTGCCGCGCGCAGACCACGTTGCCGTCGGATAGAGCACCGACCGCTCGGCGTTGAGCAGCGCCGGCTGGCGGAAGCGGACGTATTCGCCATTGGCGGCGAAATCGAAGCCCCGCCACTCGACCGGGTTCATCGTCAGCAGCACCTGCGGCTCGCGAAAGTACGGCGGGATGATCGGATTGGCCGGGTCCTGCAGCGTCTGGAACGACTGCACGCGCGCCAACAGCGAAAACGGCCCCCGCGAATATGACACGCCCGCCTCGCGCGGCAGCGTCTGCTGCGACGTGACGACCAGCCGGTCGGACAGGTCGGTGAAATAGGCGTCGTCCGACACCTTCTGCACGTTGACGTAGGTAGCGAGACCCGGCACCTGGCTGATCGCCTGCGTATGCTTCCAGGTGAGGCCATAGCGATTGGTATTGGTGATGCGGTCGGGAAGTATCTCTGCGTCCGCCTCGCCGGTGACGCCGGGAAACAGATAGCGAAACTGGCTGTTGAGCTGCAGGCCGCGGCGCGTCATGTAGCGGGGTGTCAGCGTCGCATCGTAATTTGGCGCGAGGTTCAGGTAATACGGCAGCGACATCTCGATGCCGCGGCTGCTGGTCGAGCCGAACAGCGGCGCCAGGAATCCCGACTTGCGCTCGTTGGAAAGCGGAAAATCGATGTATGGCGAATACAGGATCGGCACGTCCTTGAACAGTATGGTCGCGTTCCGCGCGGTTCCGACCAGACGAGTTCGATCGACTTCGACGCTCGATGAAGTCAGATACCAATCGTCGTTGCCTGCGACGCAGGTCGTGTAGCGGACGTCCTTGAGCTCGTACTGGTTGGGACCGACGAAGGTCAGCTCCTTCGCGTCGCCGCGCGACGCGTTCTCACCGATGTGGAACTCGGGCGAGGTAAAGAAGCCGGTTTCGTCGCTGCGCTTGAATTTCGCCTCCGGACCGCTGATGCGATCGACGCCGCGGCGCAGGATGACGTTGCCCTTGGCCCAGAACTGGTCCGAGGGAATGTCGTAGCGCAGCCAGTCAGCCAGCACCGTCTGACGGCGTGAGCGAAGTTCCGCGTGCCCCGATGCTTCGATCCACTGCTGATTGTCGCCCTCGAGCTTGTCCGCACGAAGAAAGATCGCCTCGCGTTCGGGCGCCATCGGATTCGCGCCCGGCGTCAGTCGCAGCGCCTTCGGAGGAGGCGGCTCCAGCACCGGCGACGATTTGAGTTGCGGTGGCGGATCAGACGTGGCGCCAATGGGAGTCTGCGCCAGCGACCCGCACGCGAACGCGAGCGGCAACAGGGCAAACCCGGCAACTGCGGCGCGATGGCGCATGCGAATCGACAATGTTCAGATGCTAAAATGGGGCATTCTACCCGGCTCTTCGTCAGATTCCTCCCGCATGAGTTCCGATGTCCGGCTGGACGCGCTCAACGCGTGGCTCGAGCGGGTGTTGCCTGCCCCGATCAGCTCGATCGCGCCGGCAACGTCCGATGCGAGCTTTCGCCGCTACTTCCGGATCACGCTGGCCGGCGACGTCGCGCTGCCGGCCGATGGGACGCCGGTGCGCACACTTATCGCGATGGATGCGCCGCCGGCGCAGGAGGATAGCGCATCATTCGTGGCCGTCGCCGCATTGCTTGCCGCAGCCGGCGTCCACGCGCCGACGGTGCATGCGCAGGACTTGTCGGCCGGTTTCCTGCTGCTGTCCGATCTGGGCACGCGTACCTATCGCGACGCGCTCGACGACGCGACCGCTCCGGCGCTCTACCGCGATGCCTGCAGTGCGCTGATCGCCTGGCAGCTCGCCAGTCGCGACTCGGTACTGCCCCGGTACGACGAGGCGATGCTGGCGCGCGAGCTCGCGATATTTCCCGACTGGTATGTGGCGAGGCATCTCGGTGTCACGCTGACCGTGGCGCAACGCGAGACGCTCGACAGCGCCTTCCGTCAGGTTCTCGACAGCGCTCTCAAACAGCCGCTTGTCTATGTGCACCGCGATTTTCATTCCCGCAATCTGATGGTGACGCAACCGAATCCCGGCGTCCTCGATTTTCAGGGGGCGGTGTACGGTCCGATCAGCTACGACCTGGTCTCCCTGCTGCGCGATGCCTACATCGACTGGAGCGAAGAGCAGGAGCTCGACTGGACCGTTCGCTATTGGGAACGCGCGCGCGAAGCCCAGTTGCCGGTCGCCGAGGATTTCGGCGACTTCTGGCGCGACTTCGAGTGGATGGGCGTGCAGCGGCATTTGAAGATCGTGGGCATTTTCGCCCGGCTTGCGCATCGCGACGGCAAGCATGGCTACCTTGCCGACATCCCTCGCGTCATGCGCTATCTGCGCCGCGCCTGCGACCGCTACCGGGCGCTCGGCCCGCTGCTGCAGCTGCTCGACGAGCTCGAGGCAAGGCAGCCGGTGGTCGGGTACACGTTCTGATGGATGCCGCGATCGATCGCCATCACGGCACTTCGCCGCCGACGGCCATGATCCTGGCGGCCGGCCGCGGTGAGCGCATGCGTCCGCTGTCCGATCTGACGCCGAAGCCGCTTCTCTCCGTCGGCGGCAAGCCGCTGATCGTATGGCAGATCGAGCGCCTGGTCGCCGCGGGCTTCGCCAATCTGGTCATCAACGTCGCCCACCTCGGCGCGGCGATCGAGAAAACCTGCGGCGACGGCCGCGGATTCGGCGCCACGATCCGCTACTCACGCGAGCGCGAGCCGCTCGAAGTCGGCGGCGGCATCGCCACGGCGCTCGAGCTCCTCGATCGGGAGGTGACGCTGGTCGTCAGCGGCGACATCTACACCGGCTACGACTATGCGTCGCTACTGCCGCGCCTGGCCGCGATGAAGGCGACAGGTGACGCTCCGTATGCGCACATGGTGATGGTGCCGAATCCCGATTACCATCGCGCCGGCGATTTCGCCCTGGTCAACGGCAGGCTTTCGCTCGCCGCGCGCCCGCAGCTGACGTTCGGCAACATCGCGCTCTACCGAAGCGCGCTGTTCGAAGCGCTGCCGCGCGGCGAGAAAATCAGGATGCTGCCGCTGTACCGCGACTGGATCGCCCGCGGCTGGGTCAGCGGTGAACGCTACGACGGCGTCTGGGCGAATGTCGGCACGCCTGACGAATTGAGAGAGCTCGATGGTCAACTGGCGGCACCGCCAAGCGAGAAAATCCTGCGATGAATACCGTTGCACAGATCACCGGGATCAATCCGCTGCTTGATTTTTCCGGCTTGCCGCGCTTCGCCGACATCCGGCCCGAGCATGTTGCGCCGGCACTGGCTGCGTTGCTCGGCGAGGCGCGCGCGACGATAGAGCGCGTCGCGACGGCGCCCGGATCGCCGACCTGGGATTCTTTTGTGCAGCCGTTGTCCGACGCGCTCGACCGTCTCGACCGCGCCTGGACGCAGGTCGGACATCTGAACGCCGTCGTCAACACACCCGAGCTGCGCGCGGCATACAACGAGACCCTGCCGAACGTGACGGCCTTCCATACCGAGCTCGGTCAGGACGAGCGCCTGTTCGGCCGCTACCGCGCGCTCGCTGCCTCGCCTGGATTCGCTGCCGCCGATCCGGCCCGGCGCCGCGTTGTCGACAACGCGCTGCGCGATTTTCGGCTGTCGGGCGCGGAGCTGTCGGCCGCACCGAAGGCGCGCTTCAAGGCGATCGAGGAAGAGCTCGCCAGCCTGTCCTCACGCTTCGCCGACAATGTGCTCGATGCCACCAACGACTTTTCGCTTTGTATCGAGGACGCATCGCGCCTGGCCGGCATGCCGGCCGACGTTGTGGCTGCGGCGCGCGCTTCAGCGCAAGCCGATGGCAAGCCGGGTTGGAAGCTCACCTTGCATATGCCGTCCTACCTCCCGGTGCTGCAATACGCCGACGATCGCGGCTTGCGCGAAACGCTTTACCGCGCCAATGCGACGAGGGCCAGCGAGTTCGGCAAACCCGAATGGGACAACGGGCCGCTAGTCGACAAGATCCTGGCGCTGCGCGCCGAAGCCGCCGCGCTCCTCGGCTACGACAGCTACGCCCAAGTGTCGCTGGTTCCGAAGATGGCGCGCTCGCCGGCCGAGGTGATCGATTTCCTGCACGATCTCGCGACGCGGGCGAAGCCCTATGCCGAGCGGGACATGGCCGAGCTTTCGGAATTCGCCCGCGAAAGGCTCGGACTGTCGGCGCTTGCCGCCTGGGATCTGCCTTATGTCTCGGAAAAGCTGCGCCAGGCACGCTACAGCTATTCCGACCAGGAGGTGAAGCAATATTTTTCCGAAGACCGCGTGCTGTCCGGCATGTTTCGCGTGGTCGAAACCTTGTATGGGATCACGGTGCGCGCTTCGACGGCGCCGGCATGGGGTCCAGCGGTGCGCTTTTTCGAGCTCACCGATCGTACCGGCGCGACGGTTGGACAGTTCTATCTCGATCTGTACGCGCGACCGGGAAAGCGCGACGGCGCGTGGATGGATGCCGCGATCAAGTATCGCCACACGAATGGCCGGGCTCAGCATCCGGTCGCCTTCCTGGTATGCAATTTCGCAGCGCCCGTGGCCGGCAGGCCGGCGCTGTTCACGCATCGCGAAGTGACGACGCTGTTCCATGAATTCGGCCATGGGCTGCATCTGCTGCTCACGCGCGTCGATGTGCCGGGCGCGTCCGGCCTGGAAGGCGTCGAGTGGGATGCGGTCGAGCTGCCCAGCCAGTTCATGGAAAACTTCTGCTGGGAGTGGGACGTGGTCGAGCAGATGAGCGCGCACGTCGAGACGGGTGCGCCGCTGCCGAGAGCGCTGTTCGACCGCCTGCTCGCGGCCAGGAACTTCCAGAGCGGCCTGCAGACTGTCCGGCAACTCGAATTCGGCCTGTTCGACATGCGGGTGCACCACGACGCCGACCGGTCGATCTCCCCGCTGGCGCTCGCCTGGTCGGTGCGCCGCGAAGTGGCCGTCGTGCCCCGCCCCGATTACGACCGCAGCCTGCCCCATGGTTTCAGCCATGTCTTCGCCGGCGGCTACGCGGCAGGCTATTACAGCTACAAATGGGCCGAAGTCCTGTCAGCTGACGCCTACAGCTTGTTCGAGGAGCAAGGCGTCCTTTCGGCGGCCACCGGCGCACGGTTCCGGGACGAGATCCTCGCCCGGGGCGGCAGCCGGCCGGCGCTGGACTCATTCGTGGCGTTTCGGGGCCGGAAGCCGGAAATCAGTGCATTATTGCGCCATAATGGTATGCTGGCGTCATAGCATGCGAGCAAGGGAGGCTTAAGATGAGCAGGACATCCACGCCAGCACGTTGCGCCGCGGGCCTTGCCGGCTTGCTTCTGCTGGCCAGCGCCTGCGCGATCGCGCAAACGCAGACCCAGCAGGTCTATCGCTACCTCGATACCGACGGGCGCGTCGTCTATTCGGACAAGCCGCCGCCGGCCGACGCCAGAAACGCGCAGGCCAAGCGCATAGGCCGCAACAGCATCGAAACCAGCGAATTGTCGTTTGCGACGCAGCAGGCGCAGGAGCGCTTTCCGGTTACTTTGTACACTTTTTCCTGCGGCGTCGTCTGCGACACCGCGCAGGGCCTTCTGAACAAGCGCGGCGTGCCGCACACGGTGGTCGACGTGGCGCAGGGCGACGGCGCCGATCGCCTGAAGCGCCTGACCAACGGGCTCGAGGCGCCGGCGCTGCAGGTCGGCGAGCAGGTGGCGACCGGCTTCAACGAGCCCAAGTGGCAGGCCATGCTCTCCGATGCCGGCTATCCGAAGACGCCGCCGCCGCGAACGACCGCGGTCGGGCGGCCCCCGGCGCCGGCCCCGCTTGAAACCAAGACCACGCAGGTCGTCACGCCCGAGGTGGCGCCGAAAGGCTCGTACCCGCAGTGACCTTGCGGGTCGCGACCTGGAACGTCAACTCGCTTAATGTTCGGCTGCCGCGGCTGCTGGACTGGCTTGCCGCCAACGCACCCGACATCGTCGGGCTGCAGGAAACCAAGCTCGAAGACGGCAAGTTTCCCGTCATGGAGCTTGCCGCCGCAGGCTACGCGCTGCAGTTCTGCGGCCAGCGCACTTACAACGGCGTCGCTCTTCTTTCCCGCACGACCGGCACTGAAGTGGTCGCCGCGCTGCCCGATCACGACGATGTGCAAAAACGCGTGCTGGCAGCGACGATCGATGGCGTGCGCGTCGTCTGCCTGTATGTACCCAACGGCCAGGCCGTCGGATCGGAAAAATATCGCTACAAGCTCGACTGGCTCGCCGCCGCGACGCGGTTCCTGCGCCGCGAATTCGAGCAGCATCCACAGCTCGCGGTGATCGGCGACTTCAATGTCGCGCCCGACGACCGCGACGTTCATGATCCGGACCTGTGGCGTGATCAGATCATGTGCTCCGGGCCCGAGCGCGCGATGTTCAACGGCTGGCTGGAGCTGGGCCTCGTCGATGCGTTTCGCATGTTCGACCAGCCGCCGAAGACGTTCAGCTGGTGGGACTACCGCCAGCTCGCGTTTCCGAAGAATCATGGCCTGCGCATCGATCACGTGCTGCTGTCGCCGGCGCTGGCCAAGGTGTGCACCGGGTGCCGGATCGACCGCCAGGCGCGCAAGGGCGAGAAGCCTTCCGATCACGCGCCGGTGATCGCCGACTTGAGCTTCACTTAAGCGCTAACCGTGAGCATGAGCCGCGCCGCGCCGGCGGTGTCCGCAGCGCTGCTGGGTCCGCTCATGTTCTTCCTGCTGTTCGATCCGCGCCTGCTCGACCCGTTCTATTTCCGCTGGCTGTTCTGGCTGCCCGATCCGGCAACCCAATTTCTCGGCTGGCACTTTTTCCGCCTTGAGGACTGGCATCTGCCGCCGGGCGCGGCGAAGAATTACGGCATGGAAATGGGGAGCTCGATTGTCTTCACCGACTCGATCCCCCTGCTCGCGCTGCTGTTCAAGCTGCTGCGTGCGGCGCTGCCCGACAAATTCCAGTATTTCGGCTTGTGGATGCTCGCCTGCTACGTCCTGCAGGCGGTCTTTGCCTGGCTGCTGTCCGGCATGGCGACGCGCCTGGTCATACTGCGACTCATCATCACCGCGCTGTTCGTCCTCAGCCCGTTGCTGCCGAACCGCGCGATCGGTCACTACGCGCTGATGTCGCACTGGCTGGTGTTGGCGGCGCTCTATCTGTACTTGCGCGCGCCAGCGCGACTCGCGACGGCGTCGTGGTGCGTGTTGATCTGCGGCGCCGCGCTGATCCACGCCTACCTGCTGTATATGGTGCTCGCGGTCGCGTTCGCCGATGCGGCGCGGCGTCGCCTGATCGACCACACTGCCACGACGCTCGACACCGTGCGCTCGACGTTGGTCATCGGCGGCGCGTTGGTGGCAACGATGTGGGCCGCCGGCTACTTCAGGATTCCGCCAACTTCGTTCTCCGGAGGCGCCGACTACTACGGTCGTTACGCGGCCAACCTGAACGCGCTGTGGAATCCGCAGTGGGGCTCGCTGTTCCTGCCGGGACAGCCGGTCATCGCCGGGTCCGGGCTCGAGGGCTACGCTTACCTCGGCCTCGGCTTCCTGGCGATGCTGCCGATCGCCCTCGCGGCGTGGTGGCGGAGCACCGCCAACCCTGCGGTGCTGCGCTACCTTCCACTCGCCGCAGTCGCCGTGCTGCTCTGCGTGATGGCGCTGTCGAACCAGGTCGCATGGGGCGATCGTGTGCTGTTCACGGTGCCGCTCCCGGATCGGCTGCTCGAGCTGCTCGCCATGGTGCGCGGCTCGGGCCGGCTGCTGTGGGTCGGTTACTATGCATTGATGCTGGCCATCCCGGCGATCATCGTGCGCAACCTGGCCGCACCCGCGGCGACGGCCGTGCTGGTTTTCGGCGTAGCGCTGCAAGCAGCCGATCTGTCTCCGCGCTACCTGGCGCTCAATGGCTATTTCCGGCAACATTTGATCGACGAACCGGCCCAGCGTACCGATCCGTTGCAGTCGCCCTTCTGGACGGCGGCAGCACGGCATTACAACACCATACTCTTCGTGCCATCGCTACCCGTGCCTGCAGATTTCAGCGCGATCGGTCTGTTCGCCGCGGATCATGGCATGCGGATCAATACTGGCTCGTTCGCCCGGTTCGCGCTCGACCGCGTCGTCGGCGCGACCATCAAGCGCGAGCAGGCGCTTGCCTCGGGGCGGCTCGACTACGAAACGCTCTACGTGCTGCGCCCGCCGCAACCCGCGGCCTTTCGCGGCAGCAGCGACGATGCCATCGGGACCGTCGATGGTTTTCTGGTGCTCGCGCCGCGCTGGTTCGCTTTCGACGATTGTTGTGGCGGCGCAATGCCGGCGCTTGCGCGTGCATCGACGGCAACGGAGACGCAGCGATGAGCAGGAGGCTGCTGCGCGGACTCGGCAGGCGGCTGCACGCGTTGAGCGGCGCCGTATCGCATGCGTTTCCCGCCGGACACGGAGGTGCCGTATCGCCTGCGTTTCCCCCAGGGCACTTCTATTCACCCATCGTCGATCCAGGTACCGTCGAGCGGGCCCGCGTGTGGCCGTACCACCCCGAAGTGCTCGGCATCGATTTCAACGACGCGAGCCACATACGAATCCTGCGCGACGAGTTTCCGAATTTCATCGCCGAGTTCGACTATCCGAAGGCGCTCGAGGTTACGCCGGCCTTGTCGTCTTTTTTTCGTGACAACACGCAGTTCGCGTGGCTCGACGCGCCGGCGCTGTTCGTACTTTTGCGAGCCTTGGCGCCCGCCCGGATCATCGAGGTGGGATCCGGTTTCTCGTCATTGCTGATGGCCGATGTCAATCGCCGCTTTCTGGGCGGCAGCATCGATATCCATTGCATCGAGCCGTTTCCGCCCTCGTTCCTGCGCCGCCCGGTCGACGGGATCGCCCGCCTGGTCGAGCGACGTGTCCAGGAGCTTCCGCTGCAGACGTTCGCCGACCTCCGAGCGGGAGACCTGCTGTTCGTCGATTCCTCCCACGTCGCCAAGACCGACAGCGACGTCAATTTCCTGTTCTTCGAAGTGTTTCCGCGTCTTGCCCCGGGCGTGCTGGTTCACGTGCACGATATCTTTCTGCCGCACGACTATCCGCCTGCGTGGGTGCTCGGCGAGAATCGAAGCTGGAACGAGCAATACCTGCTGCGGGCGTTGCTGATGCACAGCAGCGGATTCGAAGTGGTGTTCGGCTGCTCGTATGCTTTCTGGCGTTATCCCGAGCTCGTCATAGCCGCGCTGGCGAATCCCGATGGAACCGGGTACGGAGGCGGCAGCTTCTGGATGCGGCGGCGCTAGGCCGCCGCGGACCGTCCTCGCCTGCCCGGGCTGATGCGGCTCGTCAGCGCTTGTCGACGTCCAGCTTGAGCTCCTGGATCTTGCGCGTCAGCGTGTTGCGTCCCCAGCCCAGCCATTGCGCCGCTTCCATCCGGTGTCCACCGGTGTGGGCGAGCGCGCG
>Ga0207686_10000933_pt1 | contig 17478 bp, 33 predicted proteins | sample KBSM24metaG_FD_184396 | JGI IMG/M metagenome (GOLD analysis project Ga0207686, IMG submission 184396) | Miscanthus rhizosphere microbial communities from Kellogg Biological Station, Michigan, USA - KBS M2-4 metaG (SPAdes) (version 2) | ecosystem: Host-associated > Plants > Roots > Rhizosphere >...
CTGGTCTAGGTAGGGGAGCAGGGCCAGAGCGCACTTCGTGTCGCCTGAACTGGCAGCATCGATCAGGTGCTGGAGCGCCGCCTCGACCTTCGGCAGTTCCCGCTGTAGCTGCGCTGAGAGTGCGGCCCGCACCCCCAGCTTCCGCTCCATCACTCGGTCTTCAGCAGCTTGGAGGGCAAGTCTGCGCTTAGCCGCCTTCGCCTTACCGCCCGCAGCGGCATCGAACCTGCCTGCGTGGTACGCGCATACGAGTGTGGTCTTGATCGAGTGAGCCTTGCACCGGCCATCCGCGCTCTCAGGCCTCGCCGCCACACATCTCCTCGGCCGTCCTCGCTCCCCCGTCCAGGCCGGATCGGCAAGTGCGAGGTCGATCCCGGCTGCGAGTGCAAGGCCGTCTGGCAGTGGCTCCCAGCCTCCTGTCGGCCCAACAGGCTCGCTCACAGGCTCCCGCCTCGACGTCCCCTCACTGCCTGAGTATCTCATATCTGGCTCAGCCATGCGGGTTTGCGGCAGGACGAACACCTGTCGCAGTCTTTACAAACTCCTTACTCGGGACAGGTGTTCCCTGCCGTACATTAGTCCGTGCAAGGCAAAGGCACGCCAAACGAGCAAGCGAATCGAATGGACGTGTCGGGCACAGGCTGAAAAAGTCTCCCGCGAGCAGGTCAGCATCGCGGCAACGCAAGGCTCCCATAGCACGAGCCAAGCAAGGTGTCTCACAGCCCGGTGTCGAGCCGGGAGAACTGGAGGAGAAATTGCTGCAAGACCTGGCCGACTCTGATGATCGTGACAACGAGGCGGCTGGGCAAGCGTGACGAGTACTGAGATCCGGTGGGGTGTGAGAGCGTAAAGCGTCTCTGCCAACAAGCCCTAAGCTCAGGCCTCTGGTTCAAGTGCCCCTCGTCACGCTCGCTCAGCCGTCGGCCCCGCCAGGACGAGCAACTGCAGCAGGGGATAAGAGGGATCGAAACGACGGGAGAATGCGCCCCCGTCACCAAGCCATGGCCGGATGCGGCCATGGCAGCGCGCATCACCCCACTGCGCCCGCTTCGGCGGGATGACTCGCAGTGGGTCAGTCACCCCCAAACGAGAGGATTCACCATGAACTACCCAGCCCTGAACGGCGAAGACTTCGCTCGTGAGCAGAGCAAAGGTGCCCGCAAGGCCTACCGTGGCGAGATTCGCTCACGCCTCGGAACGTCGAGCGATCCTGCGCCTGAGATTCGCCAGGCGCTGCGCGCAGCGGACACGCTAAAAGGCCTGATCGACGCTGCGTCGAGCGGGCGCTACGGCCTGGCCGTGTACGACTTCCGCACCCAGACACACCGGCCCGTGACCGAGGTGCTCGCAGAGGTGCAGGAAGAGATTCACCGGAACCGCGTCGAGCGGAACCTGCCGGTCTGACCGGCGATGCGCCCGACGGGCGCGTCAGTCACCCCCGAGAAGAGGAGCAAATCATGACCCATGTCACCTGGGACGGCGTCCGCGAGATGAGTTGCTACGGGCCGTCAGGCGAGCGGTTCACCGCCTGGGCCGAGTTCGCTGACGGCAGACGCGAGACGTTCGACGGCAGCGGCCCTGAGTGCAACACCTGGGCCTGCGAGCAACGCCGCAACGGCTCGACTCGCAACGGCATCACCGCCCGCTAAGCGGGCGTCAGTCACCCCAAATCGAGAGGAGCTTCACCATGGAATTCGCATCACACGGCATCGAGATGTCCGCAGCCAAGCCTGCGCCCGAGGGCGCGCACCAGTGCGACGGCTGCAACGGCAGCGGCGTGTTCTACGGCGCTGGGCACGTCAACAACGGGCGCTTCGTCGGCTTCACCGGCAAGTGCTTCCGCTGCGGCGGCAAGGGCTGGCAGGACGACCGCGACATCGCTCGCAACCGCTGCTACGACCGGAACAGGCGCTTCTAGCGTCCCGGTCGTCAGTCACTCCCCAAACGAGAGGATTTCATCATGTACGAGAGCACCAGGGCTACCAAGTTCACGATCTACGAGGCTTCGACCGGCCGCATCCTCGTCACCAGCATCAACGAGAGGCAGGCTGGGAACATCGCCGGAGCGATGCGCGTCTACAACGGCATGCACGTCAACGTAGGCCCGCAGGCGCCAGGCGACATCCACGGCGGCAACGTTCACGACTACGACGTGCGCTACGACCGGGTCTAACCCGGTCGTCAGTCACCCCACAGAGAGGATCCATGATGACGTTCACGCTGCTCAACCACGCCGTAATCAGCACGCACATCGCGAGCGTGCATCGCACCGGCTGTAAGGACATCCAGCGCGAGAAGCTCGCGCACTCGTCACAGACCTACGGCCCGTACGAAACGGTCGATGCCGCACTGGCCGAGTACATCGACGCCGAGATGGTGGAGATGGGCTACGACCACGCCGACGTGAAGGTGTTCGGCTGCTGCAAGTAACGCCCTACGGGGCGTCAGTCAACCCCACGAAGGAGAAATCACCATGAAGGCATGGCACATCACGAAGTACACATTCGCCGCCGACGAGCACGATCCCGAGGCGATGGAGCGGTGGGCAACGAGCGAGCTACGCGCAGAAGGCGTCCTACCGCACGAGATCGAACGGGCAGCGCAGGCTGGCCCGACGCCCGATGTGGGCGTGCTCGCGCACCGCAGCGAGGGCGTGCTCTACCTGCTCGCGAGCAAGCGAGGCGTCAACTACAACGACGCCAAGACCTACGACTCTGGCGACTTCCCGAAGCCGGTTTTCGCGTCGGACGAATAAAACAAACCGCCCGCTCTGCGGGCGTCAGTCACCCCACCAGAGAGGATCACCCATGGACGTTTTCATCGAGAATCACGGCTCGCTCGTCCTGCTTCGGCCCGCCAGCGACCTCGCTCGCGGCTGGATCGAAGACAACGTCAACGACGAGGCACAGTTCTTCGGCGGCGCGCTCGTAGTCGAGCCGCGCTACGTCGAGAACGTGGTCGAAGGCATGCTCGCCGACGGCCTAGACGTGGGCGCGTAAGCGCCCGTCAGTCAATCCCCCGAAGGAAGGAATCACATCATGGAACGGATTACACGCGCTGACCTGCTCGCTCGCATGGGCAACGTCAACCGTCGCCTGAATCCTGGCAAGAAACCCGCCGAGTGGGCGCACAGCGGTCGCTACGTCTACGTCGAGTACCGCAACGGCCACGTCGCTCTGGACGAGTACCACGGGCGCGAATGCCTACGCACGCTCACGGTCGGCACCAAGCGGGAGGTCGCAGACTTCCTGCACGCGATGATGGTCGGCATCGACCTCTCACGCGCATGATCGAGTACCTGATTCCCGCCTGCGCGGTCGTGCTGTACCTGGCATGGCTGGCGTGGGACCAGTTCTGGGCCGCATAAGCGGCCCGTCAGTCAACCCCGAAAAAGGAGGATCGATGAGCTACCCGCTCACGTCCAAGCTCGACAACGGCGGCACGGTCAGCGACTGGCTGGGCACCGCGATGACGGCAGCGAAGGTCGCTGCTGGCCGGATCGAGGATATTCGCAGCGGCTCGATGCAGCCGGTCGAAGACCTCGCTGAGGCCATCGCTTACCTAGAGCAGGCGCTTGAGGAGGCCCGCACGGTACAGCAGCACGTCGCGTACGTCAGCGCGTACGCGCGCAGCTAGAACGCGGCCCGCTACGGCGGGCGTCAGTCATCTACCCAAGGAGATTCACCATGAGCAAGCTGCTCTACACCATCGGCAACCTGTACACGGGCTACCCGTGGGGCGTCGAGGCCGAGCGCGAGTTCGGCACCGTCGATCTGTACGGGCCGTTCAACTCCGAGAACGAGGCGAACACGTTCGCCCACCGGCTGGTCGAAGACCCCCGCACGGCGGAAGTGAACGACATCCCGCGCTACGTCAGCGTCAAGGTTGTGCGGCTGGAAACACCGCAGGCTGGTACGCGCATCGTCCGCAAGGACGAGGCCTGGACGTACGCCGTCTGAGCACCACCGCCCTACGGGGCGTCAGTCCCCCGCCCAGACCTACCAGTCCTGCGTGTGAGCCGGTAACGCTCTGTTGCGCTATGCCAAGCCGCGATCTGGACGGCGTCTCGGCGGGGGCGAACGTCAGTCATCTACCCCAAGGAGGCACCATGAACCGCTACGCCATCGTCCGCAACGCTCGCTCACGCAGTGAGGCCGAGGCCTACCTGCCCGGCAACTACCGCGTGATCCACGAGAAGCTCGTGCCCGCTGACCGGGTCGAGTCCTCGCGCAGGATGAAGCCCGTCTTCGTGATCGAGGGCGAGGACAACGCAGGCTGGACGCTCGACGGCTACGTCATCCCGCGCTACGCCAGCGGGCTGATCGGCTGCGAAGAAATCGACCTGTCCCATCCGATCATGAAACAGATCCCCGCGTGACCCTGCGCGAAGACCTCGCGCTGGAGCGTCTGGCCCTGGCCGAGCTTGAGGCCGAGGCGCAGGCGCTCTGGCGCACGAGGCAGTACAGGCTCGCCCAGAGTCGCCAAGCCGAGGCCGTGCGTGCGCGCGAGCGCATCGGCGAGCTTGAAGAGAGGGAGCGGCAATAGTCGCTCCCTCTCCAGGAACATGTGATACGCTCCAAACGTCAGTCACCCGCCACTCTGGCGGGAACCCCAAACGAAAGGAGGGCAGCATGGCTGCTCTTTTCGATCAGGGCTTCTTTGTACGGGAGCCTGCATGGCACGGTCTGGGCGTCGTCCTCGATGACTACCCGAGCCGCGAAGAGGCGATGACCCTCGCCGGTCATGACTTCGACGTGGTCGATGTCGATGCCTTCGTCGCGCTGCCGAACGAGCTTCTCGCGGCGGCGGGCCAGGAGACGAACGGGCCGAACGGCTCGCTCCGCAAGGCCGAGGCGTTCAAGGGCCTCGTGCGGTCGGACAACCTGCGGTTGCTGAACGTCCCGAACTCGACCTACGAGGTGATCCAGAACTCCACCGCATACGAGATCGCGGAGCTTCTGTTCGAGCAGGGCTTCCAGTACGAGACTGGGATCACGCTGGACGACGGCAAGCTCTGCGCGCTCACGCTGGCACTGAACGAGCCGATCACCATCCCCGGCGACGACAGCGTCGTGGTGCCCTTCGGGTGCCTCTCCTGGGCGCACGACGGCTCAGGCGCGCTTCGCGTCCGCAGCGGCACGATCCGCCAGGTGTGCGCGAACACCGTCTCGGCCTCCGAGGCCGAAGGCAAGAAGCTGAACACCGACTTCACCTTCCGCCACACGAAGAACGTCAAGGACAGGATCGAGGACGCGAAGGCCGCTGTTCACGGCGTGCGGAAGAGCCTGGACGTGTACCAGAAGGCGATGCTGGCGCTGGCCGAAACTCCAGTCACGCCGCACCAGCGTGACCTGTTCGTCTCCGAGATCATCGGTGACAAGGGCAACCTCGTCTCGCTCTCGCTTGCCACGTCCGAGAGGGTGAAGAACAACATCGAGGAAGAGCGCGCGAAGGTGAACGCGCTGTTCTTCGGCCCGACGATCCCGGACGATCATCGCCTGACCGGCTACGGCCTGTTCCAAGCTGGCGTCGAGTACTTCGACCACCTGCGGAACTTCCGCTCGCAGGAGAGCTACGTCAAGCGGACGTTGCTCACGAACAACCCCGCCAAGGCAACGCTCTCGCGCACGATCCGCGAGCTTGCCAAGGCGTAGTTCACAGCAGGGGCGCCCTTCGGGGCGCCCCCTTGTCAGTCCCCGCATCCGGCGCCCGTCCGGCTCTCCGGGGACGCTCGTACCACTGAAACAAGCGCCGCCCACGGGCGGCGTCAGTCAATCCCAAAGGAGATCCCCGTGACCTTCCTGATCATCATCCTCGTCAGCACTCTGGTGTCGATCTGGTTCGCAATCGAAGAAGGCACCTTCTGATCCACCGCCGCCCCTCGTGGGCGGTGTCAGTCACCCCCAAGGAGACACCCATGCACAACGGCAGGTACGACGCCATGCGGCGGCGTCAGAGCAAGCGCGCAGGCCGCGAGAAAGGCTGTTGGATCTACATCCCGGCCGAGGAGCTTCGTTCGGCAGGGATCGACCCGAACGGCCCCGCGCCCTTCTACCGGACGTGGGGAGCCAGAAGAGGCTCTCTGCTCGCCCGGCTGTACAAGGCCCGCTGACGCGGGCGTCAGTCAACCCCGAAAGGAGGCTCCCCATGAGCCTGAACTGGAATCTGGACGAGGTCGAGAACTACGAGGAGTTGTTCGTGGAGACGGACGAGGGCAAGCGGCTCGACGGCCTGACCGAGTCGTTCATCTGGCAGTCGATGGTGACCGGCCTCGGCAAGAACTGGTCGCTCGACGCCGACTTCGCGCCCGAGTTTTACGCGCGGGTCAAGCTGATCGAGAAGCTGAACGGCCCGCTCACCATCGGGCCGAACGCCAAGCCTGTCACCATCGAAGACGTGCTGCGGCGCGTCGGCCTGCATGTCAACGTGTCGCCGGTCAGCCGCGCGCAGTTCATCAAGAACTGCGTCACCGCCGACCTGGATCGTGACAAGCGCAAGGCCGAAAAGGCCCGCGCCGACCGCGCCATCAAGGCTGGTGAGTTCAGCTAGCACCACCGCCGCCCTCGGGCGGCGTCACGTCAACCCCAACGAAAGGAGAACGATGCACCTACCCGACATGAGCCAGATGGCGCGGGAACACAAAGCCTGGCTGGCCTTCGTACAGCAGTTGAGGCTGGCCGCGCCCGAACTCGACCTCAACGAGGAACACGCGCTGCACGCAGCCGTGACCCTCTGGGGCGAGGAGCTTCACCGGCTCCGCAGCAGCCAGCCCGAGCACACCGAGCAGGCGTACACCGACGCGGTCAAACGCTACAACCAGCACATCGGCTTCCTGCCGAGTGGCTATTGACCCACCGCCGCCTTCGGGCGGCGTTAGTCTCGATTCCCATGAGCGACGAAATGGACGTCATCGAGGTGACCGACACTGCGACCGACACCTTCGGCAACGAGCTACGACGCGGTGACCGCGTCTCGCTCGCCCTGGTGGACGGCACGATGTCCGGCACGGTGGTGGAGATCACGCCGTCGAGCGGCGAGATCACCTCGGGCGACGAGGGGATCCATGCCAAGGAGCCGGTGCAGATCACCGTCCGCTTCGACAACGGGGAGTCCCACACCTTCGGTACCACCTTCCTGCGCCTGCCCTGCTGGCGCTGGGTGGCGGATGACCTGAAGCGCGAGGCCGGGTATACGCCGCCTCTCGGTCACGCGCAAGGTGCGTAGCTGGAGATTGGGAGTCCCATGCAGGACTTGGAGTCCCAGGCAATTGTCAGTCAACCCCAGGAGGTAGATCTAGACGTGTCCGAGATCAAGATCGAGGACGCCGACGTGGTCCGCTGGCTGCTGCACGAGACAGAGCGTGACCACCGAAAGGCGTTCAACGACTTCGACCCGTTCAGGTGCAAGTTCTGCGATGAGCCGGTGCCACCGCGCGAGCAACGCGCACACGTCACCGCGCACCGCCACGAGAAGGCCCGCCAGGCTGCGCTCCAGCGCCGTCTGGCGACGAAGCGGCTCCGCGAGGTGTCCAAGCTGCGCCGCGAAGCCAGAGCCTAAGAAGGGCTTACAAGCCGTCCCCGCCCGCGCTGCTGGTGTGCGCCGCGCGGGGACGTCAGTCAACCCCAAGAAAGGAGCGGCAAGATGCCGTACATCCAGTACCGCCAGTACCGCTTCGGCCTCCCGCGAGAAGAGACGCTGGACAAGGCCGAGGAGATCCTGGCCGAGTACCAGGCACAGGGCTACGACCTGACCCTGCGCCAGTTGTACTACCAGTTCGTCGCGCGCGGCCTGATCCCGAACACACAACGGGAGTACAAGAAGCTCGGAGACGTGATCTCTGACGGCCGCTACGCCGGGCGGATCGACTGGAACTCGATCAACGACCGGACGCGCTACACCCGCGAGCACAACTCGTGGGACGACCCGTCGAGCATCATCGACTCGGCGGCGCAGAGCTTCCAACTCGACCTCTGGGAGGGCCAGCCCAACCACGTCGAGGTCTGGGTAGAGAAGGACGCCCTGGTGGGCGTGATCGAAAGAGCGTGCGGAGAGAATCGTCTCCCCTTCATGTCCTGCAGAGGCTACGTCTCGGCCTCCCAGATGTGGCGCTCAGCGATGAAGTTCCGGCGCCTGATCGAAGCAGGGCAGGAGATCCATCTGCTCCACCTCGGCGATCATGACCCCTCGGGGATCGACATGAGCCGGGACATCGAGGAACGGATCGGCGAGTTCCTCTGGGCGCACAACGTGGAGGGCTTCCATCTCCACCGGATCGCGCTGAACATGGATCAGATCCAGCAGTACAACCCGCCCCCGAACCCGGCCAAGGTCACCGACTCACGCGCGGCCAGCTACATCGCCGAGCACGGGACACAAAGCTGGGAGCTTGACGCCCTGGAGCCGACGGTCATCGACGGCCTGATCGGAGACAACAGCACGCCACTGATCGACCTCGGCCTGATGCAGGAGAAGCGTGACCGAGAGGAGTCGGACAAGCTGATCCTCCAGGCCACTAGCTCTCGCTGGGAAGAGATCGTGGACTACCTGGAAGCCAACCCCGAGTGAGAGGAGTCCCAGCTACTCTGAACGAACGGACGTCCGGTACCATGCCGGGCGTTCGCCAACCCAAAAGGAGGTAACGCATGCCCGAGCAGACACTGATCGGCACAGGTGAGATCAAGGAGCAGTACGGGATCACCCGAGGCCAGATCTTCCGGCTGATCGCCGCTGGCGACTGGCCCGAGCCGGTTGCCGAGCTTCGGCACGGCAAGGTCTGGAACGCCGACGAGATCGAGCAGTGCGTGACCCGGCTCCGCGAGGCAGGCAGGATCGCCGCCTGGGGTGGCCTGATCCCCTGGCGCTTCCTGGAGAAGGCGAGCGCATGAAGCAAGGCTGGAAATGGGGTGGGACTGAGTCCCGCCCGTCGGTCAACCCCAAGGAGGTGAAATGAGCACATACGAGTACCGGATCAAATGCCGCAACTGCGGCCTGCACTACGCCGTCTTCTCGTGGGACGAGAACTGGGCCATCCCCGCAGGCACGAGCGGCACCGGAGGCCGCGAAGGCGGCTACTGCCCCGAGTGCGGAGCGGGCGGCTCCAAGATGGTCTGGGGGCCTGTCGAGCGGGAGGAGGAGATCTTCCAACTCATCCCCGGCGAGTACGGCGGCGGACTCGACCCGACGACTCGCGAGCGAATCGAGGCCGCGCCGATGAGCATGACCGCTCCGGTGGCCGAGTCCCCGTTCGGAATGCCGAAGCACATGACCGAACCACGGTAAGGAGAGCGCGCGGGCTTCGGCCCGCGCGGTCAGTCAATCCCAAGGAGGTAACTCATGCTGGAACGTCACAACTGGCATGACGCGATGACGGCACGGCTGGCCCAGCACGCCTGGACGAGATCGGCGGACGGCCAGCGGTGGATGTCGAACAAGCTCGCGCACGACTCGTACGAGTACCGGGAGCACACTGACCTTGTCGAACTGATGACGAGGCTCTACCTGAGCGAAGCGGTCAGGCTGGAAGGAGCGACGCCGTTCTTCGTCTCGGCGGACATGACGACGCTGGTGGAGCATGCGTCCAAGCAGTTCTCACCCGAGGCGATCTACCCGACCGACGTGCTCAAGCTGCAGGGCTTCATGTGGTACGAGAAGCCGCTGCCGCTGACCGACCGCTTCGGGCGGGAAGTACAGCTTCGGGCCGTCTCCTGGAATCCCGTCATGGGCGGCGACGTGAAGCCCGACCGGCTGCTGACCCGAGACGACGAGGTACGCGAGTACCTCGGCGAACGACACGAGCAGGGCAAGGTCGATGGCCTGGCGATATCGCTGTACGAGGAGATGAGTCCCGAGGTCGTCAAGTCCTGGCCCGAGGACATGGCGCGGCCGACGGTCGCACCGCTGCACATCACGCCCTGGTGGTGGGGCATGTCCTACGAGGGCAACGACGTCACCATCGATGACCGGCCGACGGGCGCCGAGTGGTGGTGGCGGGTCGTCCAGGCCACCTGGCGGCTGATGCAGCAGCACATCGCCATCCGCCACTACGAGCGGCCGACGAGGCCGCAGCGGCGGGAAGCGAAGCGAATGAACGTCTCGGCCGACGACGTGATCATCGTCCGTCTGCGTCGCGAGACGACCAGGCACAACGGCGAGCCGCTGACCGAGATGCACTACACGCATCGCTTCATGGTCGAAGGCCACTGGCGCAACCAGCCGTACGGGCCACGCGGCGGGCCGTACACCTACCGGCAGATCTACATCGCCGACTACGAGAAAGGCCCGGAGGGCGCACCGCTGATCATCAAACCGAACCGGGTCTTCAACTGGAACCGCTAAAAGACCGAGGGCCGGGATCCTCCCCCGGCCCTCGTGTCAGTCATCCCCAAGGCCTTCGACTCTAGCTCAAAACTGAGAGCGGGAGGTGCCCCCCGCTCTCAGTCGTCACTGCTTCGCAGCCGGGAACCTCTTGTCGAACGCCTTCTGATCCTCCTCCCGCTCCTCCTCCGTCGGCACATGGTGTGCCGGGTTGGAGTACGCCGGGGAGAGATGCGCCGGATGATCGGTCACCGCCGAGGCGGTGCGCGAGAGGATCGTGCCCTGCAAGTCCGGTTCCAGGACGATTTCCTTGCCCTCCAGGGTCACCGTGGTGACCGGCGGCTCGACCTGCTCCTCGTCCTCGTCCGGCTGGTTCTCCTCCGGATCGGGCGGGTACTTGACCTTGCCGCCCCAGGGGGCGATGGGAGTGGAAAGCTCCCACTCGGCGGGAGACGCCGCGCGCTCCTGTTCGTCCTTCGCCGTGTCCTTCGTGGCCGAGGTCTTGCTGGTGGTCTTCGGTTCGTCTGCCATCAGCATTTACCTCCGGTATTTGGTAGCTACCGCCTCGGAGTCTACGCCTCGATGCGCGACAACGTGACAACCCCGACACAACACCACGCACTTCGCGATCTCCTCCTCGACGGCCGCGCGCGAGTGCGACATCGCCTTGCCGATGTCGAACACCTTCGTCGCTGGATCGAGGTGATGCCAGTCCAGTTTGCCTGGTGAAAACTCACCGTCACAGGCGCTACAGCGCGTGCCCTTCTTCTCCCTCAGCCACGCAAGGCGCATCCGATCTCGCTCACGGCCACGCTCTCTCTCTTCTTCGCTCCGTCCTGAGCGCCGACGCACACGCTGATACCGCCTGGCCTGCTCGCGGAGTTTCTGCCGATTCGCCTCGCGCCACCGAGCCTGGTAAGCCAAACGCTCCTCACGATTCGCGAACGGCATCGGCCGATCCTACGCCCGGAAACGCAAAGGGCGCACGTTGCGTGCGCCCCGCGTCCCACCGCCAGACCGGCCGGTTGTCTGTCCGGCGCGCGAGGCGTAGGATGGTCGCTCTGCCGAACGAACCGTGACCGACTTTACCCCGTCATCCCCACCAGCACCACCCCAACCGAGCCTGGCCGAAGACCTGGCCGCGCTCGATCAGCACGGGGAGGCCGTGCTTGCCGCAGTCACGCAGCGTGTACGAGAGATGGAGCGAGAGGCCGTCCGAGGCCTGAAGGCGCTGGCGCTGGCACCGACACTGCCGCTCTACAACGCGCTGATGCGCGGCGAACGGGTGCCCTGGAACCTGCTCGACTACTTCCAGGCCGAACGTCACGGGCTACGTCACCGGCATCCCGACCGGCGCTACGGCGTCGATGACTTCAACGACGTGCCGCGCCCGTGAGCGGCATCGACGCGCCCGATAGTTGGGGCGGCGCCACGTCCCAGAACGGTGACCTGGGCGATGTCGCCTGGCTGGGTGACGCGACGATGAGGCCGGTCGAGTTCGTGGAGCGCCCGCTGCTGCAGGCTGCGACCTTCCACCTGCTCGCCGGACGACCTGAGGTCGGCAAAGGCGCGCTCTGCGCCCGCTGGATCGCCCGCTGCACGAACGGCGAGATGTACGGCCAGCCACGGATCGCGCTCTGGCTCTCGACCGAGGAGGATCCGAGCATCGACCTCGGCCCTCGGATCGAGGTGGCCGGTGGCAACCGGGCCAAGGTCGGCCTGATCCCCAGGGACTTCAAGCTGCCACGCGACATCGACTGGTTGCGCGCCACTGCGCTCGCCATCAGCGACCTGGGCCTGATCGTGATCGACTACCTGGAGTCCCACGACGGCAACTCCGACGGCGAGGTGCGCCGGACGCTCCAGCCGCTCGCCACGCTCGCCGGGGAGCTACTCGTGCCAGTGATCGGCGTTCGCCACATCTCGGTCAAGGAAGCGCGCGGCAACGTGCTCGGCCGCATCCTCGGCTCGACAGCCTGGGTCGGAGTCCCGCGCGTGGTGCTGGCGGCGGTCAAGGACAAGGCCGACAACGTCCACGTTCACCCGATCAAGGGCAACCGGATCGCCGGACGCGAAGCGGGGCGCGAGTACGTCCTGGAAGGACGACCGCTGCTCGACTTCCCGGAAACGATTGTCTGCTGCGTCGAGCGCGGCGTCTCGGAGGCGGACGTGGACGAGCTACTGGCCGGGACGGCCGACACGGTCAGCCAGGAGGCCGAAGAGATCCTGCTCCGGATCGTCAGCGAGGAGGGCGAGATCGAAAGCGACCTGATCGACGCGCGGGTCTGCGCGGAGACGGGCCTGGCGGTGAGGACGGTCAAGAACGTGCGCTTCGATCTGCAGCGGCGCGGGCTGATCAGACCCTGGCCCGAGAAAGGCATTGACGGGACGATTGTCCGCTGGTGGGTTCGACCCCTCAGCGCGGTTTCAAGGTTCGACCCCTCAAAGCCTCCCTTGAATTCTGACGAGGAACCTGTCACGCTGGGGGCGGCCGGGCGGGTTTTGAATGATCTTCATCCCGAGGATCCGGAGGATCCGAGGGGACCAATAGAGACAGAGAATTCGCAGCCAGATACCTTCCAGATGCCCTTGAGTCCCAATGGGACGGAAGAATCCCTGGAAACACCCAGACTCCCTCCAGATGCCTTTGAATGGGAGCGGCAGTTCTGGGAGAGGAAGTCTCGTGAGAGCTAAAAAGCTCGCCGACGGCTCCACCCGCGACACCGACTGGCAGCGGAAGGAGTACGAACGTCTGATGGGCCAGGAGGCAGTAGCTCGACAGGAGCTACTCGCGAAGCAGGAGCGCGGAGCCTGTACCTGTCGTCGGCGGACGATCCGAGCCGGGAAGGGCAGACAGGGCTACCGGACGATCCACGAAAGAGGCTGCATCAAGTTCAAGGGCTGGATGAGTGAGTACCTGAACAAGGAGAACGCCTCGGCAGCGGCGCACGCGAAAGCGATCCACGGAACTTCCTCCTAGACAAACAGGCTTGAGGGTAGTAGGGTCGGTGCCCCCTATGGAAGGAGTCCAATGACGGACATCGTGTCCCTGGAGGGGGCGGTCACCGAAGCGACCATCCTCATCCGCATGATCGACAAGCTCGACACCAAGGTGGCACCGCTCTGGTGGGAGTTGGCCGACCTCAGTGCCGAGAAGACGCACGAGCAGGGCAGGCCGTCGAAAAACAGCCAGCGGCTGGCTGTTTCCGAGTGGGCCGAGCAGATCGGCTGGACGGAGGAGCGCGGGAAGAGCGTGCGGACACTCGTAGAGGCGATCAAGATCGCCCGAGACTGGCCCCAGCATCTCCGAGTCGAAGCAGCCTCCTTCTGGCAGCACAAGGAGGCGTACTCGCACTTCGACGGCGATGTCAGGAAGGCGAGCAAGTGGCTCGCGTCGGCCGACCGGCCTCGGAGCGTGCGCGACGTTACCCGCAGCGGCGTGATGGGCACCGGCCCGATCTACGACGCGATCCGCACCCTGATCCGGGCGCGGCGGGGGATCAACCGGGTACCTGCGATCCTGGCGAACGCCGACGCACTCGGCACCGAGCCGAACTTCGGTCAGCTTCGGGATGAGGTGAGACGACTGAAGCGCGGCATGAACTACCTCGACCGCTACCTGGCGGACGAGACGATCCTCGACATGGACGCATTCCAAGCCGGACTCGACAAGATCCTCAAGGAGGCGGCGAAGTGACCGACTACCTCACCGTTGCTGGTGACCTGGCGTACAAGGCACCGGCTCAGGCCAAGCTGCTCAGACACATGCTGGTCTACCCAGGACAGACCGCCACTCAGATCCAGACGGCGCTCGACATCACCGATGCGAACTTCCGTCTGCTGATCGGCAAGCTGCGTGACCGGGGGATCGAGGTGGTGGTCAGACGGATCAACCTCGACCCCGCCGACCACAGGGATGTCGAGTACCAGTGGTCGATCAAGTCCGGCGAAGAGGTCGAGCACTGGGCGGGCGGACGCAAGGGATCGCTCCGCACGGCCTGGGAGCGGGTCGAGAAGATGATGATCCGCCACCTCCGCAACATCGAAGACCTCGACCCCGAAGACCGGGGCGTGATCATCGGCGCGCTTCAGCGCGTGACCGAGGACATCGACCGCGTGGACATGTACGCGCAGGTCAAGATCGAGGAGGCCAAGACCGCTAGGGCTGCCGAGGACGCCGAGGCTTCCAGGCAACTTCGGATCGAGGCAACGTCCGACAACTAACGTACTCTTCAAGACAACCGTTCCCGGCCCTCGCTGCCGGTCAACCGAAGGAGGTCAGTCATGTATCCCCAGCCCTCACCCCCCGTGGATCGTGAGATCCAGGGAGTCCTAGCCAGCGTCGAGATGCGCCAAGGCGGCTGGCACCGCTTCTCGATCATGGAGCAGGGCAACCAGTACCCGACCAAGGTCGATACGAAGAAGGCAGACACCGTCCAGCAGGCGATGAGCCTGATGGGCCAGCCGGTCGCCGCTGCCGTTCGCGAGCAAGAGTCGGGCAACATCAACCCGAACAACAACAAGCCGTACATCAACCGCTACCTGAACGGGATCGCCCCCTTCGGCTACGCGCCTGGCGTGATGCCGGTGCAGGGCGCTCCGACGCCCGCGCAGTACCAGGCCACTTACCCAACGCAGCCACATGTGCCGCAGCCGCAGCCGCAGCCCGCGCCCCCGGCGATCCAGCCGGGAATCATGGGCTTCGACAAGGACATCAACATCATGCGCCAGACCGCCAGCAAGGTCGTGGCGATGAGCCTGCGCGTGCTGCCCGCCGAGCAGCAGAACGTGCGCGGGATGATCGAGGCCTGCGAGGTCTGGCTGGCCTACTACATCCACGGCCCGCTCCGCTTCGGCCTTACGCCCTTCGGCGAGCCGCAAGAGCGCGATCCCGGCGAGATGGACAGGTACGGTCTGCGCCCTGAGCAAGACGGAGAGCCGCGCTACGTCGTCCTGGACGGCACCCGGCCCTGCCCCGAGTGCGGGCACACGAACACGCACGCGCCCGGCTGCCCGGCAGCACCGCCTGAGTGATGATCTGCCATCTCTGCGGACGGGACAACATCCCGACCTACGCCCACGCCTACCGTCGCGTCACCGGCTACATCAAAGACCGGGCGGGAGGAGGCGCGAACCAGTTGACGCTGCGCCAGGAGACAGGCGAGCTTGCCTGCGAGGAGTGCATCGGCAAGGCCCGCTCGGGCGTCAGCGTCGAGCAGGAGAGCCTGCTGTGAGCGAACGCTTCACGCTGCCACCGTTGCCTCCCGGTTTTCACATGGAAACGGAGGCATGGCTCGATGGGTACTTGAGCCACTTCAGCGCCTCGGGGATCCGCCTGCTCCGGGTCTGCCCCCGTGCCTGGCAGCAGCGGTATATCAAGGGGCGTAAGGAGCGCCCCGGCGAGGCGCTGACACTGGGCAAGGCCTTCCACAGTGCGATGGCCTACACGCATGAGCAGAAGATCACCTCGTTCCATGACCTGCCGGTGGCCGAGGTGGTCGAGTACTTCCACGACAAAGCCTTTCCGGAGGCCATCGAGATGGACGGCGGCGTCGAAGAGATCCGCTGGGACAAGAAGCCGGACGAGGTCAGACGCGACGGCGAGCGGATGACCAGCGCCTACCACCTGAGCGTCTCGCCCAGGATCCAGCCACTCGCTGTCGAGAAGGAGATCCGCTTCGTCGTCCCAGGCGTGCCTATCCCGTTCCTCGGCTACATCGACGTGGAGGAGGCCGGGAACAACGTGGACACGAAGAGCGGCAAGCAGGTACAGCGCAAGCCCGACGCGAACTGGCGCTTCCAGGGGACCATCTACGCGGCGGGCACGGGCAAGCCGACGCACTTCCATTCGGTGAGCCGCGCACAGACGCCGAGCATCGCCACACCCCTCCAGTCTGGAGAGATGGTGGTCACATTGGAACAGGCACAGAAGCCGCTGATCGAGCGGGTGCTGCGCGACTACGCCTTCCAGGTCGAGATGTACTTCCGTCAGTACGGCCCCGAGGACGATTGGCCGACGAACGGGATCTTCGCCGACTACAAGGGCGGCGCCGCCTGCGGGTTTTGTGGATTCCGGGGCGACTGCCCTGCCTGGGCACACGAGCGTGCAGCATGAAGGGCTGGTCGATGGATCTCGTGATCGGGGTGCGCGGCTTGGCGCTCTACACCGACTACCCGCACCGGCTCTTCCTCGTCGTCGGCCCCTGGTCGATCACCTTCGGGCCGTGGTCGAAGACCTCGCTCTACGGCAACGGCTCGCACTGGCACTCGGGCTGGCATCGACGTGACCAGGAGCTTGAGGCGTGATCCACCTCTTCCTGGCCGAGAACTGCCCCTGGTGCTACTGGGCCTCGCTGCGCTGGACTGACTACGCCCGCTGGGGCGAGTGGGCCTGGGTTGGGAGAGCTTCGTGACGCTCGCGCCGAGCAGCGACTTCGGGATCCGGGGCTACCCCGGCAAGCCGTACGAGGTGAACGAGATCTGCGCCGTCCCCGGCTGCGGCCGAGCCTCGGCGCACGCGCACCACCTCTGGAGTCGAAGCCACTTGCGCGGCCAGCCATATGAGTGGGTCGTCTTGCCGAACGGCACGGTGATCGGGAACCGGATCGGCCTCTGCCGCGAGCATCACGAGTGGGTGACCGGCGGGCCTGGCGGGCACCGGGCCAGAATCCTCTTCCAGCCGAGCGGCCTCTTCTCCTGGGACTACAAGGCCGGGGATCTCTGGCGGATGATCGGGCTGATCGACCCGCAGCCGCCGGGAGTCAGGAGCAGGGGCGAGGAGGACTTCACTGGAATCCCCGCCCCGGAAGAGTCCTGCCCGACCTGCGGGCACACAAAGCGCCGCGCACCGAACGGCAAGCCGCGCAAGACCAGAGACTGGACACTGGTCGTGCCCGAAGACGCTGAGATCGGCAGTGACGTCCTGGACGGCTGGGCCGATGACCTCGCCCTCGTCCTCGGCTTCTCTGACGAGACGAGCCGCCTCAGGCGTTACCACGCGGTCGCCACCGCCCTGGCCTGGACGATCCAGAACCGCCAGGCCTTCGTGGATGACCTGAAGGCGGCACGCTGACAGGCAGGCCGTACCGAGAGCAGGCAGTCCGCAACCATCAGGCACGGCTGGAACGGATCAAGGGTGCGCCCGACGCCACACCAGAGCTTGCG